>Ga0207701_10005231_pt1 | contig 13055 bp, 12 predicted proteins | sample KBSSwiSSwithPhiX_FD_184294 | JGI IMG/M metagenome (GOLD analysis project Ga0207701, IMG submission 184294) | Switchgrass rhizosphere bulk soil microbial communities from Kellogg Biological Station, Michigan, USA, with PhiX - S5 (SPAdes) (version 2) | ecosystem: Environmental > Terrestrial >...
AGATCCGCGACGGCAGCCTCGACCACGGCTGTCGGCGCAGCATCCGAGCCTTCGATCTCGTTGAATAATCGCTTCGTCGATTCCAAAACGAAAAGCGAAGGCGGTGCGCCTGGTCGCGGGTGCGGCGGGCCGAACTTGATGAGTGTTTGAGCAAAGGCCTCCAGTTTTTGGGTGACGTCAGGTCGCTCCGCGGCCTTTGCTCTGAGTCTCGTTAGTTGCTCACCGATGCTGTCGAACTCCTTGCCGATCGGCGCCAGCTTGAGGCGCAGTTGATACAATTTCCAGGAGAGATCGAACTGTTCCTGAAGATCGGCAGCCGACGCTTTAACCCGCGGATCCATTGCAATGGTCAACGGTTGGCTGAAAGTTTTGCCGCCTGCCGTCAACGTCGCCGTGTAATGACCCGGCACCGCCCATGGTGATGTCGCGGCCGGTGGGGTGTTGCGATATGTCGCTTGCATTGGAAACTCCGGTTCTACGCCAGGGACAGGTGTGTAATGCAGGTCCCACAGAAACCGATGCATCCCGGCTTTCGTGGACACCAATTGCAGCGGTCGAATCCAGTAGCTCGGAATTCTAAGCCGTTTCGGGTTCGGCTCCACCGGTGTATCCGCGCTCGAATATTTTCTGACCAACTGGCCATTGCGGTCTTTGATCTCGATCGTTACGGGACCGCTTACCTCTTTCAGAAGGAAATAATCGATCATCGCGCCGTCCGGAGGATTTTCGCCGGCCGGTTCGTCCGGGGGCAATGGCGTGTCGGGGTTCAGGTTCGCGCGAACGCGCAACGCAGTCTGCGGTTTAAATAATGTCACGTCCGACCGGCGCGGGGGCGCGCCGGCTCCATCGCGGCGGGATGACATTGGAGCCGGCCCGCTCTCGGGCCGGTCGAACTGTCGCAGCGGCGTGATGTTGTCGAGAATCCAAAACCCCCGGCCATGCGTCGCCACGATCAGATCGTCGTTCTTAATAATAAGATCGCGCACAGAACTCGCCGGCAGATTCAATCGCAACGATTCCCAGTTCGCGCCGCCATCGAACGAGACGTAAACGCCTTTTTCCGTTCCGGCGAACAGGAGGCCTTTCCGTTGCGGATCTTCGCGAATCGCGTTGACGACTTGACCGGCTGGTATGCCGTTCGCGATCTCCGTCCATGTTTTGCCACTGTCGTGCGTAGCAAGAATGTGCGGCCGCAGATCGTCGATTCGTATCGTGTTGACTGCGGCGTAAGCGCTGTTCGAATCGAAATGTCCGGCTTCGATCAGTGAAATTTTCTGCCACGCCGAAATAGATGGCGGCGTCACAATGGTCCAGGTTTTTCCGTCATCGGTTGTGAGATGAATCAAACCGTCATCGGTCCCGCACCAGATCCGGTTCGCGTCGAGCGGTGACGGCGCGATGGTGTAAATCACTCCGCGTCGATGAGCTTGCTTTGTCGCGTCCTCCTTGTATTTCCCAATGCTCGCCGGCAGCTCGTAATTCGGTCGCGACAAATCCGGACTGATCTGATCCCAGTGATCGCCACGATCGCGTGTTTGCCAAAGCGTGTTTCCGGCGAAGTAGAGCAAATGCGGATCGAGCGGCGAATAGACAACCGGCTCGGTCCGTAACATCCGGAAGCCCTCTGTTTGCACCGGCACGGGCAGTATGTTTTGCGCTTGACCGGTGCGGCGATCGAATCGCGTCAGCTTACCGCCAATGATAATGTCTGAATCGAGCGGATCGGCAACGACGTAACCGTATTCCTCTGCCGCGACCGGCTGCCAATCGCGGAATGTGATCTCGCCCTGATCGCCACGGCTTTTGATTCCCACCGAGCCGCTTTCCTGTTGACCGCTGTAAAGCCGATACGGAAACGCATTGTCCGCGCTAACGTGATACAACTGCGCCGTAGGCTGGTTATACCAGGAACTCCAGCTCTTGCCGCCGTTCACAGTGACGATCGCGCCCTGGTCCGAACCGAGAAGAATGATGTCGGGATTATTCGGATTGATCCAAACGTTTTGATAATCGTCACCGCCAGGCGCGCCGCGCCAGCCCTCCCACGTTTTCCCGCCATCCGTCGATTTCCAACAGACGATGCTCGCCGAGTACACGATCTGCGGATTTTTGGGATCGAACCGCACCACTGGGAGATCGCCGCCGCCGATCCCAAGCCCAGGCCGCGGATCGTCGGTCGTGCCGCTCCATGTTTCGCCTCCGTCGTCTGAGCGATAAAGTTTCGAGATCGTTTTTGTCCGGACCGCCGTGAACAACGTTTTCGGAGCGCTCGGCGCAATCGCGATATTCGCCTGGACGATGTTGCCCGGCAGTCCTTTGGTTAGTTGTCGCCACGTTTTGCCACCGTCAGTGGATTTAAAAATACCGCCGCCGTCTCCGTCGAACGCTCCGTTCTCCCACGGTCCTTCGCGCGATTCCCAAAGCGCAGCATAAACAACCTGCGAATTACCCGGATCGATCACCACATCGCTCGCACCGACGTTCTCATTGCGATAAAGCACCTTTTCGAACGTTTTGCCGCCGTCGAGCGATCGATAAACGCCGCGTTCTTCGTTAGGCCCGTATGGGTGACCGGCTACGGCAACAAAAATTCTGTCCGGATTTTTTGGATCGAGAGCCAACTGCGGGATCTGCTGACCGTCGGACAATCCCAGATGCTTCCATGTTGTTCCGGCATCAGTCGATTTATAAACGCCGTCGCCGACTGAAAGATCCGGCCGATGCAATCCCTCGCCGCTACCGACATAGATCACGCTCGGATTTGAAATCGAAACCGCGATCGCGCCGACTGATGCCGTCGGTTGATCGTCCAAAATCGGCGTCCACGTCCGACCATAATCTATCGATTTGAAAACGCCGCCATTCACCGGAGCCATGTAGAAAACATTCGGCTGTGACGGGATCCCGGCGATCGCGCGAGTCCGCCCTCCTCGGTAAGGTCCAATGTTCCGCCAGCGCAAAATCGAGTCGAACTCTCCCGCGCGCGTCTGCGTGATCCCCAAAAAAATCGCGAAACCGATTACGATTGCATTTCGAACCAACGGCATAAGCCGCCACTTTCTTCTGCGAATCCCACCGACGCAATTCTGTAGCCGCTGGCGCCGGCGGCGGCCTTCTGCTGTGGTGGCACGCGGGTCGCGTGCGAGGAAATTGCAGCCGGTACGGCTGCCCGCTACAGTTGACGGCCCCTTTTGCTCCCTTGCTCAAAACCTCTATGGTATCCGCCATAATCTTCGATCTCGACGGGGTGCTCGCCGACTCCGAGCCGTGGTGGAGTGAGATCGACGCGAAGTTACTCGCGGAGCACGGCGTGACGTATCGCGGCGAACACCATCGAAACGTGGTCGGAGTGAGCTACCGGCTGGCGGTCGAATTTTACAAGAAAGCATTTGCCCTGGCAGTGCCCACTGAGGAAATGATGCGGCGTCGCGGGGAGATCGCGACGGAGTTCTTTGCCGACCGGGTCGACCTGTTTCCTAACGTCAAAGAAGTGTTGGAAGAATTGCGCCAGATGAAATTGCATCTCGCTGTTGCCACGAGTTCGGTCAGCGCGTCTGCGCGCCCGTTCTTGGATCGACATCAACTAAAGGGATTTTTCGAGGTCATTGTTACCGGCGAAGAAGTTGAACGCGGTAAACCCGCTCCCGACATCTACCTGTGCGCGGCAGAGCAACTTGGAATACCTGCCGACGCTTGTCTTGTGGTTGAGGATGCGCTTCCCGGCGTCGCCGCGGCCAAGGCGGCGAACATGCGCGTCGCTGCGATCCCCGACCGGCGCTTTGTCGATCCGCGCGATTACGAGAGAAAAGCGGAGTACGTTCTCGGCAGCTTGAAGGAATTACCTGAGCTTGTCCGCGAACTGTAGCCCGCCTCAGGCGGGCCGTTGGCCGCGGCGGGTACTGTGGTGGCACGCGTGTCGCGTGCGAGAAATTTGCGAGAGAGTTGCAGCCGGCACGGCTGCCTCTACAGCTGTAGCCCCCGTCGCTGACCGTGCCGCGCAACCCGCAGCTCACTCAGGTTCCGCCGCAAACGGCGTAGCCTTGAGCGCGCAAGTCGTCGGCCAGATCTTTTTCCATCTGAACGGCATGTTCGTACGGCATCGGGTTCAGGTGCTCGAACAGCTCTGGCAACAATCGAACACCATATCTCCTGACCAGCCGGGCCGATTTGTACCCGTTTTTATGGTTTTCAAATCGATGATCGACCGGCAACCCTGTCATTCCAACGTAGACCGCCGGTTTGGATGGATCGCGATCGGGGTTCCGCCGCAAGATGGATAGATCCTTCAACGCAGCTTTGGAAAGTAGAACGACGTAAACGCTATGGTGAAATTGGGGTCCAGCTAATCTCTGCCGTCGCCGCTTACGATGCATGAATGATCCACAACTTTGAACGCTGAGTGAATCAGCTTGCGCTATTGTTGTCGAGCTTCGCGCCTTGGTTATTCGCGATTTCAGGAAATGGAGCGTGTGAGACAGTGAGCGTGGGCAACAAACGAGTTTCAAACAGAGCGAGTGCTTAAGTAAGTTATTTCAGCAAGACGGTAAACAGAAGCAATCGATGACTAACGAGTCTGAACACGATGGGCGGACAGATTTCGATTTCCTCATTGGCGGTTGGAACATCCAGCACCGGCGACTGAAGGAGCGGCTTAAAGGGTGCACAGAATGGGAAGAATTCGAAGGCACCGGTAAGGTTCGGCACATTCTCGGCGGTCTTGGCAACATGGACGAGCTCACGATGAATCGTGGGGCAGGCCGTGTTCAAGCGGTAACGGTGCGTCTCTATAATCCAGTGAGCGGTGAGTGGAGCATCTATTGGGCGACCGATGGCAATCCCGGGAGACTGGATGTGCCAATGGTCGGCAAGTTCGACGGTGGCCGGGGCGAGTTTTTCTCGCAGGAGTTGTTCGAAGGCCGCCATATTTTTAGCCGGTTCATTTGGACCGTGAACGGTCCGGACGCGTGCCATTGGGAACAGGCATTTTCCGCCGATGGCGGGAAGACCTGGGAAATCAATTGGACCATGACGTTCACCCGGCAGCGATGAACGCCATCTAACAGTCAGGTAAAACTAAATCGCACGAGCGTTATTTCGCCGTCTTCTGCTTCTTCTTCGCGAGCGCGAGGCGCTCAGTCTTCTTTCGTCGTCTTGCGCGTCTCTTAGCGTTGTCTCTGCCTTTGCTGTTTCCCATAAGCATTAAGACTCACCCAGTCGCGCCGTTTCGTCACGTCGTAGTTTCAACGAAAACCAAAACCAATGGAGCGACTGGGGTGAGCGACATGGCCGGTAAAGCCGCGAAGGGCAGCGGTCGAGCGTTGCGGGAGCAACCGAGATACAAACTCCAAGCTTGCGAACGTCACGTTGAGCGGAACCGAGGCCGGCGTCCGGATCCGCCTAGGGCGGACTGCGTTTTATGCTGAGGCTGTGGCGGGGCGTCCTGAACTTTAGCGATCTCGAACGTCCGAAACAGCTCGGCCAGATCGATCACGTTGTTGGCGGCGGATCTCAGCATGTTCCCAAGATTTGCGGCGACTGATGCGACTTCTACGCGGATTCCGTGTCGGCGCAGCTTGATTGCGAGATAAGCGAAATCGGCGTCGCCAGTCACGAGAATCACAACATCGGGCCGCATCTCCATGGAAAGCTCGAGTGCGTCAATCGCCATCATCACGTCCACGTTCGCTTTGTAATGACCTTCTTCAGCGGGCGCCCCATCTTTGGTCACGACCAGGAATCCGTTGGAGCGGAGCCAATGGACGAACTTGTTTTTCTTGTCGCGTTCGTCCTGCCACGTGGGAATGGCCGGCGGCAATCCGGCATAAACCACCATTTCGATCAGATCGCGTTCGGTGTCGGGGCCGGCCAGAAAATTGCGGAGCTTTAACCAGTCCAGTCCGCGCCCCGCGGTCCGCACAGAACTCCCAACATTGGATTCATCCACCAGCACCAACACTCGCGAGCGAGCATGAGTGTCTGGACTTTTCTTTCGCATCTCGCCGTTTTATTCCCGCTGCGAATTAGACCTGGCGCACTGCGTTTCCTCCAAAAATAATTGCTAACGCAAGAAGGATGACTGCGACCGGCACAAGCGGCGCGCCAGTGAGGTAAGTGGCTAAGACCAAAATAATGGCGATGACGGCGAGAATTGTTCCAAGGCTGTAGTTCATAGTTTTATCGTGGGTTTTGCCGATGCTACCGTGTCAGGGTCATGCGGAGCAAGATTCTTGAACAGCCGTAAAAACCTGTAGCCGCGTGTCGTTGACAACGGCCAATCTGCGGAGGCAGGCGTGTCGCCTGCAAATTCTCTGCGTTAGCGACGGCTTTCTTTCGAGCCGATCTCGATCAAACGCTTGGTGAGAAAAACAAGGCCGGCCATCTGCACCCATTCGGAAACGATGTTGCCAACTACCTGGCCCCATTTGCTCTCAGGATTCATCCACGTAAACAGAAAGGCCCAGCCGATCCCGGTGATCACGATGAATATCAAAAGCGAGTGCCGATACAGAAAGTCGAGCCACGGGGAACGCTTTTTTTCTTTGACCGGTCTGCTTTCCGGCGACCCGATCTCATACAAAAATTTTGTTCCAAGGATAATCACAACCGATCCACTCCAATCGGCAATGGCATTGCCAAAAAAAGCGCCAAGATGAGTTTTGGGATCGAGCATTCGATACCCGACGACCCAAACGATGAGGAGCCCGACCGCGACCATGCTTAGAGAATGGCGGTAAAGAAATGAATGCCGATGTCGGGACATGTGAAAATATTAGCAGCCATCAAATTTTTCCCACTGTAAATAGAGATCAACAATTCGGACTGCGAAAATGGGTGCCAGGGCGATCACTAAAAAAATTCAGCTGATTCTCAATGGCAAAGCAGCAGGCAATGACGCGTTCCGTACTGCAATTGTGCAGCAATGGGCAGTCGGACATCGGATCAAGGTACGAGTGACGAGGAAAGAAGGGGACGCCAGGCGGTTTGCTGCGGAAGCAGGCGACGCAGATTTGCTGATTGTCGCCGGTGGAGACGGTACACTGAACGAACTAGTTCACGGTCTGATGGACCTCCCGAAGGCGACGCGGCCTGCGTTAGGAGTCCTGCCACTAGGGACCGCGAATGACTTCGCTTCCGGATGCGGTATTCCGCGTGACCCCGAGCAGGCGCTGGCACTCTGTCTGGAAGGCCAGCCGGTAGCAATCGACGTCGGTAAGGCCAATGAGCACTGGTTCCTGAACGCAGCCAGCGTTGGCTTCGGCGCAGCGGTGACCGCGACTACTCCGCCTGAGCTCAAACGTCTTCTCGGCCCTGCCGCGTACACTGTGATGGGTGCAATTCTGGCCATGAACGTCCATCATTATCGTGGAAGGCTCACCTTGCCTGATCGCGAAATCACCGGCAGCGGCCCCGTAGCGATCGTCGGTAATGGGCGTCAGACGGGCGGCGGCGTCCAGGTCACTCCACGCGCGCGCATCGACGACGGCTTGCTCGATGTGCTTGTCGTTCGTCAGATCCCGCCAATTGCGCTACTGACCGCTGCGCGAGAGTTGCAAGAGCTTTCAGCAGATGGCGGGTATATCTCCTATCAGCAAACCCCCTGGGCCGAGGTCTACCCTGAGGAAGCGATTCCGGTTAACCTCGACGGCGAACCCGTGCGGTTTACGAACGTTCGATATGAAGCGGTACCGCGAGCGATCCGGCTGGTTGTTCCGCCGAATTGTCCGTTGCTATCGGCAAGCAGCTGAACAGCTGTAGCGGCAGCCGTGTCGGCTGCGAAAAACTGTAGCCGCGTGTCGTTGACCGCGGCAGACTCCGCTCGCTCACTGCGCCAGCTTCTAAAGCTTAGATGCCACCATGTTTTACATCGCTTGGTCAGGACCGGAAGAGCTTGACACGATGCAGCGAATCACGTAAAAAACTTTTGATTACGTGACCCGGCGTCTCAACGCACTTTCGGCCGGATTAGAAAGCTGGTTGAGACAGCCTTAACCGTCGCTGAGACACCGCTTGGCGCGATCTCCAGATTCACCTGGAGCCGCAGAGGCATCTGGTGCGAGGCTGTTTCTGAAGCGCCTCGTGAAGATGGTTCTTCGTTCCGCGCGAATTTGGACCAGTCAACTTCAAATAGAAAGGCGCATATGAAATTCGTTAGTCTCAGACGGAAGCGCTCTCACCGACACTGCAGATCGGACAAACCATCCCGCGCGACATCTGAATCTGTCACCAAACTAGCCTCCAGACCTCATCAAGTCCACACCTACTCCGAGCTTCGGCAACAGATCCACGACGATCTTCGGATCCAACATCCCGAATGGGTTCAGCCAAATGGCGACTGTCCCATGTGCGATGCGTACGAGGCGCGTCTCATGGAATTGCTCCATACGGTAGGGCGAAAAAGATCCCAAGAGTGGGTCGTTGCTCTTCATCGGGCCCTTGAACCGGGACTCAACTGACTCGGCACGGCGGCAGGGTATCGCTCAGGCCACCTTTGTGGCGCGTGTCAAAACTTACTTGCTACTCCGTTCTTCTTCTGCTGCCCGCCTTAGGCGGATCGCTTGACTGCAGCCTTGACCTTCTTGGATTGTCAACGCGAGCAAATTCCGCCACGATACGCAACAGATGCTCTGGCAGGGACGAAGAGAAAGCGAGAACGTTGAAGATACTCGCGGATCCGGTGGGCGACGGCTTGCCGTGGGCGGCGGAATTGGCACCGTCGTTCTCGTAATTATTTATCTTCTGCTCGGCGGCGATCCTCAGGCGCTGTTTAATTCGCAGCAGGGAGCGCAATTATCGCAACCTGCGCAGATCGACGGTCAGGCGCCGCACGATGAGGCGTCAAAGTTCGTCGCTGTCGTTCTGGCAGATACCGAAGACGCCTGGCATGCCATCTTCAGGCAAATGGGTAAAGAGTATGAAGAACCGAAACTGGTGCTCTTCACGGACCAGATTCGGTCCGGCTGCGGGTTTGCCAGTGGCGCGAGCGGTCCGTTCTATTGTCCGGAAGATCGACGCGTTTACATCGATCTTGGTTTTTACCGTTTACTTCAACAACGCCTGGGTGCGGGAGGCGATTTCGCGGAGGCCTACGTGATTGCCCACGAAGTTGGACATCACGTGCAGAATCTGCTCGGTATTACCGATCGTGTGCAGGCAATGCGCGGACGAGTCAGCGAATCGGAATACAATCAGCTCTCTGTCCGGCTCGAGCTGCAGGCCGATTTTCTGGCCGGCGTTTGGGCGCGTTACGCCGACCGGGTCAAGGGCGTTGTTGAAGCCGGCGATATCGAAGAAGCGATGCGCGCCGCCAGCGCGGTTGGCGACGACAGACTTCAATACAGGTCGCGCGGTTACGTCGTGCCCGATTCATTTACGCACGGCACTTCCGAACAGCGCGCCCGCTGGTTTCGCCGCGGCTACGAGACTGGCGATCTTAAACAGGGCGATACGTTTAACGCGCCTTACTTGTAACGCGCACGCTTTTAAAAGTTGTCTGCGCATCTTCGCTGTAACCGCTGGCGCCGACTGCGGCATTCATGCGCAACCGCAGACCACTGACATCTCGTTCGATTGGCGCTATCTTCGCCGCGTATGGAAGAAAGCATCCGAAACCAACTCCCGGGAAAAGTGAAAAGCATCGTGTCCGACAAAGTCACCAGTGAAGTAATCGTCGAGACGAGCATCGGAGAAATCGCGTCGATCATTACCACGCGCTCGGTCCAGGAAATGAACCTCATGCCTGGCGACAAAGTCTTCGCGCTGGTGAAAGCAACCAATGTTTCCGTCCGCCGTGCGTAAAGTTGAATGGAGCTGATGGGATCAGCGACATAGAACACGTCGCGATCGGGAATCGCGCGGGTAGACGGCAACGCAGCTAGGGTAGCTGGCGCAAGCACGGGGCAGTGCGAGTGTTCAAGGTAAAGTCGCGAGGGTAGCGATGAGCGAGTTGGGCAGCGAGCGAGTTTCAACCCGCGTGTCGTTGACCGCGGGTAGGTGTTCGATGGTCGCCGTTTTCGTGTTTCGTTATTCATAATCTATAATTTGAAATGATGTCTTCCACCACTTTGCCCGGCGGCACATTCAAATTTGCCGATGATCTGATCGTGACTCGCATGGGCTACGGCGCCATGCAGCTCGCTGGTCCGCATGTATTCGGGCCACCAAAAGATCACAACGGCGCGATCACAGTCCTGCGCGAGGTCGTTAGGCTCGGAATCAATCACATCGACACCAGCGATTTTTATGGGCCGCATATCACTAATCAACTGATCAAAGAAGCGCTCCATCCGTATCCAGAGCGGTTACGGATCGTCACCAAGGTCGGTGCGCGGCGGGACGCGGAAGGAAATTGGCCGAGAGCGCTCGCGCCCCGCGAACTCCGGGAAGCTGTTGATGATAACCTCACAAACCTCGGGCTCGACGCACTTGATGTGGTGAATCTTCGGGTTGGTGGCTTGGACTCGCCGACGCCAGGCTCGATCGCGGAACCGTTCCGCGTACTCGCAGAAATGCAGAGAGAGGGTCTGATTAAGCACCTTGGCGTCAGCAATGTCACCGCCGAGCAAATTGCCGAGGCGCAATCGATCGCTCCGGTGGTGTGCGTCCAAAACTTCTACAACATCGCCAACCGCCGGGATGACGCGCTCATCGATTCCCTTGCCGACCACGGAATTGGTTATGTGCCGTTCTTCCCGCTCGGTGGTTTTACACCGCTGCAATCCGAAACATTGTCGAACGTGGCCGCTCGTTTAAATGCCAGGCCAATGAGCGTTGCATTGGCATGGCTGCTTCAACGTTCACCGAATATTCTGCTCATTCCCGGAACATCATCCGTGGAACACCTGAGAGAGAATGTTGCTGCCGCGGGCCTTCAATTGCCTGATGAGGCAATTAAGGAATTGAACGCCATCGCCCCCTAAAGCGTCCCGTCGCATCTGTAGTGGTCCGCCTCAGGCGTGTCGCCTGCGATCTGACTGTAGCCGCTGTCGCTGACTGCGGCGTTCAACTAATCACAACATGCGTGGCGATGTCCCTCTGCTACCGTGCATCAATATGCGACAAATGGTTTTTGGGTTGGTTCTTGGTTTGGTGTGCTCTGCTTTTGGCGAGCAAACGGTAGCGGATCGGGTAGCAAAGCAGAACGCGCTTTTTGAGGAGTATTATCAAGCCGGGCTTAAGAATTTTCCGGAGCGGGCAACATCGTACGGCGATTACCGTTACAACTCACAGCTTGGACAGGTTTCGCTGGCGGAAATCGCCCGACAACATGCGGAAAACGATGACTTTCTCGCTCGATTAAGGTCGATCCCGACCGATGGCATGAGCGAGAACGACCTGTTGAGTCGTCGCATCCTCGAAAATCAGCTGGAGCGCGCAGACGTGAACTACGAGCTGAAGAATCACGAGATGCCAGTGAACCAGCAGAACGGTGTGCACACCCGGCTGGCGGATTTGCCGAACGCGGTGCCGTTTGATTCCGTCCCGCATTACCAGGATTACATCTCCCGGTTACACCAGATCCCGCGGGTGCTGGAACAGACGATAGAGGTGATGCGCCAGGGCGAGAAGGATCACCTGATGCCGCCCAAGCTCGTTCTCGAAAAGTTACCCGGCCAATGCGACGGCATCATCGCAGCGAACCCGTTCCTCGAACCGACCAAAAAATTTCCGGCGGAATTTTCCGACCAAGACAAGAAACGCCTGACGGACGAGATCACCAAGGCCGTTAACGACGATGTGATTCCCGCTTATCGAAAGTTCGCCGAGTTCCTGCGCAGCGAGTACGATCCGAAAGGACGAACCGAGCTTACGATCGAAAGCCTCGCTGACGGGAAACGGCGTTACGCCGAAGCGGTGAAAACGATGACCACTGTCAGCGTCCCGCCCGCCGAGATCCATGAGATCGGGCTCAAGGAAGTAGAGCGTATCACGGCCGAGATGACCAAGCTGGCCCAGGGCCAGGGATACAAAGATCTGGCCAGCTTCCGGGAAGCGATCAACAACGATCCCAAGTGGAGGCCGACCAGCGAGCAACAGATTCTGGATGACTACAAAAAATACATCCATCAGATGGAGCCAAAGCTGCCGGAACTATTTGGATTGCTGCCGAAGTCGCCAGTCACGGTGGAACCGATCCCTGACTTCGCCAAAGCCGCCGCGACCCATTACGTCCAGGGCACGCCGGATGGGAAACGTCCGGGCCGCGTCGTTGTTGCCGTCTCTAACCCAACTAAGCGTACCCTGGTCGACGACGAAGCCGTTGCCTATCACGAGGGCGTTCCCGGTCATCACCTGCAAATCAGTATCGCCCAGACGCTGGAAGGATTGCCGAAGTTTCGGCTGCACGGTTTTTTTACCGCGTATGCCGAAGGTTGGGCGCTCTACTCCGAAGTGTTAGGCAAAGAGATCGGTTTTTACCAGGACCCTGTGTCTGACTACGGCCGGCTGAATTCAGAAATGCTTCGCGCCGTCAGACTGGTGGTCGATACCGGGATTCACCACAAAAACTGGAGCCGCCAGCAGGTGATCGATTACATGCGCGCCAACGACATCAATGACGCGCTGGCGCAGACTGAAGCGGACCGGTACATCGCCTGGCCCGGGCAAGCGCTGGCTTACAAGATGGGTCAGTTAACCATTCTCAAGCTGCGCGATGAAGCGAAGAAGCAACTCGGAGAAAAATTCGATCTCAAAGCATTCCACGACGAAATATTGAACGGCGGGGCGATGCCGTTAGACCTGCTGCAAGAAAGAGTAGAGGCTTGGATCAAAGATCAAGCCGCGCAAAACCAACAAGCGAAAACCTGAGACTGAACGTCGAAGTGTACGATGCATAGAACGCCCGCGCTGTAGTGGCAGGCGTGCCGCCTGCGAAATCTGAACCGAGCCGTGGGAACGAGCGAGATGGACGGTCAGGTCTGTGAGGGTAACAGATAAATCTCGCGGGAGCGAGTGCATCAATGTAGCTGATGGGATCAGCGGCATAGAACACGTCGGGATGGGAATCGCGCGGGTAGACGGCAACGCAGCTAGGGTAGCTGGCGCAAGCACTGGGCAGT
>Ga0207701_10005232_pt1 | contig 13054 bp, 12 predicted proteins | sample KBSSwiSSwithPhiX_FD_184294 | JGI IMG/M metagenome (GOLD analysis project Ga0207701, IMG submission 184294) | Switchgrass rhizosphere bulk soil microbial communities from Kellogg Biological Station, Michigan, USA, with PhiX - S5 (SPAdes) (version 2) | ecosystem: Environmental > Terrestrial >...
AGGATCGAGTCGGGCACCGCGATCTTGCCGACGTCGTGCAGCAGCGCCGACAGCTCGGCGGTCTCACGCTGCTCGCTGGTGAGGCCGAGCTCGCGGGCGAGCTGCGCCGCGATCGCCGCCACCCGCTCCGAGTGCCGGTGCGTGTAGCCGTCGCGCGCGTCGATGGTCGCCGCAATCGCCCGGATCGTGTCGAGCAGCAGCCGTTCGAGCTCGCCCATCAGGCGCACGCGGTGCATCGCGACGCCCGCCTGGTTGCCGATCGCGGCGAGCAGCTCGAGGTCCGCTTCGTTGAAGCGCCCGGCCCCGCTGAGGCTGTCGACGTAGAGCGCGCCGAGCACGTCGCCGCTCGTCCGCAGCGGCACGCACATGACCGATCGGATCTGCTGGCCGATGACGCTCTCGCCGGCGCTGAATCGCGCGTCCTGGCAGGCGTCGTGGGCGAAGACCGAGATGCCCTGCGCCATCACGTCGCGCAGCAGCGTGCGGCTGACGGCGAATCGATGCGGAAAGCGCCCCCTCGATCGCGCCGCCAGCACCTCGGCCTCGCCGGGGTGGTCCCCCTGGCGGCGCAGCAGGATCGCCGAGCGATCCGCGGGCAGGACCTGGAGGATCGTGCGCAGCGTGGCTTCGGTGAGACTGGAAATGTCGCGCGACGCGGCGAGCCGCTCGCTGACGCGGTGCAGCGCGGACAGGTGGCGCTGCGCGCGCTCGAGCAGCAGCGTCCCCGCCCCCGCCGCCTCTCCCGATGCCGGCGACAGCCACGCATATCCGGACGGATCGATCGTGCGCTGGATCACCGAGTGCGGCGTCGAGTCGTCCACGTCGACGTCTTCGTCGAGGGCGTCCTCATCGCCTGCCTGCTCGCGCACGTCGATGACGGCGGCGCCGAGGCGGACGACGTCGCCCACCGCAACCGCCGCTTCGTGCACCTGCCGGTCGTTGACGAACGTGCCGTTGGCGGAGCCCAGGTCGGTGACACGCAGGCCGCCCTCGGCCAGTACAAACAGGCAGTGCCGCCGCGAGACCGAGGGATCGTCGAGCTGCAGGGCGCACTCGTCGCTGCGGCCGGCGGTCACGGTCTCGCCCGCCGCGAGCGGGACGACACGTTGGGCGTGGCGGACGACCAGGTGCACCCGGGGGGTCATGAGGCGGCAGCCATTATGGCACTACAATTCTGCGCATGCCGTTTCTTCGACCGCTCGTGCTCGCGCTGCTCGTTCTTCACGGGGCCCAGTTCCCGCCGCCCGCCGTCGACGTCCCCAAGCGCGCCGCGCCCGAGTGGCTGGCGCCGTATCGCGACGCCGCGGGCCGGCTGCTCGGTGAAGCGGTCGCCGGCGATGCGGCGTGGCAGCGGCTCGCCTATCTCGGCGACACCTACGGTAATCGCATCAGCGGATCGCCGAACCTCGAAGCGGCGATCAAGTGGGCGGTCGAAGAAATGAAGCGCGACGGTCTCGAGAACGTGCACACCGAGGCGGTGAAAGTGCCGCACTGGGTGCGCGGCCGCGAAAGCCTCGAGATCGCCGGCCCAATCCCGCAGCCGCTCGTGATGCTCGGTCTCGGCAACAGCGTCGGCACGCCGCCGGCCGGCATCGAGGCGGATCTGCTCGTCGTCCACAGCTTCGAAGAGTTGGACGCGGCCCGCGATCGCGTGAAGGGAAAGATCGTCCTCTTCAACGTCCCGTTCACCACCTACGGCGACACGGTGCGGTTTCGCGCCGCCGGACCGTCACGCGCAGGTGGGCTCGGCGCCGTCGCCGTGCTCGTGCGATCGGTCGGACCGGCGGGCCTGCGCACACCGCACACCGGCGCGCTCAGCTACGCCGAGGGGCAGCCGCAGATTCCCGCGGCGGCGGTGACCACCGAAGATGCCGCGCGCCTCGAGCGCATGTTCAACCGCGGCACCAAGGTCCGCCTCAAGCTGATGATGGAGGCGAAGTTCCTTCCCGAAGCCGACTCCGCCAACGTCGTCGGCGAGATTCGCGGACGGGAGCTGCCGAACGAAGTCGTCGTCATCGGCGGGCACTTCGACTCGTGGGACGTCGGGACCGGATCGACCGACGACGGCGGCGGCTGCGTCGCGACGTGGGAAGCGCTGCGGCTCATGAAGAAGCTGAACCTGCGGCCGCGGCGGACGGTGCGCGTCGTGCTGTGGACCAACGAGGAGAACGGCGGCCGCGGCGGCCAGGCTTATCGCGACGCGCACCTCGAAGAGCTGCCGAACCACGTCATGATGCTCGAGTCGGACGGCGGCGTCTTCCGTCCCACCGGCTTCGGCTTCTCCGGCAGCGACGCCGGGCGCGGGAAAGTGCGCGACATCGCCACGCTGCTCGGCGGGATCCACGCCGACACCATCGGCGCCAGCGGCGGCGGCGCCGACATCGGCCCCAGCGTGCAGCAGGCCAACATTCCGGCGATGTCGCTCGAGGTGGACGGCAACTACTTCCTCATCCACCACACGCCGGCCGACACGATCGACAAGATCGATCCGCTGGAGATCGCGCGCTCGGCCGGTGCGATTGCCGTCTTGACTTACGTGGTGGCGGAGATGCCCGACCGGCTCAGATAGCGCGAGTCCAGGGCGGGTCTAAAGACCCGCCCTCACCATTCATTTTCCAATGGTGAAGACCAGGTAGTCGGCGCGCTTGAAGTCGTCGTCGTCCGGCTTGGTGGTGTCGAGATCGTCAACCGGGAGCATCGAGACGACGGCGATGCGGCGGCCGGGCATGCGGCGGCGGGCGCTGTCGGCGGTGCCTTCGCCGAAATCGCTGTGGAACGCGCCGTTGACGTGGACGATGGTGACGCGGCCCGTGGCGTTCTTCTGGAACGCCGTCGCCACCGACTCTCCCATCGTCTCGTCCTTCACGCACTGCGCGAAGTAGAAGTTGGCGTTCGCCCCCTCGTGCCCGCCCATCGCTTCTCCGAACCGCTGGTAGTAGTCGCCGCTCGTCGGGCACTGCACCTCGCGCGCGGCGAAGGTGCGGTCGTCGCTCCCCAGCTTCTCGATTGCCGGCATGCCGTTCTTCGACACGTCAGAGGCGATCCGGCGGGGCACGTTCGACGCGACGATCGGCAGATGGTGGGCCCTGGCGAACTCGATGAGCGGCCGGTAGTCGCTGGCGTAGCGCGGCCAGGGCCGCGAGTCCTTGAGGAACTGCTCCTCGGTGATCCGTCCGACGGCGTACCCCTCGACCTGCGACTGCACGTCCCGCTCGAACATCTCGAGCGCCACGACCACGGACACGCCGCGCCGCGTCAACCCTTCGACAATCGCCAGCTCGAGTCGATGGGTGTTCGCGTCGTCATGCTGCTCGCCGACGAAGACGGCGTCGGCGCGCGCCAGATCGGCCAGCATGGTCTCGAAGTCGCTGAACGTCTTCTGCCGCGTGTCGAACACGCGCTGCGGCACGTACGACGAGCCGGTCACGGCCGGATGTCCGGGGGGGAGCTGCGGCGCCTGCGGGGACGGCAGAAGGAGCGCGGTGAGCAGTACAGACACCATCTCCGGATTGTGGGCCTGCCTCCGCACGGCGTCAATTACGGATTTCCGGCACTTCGCCCAGCTGCCGGTCGTGCAGCCGCGACAGCAGAATCTGCGCGGCAATCGAGCCGACGAGCGCCATCAGCATGTCCCACTGCGTGTCCCAGACGTCCCCCTGCGTGCCGAGGAAGTCGGTGGCCGCCGCGCCGCCGATGAGCGCCGCCCACCACTCGACGAACTCGTAGCAGGCGCTGATCGCCAGGCAGATGCAGCAGACGATGAAGAAGAGCCACCCGCCGCGGCGCAGCGGCGTCTTCCGCAGCAGGATCTCGCGCGCGACGATCGCCGGCACGAAGCCCTGCGCCAGGTGACCGACGCGATCGTAGGGGTTCCTCGCGAAGTGCAACAAGTTCTGCAGCCAGTAGCCGAGCGGCACGCGCGCATAGGTGTAGTGGCCGCCGAGCATGAGGATGCACGCGTGCACGAAGATCAGCGTGTAGACGAGCGGCGTCAGCGGGAACCGGCGCCGTGTCGCGATCAGGACGGGCACGGCGAGAAAGATCGGGAAGACTTCCATCCACCACGTGCCCATCTCGTAGGGATGGATCGCGGAGATGCCGAGCAGGACGCCGCCGACGATCAGCAGCGCGAGCGGATACATCTAGCGCAGTGCGGCGATGGCGGCGCCCCAGATGCGGCGCGAGCTGTCGCCCTGCAGCAGCATCACCGCGTGCATCTGCTCGCGATGCCACTCCGGGCGAAGGTCGACGCGGAACGACAGGAGCTTCTCCGCCGTAAAGCTGCCGCCGGCGACGAGCCTGACCACCGCATCGTGGTGCAGCGTACGGCCGCCGTTCTCGCCCCGCTTGACGACCGAGCTCAGGCCATCCTCGGTGACGAACATCCAGGCATGCAGCTTTTCCTTCACGTCCGGCGGAACGTCCGTGACGGTGGCTTCCGCCTTCAGCGACGCGCCGTCGACGCTTGTCCGCAGCGCGATCCGCGCGTGCGGCTGACGCGACGCCTTGGCCACCGCCTGCCGGACGCCGGCGTCGGCGCTGCCGACCAGCTCCTCGCGGCCGTCGACGATCGCCTGCGGCGTGTAGACGCGATCGGCGCCGAAGACGCGGCTGTAGTCCTGCTGCCGCTCGGTCGCCTGCACCAGCGACGCCGGGTCCTTCCACCCGAGCTCATCCCAGTAGGTCACGTGCATCCCGAGCGGGATCACCTGCACGCCGGGGATCGACTGGTCTTTCGCGAGTTTGCTCAGGACGGCATCCGCCGGAGGGCAGCTCGAGCAGCCCTCCGACGTGAAGAGCTCGACCACGATCGGCACTGGCGCGGGGACCGGCTGCGCGAAGGCCGCCAGGCCGACGACCGCGACGAGCAGAACCACGCGCATCCCGGACTTCATTCGTGCCAGCTTACGAGGCGCGCTTGTTCGCCTCGACGTCGATCGTCACCTTGATCTCGTCGCCCACGACCGGGCCGGCCTCGATCAACTGGTTGTACTGCAGCCCGAAGTCCTTGCGGTTGATCGTGGTGGTCGCCGACGCGCCGGCCTTGAGGCCGCCCTGCTGCGTCTTGATCGGCGTCGAGGGGCCTTCGACGTCGAGGGTGACTTCCTTCGTCACGCCGTGCAGCGTGAGATCGCCGACCAGCTTGAACTTGCCGGCGCCGGCCCCCTCGACGCGCTTCGACTTGAAGGTCGCCGTGGGGAACTTGGCCACGTCGAAGAAGTTCGGCGACTTCAGGTCGTTGTCGCGGTTGGCGACGCCGGTGTTGATGCCGGTGACGTCGATGCTGATGTCGGCCTTGATGCTCTCCAGCGACTTGCCGTCGTAGTCAATCGTGCCCTTGACCGGACCGAGCGTGCCGCGGACGGTCGAGACCATCATGTGCTTCACGCTGAAGCCGGCCGACGAATGCGCGGTGTCGACGGCCCAGGTATTCGGACCGGCCGCGGGCTGGCCGGTCGGGGTTTGAGCGATGGCGGGATACACAAGGGCCGCGGCTGCCGCGACTGCCAGGAACAATCTACGCATGACTGGTCTGCCTCCTCAAGGTCTTGACGTCTTCACTACGACGCGTTTGCCCCTCCCGAGGGTTCAGGCCCGGGGGTGTAGGGCTGGCGCAGATGGACCGGGGCCGTCTGCTTCTTGCGCACCCTAAGATTAATCATCTCGACGAACACCGAGAAGCCCATTGCGAAATAGATGTAACCCTTCGGAATGTGCTGATCGAACCCTTCCATCAGCAGCGACAGCCCGATCAGCAGCAGGAAGCTGAGGGCCAGCATTTTCACCGTCGGATGGCGGTTGACGAACGCGCTGATCGGCTCGGCGGCGACCATCATGATGAGCACCGAGAGGATGACCGCCACGATCATCACCGACACCTGGTCGACCATGCCCACGGCGGTGATCACCGAGTCGAGCGAGAAGACGATGTCGAGGAGCGCAATCTGCACGAGCACAGCGGCAAACGACGAGGCCGTTTTCGCCGAGCCCTCCCCTTCGTCGCCTTCCAGCTTTCCGTGGATCTCGTGCGTGCTCTTGGCGAGCAGGAACAGCCCGCCGATCGCCAGGATCAGATCGCGTCCGGAGAGCTCGTGGCCGAAGATCGCGAAGAGGGGGGCGGTCAGGCGGCTCAGCCAGGCCAGGGAAAACAGCAGCAGGATGCGCGTGCCCATCGCCAGCAGCAGGCCGGTGCGCCGCGCCGTCAGCTGCTGCGACGCGGGCAGCTTTCCCGACAGGATCGAGATGAAGATGATGTTGTCGACGCCGAGGACGATCTCGAGAAAGGTGAGCGTCGCCAGCGCGATCAGGGTTTCCGCCGTCAGCCATTCAGACATAGATGGTCAGCGCCTCAATATCTCGAACCTGAGCTCGGCGAACCCGCCGACCTCGTAGTATTCCACCTTGAACCGGCGGCGGCCGCCGGAAACGGGAGCCGTGTCGATTGCCGACTCGTGCGGCGTCCAGCGATCGATGATCCGTTCCTCGTCCATCCACACGCGGATCCCGTCGTCGGAGATCGTGCGGACGGTGTACTGCCCCGCCGGCAGATCGACCGTGGCCGCCGCGACGATGGCCACGCGATCGCGCGGCAGGCCTTCGGCGATGGCGCCGCCGGACATGTAGTCCAGCCGGTCGCGTCGATCGCTCTTGATCGGCGTGCCGGCCACGATCCGCGCGAACGCGTCCGGCGCCTTGTCCGGACGCGACGCTTCGTCGTAGCTGAAGTAGCGCACCTGCCAGTCGGCCGGCACGAAGTAGCGGGAGTACCCGAAGGTGAACGGCTCGCCTGCGGCGACCCGTTCGCCGCGAGGGCCCACCACCGCCGCGCCGCGGTATTCGAGACGGACGTCGAAGTCGATCGCGCGCCCCTTCGCCGGCGCCTGCCCCCCGGAGCCCTGGCGAAGGGGGGTCACGACGATCGTTCCGGGAACGCGCCCGGCGGCCGGCGCGACGCTGGCCCCTTTCACCGACGCGACCTTCCACGTCCCTTCAGGTCCGAGCACCCGCAGCGTGAGCGGCAGCGCGTCGGCGCGCCGCTCGGGCCACAGCTTCGGCGACTTCCAGTCGTAGGGACCCCACTCGTCGACGATGATCGCGTCGCGGCCGCGCCGCTCGGCGTCCGGGATCTTCGCGTCCATGCCGCCTGGCAGCGGCGCGGGCAGCGTGACGTCGAGCGTGGGGCGCGGCCGGATCGGCACGGTCACTTCGTCGCCGACGCCGAAGTTGCGCGTGTCGCCGTTGAGGACCGCGACGGTGCCGACCTTCTCGAATCCGTTGGTGAGCACGCGGACGTTCTGCGTCTCGGTGACCTTCAGCGCCGTGGTGTTGCCGACGAACGTGTTGCCGGCGATCACGTAGTCGCGGCTGCGCGTGTCCCGCTTCTTCGGGTAGCCCCAGTCGGGATCCTGCGTCGGGTTCTTCCACAGGCGGATCGCCGTCTCGTCGCCGTCGAACACGTTCTCGGTGATGCGGTTGTCCTGGCCGTGCTCGATGGCGATCGCCTCGACGTTGCGCGCGAAGCGGTTGCCCTGCACCCACGAGTCGAAGCTGTAGCCGCCCCACAGCCCGTGCCAGCATTCCTCGACGCGGTTGCCGTAGAAGACGTTGCGGCTGAAGGTGGCCTCCATGCCGTTGGTCGGGGCGAAGCTGAAGTCGTTGTCGTAGAAAACGTTGTCGTTGGCGCCGCCGTCGCCGCTGTCCATCGTCGACTGCCCGGCCCACAGGAACAGCCCGTCGCCGCCGTGCGTCACCGAGTTGAAGGCGACGATGTTGCGGTTGCTCTGTTCGTAGATGAGGATGCCGGCCGAGTCCTGGCCGCGGTTGTAGAACGTGTGGCTGTAGCCGCGCACGCACCAGTCCACCTTGTTGTGCGCGATGGTGTTGGCGCTGGAGCGGTAGAGCGCGATGCCGAGGCCCGAGAGAAACGAGAAGGTGTTGTTCCAGATCCGCGCGTTGTCGGAGCGCGCCAGCATGAGGCCGTTCTGCCCCTGCACGATCGTCGTGTGATCGATCTCGGCGCCGTTCGAGTCGGCGAGGTAGATGCCGGCGCCGCTGTCGAGCCACTCGTCCTTGTCGTTGTGGTGGTACGACATCCAGTCGAGCAGGCTCTCGTGCTCGACGAGGCTGTAGAGGCGCGGCTTCCAGTTGTAACTGAGGTCGGCGCCCGTGATGTGGAGGCGCGGCGATTTCCGCGCCAGGACGCCGATCTTGTAGCCGTGCGCATGCAGGTTCTTGATCGTGACGTTCTCGCCGCCGTCGACGAGGACGGCGAGGCCGGTGAACGTGTCGGGGTCGGCCGCGGCGGGCCCGCCGCGCAGCGTCACGCCGCTGAAGTCGACGGTGATGTTGGATCCGCGGACGACGATCGCCGGATGGTCGCGGTCGGGCGACTTCAGCTCGTAGGTTCCGGCGGGAAACGTCGTGGAGGCGGTGACCACCATGCCGGCCGCCGGCCGCGACTGCGCGTGCGGATGCAGCGCCGGCAGGGCGCCCATGGCAAGCACGACAAAGACGACAAGCGAAGCGAGCAAGCCCAGCCGCCGCACGGTGGCCTATAGGATAATCCGGCCCGATGCGCGCGTACGGTCCTGTCGGCCTCGCGATCTGCGCCCTCCTTGGCGGACGTCCGGCGGCCGCGGAGGTCCACCGGGTCGATTCGCTCGCCGCCCTGCAGTCGAAGATCGACGCCGCGGTGCCCGGTGACGTCATCGAAGTCAGGGACGGCGTCTACACGACGGCCGCGCCGGTGGCGGTGGGGCGGGCGGGGGCGCCCGGCCGACCCATCCGCATCGCGGCCCAGCACGTGGGCGGGGTGACCATCGGCGGCAGCGACGGGTTCGACGTCGTCGCGCCCGCCGCCTACGTCGAGATCGACGGGTTCGTGTTCACGCACGCGTCCGGCAAGACGCAGGTGCGTTCCGGGGCGTCGCACGTACGCTTCACGCACAACGTCTTCGAATGCGCCGGCGGCGGCGCCTACCTGACGATTGCCGGGCATGACACGGAGATCGATCGCAACGAGTTCCGCAACAAGAAGACGCTCGGCAACATGATCGACGTCCGCGGCGAGGGCACCCAGGTCGCGCAGCGGGTGCACATCCACGACAACTATTTCCACGATTTCACCAGTCCCGGGCCGGGCAGCAACGGCGCCGAGACCATCCGGTTCGGCCTGAGCGGCCTGAGCATGTCGACCGGACTGGGGATCATCGAGCGCAACCTGTTCGTGCGCTGCGTCGGCGAGAACGAGATGCTGTCGATCAAGTCCGGCGGCAACGTCATCCGCGACAATACGCTGCTGGACTCGCCAGGGGCGCAGCTCACCCTCCGCCATGGCAACGGCAACGAGGTGTACGGCAACTACCTGCGCGGCACCGACGGCATCCGCATTTTCGGCGACCGGAACCGGGTCCACGACAACTACCTGCAGGACAATACCGGCGCGATCCAGATCGGCAACGGCGACGGCGAGGTCGCCGACGGGGCCGCGCTGACCAGCCACGATCGGCCCGACGACACCGAGATCACCGCCAACATCCTCGTCGACAACCGCCGCAACTACTTCATGAGCGGTCGCGACAAGGGTCTGGGGGCGACGCGGACCACGTTCAGCCGGAACGTGATCCAGGGTGGCGGGCCGGCCGCGGCCATCGACGGCCCGTATCCCGGCGCCGTGTGGCGCGACAACGTCGTCTGGCAGACCGCCCCCGGGTCGATGCCGGCCGGCGCCTACGCCGAGCGGAAGCCCGCCATCACCGCCCCGTCCCCGCTCTCGCCGGAACAAATGCTGAAGCGGATCCGGGCGAGATAGGCAACTGAGCCCAGGCGCAGTTGCCACCGCCAGCGGCCCTGGTCAGTCCGCGGGGTCGGCCAGCGGCACGCCCGACCGGCACAGCGGACAGTCGGCCGGCTCCCACATCGCGAAGTCGCGCCGGCCCAGCGCCTCCAACGGAAGGCCGCGCTCAGCGAGATGGCTGGAACCCAGGTCACCCAGGAGGAGGAGCGTGCCGACGACGATGATGGACGCGCCGGCGGCTTCGAGCGCGGCAATCGTTGCCCGCACCGATGACCCCGCGCTGATCACATCGTCCACGACGGCGACGCGCGAGCCGGCGACCTGGCGTGGCATCTCTCCCGGCAGGCGATACCCGGCGGCGAACAGGGCGGCGCCGTCGCCGCGCGGCACGGCTTCGGTGTAGAAGAAACAGACGCGCAGCGCCGCCGCCAGCGCCTGCGCGAGAAACGCCCCGCCGGTCATCGGACCGCAGATCGCGTCGCAGGCGTAGCGCCGCAGCCGTCCCGCGAGCATCGTCACCGCCGGCGCAATCTTCACCGGATCGACGAACAGCGTGGCCAGGTCGAGCCACGTGTCGGTGTGGTACCCCGACTCGAGCAGGAAGTGGCCGCGGCGTACCGGCAGCGCGCCGAACAGCGTGTAACCGTCGTGCGGCGAGCCGGCCGAGCGCGGGTCAGCCATCGCCGTCCGTGTCCTTTGGCGGATCGGAGGTCAACCCCCGCAGGAGAGTACGGCTGTGTTCGGCGTCTTCGGCGCGGACCCAGAATTCCGCCGGGCCGGTGACGTAGTTGAACCCCGTCATACGCCCGAATGCGAAGAGATCCTGGAGCCCCTCGCCCTTGACGAAGTAATCGATGTCCTCGGCGTCCAGCAGGGACTTCACCACCGCGATCAGGGCGGGATCCCCTGTCGCGAAGATCGGCGCGAGCTCGGCGTCCGGCGTCGGGTCCGGCGCCGGCAGGCGGTCGACGGTCTCCGCGTCGCACGCCGGGCAGACCATCACGTGCCACGGGTACTCGACGCCGCACTGCGGGCAGAACATGCACTCACCCGCCGCGCTGCTTGTTGCTGGCAATGCGATCTTTGACGATCTTGCGGATCAGCGCCGGGGGCAGCGGATGATCCGGCTGAAAGCGGATCGTGCCCTTCGAGGTCTCGAAGTCCTTCAGCTCCTTCTCATACGCCGGGACGACGCCACCGGGGTAGAAGGCGCAATGGCTCGCGGCGGCGCCGAACCAGACCAGCATCCGCCCGTCGTAGCGGAACCCCGGCATGCCGTAGGAGATGCACTCCTCGACGCCTGGCGCCGCGGAACGGATGGTCTTGCGCAGCTTCTGCAGTGCGGCGCGCTTGTCGGCGTCGATCGGCGCCAGGTACTCGTCGATGGTGGCTGGCTTCCGCGCCGTCCGGGGTTTTGCACGCATGGCGCTAGAGGGTAGCACCCACCGACGGAATTCGCGGCGGTTGGCCTATGGATGGAGAGGCGCGCCCGTTTTCCTGTATCATTCCGCCCCTCCCCAACTGCGACGAAAGGAAAGCCTGAATGACTGTGACGTCCGGCACTGTGCTCACGGATGCGCTTCTCCAGCGATGCAGGGAACGAGCCGCGGGATACGACAGGGAAAACCGGTTCTGCCAGGAGGACTTCGACGAGCTCAAGGCCGCCGGTTACCTGAACCTCACGCTGCCCCAGGAGTTCGGCGGCCTGGGATACACCTTGAATCAGTACACGCGTGAAGCGCGGCGCCTGGCGCAATACGCCCCCGCGACCGCGCTGTGCCTGAACATGCACCACTACTGGGTCGGGACCGCCGCCGACAGCTGGCGCGCCGGGGACAAGTCCGTCCGCTTCATCCTCGAGGACGCCGGCGCCGGCGAAGTGTTCGCGGCCGGCCACGCCGAGTCGGGCAACGAGACGTCGATCGTGATGTCGATCACGAAGGCGGAAAAGGTCGACGGCGGCTACAAGTTCACCGGGCGCAAGTCGTTCGGCAGCCTGTCGCCGGTGTGGACGCGCTTCGGCCTGCACGGGATGGACACGAGCGATCCCGCCAACCCGAAAGTCGTGCACGGCTTCCTCGCGCGCGGCGCCTCCGGCGTGACGATCAAGGACACCTGGGACGTGATGAGCATGCGCGCCACGCGCAGCGACGATACGATCCTCGACGGCGCGTTCGTGCCCGACAGCCACATCGCCCGCGTCGTCCCCGCCGGCCTCGCCGGCGCCGACTTCTTCGTGCTGTCGATCTTCGCCTGGGCGCTGATGGGATTCGGCAACATTTATTACGGCCTCGCCCAGCGCCTGCTGGAGCTGACGGTCGAACAGGTGAAGAGCAAGGGCTCCCTCGGGATGACGCGCTCGATGGCGCACCATCCGTACGTGCAGCACGGCGTCGCCGAGATAGTGATGGGCCTGCAGGCGATCGGGGCGCAGCTGGAATCGGTGACCGGCGACTGGTCGGCGGGCGTGCAGCACCCGGACTGGCCGATCCGCATCGTGGCGACGAAGTACAACGCCGTCGAGACGGCGTGGAAGATCGCCGACCGCGCGCTCGAAGTCTCGGGCGGGTTCGGGATGTTCAAGAAGAGCGAAATGGAGCGGCTGTTCCGCGACGCGCGGGCGGGGCGGTTCCATCCCGCGAACTCGTCGCTCGCGCACGAGTTGATCGGCAAGCTCGCGCTGGGCGTGAACCCCGACGATCCGCAGCGTTGGGGCTAAACGCCGAAGCGTTCGGGATCCCAACTGAGTCCGAGCTCGCTCGGCGGCGCCATGTAGCCGACGAGCGCGGACGCGGCGACCACGGCGGGGCTGGCGAGGTAGCCTTCTCCGCCGAGCCCCATGCGGTTCTGCCAGTTGCGGTTGAACGAGGTGATGGCGCGCTGACCCGGTGTCAGCGCGTCAGGCCCCTGGCCGAAGCAGGGGCCGCACCACGACTGCCGGATCTCCCCGCCCACCGAACGGAACACCTCGGCGATCGACTCGCCGCCCAGCCGCGCGTCGGGCTGCTCGATCTGGCGGCCGACGCCCCCCGATCCCGGAAAGATCCGGAACTCGCGATCGACCTTCTTCACGCCCTGCCCGCGCGCCGCGCGCAGCACCAGCGCCGCCTGCAGCAGATCGTCGTAGCTGCCGTTGGTGCACGATCCGATCATCGCCTTGTCGAAGGTGATCCGCTCGCGCGCGACCTCCTCGGCGGGAAACGCGTTGCCCGGGCTGAACGGCTTGGCGATCATCGGCCGCACGTCGCTGAGGCTCAG
>Ga0207701_10005234_pt1 | contig 13051 bp, 10 predicted proteins | sample KBSSwiSSwithPhiX_FD_184294 | JGI IMG/M metagenome (GOLD analysis project Ga0207701, IMG submission 184294) | Switchgrass rhizosphere bulk soil microbial communities from Kellogg Biological Station, Michigan, USA, with PhiX - S5 (SPAdes) (version 2) | ecosystem: Environmental > Terrestrial >...
CGCAGAGTTTTTCGCCCTGCGTTCATCCGCCCCCACCAGCCCGTTGCCGGACGGACCCACGTAGTTGGGCCGGGCAGTGACTCCCGAGGCCCCCGGAGGCCCGGCTGACTAGGCCGAACCCGCAGGCGCCGCGTCCCTCCCCGTTCGCATGCGCCTCATGAAAACGCCCTCGGCGGGTGGGACCGGGGTAAGAGAGCACAGTCAAAAGAACAAATCAAGAACATCCGGAATAAATTCTGGGGACTGTGCGAGGCCTTGCGACCTCGACATTGCGAGCGAAGGGAGCCCGCACCCTGCAGGGCTGACCGCATTCTACCGATGGGAATTCTTCAGACGGGCGACACTGAACCGCTGCATCGCCGCGGCGTACCAAGGCTCTTTCTCAAAACTGATGTGAACCCGCTTTGGTTTTGCTTTGGACGCTGCCTTTTGTTTCGTTCGTGTCGGCATGGAACTTTCTCCCTGAGTGGCCGCAGGATAGTTCGGTGCCCGGCATGAGGGAGTGCCTGAGCGGCAGGCAGCCATGCGCCATCGCTTGGAACCAAATGAAGGGGACGCAAATTCGAACAGCCGGCTAAGCCGCGACGCAGCAAAAGTGTTCAATTTTGCACACTCGGTCTTGCCAATTTTAAAATCCCGATTTTAAAATCGCGCAGTCCGCGCGCAGTCCGCGCGCATTACGGCGCGCATACCGTTCGTCGTCGACACCGCGCCATGCCGTTTCGTCATTTAGAGCCCGGTCGGTTTGATCTCGATACGCTGAAGCTGATGCAGCAAGCGTTCGATACCGTCTGCGCCAAATTGCAAATGGACGAGGGCGATCCCCGGCGGCTCACTTTGGCAAACGAATTAATCCGGCTGGCGGCGGAAGGGACGCGCGAGCAATTGACGGAACAGGCCGAGGGAGCCTTGGCCGTTGCCGGGCCGCCGCCTTCTAAACAGGCCGCTGGGCTTTTCCAACGAGGCCACCGGGGGTCAAAACAGGCCAGGACCCAGCTCGCCGGTGCTGGCCGAAATAGGCCACTCGCTGTGCCAAAATAGGTTACTTGATTGGGCTACTTGGGGATGGATAGACTTTGGGGGTCCGCTCCCCTCCAAAGGGATCGGGCAGTGTGAAAAGGCGGCCCCTGGACCCAGGGGCCGCCTTTTCTTTTGCCCCAAGGTCAAGACCCGCTGCTTAATGGAAAGATTCAGGCGGACAGCCGCTTGCTAAAGTCGTTGTCGAGACGTTGAAACCGCTTGCAAGACTGGCGCAGCGTCAGATGCGAACGCTCGACGTATGAGGTGCTGATGTATTCTGGATCGCCGTTTACTACGGACCGCACTACAGCGATTACCTCAGCAGGGCTGTAGCGCCGCGCTGCGTCTTTACAGCAAGAGGCCGCCAACTAAGCCTAGTAGGTAGCGCTGGGCGGGACTATGCTTTCGTGCGGGGGGCAAAACCCATGGATTCAAAGATTGCGGCTTGGTTGTTCTTTCGAGCGGTGCGCTGGCTTAGCTGGATCGCCTTCTTTGGCTGGAGCGCCTATTTCCACTTCGACCGCGCGCCGCACCTCAATAGCTTCGGCCATTTGCTGCTCCACGCGGAGGTACTATTCTTCGGCTTGGCAACCATCGCCATCTTCGCTGGCTTCTTCGAAACGATGATGCGTGGTCGCGCCGGGCTTGCACCACCGTCATTCCTGCAACTTATGCCAAACAGCGCACCCGCCCTGACCAATAGGGCCTAGGTTCAATAGGGGCCAATGCAATTGAGGTGGCCTACTTAGCAATCCCGCTTTGCGATTGCCTGCATTCAGGGCATTCAAAAATATGAAGCTCCTGCTCGTCTTCAAATGGCAGCACGCGAGCAAGCCACATCGGCACGTCACAAACGATGCAGGTCGGCCCGGTCATGACTGGTGAAGGCTTGGTTGCTCTATCCAACATCGTGTCATCGTACTGTCACAGTCTTTAACGAATTCCGAATTCAGACCAAAACCGGCCACTGCGTAATTCAAAACCGGCCACTAGGGGTCAAAACAGGCCAGTACCCGGCCCGCCCGTCGGAACAGTTCAGCACTCTAGACCACTTGTTGAACGTGGCAGGCCGCGCCTCGCACCATTGCACATTGGCTGCGAGGTCCGCTCAGCGCCAGCAGCAGACATGAGACGAACGTCGTTGCATGCTTCGAACGCTCGAGTTCACTTATCGACACGATGGCCTCCGGTCGCTTGGCAATTCCGGCGATAATTGTCAGATTGCAGCCGCCTGGAGAGCAGATGCCGCGCGACCGCTACGGCCTGCCGCTTTCAACAGCCTCCGAAGCTGCCGCCTCGGCTTATGGCGACGGCTTCGATGGGCTACTGGCGGCGTGGAACGGCGCTGAAGAGGCGCTGGACCGCGCCATCGCGGCAGACCCCAACTTTGCGCTCGCCCACATCGCCCGCGCGCGCCTGTATGCGATCTTCGGCCATGGTGCCGAAGCGCGCGCCTACGCCGCCCAGGCCCGCAATCTTGCCACCAACGCGACCGAACGTGAGCGCGGCCATGTCCATGTGATCGCCTCGGCCATCGAAGGAAAGGCGGCAGAGGCGCTCGCGGCTGCGGAGCGCCATGTCGAAGTGTATCCGCGCGATGCGCTGGTCTTGGTGTTGCTGCTCGGCGCGTTCGGACTTTACGCCTTCTCGGGCCGTAACGATCATGACGAAGCGAGGCTTTCGATCTGCCGGCGGTTGGCCCCGCACTATGGCGACGACTGGTGGTTCTTGGCCTATCTCGGTTGGTCGAACATCGAGGCCGGTTATCTCGGAATCGGCATCGAACAGGCGCAACGCTCGCTGGCGCTGCGCCGACACAATGGCCACGTCGCGCACGTCCTCGCGCACGGCTATTTCGAAACCGGCGACGCAGCGGCCGGCAATGAGTTTCTTTCGGGCTGGCTTGGCGAGCATCCGAGCTCTGGCTTCATGCACTGGCACTTGGTCTGGCACCGCGCGCTGCTCGATATCGAAGTCGGCGACAACGACGGCGCGTTAAGGATTTTTCAAAATCAGATCCGGCCGGCGGTCTCGGATGCGCCGCCAATCAATGTGCTGAGCGACGGCGCCTCGCTGCTGTGGCGTTTGGCGCTGGACGGCCGCGATATTCCGCGAGCGGACTGGGACGAGATCGTCGACTACGGCGACCGGCGCGCGCCGTCAGCCGGGAGCCATTTCGTCGACCTGCACTATGTGCTCGCCGCTGCGATGGGCGATCCGGCACGCTTCGGGAAGCGGGTGTCGGAGCTCGAAGCGCTTCACGCCAACGGCCGGCTGGCACCGGGCAGCGTCGCCGTTGCGATGTGCAAGGGCGCACACGCCATGGCGGCCGGCGACAGCGGGGCGGCGATCGGCATCCTCGAGCCGCTGATGCCCGACGTGGTCCGCATCGGCGGCAGCCACGCTCAGCGCGAGTTGTGGGAAGACATGCTGATCGTGGCCTGCCTGCGGAGCGGAGAGGCCGGGAAGGCGCGTGCTCTGATCGACGGCCGCCTGCATCGCCGTCCTTCGGCGCGCGATCGCAAATGGCTCGCCACACTCGGCGGCCACTAAGTCAGCCGGGATTTCGGCCTTTCGTCGCTTCGACACCCCGGCCGCATATCTGCAACCGGGCAGCTCTTTTCCTACGCGCGGCGGCTCGCCCAACTCAACGCGCACTTTTCTGGATGGCGCTCATCAGCGTCTCGCCACCGCGCTTCTTGCAATACCGGCTGACGGCCGTTCTGTTGTTTGCGTACCTTTGGAAGTCGAAGACCGGCTGTGTCATCGAGGCGCGGAAGTAGCCGCTCATCCACGCGGCAATCATGTTCTTTCGCTCAGCGTCTGAACTCAAATACTGTTTGCACGTGATCAGCGACATATCGACCTTGATCTGGCCCCCAGCCGCTGGTTGCGGAATGGAACGGTCCAAGGCTGCCATGACTGTCGCGCCCGGCGAAGTGCTGCACCATTGCCGGACACTGGCGATATTCCTTGCAAAGTCGTCCATGCCCACCGAGACGTAGCCGAATTTGTAGTTGAACCAGCCGCTCATCCAGGCCGAAAAGGTGCTGGCTTGGCTGGCCGGCATGGCCAAATAGTCCGCACAGGTAATCCGCGTCATATCCAAGGTCACCTGCGCGTGGCCTGGAACAGGCGCCGCTATCGCGCCAACAAAAAGCAGCAACATGAGTTTGCGCATCTGCAGTCCTTTGTGGGAGTTATGCACGTCGGAAATCAGGCATCGCCCGATGTCGGGCTAGCCTTTGGCAATAACCGGGGCAGGAGCTGCCCTTATCAACGAAGCAACCGCCCAGCCCAGCCGGGCGCGCGGCCGAAATGCGGCCGGTGCCCGCTTCTTCCATCGTGTCTTATCGCCCCGGGAAAAAATACTGTACGTAAGTACATGTACAGGTCTGGAGAGGCAGGGCCGCCGGAGGCGGCTGCAAACAATGGATGTCCGCTTCGGGTCAGTATCGGCATTCCGCCGCTTTGGGTCGATGTCCCGCTATTGCCCCCAAGGCAGACATGCGGCGACCGGGCTGGCATGTCCGTTAAGTGCCAATCGCGACCAAAATGCACCGCAGCAAACTGCGAGGTTGCCCACTGGGCCGCGAGCGGCACAGCGCCCGAAACCACGCTAGTTAACTTACCCGGAAAGCCGAATTGACACGGTTGACAGGTTGACAGGCACGCACCGAAAACGTTCGACTCCTTGGAGCTCGAACTGCGGGCATCTGGGAGGAACGCGTGATGGGGCGTGGTGCGAGGATCCCGGCTGGTGTTGTTGCGGTGATGCTGATGCAGTGTTTGGCGGTGAATGCGGCGGACATCAGAATCATCGCCAGCCCGGGCGTTGCGAGCGTGGTCAACGAGCTGGGTCGCGAGTTCGAGGCGAAGGCCGGCCACAAGATCCAGGCCGATTACGCGGTGATCGCGGTCTCGAAACGCAAGATCGACGCAGGCGCGGCGTTCGACCTGGCGATCCTCGATCCCGCAACCATCGACGAGCTTATTACTCAGGGCAAGATCGTCGCCGGCACGCAAGCCGCGTTCGGACGCACGGGCATTGGAATCGTGGTGCGCAACGGCGCCGTGCGGCCGGACATCGGCTCCGCCGATGCCTTCAAGAAGACCATGCTGGCAGCAAAATTCGTCGGCCATTCCAAGGAGGGCCAGAGCGGCGTGCATTTCCTCGCCGCGCTCGAGCGTGCCGGGATCGCCGCGGAGATGAAGCCGAAGCTGCGCGCCTACGAAGGCGCCGGCCTCAGCAGCGCGATCGCAAGCGGCGAGATCGAGCTCGGCGCCACGGGGATCGGGCCGGCGCTCGGGATGCGCGAAAGCGATTACGTCGGCCCGTTGCCGGCGGAGTTGCAGTCTTACGTGGTGTTCACCGCGGGGGTCAGCACGAGCGCAGGCGATGCCGAGGCGACCAAGGCCTTCCTGCGTTTCATGACCGAGCCGGCCGCGGCGCCCGTGTTCAAGACGAGGGGGATGGAGCGAGAGTAAGCGCGGCTCTCCGTGCTTACTGACAAGACAGTCGACGAACTCGACGAGATGAGCGACCGACGAATGTCGCCGTTCGTCCGAGGACGTAGCCCGCTTTCTCGATCCCTTGTGCAGCGGAACTTCAACCGCTGCTACTTCGCCGGCAATCGCAAGCTGGTCAGGTCTTTTGCCACGACGACCTGCCCCTTGAAGCCGCTTTCCTGCGCCGCCTTGCGATAATCTTCTTCGCTAAGCGGTCCTCCAGGAACTTTCCATACGCCAAGCTGCGCAGTGCCCGGCGGCGGTGACAGGTGGGTAAGCACCAGGACCTTCGCCCCAGTGCGCTGTGCCATTGCGCCCAGATCGGGAGCGGTGCTCTGGCGATAGAATACAACCGGCGGCATCCCACTGTCGCGGTCGGGCCCCATCACCGGGTGCATCGTCGAATGCACGATCACATCGGCACCTTTAGCCAATGCTTCGACCTGCGCGGAAGTCGACGATGGGCGCGGTGGCGTCAAGGTGTCGTTGCCGGCATCTCCGCCGATCACAACGCTACCTGCCGGCGTATCAACGCGGTACGAAGCGTGGCCCGCTATGTGTGTTGAGCGGATGGCGCTCACCTTGACATCGCCAGAGGACCATACCGGCTGCGGTTCGTCCGTGGGTTTGAACGTCATCAGATTTGTCATTGCTGCCGGGCCTTCTTCGAGGCGACGACGATCCTCGGAACGGCGCTGCGCGATTTCCCCGGATTGGATCAGCGCATCAGCAATGTGTTGGACAAATTTACGGCAGCTGATCGAAACACCGAATGTGGTAGGTGCGTCATCGCTGCACACGACGTCGATCTTCGGACTCGTTGGAAAGAAGTGCCAGCGATTCTGTATCAAATCAATGAAGCCTTCGCTGTGGTCGTTGTGCATGTGAGTGAAGAAAACCGCGTTGACCTGCGCAGAAGTGACGGGGATTTGTGATAGTCGCTGCAACGTACCGCGTCCGGCGTCGTATTGCAGGCGTACTGCGCTGCAATTGTTCGCATCATCGCCGTAGCCGACTAACGTGCCTGCATTGGCATTGCCTTGGTAAGCCTGTGGCCCGCCGACCGAACCAGTGATCGTCACGGTCATGCAGGGTGCGGCCTGCGCCAAAGTTGTGTTCATGGCCGTAAGCCCGAGACCTAATATCGGCGCGATAGACCAAGTTTTCATCAATGCCTCCTCGCGAAGCCACCAATAGCTCTTCCGAATTGTCGAAATTCCGTGCCTGCGGAGACGAAGCCTAACACATTTGTGCTTACCAACCCGCTCAGATCGCGCGCTTTGCCGCGCCGTCGATAGCGAAATCCGGCCAGGATCACTCGCTCACCTCTGCGAGCCTGCGTACAGGGGCGCCTAGCCTATATCTCCACAAAATCGGCTGCAGGTGGCAAAGTAGCGTGGGCGACAAATTCCACACCGAACTCTTTGTCCGAGCGCCAAACCACTTTGCAACGGCGGCCAACCTTACCGTCTTCCGTCATGAGCAGATCGAATTTGTCAGGGATCTGGATATGCGCAACGTAGCTAATCCTTGCGCCGCCTTTCGAAAAATTGCTGATCCGAGCCGGAGCTAGATGGGTCGAGTTGTCTGTGCGAAGCCAGCAAGCGTGGTCGACATCTTCGCGAGGATGTTTGCGCCGTTCCGGTGACCCACTGTTGGTTTTATGATGAGACTCTGCAAATTTCATGAAATCCCCCGAATCAGCACGTGAAATGTAGTGGGACGACTGCTGCCTGGCAAAACTTGTCGGCCGATGCCCCGATGGCCAGAACGCTGTTTGCCTGCCACAGATAAGGTCGCTTGCCCGTCTCAAAAAGACCCCGCCTTTCGACGGGGCCAAGAACCGGAAGGGGCTGTTCCAGACGGCCCTTTTTGGCGAAACGTGCGCCGACGTGCATTGCTCCCTCCGTCGTTTCACCGCTTGATCAGCGGCGGCGGATAGTAGGTGCCGTTCGCCACGCCCTCCGTCGGCCGGTAGAACCGGAACGTGAGGCGATACTTCGATCCTTTCGGCGTCGGCAGCCAGTTGCCGTCGGGCGCGTCGGCCGGCTTCTGGTCGGCAAAATAGAGCGTGAGCGAACCGTCTGGGCCGTATTGCAGCTTGGACTGGTTGTTGAGCAGAAACCGATTGAGCGGATTGGGCAGGACGCGGAAACGCACGCCGTCCACGGCGATCACCGACCAGAAATGCGTGGCATACTGGGCGGGCAGCTGATCCTTGGGAAACGTCAGCGTGTAGACATTGTCTCCGGAGACATCCGCTCCGGTTTGATCCTTGCCGCCCCGGTAATAAAGCACCTCCGGCTTGATGTTGGCCCAGATGCCGCCGTTGTTGACCAATGTCCGCGCCACATAATCGAGGCCGTATTCTCCGACGACACCAGGACGAGCCCAGCCATTCTGGACGGTGCCGTGGCCGATGATCGCCCCGGCCTTGCCCAAATCGGCGAAGGCGCGGGTGCGGATCACCTGATCGACGCGCGCACGTTCGGCGGGGTCCTTGATGGCCTTGGCGATGGCGCGGGCTTTCTCCTGCAGTGCTTCCAGCCCGACGCTGAGATCTGGCTCGCTGTCGAGCGCGATGTCGGCGGCCTCGAAGGCTTCGACACCCGGCAACGCCTCCAGCTCGAACATCGGAGTCTGGGGAATTTCCGGAAGCTTCGGAGTGCCAGTCGCCCGGAACTTGAATTGGTGTTGCAAGGCGATGGCGGCGTCCGGATCGGAGCCGAGCTCGACCCGGGCCAGCACACGGGAATACTTTACCGGAAGGTCGATGCGCGTCGCTCCCGCGGGAACCGCAACGTTCGCGCCTCTGAGGCACATGGCGAATTCGCCAAACGGCCGCCTGGGAAACAGACGCTCGTTGATGTTGGCAATTGTCTCGCCCCAGCCGTTGAGGAAATGGACCGTGTAGTAGCGGCCTTCGACCTTCGGCACGCTGACGATCGTGCAACTGGTCTCGTCGACTGCGACCCACGCTTCGGAGTAGGCCACGTCAAGATTGGGATTGGGCCAATCCACCGCGCCGGGCTTGCGATGCAGCAGTTCGTTCCATTTGAACCCTTCTTTGAAGTCGAGCTGCTGCTGACGCGCAACCAACAGGCGGCCAAGCAGGTAGACATACGCGTCGCCGATGTCTTGGTCCGACATGCGGACGGGTTGCGGCTGCGCGCTGGCCGCCGTTGCCGCGAAAACGAAGATCATCGCGGAGAATTTTGTTATGCCCATCGCGGCATTCCTATTCATCGCGACACACCTGTCCCTGGGCCTTTCCCGCTCACTTGAGTGGAAGGTGTCTTGCCGGCGTGGGGGCAGGGGCCGCCGGGGAGATCGCAAACGTCACCCAGGCGTTCCAGCCCTCGGGGCGATGCTCGGCGGCAAACTCCTTGTAGATCTTCAGATTGAGATAGCCCTGCAGGTCGCCGACCGGAAAGAGGAAGCCGACCTGCGGACCGATGCCGACAACACGCGACTTGAACGGGCCGAGGTTGTCGCCGGAGCCGCTGTCGCCGGTGAGCTGCTGATAGTAGTAGCCGACCAGCCCGAGATGCATCTGCTTGGAGACGAAGTGCGAGACGCCCCAATCCAGATGCGCGTCGATGCCGTTCTGATATTGCAGATAGGGGTTCTTGAAATTGTAGGTGAAGCCGGCGACGCCGGAAAATTCCCAACCGGTGCTTGGATTGAGATAGGTGTAGCCGCCGCCGGCGTCGATCGACCAATGCCCCAGGCCGAGATTGACGAGGCGCGACGGATCGTAGGCGCCGACCGGGATGTTGGTCATGGCGTAGACCATGTAGTTGTTGACGCCCTGGTTCCACCGCAGCGTCGGCTGCACGAACACATCGCCGAAAGCGCTCAAAGCCTGGCTGACGCTGCGCTCGGTGCCGAAGCCGATCGGTCCCAGGGACCCGGTCAGAGTGGCGTCGATGTTCGCCTGGTCGCGTCCGTAGATCGCCAGCACGTTGATGGCGAACTGGCCGCCCAGCACCGGCGTCGCAAACACATAGCTCGGCGACAGTATGCCGATGTCGACACGGGCGTTGAGCCGGGCGTCCAGGTTCACCGTCAGGTTGGCGGTCCGGTTGGGGAAGTGGATGGCGCGCGACGCGGCCACGTCGCCGCCGGCCGACACCGCCGAATGAATGTAGATCGCGCCGAGCCCCCATCCCGGCACCAGCGGCGTCGCCGCCAGGCTGCCGAACGCACCGGGCAGCCAGAAGCTGACGCCGCCCTGGTCGGCTGCTGCCGGCCTGTTGCCCGCGGCCAGAAACGCAGCCGCCAGAACCACCATCATGGCCTTGAGATTGCTACGCATGATCTACCCCCTCGCACTGAAGCAAACTGATTTGTCCGTTCGACCCTCCAAGCCCGCCACCGGCATGTGCCCGCGTTAACGGCTCAATTCGCCGGCTCCGGGTTAGGAAACTTCCATGTGCCGCTCAGAATTTCGGCGCGCGGACGGTAGAGGCGGACCGTGTAGTTCCAACCTTTCACGACCGGCACGCAGTTCGGGATTTTTCCGTCGCAGCCGCCGAACTGGATGGCGACCGAGCCGTCGGCCTCCTTCCTGGCGGTGATGTTGTTGACAGAATAGGCGTCGTACGGGTTTTTCTGGAAATAGCCCTGCTCGTTGTAGACGCTGACCGACCAGAAGCCGTTCACCGGCACGCTCTTGACCTTGAGCTTGTAGACCGTGGTGCCGTCATTCCTGGGCGGCGTCACGTTGAGATACGTCGCGTCCTTGTCGGGATTGCCGCCCCAAGCCGCCGCCGTTCCGAGCAGGTGCTTGACCGGGTTGACCTGTCCCTTGGGGCCGAACGCGTTCTTGAAACCGGAATCGGTCGAGGCGAGCACGAGCAGGGCGTCGCGCACCTTCTTTTGGGTCACCGGATCCCAGTTCGGTATTTCAAATGTGCCGGCGGCCTTCTGGCCGATCTTGATCGCGTCCTGCAAGGCGTGAACCTGCGCGACGTCCTTCTGGTCGCTCGGATCGACCAGCGTGCGGATCCCGGCCAGCATATAGCGCGTCCCGACTTTGTCCTTGGCGAAGGTGTGCGGTCCCGCGTCGTACGTCACCGATTGCACGTAATGGTCTTCGTTGACGATCATCAGCGACATGAAGCGCTTGCCGGCCTCGGGCATGGTGATGGTCACCGGCCCGGCATCGAGGTCGAACACCGCCGATGAATAAAGCGTGTCGCGGTTGAGGCGGATGACCGTCTGATTGTCGATCCGCGCCGGTTCTCTGCGATGCGAAAGCTTGCCGATCGCACTGCTTTCCTTGACCAGTCCGGCAAAATACCTGTCGGACTCGGCGCGGATGAAATTATTGATGTTGACGGTGATGGCTGCCGGCGTCTGCGGTTGAACCGCGCCTGGCGAAGTTGTTTGCGCGAAGGCAACCGTGGCCGAGGACATCGCCGCAAGGCCGGCAAGGGCAACAAGCGGTTTCGATTTCATAGCCTTCCTCCTTGCGGCGCGAACGCGAATGCCTCCATGCGCATCGCTAATGCGGTGCCTCAAGACTCTTCTGCATCTTCTCGACGAGCTGATCGACGCTGAAGCTCGACGGCCGCTGGCTCGGTGGATACTCCTTGAAGGTCGCTAGAAACGGAGCCACAACGGATTGAGACGCGATAAATGGACCCGCGCCGTCCGACATGAAGAAGTCGTAGTACGTGTTCGAGGTGACGTCCGCGCGCTCGTAGGGGTCCGACCGAAGGTCGAAAACCTTCGGAACACGCAGCTTGGTGAACGGCTCGGCCCAGATTCGCATCGTGCCTTGCGCGCGCTGCTCCTCAAAGACGATCTTCCAATTCTCGTAGCGCATGGCGACGAGATCGCCGTCGTCGTTGAAGTACATGAACTCCTTGCGGGCGCTGCGCGGCTGCTGGCCGGTGAGGTAGGGAAGCTGGTTATAGCCGTCGAGGTGGACCTTGAAGGTCTTGTTTCCGGCCTGGTGACCCCTCAGCAGCTTGTCCTTGATGTTCGGATCGCCCGCGGCCGCCATGAGGGTCGGAAGCCAATCGAGACCGCTGAACAGCTCATTCGAGATCGAGCCGGGCTGAATCCGTCCCGGCCAGCGGACCAGGCATGGCACGCGGAACGCACCCTCCCAGTTGGTGTTCTTCTCGCTGCGGAACGGCGTCGTCCCCGCATCCGGCCAGGAGTTCTGATGCGGGCCGTTGTCCGTGGTGTAGATCACGATGGTGTCGTTGCCGATGCCGAGATCGTCTACAGCTTTGAGTATCGTCCCGATCACCGCATCATGCTCGATCATGCCGTCAGCGTATTCGGTCCTGGCTGTCAGCCCTGGCTTGTCGCGACGGGACTCCCGCACATGGGTGCGGAAATGCATCCGCGTTGAGTTGAACCAGCAGAAGAACGGCGTGTTGGCCCGGACCTGGCGCTGCATGAAATCGATGGCAGCGGCTGACGTCTCGTCGTCAACCGTTTCCATCCGCTTCTTGGTGAGCGCGCCGGTGTCCTCGATGGTCTGCTTGCCGACCTTGCCCCAGCGCGGCTGATCGGTCGGATCGTCGCGGTCGGATGCCTTGCAGCGCAGCACACCGCGTGGGCCAAGGGCCTGCCGAAACGCAGGGTCGCGCGGATAGGTGCGCGACTCCGGATCCTCTTCGGCATTGAGGTGATAGAGGTTGCCGTAGAATTCGTCGAAGCCATGCACCGTCGGCAGATATTCGTTCTTGTCACCGAGATGGTTCTTGCCGAACTGGCCTGTGGCATAACCAAGCGGCTTGAGCAGCTCAGCGAGCGTTGCATCTCGCGCCTGCAAACCCAACGCCGCGCCCGGAATGCCCACCTTCGACAGGCCGGTGCGCAGCGTGCATTGGCCGGTGATGAACGACGACCGCCCTGCCGTGCAGCTTTGCTCGGCGTAGTAGTCGGTGAACATCATGCCTTCCTTGGCGATGCGGTCGATGTTCGGCGTGCGGTAGCCCATCAGCCCGAACGAATAGGCGCTGATGTTGGTCTGGCCGATGTCGTCACCGAAGATGACCAGGATGTTCGGCCGCCGGCCGGACGGCGCGGCTGGTTGTGTTTGTGCCTGCGCCATCTGGAACGATGCGCCGGCGCCAAGTGCGGAGGTCGCGGCGAGGGTGGTGCTGCCGAGCAATATTTTGCGGCGGTTCAGCACGCTGTTCTCGATCTTGGTCTTGTCCCGCGGCTTGCTGCTCATGGCTCATTCCCTTTCCGAACGACACAACGGAACCCGACGTGGCTGGTGGACGTATCCACCGCTTCCGCATGGCGCGCGGCCGGGCGGTAGCGGCGGCAGTAATTCGGCGCGCACAGATGCGAGCCGCCTTTGATGACCTTGCGGGGAATCCTGATGTTCGGCTGGCAGGGGTCGTAGCTGCCATCCTCGCGCCCACCGCGCGGATTCTCCGGAATGCAGCAGGCCTTCGGTACGTCCGCCTCGTGCTGTTGCGAGAACCAGTCGGTTGTCCACTCCCAGACGTTGCCGATCATGTCGTGTACGCCGTAGCCGTTCGGCGGG
>Ga0207701_10005235_pt1 | contig 13051 bp, 17 predicted proteins | sample KBSSwiSSwithPhiX_FD_184294 | JGI IMG/M metagenome (GOLD analysis project Ga0207701, IMG submission 184294) | Switchgrass rhizosphere bulk soil microbial communities from Kellogg Biological Station, Michigan, USA, with PhiX - S5 (SPAdes) (version 2) | ecosystem: Environmental > Terrestrial >...
ATGATCGTGCGGCCCTCCTTCTTGCGGACGACCTTCCAGTTGTTCGGCCCCTCCACCGTAACGGACAGTGTGGTTCCCTGCGTGGCTGGCTGATCAGTCCCGTCGGCTACGATCGTGTCGACTGCACCGGGACTAAAGGTGAAGGCATATTTGTTTTCACCCACGGCCTCAACCTTCATTTCGTCGGTGAGTTGGCTCTTGGGGGCGTTCACCTTCCATTTGCCGACGAAGGGATCGTTAGCTGCCCATAACGTGCCGACAGCCAGACAAACAACCGCCAGCGGCAGAAGACTACGCAGTAGCATTCGCATTCCCGAACCTATCCACAGACGCCGCCGGTGTCGTGGGGAATGTTCTGAAGGAGCGCGTCATCGTGGACTGAAGCGACACGATCTAACCAAGCGATGCAGCGAACGGCTTCCCGTGCTGCGTTTACGTTTAGTAATGCCTAGACTACAATCATTCCAACTCAGCCTCGGTTCCGAAAGCCGTCGCTGATCTTATTCTCGTTAGACCTCATGAAAGTCCTCGTGTTCGGAAACTCGGGCTCTGGTAAGAGCACCTACGCCCGAGCCGTTGCCAAGCGGGAAGGTTCGGCCCACCTCGACCTGGATTCGATCGTTTGGGAGCCCGGCAAGATTGCCGTGCAACGCTCGCTTGAGTCAGTGGCGGCTTCCCTTAAGAGTTTCATTGATTCAGATCCTGCGTGGGTCATTGAAGGCTGCTATGGCGAACTGGTTCGAGTGGCTTCGGCTCATTGCACGCTGCTGGTTTTTCTCAATCCGGGGATGGATGCATGCCTGGCAAACAATCTCAAGCGGCCATGGGAACCACATAAGTACGCTTCACTCGAGCTTCAAAACACTATGCTTGGTCAGCTTCAGGAGTGGGTGGCGGGTTATTATCAGCGAACGGATGCGTGGTCATACCGGGTCCATCGTGAAATCTTCGATGCCTTCGCAGGTCCCAAGGTGGAGCATCGTGAGATCGATGCGTATGCGGCCTAACAACAGATTGCCCGAACATTGGAGCACTCAGAGACCAGCATGGACTACCAGATTGTCGCGGTCACTTTGCGCGATGGTCGTGTCGTTGAAGATGTTGCCATCGTTCACCATTCTCTCGTTGCTGAAGTGCAAGGCCATGCAGACATTCCTTTTGACCGGACCGAGATTACAGACATTACGGTCACACATAGAAAATGGGATTTTAGGTAATCCACATCCAGGAGGATTCGATGAGGCTTAAGTTTTACGGTACGCGGGGGTCCATCCCCATTTGCGATGCGAGTTTTCAGCAATTTGGCGGCAACACCACCTGCCTGCAAATCACGTTCACCGATATGAACCGCGTCGCCATCATTGACGCGGGCACGGGACTGCGAAATCTGGGCAGAGATCTACGCGCCATCGGCCACAAGCAGGACAGAATCGTCATCGGCTTCACGCACTTTCACTGGGATCACATCCAGGGTTTTCCGTTCTTTGCCCAGGCTTATGATCCTGGACAGAAAATCACACTCCTGACGCTCGGCCGGGATCCGACGGTCACGGATTTACGGGAGATTTTCGAAGTCCAAATGCAGGAGGAATATTTCCCGGTGCAATTGGATCGCATGGGAGCCACTTTCGAGTTCCTGCAAATCGCTGATGCCAGCACGCACATCACCGGCATCAACGATGTGGAAACCTTCGTCAGTGCACAACGGCACAACCATCCCGGTGGCGCGTATAGTTTCCGGATCGAGCGAAATAGTAAAGTGCTCGTGGTTTGCACAGATGTCGAGCACGGCGAGCAGATTGATGTGCGGTTAGTGGAATTGGCGCGAGGCGCTGACTTGTTGGTCCATGACGCGCAATACACGGCTGAGGAACTGCAGAAACGGCGCGGTTGGGGACACAGTAGCTTCGATCAAGCCATGCAAGTTGCGGAGATGGCCGGCGTAAAGCGTCTGGCCCTCACGCACCACGATCCCGAACACGACGATGAGTTTCTTCAGCGCATCGAAAAGTTGTGTCAAGAACGGTTCCCCAACGCGGTACTTGCTCGAGAAGGAATGGAAATCTCACTTTAAGGGCCATGGATGACTGAGCAGAGCATTGCGGCTTACGACGTATCGCAGCGGGTCAAAACGTACGACGTCGATATGGAATTGATGCACCCGAATCGATCAAAGATGGTCCAAATCGCTATTGAGGTGTTACCGTTTTCCAATACAGCAGCTCTTCGGGCTATCGATTTGGGAATAGGTACTGGTTACTTCACCGAGCAGTTTCTTAACCACTTTGCGAACAGCCGCGTGCTTGGCGTCGACGGCGCCCAAGCCATGGTTGAGCTGGCGAAAGAGCGCCTAAAATCGTTAACATCACGAGTCGAGTTCGCGATCGGCGATTTTCGACAGTTGCAACAACTGGTTCCCGGCGCCGCCACGCTCGATGTCGTGTTTTCTGCGTACGCGCTTCACCACCTTAGCAGACCCGATAAGGAGACGGTGCTAAAACATGTTGTTGAGCTTCTCGTGCCGGGCGGTTGGTTCGTGAACGCGGACCTGATTGTCGCCAATTCACCGGAACTGGAGAGCCGTTTACAGGAACTGCGTGTGGCAGGAATTGTGGAACGCGCGAGTGGCTCCGATAACCGCTTCGCTGATTCAGCATCAACACGCCGATTCCTGGCTGATCTCGAGAAGAACGAACGTGATCAACCACTCACCCTTTCTGAGGATTTAGCGGTCCTTCGCAGTTCTGGCCTGAAAAACGTCTCTGCGTTTTGGCTTGAATACCGCGAATTGGTAAGCGGCGGCCAAAAATGACCTTCGCGATCAAAGCCGAGGTTATTGATCCGTCGGCAAAGTCGTTCGCGTTCAGCGTGCAGAAGACGATGTATGGTGGAAAGCACATCGCCAGGGGCGATACGATCTTCGTCTTCGCGAGCGAGAACGAGCGCGGCCAAGGTCTGATCGCAAGCGGCGTCGTGACGTCGGTCAAAGCGATTGCGAAGAAACGCGGGATGACCCGGCAAACGCCGCGAGTGAGCATCGCCATAAGACGTACCTCGCTCGCCAAGCGGCGCCTCGGGCGAACCGAGCTAAAGCGTTTCTGCGACTGGAACGACGGTCGACCCAAGAGCGAGCTTAATTTCAAATTTTATCGCCAGGCTACCAATAAGATTGCCGGCATCTCGGACCAAGCAGCAGCATTTCTTCGGGGTTTTTTTTAAGCGAGGAATTTCGACACTTCTCGCAAAGCGCGCGGCCGTATGCATAGTCCCCGCATACCGGAGCGGGCTCGATGAACGCCGACAAACGCAAGTTTCTTTTCGTTTCGATCAGCGGACTCATCAGCGACATAGCGTGGCAAGTGGCGAAGGAAGGTCATGAAGTGCGTTATTGCATTGAGGACGAGAAGGAGCGCGACATCGCCGACGGTTTCGTGCCGAAAGTGCGCGACTGGCAGAGCGAGGTGGATTGGGCGGACGTGATCGTGTTCGACGACACATTGGGCCAGGGCGACAAGGCGCAGGCGCTGCGTGCGAAGGGCAGCGTGGTAATCGGCGGCACGCCGTACACCGATCGCCTCGAGGATGATCGCTCCTTCGGCCAAGAGGAACTCAAAAAGGAAGGCATCAACATCGTGCCCTATCGCGACTTTGATAACTTCGAGGACGCGATCGGTTACGTGAAACAAAATCCGGAGCGTTACGTCATCAAGCCTTCAGGGACGGCCGCTAACGTGAAACGTCGCCTGTTCGTCGGTGATGAGGACGACGGACAGGACGTGATCCGCGTGCTGGAGGCGTACAAGAAATCTTTTCCGGACGAGATCAGGCAGTTCCAACTGCAGCGCCGCATGACCGGCGTAGAGGTCGCGGTCGGCGCATTCTTTAATGGAAGGGAATTTATCTACCCTCTAAACGTAAACTTCGAGCACAAGAAGCTTTTCCCCGGCAACATCGGTCCGTCCACGGGTGAGATGGGCACGGCGATGTTCTGGAGCGGGCCTAACAAGTTGTTCAATTCAACACTCAAGAAGATGGAAGCAAAACTCGCGTCCGAAGGTTACGTCGGTTACATCGATCTCAATTGCATCGTAAACGGCAACGGCATCTACCCGCTCGAGTTCACGGCGCGCTTCGGCTATCCGACCATCAGCATCCAGCAGGAGGGGATGACTACGCCCATTGGCCAATTCCTCGCAGATCTCGCCGCAGGCGCGAACCCGAAGCTAAAGGTAAAGAGCGGGTTTCAGATCGGCGTGCGCGTCGTCGTTTCACCGTTCCCGTTTGACGATGACGCCACATTTCTCTCCGTATCGAAACATGCCGCCATTCTTTTTAAGAAAGGAATCCCCGAAGAGGTGCATATCGAGGACGTGATGCAGGTGAACGGGCAATGGTACGTGGCCGGCACTTCAGGCGTGGTGTTGGTAGTCTGCGGAGTCGGGCAGACCATGCGTCAGGCACAGGCGCAGGCTTATTCGCGCATCCGAAACATCATGATTCCGGACATGTACTACCGTGATGACATCGGCGAGCGCTGGTTCGAGGACCACGACAAGCTGCACACGTGGGGATACCTGCGCGAGATTTAAGTTAACAGCCAGCAAACCGACAATGGGACCAAAGACGCTCGCCGTGCTCATTACGATTACCTTCAGCGTGATCGGTGTACTGGGGGATTACTTCCTCAAGCTCGCGAGCGGGCGCGAGCAACCGCTCCGAACAAATTGGTTTTACCTTGGCATCGCCCTTTACGCCTCGACCGCCTTCGGCTGGGTGTTCGTAATGAAACACCTGAAGCTGGCTACGATTAGTGTCCTTTACTCCGTCTCGATGGTGCTCTTGCTTACTGCGATCGGCGTGGTGTTGTTCCGGGAGTCATTGAACTACTTTGAGGTGATCGGGATCGTGTTGGCCGTGACCTCGCTGGTGCTATTGATCCGCTTCGCCTAGAACACCAAAATGAGCTTGCCCATTGTCATACTGATTGGTGCTGTGTTCGGTGCGTTGGGTGGTGCCGGCATTTTTTTTGAACCAAGGGAGCCGTACAAATGGCAAATTCTTTGTGCGGCGACTTTGAAGGGCGTGTTGATCGCCCTCCTTACAGGGTTTTCGATAACTGCAATTACGCGATGGTGGCTCGCGATTGCAATCGGCGCTCTCTACGGATTGGCGTTTGGGCTCGTGATTTATCTCGCCAAGGGCGGTCCCAAATCGGGCGACGCCCCTTACGTGGTTCCCAGCGGGATTATCACAGGCGGATTGACCGGGCTTTTGATTTTCCTTTGGGCAATCAGGCCAACATGAAGACGACGCCTGCACGAACCTCAACGTGATGACCGCTCAACCTTGTCTTGTTAGGCGGACATGAGAGCGCTTCTTATCACTCTCGTGACACTGTTACTCGCGAATTCTGTACGTTGTTCCGACGCTGACCGGAAGCCATTGGATGAAGAGTTCCTTCGTAATTACATGGCTGGAGAGTATGACCTCATCGGGCGCAAGGCTGATTCGAGTGCAACTTACAAGGGACGTGTAACGCTTCGAGACGAAGCCGGAGTTCTACAAGTGACCCGAACCGTCGAAGGTAAGACAGGCACTGCTCGATTCGATACCGTAGCGGGCAGCGATCGCATTCCGGTGTTAAGAATGCATTTTCATTTTGACGGGGAGGAGTATGAGGCGACCTACCGCTGGCAATCTGATCCTGACAATTATCCACGATTTACCGGTTAGCTTTATCTTTCCGGCACCAAATCGCCTGGTCTCGAAGCGCTTTTCCCAATCCACAAATGATCGCAATGAAATACGAAAAGTTGCTTTTGATTTTAACAGCAAGTTTTTCGATGTTGAATGCCGGATGAACAGCGAGCAGGTAGCGGTCATTCTGAAATCATTCGACGCGCCGGATGAAGCGCGCGTGATGCAGAAAGGGAAATTCGAGTTGGTGCATGTCGGTGGTATGACAATCGGTCGCGCGACGTATGAGCCCGGATGGAAATGGAGCGAGCACGTTGGTCCGAGCGTTGGCGCGACCCGTTGTCCCGTTGAGCATGTCGGACTAGTTCTTTCAGGAACCGCGACAGTTGCGTTCGACGATGGTCGCGTAGTTGAACTTCACGCAGGCGATTTGTTTTACGTTCCACCGGTGCCGCACGACAGTTGGGTCATTGGCGATGAGCCGTATGTTTCGCTGCACTTTCTCGGTGCTGAAAAGTACGCGATTGAAAGCCAGAATTGATGCCGATCTTACGACTTGGGTGCTCGAACGGAAGCCCAGTGTTCGCCCGCAACCGGCTCGACCAAGCGGTGGCCTTGTTCTAAAACCGTTACATGAACAAGTTGATCCCAATGTTTTTGCTCGCAACGGTGACGCCATTTTGCGCACAAGGACAGCACACCGGCGGCACACTCACTGGAGCGCTTGCCAGCCAAGGACTTGCCGGCGCTAAGCTGGAGCGACGCTACGGCAATCATCTTTTGGTTCCGGCTTCCATAAATAACCGGCCCGGAGCTTTGATGATCGACACTGGGTCGCCCAATACGCTCATCGATCGCAATAGCGTCAATACGTTTGGTCTTACTGTGGAAAAGACTGACTCAAGTGTGGGCGGTTTGTTTGGCCGCGCCTGGGAACGCTACGGAGCCAGCAAAGTGAAAGGCATCGCCATGGGCAATTGCGTGCTAACCAATGTGCCTGTGGCAATCACAGATTTGTCCGGAATGAATGAAGAGCGTAGCACTGCCGCAACCGGATCGCACATCACCGAGTACAAGGCGCTGTTGCATCTCAACGGCGTGCTAGGCACACGCGAGATGGTCAAATACGCAATGATCATCGATTGCACGCGGCAGATGCTTTACATTAATCCGAATGGTGCGGTCCCGGCGGTGAGCCAGAATCTGTCAAATTTCCTAGTCACGCGCGGCTTTACTCGGGTCCCGATCCGACTCAATGCCAATCATCACTTCGATGTTGAAGGTGCGCTCAACGGACACGCGACCCGTTTTCTCGTGGACACCGGCTCGGCGAACACGCTAATCGACACGCAAGTCGCGGTGAAATCTGGAACAGGTGTGACCGCGCTTGCCGGCTACGGCGCGGGAGGCGCCGGCAATCTGGTGGAAGGAGTTAATCGCGCGGCCGTGAAGGAACTGGCGATTGGAAATTTCAAACTGGCGAATGCCGAGGTGGTCGTGGCGCATGTCTCAGGCGACATTTTGCTCTCGAAATCGGGGGCGGAATCTAACGCCGGCGTCTTGGGCCAGGATTATCTGGCGACGAATTTTTCGATAATCGACATGGGCGGCAAAGCGCTCTACCTGCGTCGCCCCGATTCGCGTTAGCCCGTTTGTAGGGCGGACAGTCCTTTGCCCCCCGTCTGACTGACGGTCACCGGCGCCCACGGAGTGACGCGCCCTACGCTGGCTACAGTTTTTGGGGAACTGCTTTACCGTCTGACCAGTTTCGGAACGGTCGCCTTTGCGAGGCTTGTGAACGCGGCGACCGCGGTGTTTGCTGCTGAGTCGCTTAGCCGCAATAACCCAATATCCAACCCGAGATTTTTGCCGCGCAAACGGATTGCCCTTAACTTCAGATTCTCGCGGCCGCGCAATGCGATCTTTGGCATCAATGCGGTTGCTTGCGAGGGACCAAGCGAGCGAAGCAGGGTCTCAATCGCATTGATCTCTGCAATCACATGGGGACGGACCTGATGTTTTCGACAAATTTCGTCCGACATTCTGCGCATAACAAAGCTGTCGGGCAATTGAAGAAGGCGTTGCTGGTGCAATTTTGAAAAATCAACCACGCGCCGGTTTGCCCACGGGTGGTTCTGCGCCACGATCAGCGCGAATTGATCAGTGCAAAGACGCTCATAACGCAGATTGGGAGAGTGACGGGTCAGAAAACCCAGGCCAACATCCATGCGGCCCTCTTCGAGAGCTGTCTCGATCTCGGTAGAAGAAATTTCCTCAACAGTGACGCTAATTGCCGGATGATCGGCGACAAATGCGCCGAGAAGTTGCGGGACCAGCGGCACATTCAGCACTGGAATGACCCCGAGGCGTAATGCGCCACGCAGTTCTCCGGGCTCACCGTTCAGCTCCTGGAGAAGATTCTCCAACTGATGAAGAACGGCCCTGGCGTGCTCCTGAAAAATTAAACCTCGTGGAGTGAGCAAGATCCGTTTCCCACGACGCTGGAACAGAGGAACGCGAAGCCCCGCTTCCAAATCCCGCATTTGCTGCGAAACACTCGGTTGCGAAATTCCGAGCCGATCAGCCGCGCGGCTAAAGCTTCCCGCCTCGGCGACAGCCAGAAAATACCGGAGATGGCGAATGTCCAATGGCTCCGACATGGGAAAGGAATATTGTTCGGCGGACGTGCGAAATGCAATCAGGAGCTTGACCCTGAAAGCGTTCGGGGCTGATTGCGCACGAGGATTCTGCTTGTATAGGTAAAACTTATTACGCCATTTCCAAAACCTTTGAAGAGTACAATGACCTCGAAGTTCTTCCTCGTTGCTATTTCGTTGAGTCTTCTGCTAGTGGCAGGCTGCAACAGGAAGTCCGGGTCGACCGTTCAGAATTCAAACAAAGTCCGCGTCGGTTACATCGGGTTAACCTGCGAAGCTCCAATCTACGCCGCTTATGAGAAGGGGTTCTTCAAGGAGGAAGGCCTGGAGCCCGAACTGGTGAAATGCAACTGGTCAACCTACAAGGATTCACTGGCGCTTGGCAGCTACGATATCACCCATCATCTGGTGATGTACTTTCTGAAACCGATCGAGCAAGGTTTGGATGTAAGATTTCTGGCCGGAATTCACCGCGGATGTTTGCGCGTTCAAGCGGGCGTGAAAACGAGCATTCACACGGTTCAGGACCTGAAAGGAAAGCGAATTGGTGTCCCGGGAATGGGCACACCGCCATTCGTTTTCGCGAATCGGGTCTTTGGAACTCATGGAATCGATGCGGGGAAAGACATCACATGGAAGGTTTACCCTGCGGGTGAATTGGGTCTGGCGATCGACAAAGGCGAAGTGGACGCCGTCGCCGACGCCGAACCAATCGGAAGCCTCTTAATAGCGGAGGGCAAGGTGCGGAACATCGCTGACCAGATAATGGATTCGCCTTACAAGGACGAATATTGCTGTGAGGTCATCGCGAACGGAAAATGGGTGGATGCGAATCCAGGCACCGCCGTGAGAGCAACGCGTGCCTTGTTGAAAGGCGCCAAATGGGTTGAAACCAACCCGAAGGCTGCGGCGCTCCTGGCGGTGGAGAAAAAATATCTCGCTTCAACGCCAGAATTGAACACCGTCGCGCTCGCGCGTTTGCGATACATACCAAGTGTCCAGCTCGCTGAGGAGTCGGTTCACACGGCCGGTCGGGAAATGAAGGTTGCCAAAATGCTTTCTCCGGAGACCGATACCGAAGCATTGGCAAAACGCGCGTTCATGCGTCTTCCCGGAATCACGGATGAATGGATCAAGACGCTGCAGGTGGAAAAAATTGCTGGTGCCCAGGTTTCACCAGATGAGGATATCCGCCTAATAGCAGCGTTGATCCAGAAAGACACCGGAGATTCGTGTTGCCGAAGAAAAATGTTCGATCAACCGGATCAGGATGCGCCGAATCTCGCCGATCCTGAGGCGCCGTGTCTCAATAAAAACGTGATGGCAGCTGGCGACTGAGGTAGTCCCACATTGCGAAGAGAAAGCGATGCGAGGACTCATCGCACTCGAAAAACGCTGCGTGCGAAATTCCCCAACAGCATGTTTATGTTTCGCAAAGCTTTGGGGTGCGCAGGCCTCCCAGCGTCACTTTTGAATCTCGTCACCATGTTATGCGCCTAACAAATAACTATCAACCGACGACATTGCCCTGGGTGATGCAGCTGGCTGTTCCGGGCGCAGCGCTTGTAACATTCGGAACTCACTTGCTGATTGCACAAAAAGCGCCGCTGCTCGAAACGCATTCTTACATGCTGCTCTTTTGGGAAATTATCGGTGTCTCAATCGTTCTGGCATTCGTGCAAACTTTCTTGCCAGCGTTGCGCGGATGGATGCGACACATGTGGCCAATTTTTACGGCTGCGATCCTGGCACTCGGCGTCTGGGATTTGATCACCGCCGGCTTGCACTTGCTTCCCCTGCCCTATTTCCCCGGACCGGCCGTGGTGTTACGCAGTTTGATTAGCGATCGCGGGCTTTTGCTCGATAGCACGTGGCACTCGCTGGTTTTGCTCCTGAGTGGCTACACACTTGGTGTAATCGTGGGACTTGTTAGCGGGGTGTGCATCGGCTGGTCGAGTTCAGTGCGTTATTGGGGGATGCCGCTGCTGAAAGTTGTAGGGCCAATTCCAGCAACAGCATGGATCCCAATTGCGATGGTGGTGTCGCCTTCCGCGATCATGTCGTCAGCGGGATTGATTGCGCTCGCGGTGTGGTTCCCCGTCACAATGTTGACTGCCTCTGGAATTTCCAACACGCGCGCATCCTACCTGGACGTCGCTCGAACCCTCGGCGCCAAACGCCTGTATCTGATCTTTCGAGTCGCGATACCAGCTGCAGTTCCAAATATTTTCATCGGTTTGTTCATGGGACTGGGTGCCTCGTTTCTAACTCTGGTGGTCGCCGAGTCCGTGGGAGTTAAGTCCGGTCTTGGTTGGTATGTTAGTTGGGCCCAAGGCTGGGCCGAATATGGGAAAGTCTTCGCCGCGCTCATCATCATGGCCGCGTTTTTCTCTACAGTGATGACTTTGCTGTTCAAACTGCGCGATCGAGTTCTGGTCTGGCAGAAGGGAGTAATCAAGTGGTGACGACGAATTTTGCGACGGCGTCGGGGGTTCGCGTTCACGAAATCTGCAAAAGCTTTCCGATGCCAGACGCACCCGATACAAGCCGGCTTGCCCTCGGCGGCATATCGTTTTCCATTCCCGCAAGCGAGCTGGTTTCGTTGGTCGGACCGAGCGGTTGTGGAAAATCGACATTGCTTCGACTCATCGCCGGCTTGGATCTTCCCGATTCGGGGGACCTGCTTGTAGGAAATGAAAAGATCGTCGGGCCAAGCGCTGAACGTGGTCTTGTTTTTCAAGATCCAAATCTTTTCCCGTGGCTCACTGTCCGCCGGAACATCGAGGCCGGTCTCGTTGCACGCGGTGTGTTGCGCGAAAAACGAGATGAAGTGCACGAATTCATGCGGTTAGTCGGGCTCGAAGCGTTTGCAAACGTGTATCCGCATCATCTTTCCGGTGGGATGGCCCAGCGTGTCGCGCTTGCACGCGCACTCATCAATCATCCCAAGGTTCTTCTGCTCGATGAACCGCTCGGCGCGCTCGACGCCTTCACCCGCATGCGGATGCAGGACGAAGTGCTGCGCCTGTGGGAGAATCGCCGCACCACGGTGCTACTCGTGACCCACGACATTGATGAAGCGATCTACATGAGCGATCGCATCCTCATCATGACCGCTGCGCCAGGGCGAATTGATCGGGAGATTGATATCGACCTCGCGCGGCCACGTGATCGCACCGGCGATTTGTTTTTACGCCTCCGCAGCGAGATTCTCGAACATCTGCATTTTGCCGGGAAAGCCGCCGGCGTTTCGGCCTAAATAAAAGGTCGCGGAGGAAGCCTAGCTTAGCTGAGGCACAAACGCCACTGAGCCACCCGTCTACAAAAAGTAACAGAATTGTCTCTTTTAACCTTCCAAATTCGTTTGAAAGATAACGAGAAAGATAACAGGTATGGAAGCGATGTGTCCCGAACAGAGCAGCCCACGGTTGAATGCCGACAATGACCATTACGAGGTTCGTCCGCGTAAGGACAGAGATGGCTTTGATCTAATCAGCAAGTTGTTTCGATACGGCCCGATCTGGTATGCAGGGCCGGATGCGATACGCAACGCTATCGCGTACGCAAAGTATTGCTCCCACTCCCGATCGCAGCGAGCAGTTATCCGTGTGTTGGACGACTCCGGCGTTGTAGTCCAGATGCACGTCTAGAGGGGGGCATTTCAGTTGGTGATCTAACGCCATTAGAGGATGACCCATCAGGTTAATCATCCCCGCAGTTTTGGATGTTTGTGCACGTCAGCACTATTGTTTGAATGAGGGCGCAATAGTGGTGCATTGCCTCTCTTTGCTGTTTTGCTGAGCCGCTGACAGAGTCGTTGAATCTCGCCGTCGTCGAGGGGCCGATGCTTCCCGCGGCTGGTCGCAGTTGGATCTGCTTCTCTTGCTGCGGGATAGCTTAGCCATCGTCGCAACGCGGCAAGGATGGTGACACGTTCACGGTCTGTGACTCTAACTACCATTGATTGAGTGGGTTTGATCCGGGAGTTTCTATCAGTCCACCCGGGCGTTGTCACGAAATTGTAACATTTGCAGTTTCGAGCTTTGGAGCCTGCGCGCTCAGCGCAATGCAGCCGCGACATCCGTCGAAACTTCTCATCCGCACCCAGTTTTGGCGTGTCTTTTCAAATCCAGTCGCGTAACCTCGCACGTTTCGAGAGGGAATCAGGATGCGAAAACGGATCATCTTTTTCAATGCGATCGCGCTTGCGCTCACCACGCAATCAATAGCGGTTGCGGCTTCAGATACGGAATGGGACCGAACTGTCTTACCTCGTCCGCCGCAGCCATTTGAGGGCGTTGCGAAACGGACGCTCGAAGGATCTGTACCGTCGTTCACTCAACCGGTTAAGCCGCCACCAGGTGCGCCGAACATTCTGCTCGTTTTGATCGATGACGCCGGTTTCGGAAATCCGTCCACATTCGGCGGGCCTGTCGCTACGCCGACGTTCGACAAACTGGCGGCCGAGGGACTGCGTTACAATCGGTTCCACGTCACAGCCCTTTGCTCCCCCACGCGCGCCGCGTTGTTATCAGGGCGAAATCATCACTCGGTGGGATTTGGATCGATTGCTGAAGTGCCCGGCGGTTGGCCCGGGTACAACACAAATTGGCCCACCAGCGCGGCATCCGTCGCGAAGATTCTTCAACTCAACGGCTACAACACCGCTGCGATCGGCAAGTGGCACTTGACACCTG
>Ga0207701_10005236_pt1 | contig 13050 bp, 6 predicted proteins | sample KBSSwiSSwithPhiX_FD_184294 | JGI IMG/M metagenome (GOLD analysis project Ga0207701, IMG submission 184294) | Switchgrass rhizosphere bulk soil microbial communities from Kellogg Biological Station, Michigan, USA, with PhiX - S5 (SPAdes) (version 2) | ecosystem: Environmental > Terrestrial > Soil...
AAGTGAGTCGGCGACGTCGTCGTCGCTCGTGCGTCGATATGTAGTCGAACCCGCTGGTGGTACCGCGTGGGCGGTTCAACAGCGGCGCACCGATATGCACAGCGTGCGCCGGCACCGGCTGCCTTCGGGTCGGATCCATGAGGCATCTCGCGGATCCCTGTTGCAGGGCCGCCACACACAATGTGCACAGTCGACCATCCCGAGTCACGCCCTCCCAGGCGCCAGGGTATGGTCGTTACCGTACTCCTCGATGCCACCCACGCCAAACTCCAGACCGCCGCTTCGAGTCGGGCTGCTCATCGACTCGTACCAACAACCGGCCTGGGTCATGGCCGCCATCGATGACATCCAGAAGTCGTCGGTCGCAACGATCTCGCTGGTCGTGAGAAACGCCTCACCTGGGGCGGTCGTCGCGCGTCGCGGGTCGATGGCAGGGCGGCTCTCACGCTGGTACGCGAACCGCCACAGCCTGCTCTTCGCGCTGTACGAGCGGCTGGACCTTCGCAAGTTCGCGACGGCCGACGATCCGATCCGCATGATGGACGCAACATCCGTCCTGGCGTCGGTTCCAACGGTCGACGTCACGCCGCGCGAGACGAAATTCTCCGACTACTTCAACGACGCCGACGTCGAGCGAATTCTCGCGTACGACCTGGATGTCGCACTGCGCTTCGGCTTTCGGATCCTTCGCGGCCGCTCGCTCCGGATCGCCCGCTACGGGGTGTGGTCCTATCACCACGGCGACAACCTCGCGAATCGCGGCGGGCCTCCCGGATTCTGGGAGGTCATCGAGCAGGTGCCGACCACGGGCTCTGTACTGCAGATCCTGTCCGAGGACCTCGACGCCGGCCGCGTTATCTATCGCTCACAGGCGCGCACGCAGCCGCTCTCGGTGACGAAGAATCGAGCCGGGTACTTCTGGAAGACGTCGGAGTTCGTGATCCGCAAGCTTCGCGACCTCCATGAGGACGGCGAGAGCGCGCTCGTCGATCCGGAACCGACGGCGCGGCATCCGCAGGCCTACTCGAACCGGCTCTATCTCGCGCCGAAAAACGGAGAGCTCGCACCGCACCTCGGTCGCCTCGTGTCTCGTTATGCAGGCGCGAAGCTCCGCGACCTCACGATCGTCGACCAGTGGGCGCTCGCGTACCGTTTCGGGTCGAAGACCTCGACCGACCACGTGCCCGACCTGGCGCCGTTTCGGTTCAAGTGGATCGTCCCGCCGATCGACCGATTCTGGGCGGACCCGTTCCCGATGCAGATCGATGGGCGCTTTTACGTGCTGTTCGAGGAGCTCAAGTTCCGCGCCCCGAAGGGCACGATCCGTGGCTTCGAGCTCGGTGAGCAGGGCATGATCGGCGACACCGTGCCCGTGCTCGAGTGCGACTACCATCTCTCGTATCCGTACACGTTCGAGTGGCGTGGCGACCGGTACATGATTCCGGAGTCGGTCGCGAATCGGACGGTGCAGCTCTACCGTGCCGTGAAGGCGCCGTACGAGTGGACGCTGGAGCGGGTGATGCTCACGGACGTGCGGCTGGTCGACGCATCGGTCGTCGAGATCGAGGGACGGTGGTGGATGTTCGCCGGGACCGTTTCGCGGGGCGGCTCACGCTGCGACGAGCTGAATGTCTATTACGCGGATTCCCCACTGGGCCCCTGGTGCCCTCACCGAAAGAATCCGGTCATTTCGAACGTTAGGCATGCGCGACCCGCCGGTCGGCCGTTTCAGGTTGGTGACACATGGTACCGGCCCGCCCAGGACTGCTCCCACCGTTATGGCTGGGGAGTCACGTTGCGTCGGATCGTGCGGCTCGACCCGAGCGAGTTCGTGGAAGAAACCGTGACGACGCTGACGCCGGACTGGCACCGCTCTGTCCTGGCCACGCACACCGTCAACGCGGTGAACGGTCTGACGGTGATCGATATGGAGCTTCGCCGACGTAAGGCGTGGCTCGGCGGCTAGGTCGTGGTGTGATCGTGGAAGACCTGGAGCGCGAGCTCTACCTTCCCGAACGGCGCTGACACCTGCACGCCCTGCACGGCCGACTTCACGCACGCGAGCATCTCGCGCGCGATCGCGATCCCCTCGGCCACCGCGTGCTCCTTCGACCTCTCGTTGGCGCGGCGCATCCGCGTGATCACACTCTCCGGGACGACGACGCCTGGCACCTCGTTCGCCAGGAACTCGGCGTTGCGGACGGACACGAGGGGCCAGATGCCCGCGATGATGGGGATGCGGACGTGATCGATCTCGCCGAGGAAGCGTTCGAGCTGCGCCACGTCGAACACCGGCTGCGTGATGGCATACTCAGCGCCCGCTTCCACCTTGAACTCGAACCGCTTGAGCTCGAGGGCCGGGTCGACCGCCGCCGGGTTCACGCCGACGCCGATCGCATAACGCGTCGGCGCGCCGATGGGGTTGCCGCCCGGATCGAGACCATGGTTCAAGTTGCGAACGAGGTTGGTGAGCCCGATGGAATCGATGTCGAAGACCGCGGTCGCGTCGGGGTACGGCCCCATCTTCGGCGGGTCGCCGGTGATGACGAGCAGGTTCCTGAGTCCCATTGCCGACGCGCCTAACAAGTCGCTCAGCATGCCGAGCAGGTTGCGGTCGCGGCAGCAATAGTGGGTGACGGTTTCGATGCCCACCTGCTGCTCGATGAGGAGGCTGGTCATCACCGCACCCATGCGGCTCTGCGCGCGTGGCCCGTCAGGCACGTTGACAGCGTCGACGCCTTCGCGCTTCAGGGCGGCGACGTCGGACAGCATCTTGCTCGCATCGACCCCGCGCGGCGGGACGATCTCGACGGAGGTGACGCGTTCGCCGCGGGCGATCTTTGCGGCGAAGTGGGAGCGGTCGCCGAATGGGATCGGGGCGACGCCAGCGGCGGCGCGGGAACCGGGAACCGGGAACGGGGGACCGAGGCTCCTTGCAGCTTCTGTTATCGGTTCCCCGTTCCCGGTTCCCCGCGTTCCGATTCCCGATTCCCGATTGCCAATTCCCGACACACGGGGGGCAAGCGGCCGAACGCCCGACACAATCGACCGGATATGATCCGGCGTCGTCCCGCAGCATCCGCCGATGATCTTCGCGCCCGCCTGGATGAGATGCCGCGCATACGACGCCATGTACTCGGGGCTCGCCATGTACATGCTGCGTCCGCCGACATCGCGCGGCATGCCGGCGTTCGGCTGGGCGCTCAGCTTCTTCCGCGTCACAGCCGCCATCTTCTCGATCGCCTCGAGAATCGCCTGCGGGCCGACGGAGCAATTGAGCCCGATGACGTCGACGTCCAGTTGCTCGAGCGTGCGCGCGAGATCATCCGGGCTGGCGCCGTACGCCGTGCGTCCGTCGACGCCGACCGTCATCTGCGCGATCAGCGGCATCGTCGGGTCGACCGCGCGCGCCGCACGGATGCCCTGGCTGATCTCGGCCAGGTCACCGAACGTCTCGAGCAGGAAGAGATCGACGCCGCCGTCCTTGAGCGCCTGCATCTGCTCGTGGAACGTCAGGTATGCTTCCTCGACGCTCGTCGGCCCGTACGGCTCGAGGCGGACGCCTAACGGCCCAACGGCCCCGGCCACGAGGTGATCGTCACCCGCCACCTCGCGGGCGAGCTGAGCAGCCGCACGGTTGATATCGCGGACCTGCGACTCGAGCCCGTATTGCGAGAGCTTCAGCCGGCTCGCGCCAAACGTGTTGGTCTCCAACACCTCGGCCCCCGCCTTCGCATACGCGGCGTGAACATCGCGCACCAGATCGGGCGCCTTGATGTTCAGCTCATCGTAGCATTGGTTGATGAATACGCCCTTGGCATAGAGCATCGTCCCCATGGCGCCGTCGAACACGACGACGCGCGCGGGGTCGAGCAGGCGATTCAACAACCCGGCTCGCGTGGTCACGCTGCCGTTTCCCCTGCCGTTTGAGCTGATGGCTGCTGGCTGATGGCCGATGACTGGGCCGGTGCCTCACTCGAGGCGCCGCGAACGGCGTAATACTTTGCGTCGGGATGATGGACTATCATCGCCGCAGTAGACTGTTCAGGCACCATCTGAAAAGCACTCGTTAGTGTCATCCCGAGCGCCTGCTCGACGGGAAGCAGCTTGAACACCTGCGCGTGATCGTCGAGATCCGGGCAGGCCCCATAACCCCAGGAGTAGCGCTTCCCCTGCGCGACCGAGATCCCGAGCTCGCGACGAATCCTCCGATGCATCCACTCGGCCGTGGCTTCCGCCGCTTCCACGGCAAGCCCGTGCGAGTAGAACGCCTCGGTGTACTCACCCGCCCGCTGCAGCTCGTCGAACCGATGCGTGGCCGCATCGCCAACCGTCACCACCTGCAGGGCGACCACATCCACATCTGACGACTGCGTGGACCGGAAATAGTCCGCGAGGCAGAGCCGCTCGCGCCCTTCCTGACGCGGGAAGTGAAAGCGCGCGATCTCGCGGAGCGATGCGCCGTCGCTCTCGTACGCCGCCGGGTCATACACGAGGAGGTTGTTCCCGTCACTCTGCACCGGGAAGAAGCCGTACACCGCCTGCGGCACGATCCAGCGGTCGCGCTTCGCTTCCGCCGTTAGGCGGTCGAGCGTCGGTTTGAACTCGGTGCGAACGGTCGCCTCGTATTGCTCGCCCGACCCGCGCCCGCCCCACTGCAGGCGATAGAGCTCATCGAGATCGAGCAGCTCGAACACTTCGGCCAACGGAATGTCGCGCACCACGCGCACGCCGAAGAACGGCGCCGTGGGCAGCGCGTTGTCGGCGCGGATGTCGCTCCGTTCGCCGCCGCGGTCGCCCACGGTGATGTCCTTGCCGACCGTGGTGCGCAGGAAGACGTCGTTCCGCGCCGCCTCCAGTGACGCCGCAACGAACTGTGAGCGACGGTCGCCGTCCTGGAGTACATCCATCGTCTCGAGTCCCTCGAACGCGTCCTTGCAGTAGAACACACCGGGGCCGTATGGGCGTTCGCCTTCCACGAAGAGCGCACGTCGCCCGAACCGTCGGTTGATCGCCGCGCCCCCGATCAGCACCGGAATCTGCATCCCGCGACGATCGAGCTCCTGAACACACAGCGGCATCTGCTTGGACGTGGAGACGAGCAGCGCCGAGAGACCGATCGCGTCCGCGCCAACCTCGATCGCCTTGTCGAGAATCGTGTTCACCGGCACCTGCTTGCCGAGGTCGAACACGGTATACCCGTTGTTGGAGAGAATCGTGTTGACCAGGGACTTGCCGATGTCGTGCACATCGCCGTACACGGTCGCGAGCACCACTTTGCCCTTCGTGTAGCCCTCCGTCCGTTCGAGAAACTGCTCGAGGTGCTTGACCGCTTTCTTCATCACCTCGGCCGACTGGAGCACGAATGGCAGGATGAGCTCACCGGCTCCGAACTTGTCGCCGACCTCCTTCATCGCGGGCAGCAGCACGTCGTTCAGCACTCGAACGGGTTGCTCGCGCACTCCGGCCGCGTCGAGTGCCGCCTCGATGCCGTCCTTCTTCCGGTGCAACACCATCCAATGGACGCGCGCGTCGGGCGTCTCGAACTGCGGACCAGAATCCGCGGTTTGATCGATTCCCGATTCCCGATTCCCGATTCCCTCGAAGTGCTCGATGAATTTCTGAAGGGCGTCAGGAGACTTGTTGAACACGAGGTCATCGGCCAGGCGCCGCTCATCGTCGGGAATTTCGAAATACGGCTTCACATGGGCCGGATTCACGATCGCCGCGTCGAGCCCCGCCTGCACGCAGTGATGCAGAAACACCGAGTTCAGCACCGCGCGCGCTTCCGGTGCGAGCCCGAAGCTCACGTTCGACACACCGAGAATCGTGAACACGCCCGGGAGCTCGCGCTTGATGAGCCGGATGCCCTCGATCGTCTCCTTCGCGCTCTCGATCCACTCGGCATCACCCGTCGCGAGCGTGAACGTGAGCGCGTCGTAGATGAGGTCCGACGGCGACAACCCGTACTCGCCGACGACGATGTCATAGATCTTCCGCGCGACCTCGAGCTTCCGCTCGCGCGTCTTCGCCATCCCGATCTCGTCGATCGTGAGGGCCACCAGCGCCGCGCCATGCTTTTTCGCGAGCGGCACGACAGCGTCGATGCGCTTGCGGCCGTTCTCCATATTGATGGAGTTCACGATCGCGCGTCCCGGCACGTGCTCCAGCGCCTTCTCGATCACGGACGCTTCCGTCGAGTCGATCATGAGCGGTGTCTCGACGGTCATCGAGAGTAGCTTCACGACCTTCGACATTTGCTCCGCCTCGTCGGCGCGCTCGGTGAGAGCCACGCACACGTCGAGTACGTGCGCCCCGGAATCGACCTGCTCGCGCGCGACGTCGACGATGGACTCGTAGTCATCAGCGAGCAGCAATCGCTTCACCTTGCGGGAGCCCTGTGAGTTGACGCGCTCGCCCACGAGAAGCGGAGGCGGGTCTTGATGGAGGGTGATTGCGCGCATCGCTGACGACACCCGTGGGACATGACGTGTCGCGGGAGCCGGGGATGGTGAACCGGAAACCGAGGCGCCTCGGTGCTCGAGCCTCGCGGCCCCGCGTTCCCCGTTCCCGGTTGCCTCTCGGCCCCGCACGGCCTTCACGACCGCGTCGAGATGCTCGGGGCGGGTCCCACAGCACCCGCCAACTATCCGGACGCCGAACTCGTTCACGAATTCCGCGAGCGCGGCGGCCATCGGCGCCGGCTCCAGCGGATACACGGCCTCGCCAACCCCGGTGTTGATCGGCAGCCCCGCGTTAGGAATGACGGAGATCGGGTGGCTCGCGTGCTGGGACAGGTAGCGAACCGGTTCGCGCATGTGCTCCGGACCCGTCGAGCAGTTGAGCCCCAGGATGTCTACGTTGAGCGATTCCAGCGTCGTCATCGCACTCGCGATGTCCGTTCCGAGCAACATGCGGCCGCTCGTATCGAGCGTGACCTGCGCCTGCACCGGGATGCGGAACCCGAGCTCGCCGAACAAGCGTTCGAACCCGGCGAGAGCCGCTTTCACCTCAAGAATGTCCTGCGATGTCTCCACGAGCAGGACGTCGACGCTGCCCTCGATGAGGTACTTGGCCTGTTGGTAGTAATTCTCGCTCAGATCCGAGAACGAGATGTTCGAGAGCACTGGATCGCTGCTCGACGGCAGCATTCCCGTGGGCCCGATGGAGCCGGCAACGAACCGCGGCTGGTCGGGCGTCGCGAACTTGTCGCAGGCAGCGCGCGCCACGCGCGCAGCAGCGACATTCATCGCCTGGACCTTATCGCCCAGCCCCCACTCCTCGAGACGCCGTGGAGTCGACTGGAAGGTGCATGTCTCCACCACATCGCATCCGACCGCCAGGAACGATTCGTGGATCGCCTGGATCACGTCGGGGCGCGTGAGCACGAGGTGGTCGTTGCACCCTTCGAGCGAGCGGCCACCGAAGTCGTCGGCGGTGAGGTTGTACCGCTGAATGTTCGTGCCCATCGCACCATCGAATACGAGCACCCGGGAATTGAGCGCGTCGAGGTAGCGCGAATCGCGGTAGGGAAGGCGAGGTCTGGTCGTTGTCGCGGTGTCGGTCATGTCGATACAAATGAAAAGCCCGGCTGCGTAGGCGCCGGGCCGGCGCTTTAGCGGAATGTTTTACGTGGCCGCAAGTTGCCTTAAATCGCCACGTGGTCGGTTGTGGTGCCGCATTCCTTATTGGGATCGACACGCTCCTTGATACATAGCCGTCCCTAACCGTGACGGCAAGCGGAATGCCGGTGCCGTCGGTCCACGGTTGCCACCGGACCGTGCGTACTGAGCGACGCCAGCGACCTCGGCGCCGTTAGACACTGGTGTCGGTGTAGCGGGTCATTGTGCGATCGAGGCCCCAATGAAACGTGAGCGCGCTCTCGGTAAGGTCCTGGCTGTACCGCTCAGGAATGAGCATCTGCTGGCCTGCACGCGCGCCGATGCGCTTCGCCCATCGTTCGAGTCGCCAGTTCACGCGGAGGTTCAACTCGTAGAGCAGGCGCATCGCACGAAACGAGAGCGCGTCGAGTGGACCGTTGAACAGCGGAATGTCGGACACGAATGCGGCGAATGACTCATATGAGCTCGGTGCCATGAGCCGATCCAGCCGCTCGTTGAACCACAAGGGCTGCGTGATGGCCTTCTTGGTCCGCCCGAACCACGCCCGCGGAACTCCGATCTCTTCCAGCAGTCGGCGCGGAATGGGTCGGTCATAGTCATTGCCAAGAGCCCACGGACGCATCGCGTCCGAGTTGGAGATCGCGTAGATCGACGGATGGCGGATGTAACCAGCGGTCGGCAGCGGAAAGTGCACGAATCCGACACGCAATCGAAATTCACCCAGGCTACTGCCGCCAGGATAGAGCATCAGCAGCTCGGTGTTCACGCGGCGCGTCACACGATTCCACACTGCATCGCCAAGGTATCCGGTAAAGAACAGCGTACCCGGCAATACACGCTGCAGCGGCGCGAACACGACCTCCTCACCGCCCGTTCCGTTCGCGAGGAACTCCGCCTCGGGCAGCGATTCCATGGATCGATACTCGAGGCGGTCGAACTCCATAACGCGCAGGCGCAGGTGTTTCGCAATATCGCTGCCGCTGTCATCCTCCTCGTCGTACCCAGGCCGGGCGTGGCCGAACGTGACGGCCTCGGTCGCCCCGACCTCGCGCGCAAGGAGCGCACAAGCGGGAGAGTCGTAACCGGATGAAATGCTCGCGAGCGGTGAGTACTTCCGCGAGCGACGGGCGTCGCCGGCGTTCGCCGCGACACGGTGGACGACCTCCCGCAAGAACGCCAGATAGTGCTCGTAGCCGGTGAACTCCGGCGGCAGGGTCTTGGGCAGTGCTTCCACGGAGAGATCAGGCCGCACGAGGACGTTGCAGTGGAAGAACAGCCGCACTTCGCGACCCGCCCGTGTTCGCACGTGATCTCGATAGCCGCGATAGCCCTTCATGTTCGACATGAGCTCGAAGTGATAGAACTTGTGCCTCGAATCCATGCCGTCGCCGGTTGCCGAGAGCAGAAAGGGAAGAGAGTTGGAGACGAAGAGGTCGTGGCCGACGGCGACCATCTGAATCCGCTCGAGCATGTGGGTAGGCGTGATAAACAGCACGCCCCCCTTTGCGAGCTCGGCGCCCGAGCCGAAGCACGCCGTCGAGTTGGCTGGTGCGCCCTCACTGAAGTCGCCATTCCACGCGCCCTCGAAGAAGAAGTGCGTGTTGTTCTCCACCGATGACCCGTGCACCACAGTGACCTCGGTCGCGCCGCGCCGCATGCGGGCGCACCAGGCCAACGGGGGAAGAGAATCGACTTGCCTATAGACGAACTGCGCCGTCATCACTGGCTCTCGGATGAGGTTGTGTCCCTAACGATTGGTGGGTACCGGGACGCAAACCGCGTCTCCGCGTTGCGCTCAAGGGCTGGTCCAGTACCCCGATCACACCGGCCGCAGTGTTCGTCGCAATATCCACGACGGGGCGAGCACACGGTGTTTCCAGCGGCACCCTCGACATCGAGCTGCCTCGATGGCAAACCGAGTGCCGCCGCACCGGCCACGTCCACGTGGGCGATGCTGAAGCAGCTTGTGGCCCGAGCGCGGTGCGCACGAGACTAGGGCGCTCGATCGGCGTCAACGACCCTCGGTAGCGCGCCGGCGCGAAACGAGATCGTCAAAGCGCCGACCTCGGCTGCCCCTGGGAGCATCACGTCCATCCCGTGCTCGGCTTGACGCATGGCGACGTCGGGATCTGAGCGTGCGGTAAACGCCGCCGCGATCGCGAGTGGCAACTGGGCGTTGATCGCCGTCAGCACGAGCGCGCTGGCGTCGGCCTCCACGCCGAACCTCGGCGACCGCCGTGTCGCCTCGACCGCCGCCGTCACGGTACCACCGTCCGACTGATGCCACCGGACTCGCGAGTCGCCAATCGTTAGGCGCGAGGCCGACGCATCGAGACACACGCTGTCGCGGCTGGCGCCGAGCGGCCACCGCACTGTCACAGTTCGTGGGCCCCCGCCACGCAGCAGGTCGCAGACGACCACTCCCTGCGATCTCACCAGCACCACCTGGCGTTCGTGCAACACGTCGCCGCGCGGTGTCGGGTATGCGTACCACAAGCGACAGACCCAGTGCGACTCCCGGTCCTCCGCTTCGGCCGCGGGCGTGGGCGCCACGCGCGCCCAACCGAACGGGGTCGAAGGCACCGCCAGCTCACTTCCATCGATCGTCACGCCCGCGTGCGCATGCTGACCACGGAACCAGTTTCGTCGCTTCGGCTCTCCCGTGTACACCGGACAGCCCGGGTCGACGGTGATCAACTGCCGGCCGTGCGCGATCTCCACGTGACCGAGATCGGTGTGTGCGTGCCCCGTTGCCTCGCCTCCGTGCGGCCCCGCATCAACGGCACAGTACCACGCGGACACCGACCAGTCATCGCGCGCTGTGTAGTAACCGGAAGCGCGCAGCGACGCGCTCGGCACGAAACGGTGGTCGTCCGTTCGGAGGGCGCCCGTTCTGGCCCATGCCTCATCGTCGAGCGTCCACCACGCGAGACTCGTTGCCTTACGATCGATGCCAGCGCGCAAATCGGAGCGGTCGAGTAGACTTGCCGCGACGACGAGCAACTCACTCTGATCGGCAACGTCGCGCGTGCCGAGTCGCAACGTTGAGCCGCCGTCTTCATCTCCGAAGACCGGCCAGGTTCCATTAGGCCGTCGCAACTGCGCCGACGCTTCAGCCCCCAGACCTACCGAGTCGCAAAATCCGTCAGCCCAGCTCTCGCCACCAGAGCGGGCGATCGCCAGCGCGTGCAAGTAGAACTCGAGATGGTACCGATGGTACCCTGTGCACCGCTCGTAGTGCATTCCGTCGGCGAGAAACTGATGCGGCACTTCCTCGCGCAGAATGCGCGTCCCGAACGAGCGCCAGGAATCGGCCTCGCGAAGCTCGGGAAACACTGTCGCGATGTAGATGAGACCGAGCGCCTCGCCCGTGAGGTGTGTGTTGGGGCTATGGTGGACGGAGTCGTACTGCGCGATAAATCGCCCGGCTCGGCCGACGCTCCACAGCAAACGGCCAATGCGCTCGTCCGTCCACGCGTCGCAGTCGGTCGTAAGCGCCCACACCCAACACCACGCCATCGTCCGCAGCGCAACGTCGACGACCGAGATCCAGTTGATCCCGATACCTGGCGGGTTCTGGTCGATCCAACTCTCGAGCAGCGCGATCGCCACGCGAGCGAATTCCGGCCGACGCGTCAGCCAGTACGCCTGCGCCAGGCGTAGCAGCTCAGCGTGTCGGTTCAGCTCCCAAAGGAACTTGACGTCGCCACCAAGGACGTCCGTGCCGTAGCTGACGCGTGAAAAATGAAGCGCCGGCGTCCGAACGAGCGACACCGGATGTGTTCTCCATTCGACGGTGTCTGCGGACACGCGAACGCGCGCGCCGAGCGCATCCCAGTCGCCACGCACGAGGCGTTCGCCGTCCGCGATTATGTCAGCGGCGTCGGGCAGCGAGCTCTGGTCCCGCGTTGCGAGATGGACCCGCGGATATCGGGTCGTCGCGTTCGCGCGAAACGTGTCCGCGACAACGCGAAGCGCCTGCCTACTATCGCGCCGCGCCGCGCGCGCGAGGCCGGGGGCGAGCACAGCGAGTGTGTCGTCGGCCCCACGCCAGCGCGGGATCGACGACCAGCGCTCCAGTCCCTTCCTGGCTTCTTGTCGGGCGCGGATGAGAGGAGCAATAGACCGACGGTCCACGACGGACTCCTTATCGCGTGCCGACGTGCGACGCGCGAGCCGTCACGGCTTGGTCAGCATAACGATGACACCGGCGGCGGTGTTCGTGGACATGTCCGCCCGACTAATCGGCCGGTCGCTATACGTCAGAAAGCGACGCGCGAAGTGCGGCGTGGCCCATTTGTACAACGCGCGCAGCGCCTTCAGTGGTCCCGGCAACCGGCGTTGTAGCACCCGCTCGAAGAATTGGAAGCCGTAATCGCCGAAATAGACGCGCTCCACCTCACGAAGTCCGGACGGAGCAAGAAGACGCTGTTCCAGCGCGGCGACGTCGTAGTGTCGTTGATAGAACACCGGTGCTGCTCGGTACTCCTCGCCGTACACCCCGTGCTGAACGAAATGCTCCTTGAAGAAGCCATCGTTCATGAGCGTGGTGAGGACGTACGTGCCCCCAGGCTTCAGCAGGCGTGCGGAGCGGACCATCGCTTCGGAATCCGTTGAGCCTGGGAAGTGCTCGATGACCGAGATGTTTGTAATGACGTCGAACGTGCTCTCGGGGAGGTCGGCCGTTAACAGGTCGTCCACCTGAACCGAGAATCGGTCGCTCGCGCTCCGACCCATGACGCGCGCCGCATACGTCTCCTGGCTACGAACCCAGTCGAACTTGTCGATACAGTGGATTTCCCATTGAGTGGCGCGCAACAAGTATGTGGGCAACGGCGACTCTCCACCCGAACCGATGTCGAGATAGGTCAGACGTTCGCCGAAGAGCGGTCGCAGCCGATCAATCACGAACGGGAGCTCTGCGCACCGCTCGTAGTTGAGCCCGTGCAGTCGGTTCTCCGGGCGAAGAGACGCGAAATGTGCGGAGATTTCCGATAGCGTGATCCGGTTGATCGGGACGCGAAGCTCGAGCGCGTCGAGATAGCCCGTGTCGCGATCGGGAAGTCGAATCCTGGTCTTGGCTGTGTCAGTCATGTGCGAGGCAATGAAAACGGCCCGGCTGCATGCGCGCCGGGCCGGCGCCTTAGCGGTTGTTTTACGTGGCCGCAAGTTGCCCCAAATCGCCACGATGCTGTTGTCTCCGTCGACTTCGCCGAACGTCGACCGGCTATGCATACATAGCCCCCGCCGCCTTCAACGGCAAGCAGAATGCCGCCCTCGAACGACCCGCGCTGGCCCCCAGCTACACCGCCCGATTCTCCGGCGGCGTGTCGCGCGGCGCGCGGCCGGTAGCGACTGCGCGTTCGGTAACTCGTTGCACCATCGTGATGAGCCGCTGTCGTTCCCACGGCAGGATCAGATCGGCGAG
>Ga0207701_10005237_pt1 | contig 13048 bp, 8 predicted proteins | sample KBSSwiSSwithPhiX_FD_184294 | JGI IMG/M metagenome (GOLD analysis project Ga0207701, IMG submission 184294) | Switchgrass rhizosphere bulk soil microbial communities from Kellogg Biological Station, Michigan, USA, with PhiX - S5 (SPAdes) (version 2) | ecosystem: Environmental > Terrestrial > Soil...
AACACGATTGACTCGGTCGGGCACGCCGTCGCGCACGCCGGTTGGAGGCCGGCCTTCTGCCGGTCGTAGCAGAACGTGCACTTGAACGCCCGCCCGTCGTCAGGACGCCGATCGACGACGCCGAAGGGACACGTGACGACGCAGTAGCCGCAGCCGTTGCACACGTCGGGCTGGATGTAGACGCCGCCGAACTCCGTCCTCACGATCGAGCCCGTGGGGCACGCCTCGAGGCAGCCGGCGTGCTCGCAGTGCTTGCAGACGTCCGACGAGAAGTCCCAGCGAAAGGCGTTGCTCCGGTATCCCCTCGGCTCGCTGCCGCTCGCTCGGGACAGGCCGGCCGGCTCAGCGCTCGCGCCGTCGAACATCCGCTCGACGAACTTCACGTGGCGCCACGTCGAGTGGCCGAGCCCCGCGGTGTTGTCGTACGAGAACCCGGTGAAGGTGCAGCCGTCGCTCGGCACCTGGTTCCATTCCTTGCAGGCCACCTCGCAGGCCTTGCACCCGATGCAGAGCGTGGTGTCGGTCAGGAACGCGGTGACCATCGGTCGATCCTGCAGACGAGCGCCTTGGCTTCCATGATCTTGACGTTGGGTTCTTCCGAGATCGCGACGAGATCGTTGGCGACCGGGCCGGTCGTGAGGCCGCGGTAGCCCCAGTGCCACGGCAGGCCGACCTGGTGGATCGTTTTTCCCTGCACGACGAGCGGACGGATGCGGCCGGTGACGAGCGCCCGCGTCACGATCGATCCGCGCGGCGTCGTCAGCTCGACCTGATCGCCGTTGCGCACGTCGATCGTCGTCGCCAGCTCCGGCGAGATCTCGCAAAACGATTCCGGCTGCAGCTCGGCGAGATGCGACAGCGTCCGCGTCATGCCGCCCGCGGTGTGATGCTCGGTCAACCGGTAGGTCGTCAGCACGCACGGATAGCGCGGATCGCCGGGGGAGTCGGCGTAGGGATTGTCAGACCGACGCTTGGGATCCGCGGCGGGATTCGTCTGCTGGCGATAGACGGCGTTGGCCACCGGCGACTCGAGCGGCTCGTAATGCGCCGGCAGCGGACCGTCCTTCAGGCCGTCGGGTACCCAGATCCATCCCATCCCGTCCGGATGCATGATGAACGGCGCATCGCCGCGCAGCCCCTCGTCGCCCGTGCTGCCTGGCGGCGGAACGTAATCCGGCGCCTTCGTGCGGCCGAAGTCCGGCGTATCGAGGCCGGTCCACTCGCGCATGGTCTCGTCCCACCAGACGAGTTTCTTGCGCTCGCTCCACGGGCGCCCGTCGGGACGCGCCGAGGCGCGGTTGTAGAGGATGCGGCGATCGGCCGGCCACGAGAAGCCCCAGCCGTGACCGTAAGGCCCGTGCGGATCGCGTTCGTTGGCGCGATTGCGCCCTGGCGACGGGTAGACGCCGGAGTAGATCCAGCAACCGCACGCCGTGCTGCCATCGTTCGCGAGCGCATGAAAGCCGGGCAACTGCGATCGATCGGCGAGGCTGCGGCCGTTGATCTCCTGCAGCACCTGCTCCATGTCCGGCTCGTGATGCGGGCCGCGGGTCCCGTAGTCCCACGTCAGCGCGCGCAGACCTGCATTCCTCGGCGAGGTGTCGCGCGCGGCGCGTTCCTTGAGGCGCCGGCCGAGGTGATAGACGAACCACGCTTCGCTGCGCGCATCGCCAGGTGGATCGACGGCCTTCTGATGCCATTGCAGCAGGCGCTGCGTGTTGGTGAAGCAGCCTTCCTTTTCCGCCTGTCCCGCGGCGGGGAAGAAGAACACTTCGGTGCCGACGGTCTCCGGGGGCAACTCGCCGCGCGCGACCTCCGGCGAATCGAGCCAGAAGGTGGCTGTCTCGGTCTCGACCATGTCGCGGACGACCAGCCACTTCAGGTTGCCCAGCGCCCGGCGCTCCAGGCCTGCGTTCGCGCCGCCGACGGCGGGGTTCTGTCCCATCACGAACAGCCCCTCCACGGTCCTGGCGTCGGCCATGTCGAGCCAGTAGCCGAAGTGCGAGTGATCGCCGGTGATGCGCGGCATCCAGCCGAAGCCGAAGTCGTTGTGCGGCTGCGCCGCGTCGCCGTACCACGCCTTCAGCAGCGAGACGATGTAGCGATCGTAGTGCGCCCACCAGCCGCGCGGCAGCCGGTGCTTGTCGATATACGACTGGAGCGACCCGGCGTCGGCGCCATGCTTCGGCATCGCGAGGTACCCGGGCAGCACGTCGTACAGGGTCGGGATGTCGGTCGAGCCCTGGATCGACGCGTGGCCGCGCAGCGCCAGGATGCCGCCGCCGGGGCGCCCGATGTTTCCCAGCAGCAGTTGCAGGATCGCGGCGGTGCGGATCGTCTGGACTCCGGTCGAGTGCTGCGTCCAGCCCAGCGCGTAGCAGATCGTGCCGGTCTTGTCGGGCCCCGACGCGCGGCAGTAGGCGTCGGCCACCTGCAGGAACGTATCGCGCTGAACGCCGCAGACGTCTTCGACCATCGCCGGCGTGTAGCGCGCGAAGTGCCGCGTCAGGATCTGGTAGACGGATCGCGGATGCTGCAGCGTGGGATCGCTCTGCGGCGTCTCGGGCATTTCCATCGACGAACCGCCGCGCTCCTTGGCATGCCCGCCGCGATCGTGCTGTGTCGACTCGCCGGAGGCTTTGGGTTTCGATCCTTCGTACGCCCACGACTCGGTGCTGTACTGCTTGTTCTCCGCGTCCCATCCAGAGAACAGGCCGTCGAGATCTTCCGTGTCCCTGAAATCCTCGGAGATGATCGTCGCCGCGTTCGTGAAGGGGACGATGTAGTCGCGGAACGCGAGATCGTTGGTCAGGACGTAATTGACCAGCGCGCCGAGAAAGACGATGTCGCTGCCCGCGCGCAGCGGCACCCACAGGTCGGCCATCGCCGAGGTCCGCGAGAAGCGCGGATCGACGTGGAGGATCGTGGCGCCGCGCTCGCGCGCCTTGATCACCCAGCGGAAGCCGACCGGATGGTTCTCCGCCATCGACGATCCCATGATCAGGATCGCGTCGGCGTTCACCAGGTCCTGCTGCGCCGTCGTGGCGCCGCCCCGCCCGAATGACGTGCCCAGACCGGGCACGGTGGAGCTATGTCATATGCGGGCCTGGTTGCTGATCGCGACGATGCCGAGGCCGCCGGCGAAGAGTTTCTTGATCAGGTAGTTCTCTTCGTTGTCGAGCGTGGCGCCGCCGAGGTGCGCAATCGACGGGCACTGCATCAGCGTCTCGCCCTCGCGCGTGTCCTCGAAGTGCCGGGCCCGCGACTCCCAGACGCGATCCGCGACCATGTCCATCGCGGTCTCGAGGGCGATCTCCTGCCACTGACGCGAGTGCGGCGCCCGGTATTTCACGCGCGTCGCGCGCGCCGCATGCGTGAGCAGCTCGAACGTCGCGGCCCCTTTCGGGCAGAGATGTCCGCCGGAAATCGGCGACGCGGGATCCCCTTCGACCGAGACCAGCCGGCCGCGGCGATGGAAGATCAACTGGCCGCAGCCGACGCCGCAGTACGGGCAGATCGAGCGCGACACGTCGGTGGCGTCGTGGCGAGGCGCCAGCGCCCGCGTCGCCGGGCTCATGGCCTCGCGACCCGTGCCGTCCGTACCGGTGGCGAGCTGGCGGAACGCCGGCCAGCTCGTCAGCAGATCCTTGATCATGATCTGATTCTATCTGTCGAAGATCACTCCCGGCGCCAGCTTCCAGTCAGGATCGAGCGCGCGCTTCACGGCGCGCATCTGCGCGATTCCTTCGTCGCCGTAGAGTTGGCGCAGCAGCGCCTGCTTGACCGGATGGCGGCCGACGCCGTGCTCGGCCAGCGGACAGCCGCCGAGCCGCACGACCTCGCGTCCCAGCGCCAGAATCGCCTCCTTGCCGCGTTCGACGTCTGCGTACGAGTGCGGGATCACGTTCGGATGCACGTTGCCGTCCGAGATGTGTCCCCACACGGCGAAGTCCAGTCCGCGTGACGCGAAGGCGTCGCGGTAGAGCGTCATCATGTCGGCGAAGCGCTCGAACGGAACGATCATGTCGGCGGCCGTCTTCACGATCCGCGGATCGATCTCCTGCTGCGCGCGGCCCACGCGCTGGTTCACTCCCGCCGGCACGGCTTCGCGCAGCGCCAGGAACTGCCCGGCGCGCCGCACGTTGCCGGGGAGCGCCATCTGCGCCTGGTCGAACACGCCGCGCGCGCGTAACGACGCGCACACGCGGCCGATGGCGGAGTCGATGCGGCCATCCTGGATCTGCTCGAACGCCTGCTCCTCCGTCGTGCCGGCGGTCAGCTCCAGCTGCACCAGCAGCGCGACCGCGGTATCGGATGGAAATGCCACGTCGCAAAGGCGATCCGCGCCGTCCTCGTGGAGGATCTCGAGGCAGCGCCGATCCATCTGTTCGATCGCCGCGACCGAAGGGTCGCGGCGGAGATCGGCGGCGAGGGCGATCGAGTCGGGTTCGGATGCGCAGGGGACGAGCGCCATGGCGGTTGTCGGGACCGGCGACGCCGTCCTGAACGTCACCGTGGTCACGACGCCGAGCGTCCCTTCCGATCCGATGAACAGATCGATCAGATCCATCCCCGGCGTGGCGAAGTAGCCGGCCGACACCTTGTCCACGCGCGGCATGCGGTAGGCGGGAACCGGCACCTCGATCGTGCCGCTCGTCGTGGGTACCCGCAGCCGTCCATCGCGCGCGGTGTGCTCGCCGCGGACGATCGTCAGCTCGGAGCCGTCTGCGAGGACGACATCCAGCGCCTGCACCCATGGGCGCACCGATCCATGCCTGAAGGTGGCGGCGCCGGCGGCGTTGGTCGCGACGGTGCCGCCCGCGAAGGCCCCCGTGAAGGTGGGGACGGGAGGAAACCAGGCGTCGTGCGAGGCCAGCACGTGCTGGATCGAGGCGATCGGTACGCCGGCCTCTACCCGGATGGAGCCGCCGCCGATGTCGAGGATCCGCGCGAGCTTCTCGGTCGACAGGACGGTCTCGCCCATCGGCGTGGCGCCGCCCGTCAGCGACGACTGCGCGCCGACGGGCAGCAGCCTCAGCGCGGCGCGGACGATCGCCGGGATCTCCGCGGTCGAGCGCGGCACGGCGATCGCGGCCGCGTGGCCGCCGGGAAAGTGCGCCGCGTCTGAGAGATAGCGCCTGTCCATCTTGGGGTCAGGCCTGCAAACCGGCCTCTCCCGGGGGTCAGGTCTGCAAACCGGCCTTTCCCGGGGTCAGGTCTGCAAACCGGCCTTTCCCGGGGTCAGGTCGGCTCATCGCGGCGAGAGACCTGACCCCCGGAAGCGTCGGTTTGCAGACCTGACCCCGAATCGGCGCGGAGGCCCCGAATCGGCGCGGAGGCCTGGCACCGCGAAGCGACGTTTTACAGACCTGACCCCCGGGCGGGGGCGGCGCCGCCGGGCTGCTGCGGCGGGGCGGTCAGCGGCTTCTCGGCGCCGCGGTGACAGGTGTAGCAGGTGACGCGGGGTTCGCCGGCGGGCTTGTCGCCGACACTGGCGAGCTGCTGGTTCACGTCGGTCACCATCTTGAGCATGAGCCGCGCGGCCTTCTTGTTGGGCTTCTCGTCCGATGCGAAGTCGAACGTGCTCAAGTCGGCGCCTTCTTCACCGACATGGCAGAACGGGCAGCGCACGCCAAGGCCGCGCGTGAAGCCCCGCATGATCTGGGTGACCTGCTGTCGGGTGTATTCCTTCGGCAGCACCTGGAGGTTCTTCGGCGGCGGCTGCGGACCGCGGCCGCCCCCCGGCGCGCCGCCCTGCGGCGGCTGGCCCGCCGGCGGCTGACCGGCAGGGGGCTGGCCGGCCGGAGGCTGCCTGGTGGGAGGCTGCTGCGCGGCGACGGCAAGCGTGACGGAGAAGAGTGCGGCGGAACACACCAACGCGGCTTTTTTCATGGGCACGAATACTATCCGAAACGGGACGCCTATTGGCCGCCGCCTCCCCGAATGAAGCCCGGCTGCTTCAGCGTCGTCGGCGGCGGCAGCCCGTTCATCGGATCGACGGTGTAGCGCCATGCCTCGATCTGCCACATCCCGCCGCGACCGACCAGGACGAGCGTGCACCATCCTGTGTTGTAGCGATCGGGCGCCAGTCCGCGCCCGGGACCCGTGGGACCGCTGGTCCCCGCCGGATCGACCAGGCGCAGCTCCCATTTGCCGTCGGCGATGGCGATGCCCGGGGTGACGCAGCGGATGTCGTTCAGCGTCAGCGGATGGCTCGAGCCGCGGTACTCCTTCTTGTTGAACAGCTGCTGGCGGTTGGCGCGAATGATCTGCTGGCCCCGCTCGATCGTGCCGTCGGGATGCCGCATGTCTCCCATTTCGGTGAACATCAGCGAGATTGACTCGGCATCCATCTGCTTCCACAGCACGCTGAAGCGCGGCCCGATGTTGCGGATCGCTCGATCCTCCAGCGCCGTACAGCCGTTGACGGCGCGCTCGTCGGCCTCTTGCGGTCGTGAGGGCGCGGGGCGCGTGGGACGCGGGGGGGCTGGCGGAGGCGTGGACTTCTTGGCCTCTGGCAGCGGCGCCGCGCGGATCTTCTCGATGTCGTCGAGCGCACCGGCCACGACCGCTTCGACCAGCACGCGGCCTTTCTCCGCCGTCGCCAGCGTCGGGTCGCCGTAGACACCGGTCGCGGAGAACGTTCCCTGCGCATCCTTCTGGCGCGTCATCGCGCCGGCACCGGCGCCGTACTCGCGCACCGCCTTCTTCATGTCGACCGCGGAGGGATCGACGAACAGCATCATCGACGTCTCGATCTCGTCGGCATGCGCGGCGCTGCGCGTCGGCGTCTGATCGTGGTGCACCGCCGCATTGGCGAGCCGCCAGCCCATGTCGGTATAGCCAAGCAGGACCCCGTCGTCCGCGAGCGCCCTGGCGGCGTCCCCCAGCGCCGACATCGCGGACGATTCCGTGTTGAGCACGTAGAACCGGCGCGGGCCGTACTTGGCAAGGCTCCTGGCGATGTCGACGGTCACGTCGCGCGCGGTGGTGCGCGACAGCGACGTGGAGCCGGGATACTCGAGGAACGTCGGGGAGAAATGATAGGTCAGCGCCGGCGCGATCACGACCGGCGCCGCCGCTTGCACCCGCCCGGCCAGATAGCGGGCGAGACGCTCCTTGTTGTTCAGCCTCAGGTGCGGACCGTGCTGCTCCGTCGCGAGGCCGAGCGGGATGACGACGACGCTCGAATCGGTGAGCGTCTTTTCCGCCTCGGGCCACGTGAGGTCGCCGAGGACGACCCCGGACTTTACCGGTTCGACAGGAGCGACCGGCCGGGCGTCGCGCGGCGCCTGGGCCGCCACCAGCCCCGTGACTACGACGGCCGCTGCAAGTCCTGCGAATGCCTGCCGCATCATCCCCTCCCCTGGGATTCAGACGTCCGCCTTCGCCGCGTGGCTTCGCCTGGGCGGCTTCGGCGGGACAGGTCCGCTGCGCCGCGTGGCTTCGCCGTTCGGCTTGGTGGACCGAAGGGACTGTACACTGAGCGTCCGGCATGGTGGACTGGAACGCCGAGCGCTACCACGAGGTCTCGGCCCCGCAGCAGGCGTGGGGGCGCCGCATGCTCGAGCGGCTGCCGCTCGAGGGGCACGAACGTGTGCTCGACCTCGGCTGCGGCACCGGACGTATTACGGCGGAGATCGCCGCACGCGTTCCGCGCGGCGGCGTGGTCGGCCTCGACCGCTCCGAGTCCATGCTGCAGACCGCCTCGGTGTGGCTGCGCGAGCATGCGCCACGCACTCGACTGGTCATGGCCGACGGGGCGCAGCTGCCGTTCAGCCGTGCCTTCGACGCCGTGTTCAGCGGCGCGACCTTCCACTGGATTGCCGATCACGCGGCGCTCTTCCGGTCGATCGTGACGGCGCTTCGCCCCGGCGGCCGGCTGGTCGCGCAGTGCGGCGGCGCCGGCAACCTTGCGCAACTGATGGGACGCGTCTCGCGACTGATGGAAGAGCGCCGCTTCGTCCCCTTCTTCAGCGAATGGACCGAGTTGACCTATTACGCGGATGTCGATTCCACGAAGCGCCGGCTGATCGGGGCGGGTTTCACCGACGTGGAGGTCTGGCTCGAGGCCGCGCCGACCACGTTCGACAGTCCGGACGCCTACCAGCAGTTCATCGCGACGGTGTGCGTGCGCAATCACCTGACCTGTCTCTCGCTGGACGAACGGCGCGCCTTTCTTCGCGAGCTGACGGTGGCGGCCGTGCGTGACCAGCCCGCGTTCACGCTCGACTACTGGCGGCTGAACATCACGGCGAGACGACCCGCATGACCGACGCCGAGTGGTACCGCACGCGCATCGTCACATGGACGGCGCGCCGGGATCGCGATCTGCGCACCGCGACGACCCTGTCGCGCTGGCGCCTCGCCAGCTTTCTCGGCGGCGTCGCGCTCGTGTGGTGGTCGCTCGAATCGCTCGTCGATCCCGCGCGAGTCGCCGGCGTGCTCGCCGGTCTCGCCGCGCTGATCCTCTTCGGCGTGCTGGTGGTCCGTCATGCGCGCGTGCTCGACGAGGTCGAGCGATCCGAGGCCGCGCTGCGACTGAGCGGGCAGGGCCTGGCACGCCTGGCGCGTGACTGGAAGGACCTGCCGGAAGTGCCTCCGCCTGGCCGGCTCGACTTCGACGCCCATCCCTACGCGCGCGATCTGGACCTCTTCGGCCATGCGTCGCTGACGAAATGGCTCGGCCGCGCCGCGACGAGCGACGGCACCGCACGCCTGCACGACTGGCTCCTCACCGCCGCGGCGACCGAAGACATCGCGCCGCGGCAGGCCGCGCTGGAGGAACTGGCCCCGAGGCGCGAGTGGCGCGAGACGCTTGCCGTCGAAGGGGAGCTGACGGCCGCCAGCGCAGCGAACCTGGTGCGCTTTCTGGCCTGGGCGGAGTCGAGCGACTTCCCGGTGCCGCCCTTCGTGCACGCGGCGGCGATCGCGCTGCCGATCGCCACGGCGGTCTTCTTCACGCTGTGGATGACGAGCGTCAGCGAAGGGGCATGGTGGCTGCTGACGCTGGCGTGCACGATTACCCTGTCGTTCGCGTACGGCCCGCGCATGTATGCGACCTTCGATCGCGTCACCGTCGGTGAACGGGGCCTCGAACGCTACGCGACGATGTTCTCGCTGGTGTGCGGTGAGCGCTGGATGGCGCCGCTGCTGGCGGAGCTGAAAGGCGCGCTCTGCATCGGTGGCGCCGCGCCGGGGCTGGTCCGCCGGCTCTCGCGGCTGGCCGGATGGTCCGAGCTCCGGACCGGCGCCGCGCTCCTCCATTTTCCGATTCAGGCGCTGACGATGTGGGACTTCCACGTCTTCTTCGCGATGCAGCGGTGGCGCACGAAATCCGGCCGGCACATCCGCGGCTGGATCGACGCGCTCGGCACCATGGACGCGCTGGCCGTCCTTGCCAACGTGCGCGCCAGTCAGCCGGACTGGATCGCGCCGCGGGTCGATCCCGGCGTGCGCGCCATCGAGGCGACGGCGCTCGGACATCCGCTGATCGCCGACGATCGACGTGTCGTCAACGACGTGACCGTCGGACCTGCCGGAACGGTGCTCCTCATCACCGGCTCGAACATGTCGGGCAAGAGCACGCTGCTGCGCGCGATCGGGCTCAACATGGTGCTGGCGCAGGCCGGGGCTCCGGTCTGCGCCCAGGTACTGGCGATGCCGCCTGCGGACCTGCAGACCAGCATCCGCGTGCAGGACTCGCTGGAGCTGGGGTTGTCGTATTTCATGGCGGCGCTGGCGCGCCTGAAGCAGATCGTGGACGCCGCCGAGCGCGGCGCGGCGCCGGGACGGATGCTGACCTACCTGCTCGACGAAGTCCTGCAGGGCACCAACAGCGTCGAGCGCGGCCTCGCGGTGCGGGCGATCGTCGGCCATCTGCTCCAGGCCGGAGCGATCGGCGTGATGACCACGCACGATCTGGCGCTGGCGCACGAAGAGCCGCTGAGCACGGCCGCGCAGCTGGCCCACTTCACCGAGCAGGTGCACGCCGACGGGCGCATGACGTTCGACTACCGGCTCCGCCCGGGCCTGGCGACGTCCACCAACGCGCTGCGGCTGATGCAGTTGATCGGCATCCCCGCGAAATGATCCGCCGCGCGCTGGCCGTCATCGCGCTCTTTGCCGCGCTGACCGCGCTCATGACCTGGCCGCAGGTCCGCTGGCTCGGATCGCGGGCGACGCCGCACCAGGATGTCTTCTTCAACATGTGGCGGCTGCAGTGGGTGGCCCACGCGCTGGTGACGCCGCGCGCGCACCTGTTCGACGCCAACATCTTCACGCCCGAGCCGCGCACGCTGGCCTTTTCCGACGCGATGCTGGTCGAGGCCTTCGCCGCGGCGCCGCTGGCGTGGGCCGGTGTGCGCCCGATGCTGGTGCACAACCTCGTGCTGCTCGGCGGGATCGTCGTGTCGGCGTCGACGATGTTCATGCTGGTCCGCTACCTGACCGGCTGCAGCGGCGCCGGCGTCGTCGCCGGCGTCGTCTTCGCGTTCGTGCCCTACCGGTTCGACCATTACATGCACATGGAGCTGCAGTGGACGGTCTGGGCGCCGCTCGCGTTCTGGTCGATGCATCGCACGTTCGACACCGGCGAGTGGAAGTACGGCATCGCGACCGGGCTGTCGGTGGCGCTGCAGATGCTGTCGAGCATCTACTACGGCATCTTCCTCGCCACGCTGCTGCCGGTTGGCGCGCTGCTTCTCGTGCGCGACGGCGCGGCTCCGCGCAGGCGGGTGTTCGCCGCGCTTGTGGCCGGGGCCGTCATTGCCCTCCTCGTCAGCGCCGTCTACGCCCGTCCTTACCGGGCAACGCACGCGACTGTCGGCGACCGCTCGCAGGAGGAGGTGCTGCAGTTCAGCGCGCGCGTGTCGAGCTATCGCGCCGCGACCGCCGGCAACTGGCTTTACGGCGGACGTTTCGCCGCGCGGGCCGGGGACGAGCGGCGCCTGTTTCCCGGCCTGCTGCCGCTGCTGCTGGCGACGATTGGGCTGCTGCTTGGCGTCCCCGGGCGCAGGCCGATCGTCTATCTGCTCCTGATGGTTGCGGCGTTCGAGATGTCGCTGGGGCTGCGCGGGTACAGTTATACGTTCCTTTCCGGGTACGTTCCGCTATTTCGCAGCCTGCGTGCGCTCGGACGCCTCGGGATTTTCGTCGCGATGTTCCTGGCCGTGCTCGCGGGGTACGGGTACTCGCTGCTGGCGTCGGGCCGCTCGCGCGCCGTCCGCGCCGCCCTCGCCGGCGCAGTCGTGCTGATTCTGCTGGCGGAATACCGCACCAGGCTGCCGCTGGAGCCCTATCCGAATGCGGCGCCGCCGGTCTATCGCTTCCTCGCCACGCAGCCGCGCGGCATCGTCGCCGAGTTCCCGGTGCCGCAGCCCGACACGTTGCCGGGGCACGACGCCGAATTCGCCTACATGTCGACCTTTCACTGGTTTCCGCTCGTCAACGGCTACAGCGGCACCTATCCGCCGTCATATATCGGGCGCATCGATCGGCTACGCGACTTCCCCGATGCGGCGTCGATCGATCAATTGCGCCGCGACGCCGTGCGCTACGTCATCGTCCATAGCTACCATTACGACCCGCCGGTCTGGCAAACCCTTGCCCAGCGGCTGGATGCGAGCGCCGACCTGATCCAGCTCGGCCGCTTCGAGGATGCGAACGCCACCGCGGTCGTCTACCGGCTGCGCTAGTGGCATCGGGGTTGCTCTGCTCAGCTCGCGGAGGCCCCTGGTGACCCGACGAGCCCTTGGAATTCTCACGAGTGTGGTGGTATCCGGACTTGGCGCGTGGTGGCTGGCGAATTATCGCCGGTCGCGCGTGTCTTCCAACCCAACGCCGGCGCACGAACGCGGTGAAGTGATCTTCCGCAACACGCCGGTGGCTGCGGACTCAGAGGCGCTGATTTAGCCGACGGGCGAGCGCGCGGGGCCGATCCCGCGTCTGCGAGCGTTCGCCATGAAGCTCATCTGCGTCGATCTCGATACAGGCCTGCCCGCGATCGCTCCGTGCACGCGCGGAGCGCAGTGGGTCCTCGTCCGCCTGCACGGACGCCCGGTCGGCGTCGTCCATCCTCCCGCCGCCGGGTGCAATCCCGACGAACTCGGGCGCCTGATCCTCGCTCAGCGAGGGTGGGCGATTGCGCAGCATCTCGCGGCCGACTGCCTCGCCGACGCGCCGGCGTTCGCGGATCTCTCCTCGCTGCCGCGCGCGTGCCCGCGCGCGCCCGCTACACCAGCGCTGACGCTCACGGTCGCGGTCTGCACGCGCAATCGTGCCGCGCAGCTGTCCGAGTGCCTGGATGCGCTGGCGGCAATCGACTACCCGCCGCCCCTGCTCGACATCGTCATCGTCGACAACGCGCCGTCGGACGGCTCGACGCGGGACGTCGTCGCGCGCTATCCACGCATGCGCTACATCGTCGAGCCGCGTCCCGGCCTCGATTGGGCGCGTAACGCGGCCATTCGCGCCTCGACGGCCGACATCGTCGCCTATACCGACGACGACGTCAGCGTCGATCGCGGCTGGCCGAAAGCGATTGCGGCGGCGTTCGAGGCGGAGCCGCACGCCGCGTGCGTGACCGGCCTGGTCGTCCCCGACGAGCTCGACTCGCCGGCGCAGGTGCTGTTCGAAACGTACGGAGGGTTCGGACGCGGGTTCGAGCGCGCCGTCTATCGTGTCGACGTCGAACGCGGCGAGAGCGCGGCGCGCCTGTATGGCGGCACCGGGCGTTTCGGGACCGGCGCGAACATGGCCTTCCGGCGGTCGTTCCTTGCCTCCGAAGGGCTCTTCGATCCGGCGCTCGACGTCGGCACGCCCACCAACGGCGGCGGCGATCTCGAGATGTTCTTCCGCGTGCTGAAGGCGGGCCGCGTCCTGGTCTACGAGCCGGCGGCGATGGTCCGCCACCGCCATCGCCGCAGCTACGAAGAGTTGCGCAGGCAGATCGCCAACAACGGCATCGGCTTCTACTCGTACCTGGTGCGCACGGCACGGGCCTATCCCGATGAACGCGCGGCGATCGCCCGGCTCGGCCTCTGGTGGT
>Ga0207701_10005238_pt1 | contig 13047 bp, 13 predicted proteins | sample KBSSwiSSwithPhiX_FD_184294 | JGI IMG/M metagenome (GOLD analysis project Ga0207701, IMG submission 184294) | Switchgrass rhizosphere bulk soil microbial communities from Kellogg Biological Station, Michigan, USA, with PhiX - S5 (SPAdes) (version 2) | ecosystem: Environmental > Terrestrial >...
GAAGACGAGAGGTGTAACGGGCGCCGGCTTGCGCGAAGCATGCTGGCGCTCGTTCTCTCGACAACCGCGAGTGCGGCGCTCGCCCAAACTCCGACAAAGCAGCCTCCACCCCCGCCTCCGGTCGACACGACGACCGTAATCGAGAAACCGGAGGATGTACCGCCTACGCCAGAGCTGACGCCTCCCTCCGAACCGGTAACTCCGGAGCCAACCAAACCGAACGCGCCCGAGCAAACGGGCCCCGATCATGTGCCAAAGGATGCCTCGGGCTTTCACCTGTCGACGCTCGAGACCAAGAATCTCTCGCTTCTCTACATCGATCCGGTCCAGACGTACCTCACGCCCTACCTCGGCCGGGCATTCGAGAACGCACTGGCCTTCCACAAGAAGAAGTTCCACTGGACACCCTGGGATCGGACGACGATTCTGCTCAAGGATTTCTCCGATTACGGAAATGCTGCGGCGCTCGGCAGCCCAAGCAACATGGTCCTGCTGGATGTCGCGCCGCTTTCGCTCTCCATGGAGACCTTTTCACCGGGTGAGCGCTTCTTCACGCTCAATAACCACGAGCTCGCGCACGTGGCGGCGATCGACGTCTGGAACAGCCACGACGCATTCTGGCGCCGCTTCCTGGGCGGCAAGCCGATGCCGCTGCAGGCGCATCCGGAGTCGATTCTCTATAACTTCCTGACCAGCCCCAGGAACCTGACGCCGCGCTGGTACATGGAGGGAAGCGCCGTCTTCTTCGAAACCTGGATGGCAGGCGGGCTTGGCCGCGCCCAGGGCGGTTATGACGAGATGGTCTGGCGAGCAAAGATGCGCGACAAGATGCGCGTCTTCTCTCCGCTGGGATTGGAAAGCGAAGGCACGCAGATCGACTTCCAGGTCGGCGCCAACTCCTACCTCTACGGAACCCGCTTCTTTTCCTACCTGGCGCTGACTTACGGCGTCGAGCCGACGGTCGAGTGGCTTCGTCGCTCCGAAGGCTCGAAGGGCTATTACGCCTCCCAGTTCAAGCACGTGTTCGGCAAGAGGCTGGATGATGTGTGGAATGACTGGCTCGCCTTCGAGCGAAAGTTCCAGGAAGAGAATCTCGCGCGGCTTGCCCAATATCCGCTGACCGAACCAAAGCACCTCAGCCCGCGCGGGCTTGGCTCGATGTCGCGGGGATTCATCGACGAGAAGACGAACAGCCTGGTCGCGGCATTCCGTTATCCTGGCCGGATCGGTTTCCTTGGGAAGATGGACCTCGGCACGGGCAAGCTGACTCCGCTTACCGACCTCGACGGAATGATGCTCTACAAGGTGACGAGCCTCGCATACGATCCGTCGACCCGCACTGCATTCTATACGAACCAGAATTACGCCTACCGCGACCTTAACGCGATCGACATCGACACCGGCAAGAAACGGCGCCTGCTCACCGATGCGCGGATCGGCGACCTCGCTTTCAACCGCGCCGACAACAGCCTGTGGGGAATCCGGCATCAGAACGGATATGTGACGCTGGTCCGGATGCCGCCGCCGTACACCAGCTTCAACCAGCTCAAGACATTCCACTACGGCGAGATCGTCTTCGACCTCGACGTGTCGCCAAATGGCGAGCTCGTTTCCGCCTCCTTCAGCACGATCGACGGCAAGCAGTCCGTTCGCGTCTGGAAGCGCTCCGACCTCGAGCAAGGCAATGCCGACGAGCCGGTCGCGACGCTCTCGCTTCCGACCTCGGTGCCGGAGATGTTCACCTTCACCCCGGACGGCAAGGCGCTGCTCGGCAACAGCTATTATACGGGCGTTTCGAACGTCTTCCGCTTCGACATCGAAAGCGGGAAATATGACGTGCTAACCAATGCCTCGACCGGCTTCTTCCGCCCGCAGCTTCGTCCCGACGGTACGATTTTCGTCTACGATTACACGGGTGAAGGACTGAATCCGTCGATTATCCAGCCCGTGGTGCGCGAGGACCTCGCCAACGTCCATTTCCTGGGAAGCGAAGTGGTCAAGGCTCGGCCCGAGCTGAAGGATTGGGGCGTCGGCTCGCCGGCGAAGGTTCCGCTCGACCAGATGATTACGCAGCGGGGGACATACCTGCCGGTTCAGCGCATGCGCTTCGACGCCCATTATCCGATTGTATCCGGCTACGACCGCTCACCGGCGTTCGGCTATTATTTCCACCTCGCCGATCCTCTCCAGTTCCGGCAGCTCAGTGTCAACGCGGCAATGTCCCCGTTCGACAAGGTGCACGGCGACGAGCGTTTCCATTTCGACATCGAATATCAGACTCCGAACTGGAAACTGACGTACTGGCACAATCTTTCGGACATCTACGATCTTGCGGGCCCGGTTCTTCGCAGCCGCAAAGGCGATGCCTTCATCGTCAATTACACCAAGCCTCTCATCTACGATCCGCCGCGGCAGCTCGACGTTTTCGGATCCGCCGCAGCTTATTTCGGGCTCGAGGAGCTGCCTGGGGCGCAGAACATCGCAAGCCCCAAGAACCTGCGCTCGTACGAATTCGGTCTCCATTATACCAACACGACGAAGGCGCTTGGCGGCGTCGATCATGAAAAGGGCATCGATGCGCGCATAGTTGCGGGCGGCGACCAGGCGGAGGGCCGCTTCTTCCCGCGCCTATATGGTGGTGTCGGGCTCGGCACCTCCCTGCCCTGGTCCAACAGCTCGGCCTGGGTTTACACATGGGCCGGAATGGTCGGCGGAATGCGCGAGAGCCCGCTGGCGGCTTATTATTTCGGGGCGTTCCGAAACAACTATGTCGATAACCGCCCCGAGAAGAGATACCGCGAAATGGAGGCTTTCCCGGGCTTCGAGATCGACGAGCTGGCGCTTCGCCGCTTCGGCCGCGTCACGGGCGAGATAAACCTTCCGCCAATCCGCTTCGCGGAGGTCGGCACGCCATCATTTTACCTCAGCTACATTCGGCCTGCGGTGTTCACCGGGATCATGGCCGCGAACCACCAGGACGGCACCAACCACACCTATGCGGATGTCGGTGCGCAGTTCGATCTCAATTTCACCGTAGCGCTTCGGCTGCCGATGATCCTGTCGTTCGGTGCTGCTGCCGGCTTCGAGGATGGGCATTACCGAAAGACGGAATTCCTCGCTTCCCTTAAGATCATGTGATGCCGGGCGTGCTTGCCGAAAGCGCTCATTGGGCGATTGCATTAGTTCCCGTACTCGTCCTGCTCAGCGTCTTCGTCTGGCTTGAAACCTTCAAGCTGATGAGCCTTCGGGAAATCCTGCTCCTCCTGCTCCTTGGCGCACTGACCGGCATCATTGTCTACCCGGTCAGCGGACGCCTCATCGATACACTTCCGATCGGTTTTTCGAACTACAGCCGCTTCGTTGCGCCTTGGCTGGAAGAAGCAAGCAAGGCCGCGGCAATGATCGGCCTCTTCTGGTTCAATCGAATTGGCTACAAGCTGGACGCGGTCATTTCCGGCTTTGCGATCGGGGCCGGTTTCTCGGTCGTCGAGAACATGATCTATCTCTCGATCTTCCCCGAATACGGCACGGGTACGTGGCTCGTTCGCGGGCTCGGCACAGCCGTAATGCATGGCACGACACTGGCAATTCTCGGAGCGATCGCTCACGAGTTCGCGGAGCGCGAAACGCGGGAATCGGCAGGCAACTTCGAATTCAGCCTGTGGTGGTTCGTTCCGGGTTATTTTGCCGCAGTCGCGATACACATCGTCTTCAACCAGTTCCCGGACCGCCCGATGCTCGCGATGTTGGGCGCGATCGTATTCGCGCCGGTCGCCGTCCTCGCAATATTCCATGGCGGCACTGCCGAAGCGCAACGCTGGCTGAAGAGCGAACATGCGACGCACAAGGCCCAGCTCGAGGTGCTTCAGGCAGGGAACTGGCCTGACACCCCCGCCGGCAAGAAGATCAAGGCTCTTGCAGAGCGCATGGATCCCGAATCGGCGAAGCGCATACGCCGATACTGGGAACTGCAGGCCTGGCTTGTGGCGGAGGCGGAAGAAACCTTGCTTGAGCAGGTCGCCGGCGACGTCTCCATCAACAAAGTGGAGATACGCGCGGCTTTCGCGGAGCTCGACGGGCTTAAGCGCGCCCTAGGTCGAAGCAGCTTCGCGGCGTTGAAGGCGCTCCTCCCGTTCAGCCGTAACGACTATTGGGAGGTTTCGGAGCTCCGGCAGCGGCTTTCCTGACCCTTCGGTTCAATCGTAACGAGCGCGAAGGACTTCCAGCGAGGGATCGTGCGTCAGGTCGAGGTGCAGCGGCGTTACGCTGATATAGCCGTCGTCCATCGCTTCGAGGTCCGTGGAATGGCCGGGAGTCTGTACCATCGGCCCAAGCCCGAACCAGTAATATTTGTATCCACGCGGGTCGGTCCGCTCGACGATGCGAAGCCGGCCATAGTCGCGGATTCCCTGCCGGCAAATGCGGATGCCCTTGACCTCTTCCGGGGGGAGCGCCGGGAAATTGACGTTTATGAGCGTTCCGGGAGGAGGCTCGAAGTCGAGCAGCGGAGCAAGCACCTTTTCCGCCCAGGCCTCGGCCGCGGCGAATGGGACGGTGTCCCCCATGCCCTCGCGCGAATAGCTCTGACTAAGCGCGATCGATCGGACTCCCGCAAGCGCCCCCTCCATCGCTGCTGAAACGGTACCGGAATAAGTGACGTCCTCCCCCAGGTTCGCACCGCGATTGATGCCCGAAAGGATCAGGTCGGGGGGCGAGTCCTTCATGATGTGCGAAAGTGCAAGCATAACCGCGTCGGTCGGTGTTCCGGTCACCGAAAAGCGGCGATTGTCGTGGCGGCGAAGCCGGACCGGCTCCGTTAGCGTGAGCGAATGGCCCGCACCCGATTGCTCCTCGGTCGGAGCGACCACCCAAATGTCCTTGGAGAAAGATTGAGCGACCGTCTCGAGGAGATCGAGTCCGCGGGCATTGATGCCGTCATCGTTGGTGAGGAGAATTCTCATCCGACACCCTCATAGCGACGCTCGCCGCCCCCGCAACCGACGCTCTCCTCGACCGAAATTGCGCCATATCGGCAACAGCTTGCGCTTTTCTGTGGGTCGTTTTTGTCAGCGCTTGTTAAGGACCTGACGCTTATTTATAGGCGCGGTCGGGGATGACCGACTTGCCTGGTGATAAGTCCCGGGAAAGTCTTGTTGAATCCGCCTCCGGCTGCACCGGTGGCTCGGTCGCAGCAGAGATGGCGGGCGTATAGGGGTCCTCCGGGCACATGCCCGGTGGAATGAGTGGGGAGGGAATTCGATGGCGACTGCCCTAGTCGATTTCTTCAATGAAAAACCGATACCGTTCGACCGAATCGTTGTTCCGGAGAGCTATCGCCCCTCGGACAGCGAAGACTTCATGTGCGACCTGCATCGAGCCTATTTCCTGAAGAAGCTGCGTGAGTGGAGAGAGGCGATCATCGACGAGTCGCGCCAGACGATGGCGCAGCTTCAGGTGGACTCGCTACGGGAACCCGATATCGCCGACCGCGCGTCGAGCGAGACCGACTGGTCGATCGAGCTTCGCACTCGTGACCGTCAGCGCAAGCTGATCGGCAAGATCGATTGCGCGATCCGTCGCCTGTACGAAGGCGAATACGGCTATTGCGAGGTTACCGGCGATCCCATTTCACTTGGCCGGCTCGAAGCGCGGCCGATCGCAACCATGACAGTCGAGGCGCAGGAGCGCCACGAGCGGATCGAGAAGGTATCGCGAGACGACTGAGCCGGGAGCTCGGTCCAAATCGCGATACGAGACGATTGAAGAGCGGAGCCTGTCCGGGGGACGGCGAGCACTTCAACGGGCGCTCAATCAAATGAGGGACAAGGGACGATTGAGTCCCTCGGCGATGTCTCGGCACCGCGGTGATTAGCGAAATGTGGCCGACTCGGCAGATCGGCGCCTCGCGCCTAGCTTGGCGCTTGAGGCTTAATGCTCGTAGTGGCCGGCGAGCTCGTCCTTTAGCCTGAGCTTTTCTTTCTTGAGTTGATGGAGAAGATCTTCGTTCGGGTGAGACCGATGCTCCTCTTCGTCGATCATTGCGTGGAGCGCTGCGTGCTTGGATGCGATTGCCTCGGCCTGTGCCTTGTCCATCGGTGCTGGTTCCTTTCCGTGAACGTTTACAGCACCCGCAGTAAATCACTTTTCGAGCCGTTTGTCTTGCCTCTGTAACAACCTTCCGCCGAGGCGGACGCCCGACCCGTCGTGAAACTGGCGTGAGAGGGGAGTTAGTCCCGCTTCGGGACAAACAGTGCTGAGCGCGGTACCTCGACCGGTCTTTTCGCGTTTTCTTGAGCCTCTGAAAGTGGCATTTGATGCGCATGCAGGACTCCAACGAAGCGCCCGAGGCGGAAGTCCGGATCACTCCCCGGCTCGTCGACTCCTTTTACACGGAGGCGATGCTGCTGGCCGATGAGGCTCGGTCCTATTTCGACGATTCGGGCCGCGAAGACCGGGTCACGCTGGATCCGTTCGTAAGGGTCAATTTCGCGTGCGAGTCCCTGAAGGTGACGACGCGGATCATGCACATCGTTGCCTGGCTCCTGACGCAGCGAGCAATCGAGAGCGGCGAAATCCCTTATCGGGAGGGACGGCGTCCCGAGCGACGGCTGGGTCACGCGCAGGAAAGCGACCCTGAAGTCGTAGCGCGTCTTCCGGAAGCTGCTCAGCGGCTCGTGAGCGCGAGTTCCGACCTCTACACGCGTGTGAAGCGGCTCGATGAGGGCAATGTTGCCGACGAGCCGCCGGCAAGCCCGGCGCGAGCGCTGATGGGCCGGCTCGAACGGGGCCTTACCGGCCAGGCGTAGCGCCGCACAGGCGCGCTCTCGCCTCTTCATATTCGCGAGCAAGCTGGTCGATGTAATCGGCCGCCGGTTGTACCTGGGTAATCGCCCCGATCCCCTGCCCCGAGCCCCAAATGTCCCGCCATGCCTTGCTCCGGCTCGATCCCTCGGATCCGAACTCGGTCGAAAGCTTCTCGATCTTGTCGAGGGCATCGGGATCGAGGCCGGACCTCTCGATCGACGAACGCAGGTAATTGCCGGCTATTCCCGTAAAGAGCGCGCTGTTGACGATATCCGCCGCGCCGCCTTCCACGATAGCCTGGCGATAGCCGTCCGAGCAGCGCGCTTCCGGCGTAGCGATGAAGGGCGAGCCGATATAGGCAAGATCCGCGCCCATCGCCTGTGCGGCTAGGACTGCTGATCCGGTAGCAATTGCTCCGGACAGGATCAGCGGCCCATCGAACCAGGCCCGGATCTCCTGCACCAGCGCGAAGGGCGACCAGCGGCCGGCGTGGCCGCCGGCCCCCGCAGCCACCGCGATGAGCCCGTCCGCACCCTTCGCGACCGCCTTCCGGGCGAATCGGTCGTCGATGATGTCGTGAAGCGTGATTCCACCCCATCCGTGCACTGCCTGGTTCAGCTCCTCGCGAGCGCCGAGCGAGGTGATGACGATCGGCACCTTCCACTTCTCGCAAACAGCCATGTCGGCTTCGAAGCGGTCGTTGGAGCGGTGCACGATCTGGTTCACAGCGAAGGGCGCTGCGGGCCGATCGGGGTTCTCGTGGTCGTGCTCCGCGATAGCCTCTGTGATTTCGTAAAGCCATTCGTCCAGCTGCGAGGCGGGGCGAGCGTTGAGCGCAGGGAAGCTTCCGACGATTCCCGATGTGCACTGGGCGATCACGAGCTTCGGGTTTGAGATGATAAAGAGCGGTGCGCCGATTACCGGCAGGCGCAAGGATCTCAATGCGGAAGTGAGTGCCATGGCCGCCCCCGGTCGTTGAACTGAAGGCTTACCCGCTGAACGCGGCTGAGCGCCAGCGCCGGGCTCAAGCCGCCGCGCGAGCTAACCAGGGCGAATAAAATTCCCGGAGCATCGTCACCACGGTTGCGGGGTCGTCCTGCTGATTCACGAGATTGCGGAGCTCGGCAGAGCCCGGCAAGCCCTTCGTGTACCAACCAATATGCTTGCGAGCGAGGTTCACGCCGGTGTGCGTACCGTAAAGCGAAAGCATCTCGTCATACTGCGTGAGCATGGTCTCAAGCTGCTCATCGAGGCTGGGATCCGGCCTGTTGCCGCTGTCTCCGAGTTCACTCATCACCTGCCCCACGAACCAGGGCCGCCCGTAGGCGCCGCGGCCGATCATCACCCCGTCGGCCCCAGACTGGCGGAGCGCCTCGCGCGAATCCTCGATCGAATTGATGTCGCCATTGACGATGACCGGAATCGAAACCGCTTCCTTCACCTTCCGGACAAACGACCAATCGGCCTCGCCCTTGTACATCTGGCAGCGCGTCCGGCCGTGGATGGTGATCATCTGGACACCAAGGTCTTCGGCGACCCGGCCGAGCTCCGGTGCGTTAAGGCTGTTATGGTCCCAGCCCATGCGGGTCTTGAGCGTCACAGGGACCTTCACGGCCTTTACAGTCGCGTCGATGATTGCAGCGGCGGTGGTCAGGTCGCGCATCAACGCCGATCCGGCCCAGCCGTTGACCACCTTCTTCACCGGGCAGCCCATGTTGATGTCGATGATCGCCGCGCCGCGCTGTTCGTTGAGCTTCGCGGCTTCAGCCATCACCTGCGGCTCGCAGCCCGCAAGCTGCATCGACACCGGCTCTTCCGTCGGATCCCACATCGCCTTTTGAAGCGACTGCCGGGTTTCCCGGATCATCGCCTGGCTGGCGATCATCTCGGAGACGGTCAGCCCCGCGCCATAGCGCTTCACCGCCCGCCGGAATGGCAGGTCGGTGACAGCCGTCATCGGCGCCAGGATGACCGGCGATGCGACCTCGACGGGGCCGATCCTGATGGGCTTCACAAGGGTCATGGGAAGCGGTCAGATAGTGGAAGAGCCCTTGGCGGACAAGGCAAGCACCCCTAGAGGCCGCCGCTCATGACTACGACAGCACTGATTGTTGCGGCTGGCAAAGGCGAACGGCTGGGCGGCGGACTGCCCAAGCAGTATCGCCTGCTCGGCGGCAGGCCAGTCGTCAGGCGTGCCGTGGAGGCGCTGATCACCCATCCGGCTATCGACAGGGTTCGGGTGGTAATCGGCGCGGGCCAGCAGGAGCTTGGGCACGCGGCACTCACCGGGCTGGACGTCGGGGATTTCATCGAGGGAGGCTCGGAGCGGGCCGATTCCGTTCGCGCAGGGCTCGCGCAGATCGAGGGCGATGCGGTGCTGGTTCACGATGCCGCCCGCCCCTTCTGCCCGCCGCAAGTGGTCGACCGGCTTCTGGCGCCGCTTGAATTCTTCGATGGAGCAGCGCCGGTGCTTGCCGTTGGCGACACGCTCGCCCGGGCATCTGACCGGCTTGAAGATGCCGTCGACCGGCGCGGCTTCGTCAGGGTGCAGACTCCCCAGGCTTTCCGGCTGGCCTCCTTGCAAAGGGCTTACGATCGGTGGGCTGGCGAGGCACCGACCGACGAAACGACAGTCGCGCGCGCGGCGGGGCTGAGCGTCGCCGCGGTGGAAGGGGATCCCGCGCTAGATAAGATCACTACGCCGGCCGACTTTGAACGTGCCGAGCGGTGGCTCGCCTCGACCCTTGTTCCGCGAACCGGCCTTGGCTTCGACGTCCACGCCTTCGAAGGCGAAGGGCCGATCATGATGGGGGGCGTCGAAATTCCGCATTCGAAGGGCCTGGCCGGTCATAGCGATGCGGACGTCGTCCTCCATGCGATCACCGACGCATTGCTTGGATCTGCCGGCCTCGGAGACATTGGCGCGCATTTCCCGCCGTCGGATCCGCAGTGGAAAGATGCGTCTTCGGAAATCTTCCTTGCCCACGCGGCCTCGCTGATCCGCGACGCGGGGGCAATCATCGACCATATAGACTGCACGATCATCTGCGAGGAACCCAAGGTGGGCCCGCATCGCTTGTCGATGAGGAAGAAAGTTTCGGAGATTCTTCAGCTCAGGGAGCAGCAGGTGAACATCAAGGCGACCACGACCGAAGGGCTCGGCTTCACTGGGCGCCGTGAAGGGATTGCCGCTCAGGCGGTCGCAAACATTCGTTTGGAGACAATTTGATGACGGACAGGCTTCTTCCCCAGGAGCTTTACGACAAGGCGCGGGAGGTCGTTGAGGCGAACCGGAAGCTTGGGCGCACGATCGCGGTGGCCGAAAGCTGCACCGGCGGCCTCGTCTGCGCGGCCCTCACGGAAATTCCAGGAGCCTCGGACGTGTTCGAAGCGGGCTATGTCACCTATTCGAACGCGTCGAAGATCGACGACTTGGGCGTCAGCGAAGAAGTCGTCGAGACATTTGGCGCCGTCAGCGTCGCCACGGCCTGGGCAATGGCTCGCGGGGCACTGTCTGCGTCCAAGGCTGACATCGCCGTCGCGATCACCGGCATTGCCGGGCCTGGCGGCGGCACGCCGGCGAAGCCCGTCGGCACGGTCGTCTTCGCGCGTGCGGAGCGCGGGGCCGATCCCTCGCAGATCGTCGCCGACCAGAAATTATTCGAAGAAAAAGACCGCGCCGGAGTCCGGCGTCAGGCGGCGCTCTGCGCGCTCGAGCTCTTGATGCCGTAAAGCGCCGCAGCGCGCTGCTCGAATGCACCGGTCATGCGTCGCAGGGCTCGGTCGAACATCTGGCCTGCGAGGCTTTCGAACAGCCGCGACTTGAAGGCGAAATCGACGGAGAAGTGGACATTCGTTCCGCCGTTCGCTGCGCGGTCAAATGTCCACTCGTTATGAAGATACTTGAGCGGCCCTTCGACATAGTCGACGCAGATTCGCGTCGGCCGTTCCTTCACAACCCGGCTGGTGAAGCGCTCCTTGAACGCGCTGAAGCCGACAATAAGGTCGGCGACGGTCTCTTCCTCGCTCGATGAGCGGATCCTTACGGCTACCACCCAGGGAAGGAATTCGTCGTAGTTGGCGACGTCCGCGACGAGATCGAACAATTGTTCGGGGGTGTAAGGGAGGTGGCGCGTTTCCGAATGACGCGGCATCAGCCCCTTGCCCGCTCCAGCTGAGCCGAGCGAGCTGCCTGCATCTTCTTGAAATCGTCACCGGCGTGATAGCTTGAGCGGGTGAGTGGCGATGCCGCGACCAGAAGGAAGCCCTTGGCGCGAGCGATGGCCGCATAAGCGTCAAAGGCGCTGGGCGTGACGAATTCCTCGACCTTCGCATGCCGCGGGGTCGGCTGGAGATATTGACCCATGGTCAGGAAGTCGACGCCAGCCGACCGCATGTCGTCCATCACCTGATGAACTTCGAGCCTTTGCTCGCCGAGACCCACCATCAATCCTGACTTGGTGAAGATATGCGGCGCCTTGTTCTTCACACTCTCCAAAAGACGCAGCGAAGCGTAATAGCGCCCACCCGGACGGATTGTCGGATAGAGCCGCGGCACCGTTTCGAGATTGTGATTGTAGACGTCGGGACCTGCCTCGACGATCGCGTCGATTGCGCTCTCCGCCTTGTTACGAAAGTCGGGCGTCAGGATCTCAATCGTCGTGCTTGGAGTGCGCTTGCGCAGCGCCTCGATCACCTTCACGAATTGCGATGCGCCGCCGTCGGGAAGGTCGTCGCGGTCCACCGAGGTGACGACGATATGCTCGAGCCCAAGCTCGGCCGCCGCAGTAGCGACATGCTCCGGCTCGAGCGGGTCCACCGCGCGCGGCATGCCGGTCTTCACATTGCAAAAGGCGCAGGCCCGCGTGCAGGTATCGCCCAGGATCATCACGGTAGCGTGCTTCTTGGTCCAGCACTCGCCGATGTTCGGGCAAGCCGCTTCCTCGCAGACGGTGGCGAGGTTCAGATCCCGCATCAGTCGCCGCGTCGCATGATAACCAGGGCTGGTCGGCGCCTTGACGCGAATCCAGTCCGGCTTGCGCTGCTTGGGAGGTACTGCTGCGGGAGCGTTCATGCGCGCCAGATAGCGACGACGCCTGCGGCTTGCCACCCCTGCCTTGCGCCCGCTACCGGCGATGCATGCCGTACATGCAACAATTGATCGAAGGTTACCGCCGGTTTCGTGAAAAGGGTTGGGCCAGGGAACGGGAACGCTGGGCGGAACTTGCCGAGGGCCAAAGTCCGAAGGTCATGATCCTCGCCTGCGCTGACAGCCGTAGCGATCCGGCCGAAATCTTCGATGCGCGCCCGGGCGAGATGTTCGTTGCCCGGAACATCGCCGCCCTCGCCCCACCCTATGAGACGAGCAGCGGCTATCACGGCGTTTCCGCCGCGCTGGAGTTCGCCGTCACCCAGCTGGAGGTCGAAGAGATATTGGTGATGGGCCACGGCATGTGCGGCGGCTGTGCGGCGGCATTGACGGGCAGGTTCGACGACGTCCCGCCTGGCGAGGGGCATTTTATTGGCGATTGGGTGGGAATGCTCAAGGCTGCCCGCGACGGTGTCCGAGCGCGTCATTCCGAGCTCGACCGCCCGGCGTTCCTGGAAATGGAGCATGAAGCGGTGAAGGTCAGCCTCGCCAACCTAAGGACGTTCCCGTGGATCGCGGAGCGCGAGGCCGATGGACGCTTGACGTTACACGGCGGCCATTTCTCGATCGCGGAAGGACTTCTGTACGTGCTCGACGAGGCGGAAGAAACCTTCCGCCCCGCCTAAGCAACGAGCCTTAAAGCACTAACAACGCGTGTTATAATTGTAGTGCGGCTGACCGTACTGGTCGACGTAATAGCAATAGCCGCGCGTGTCGCGATAATATTGCCTGCCGTTGACGACGGCGCCAAGGACGCCGCCCAGGATTGCGCCAGCGATGGCGCCTTCACCGGTGCTCACGCCCGGGATTACGGCGCCGGCCACCGCGCCACCTGCCGCACCAACCGCGGCGCCTGCGGCAGCATTGCCGAGCTGGTTGTTATTGTTGCCATAATAGGGCTGATTATACCCATACGGGCTGTTGTAGCCGTAGGGATCATAGCCGTAAGGATTGGTCGCGCAGCCGGTCACGCCAATCGCGCCTGCCAGAGCGGCCGCAAGTGCAAGACGTTTCATTTCCTGGTCCTCCATACTGCCCCACTCCCGTTGGAGCATTCAGTGCGCGAGAGGGCGTTTCGTTCCCGAATTAATCGG
>Ga0207701_10005239_pt1 | contig 13044 bp, 15 predicted proteins | sample KBSSwiSSwithPhiX_FD_184294 | JGI IMG/M metagenome (GOLD analysis project Ga0207701, IMG submission 184294) | Switchgrass rhizosphere bulk soil microbial communities from Kellogg Biological Station, Michigan, USA, with PhiX - S5 (SPAdes) (version 2) | ecosystem: Environmental > Terrestrial >...
CGCCAACACCTACAGCTACGCCAACGCCAACACCTACAGCTACGCCAACGCCAACGGCTACACCTACAGCTACGCCAACGCCAACATCTACAGCTACGCCAACGCCAACACCTACAGCTACGCCAACACCTGCTCCACCGAACCCTCCGAGCAATCTCAGAGGATCGGTGCCTTCAAGGGCTCGAATCAACCTACTTTGGACAGATAACGCTAATAATGAAAATGGGTTTACGCTGCAGAGAGCGGATGCTGGCATCGGTCAAGGAGGGCCCTGCGGAACATTTGTTACCATACAACCTTCTTTGCCAGCAAATACAACCGGGTTTAACGATACTGGCTTACAGGCAAACCATTGGTATTGCTATCGCGTGAGAGCATTCAACGGGAGAGGTAATTCTTCTTGGTCGAACACATTGTCAATTAGGACTCACTAAAGCATAGCGACGATCTTGTGTGAATTGTTGCTTTAATAAGTCTCCGCTCCGAATTCATCGTCGCTTTTTCATCTTTGAGCGGACGGCTGCCGTTGTGCGGATGATTTGCCCACGACGTTCATGATAATGCTGTAACCGCGCCGCTGTGAATGTCGAGGATGAATATTACCGAGCGGTTTCTCGGGGAAGACGCGTCCGAACCGACCGAATGGCGGCGCAGCGGAAATCAGATCGACTCCGCATCGCATCAGCGAATACACTGAAACGCGAGCAAAAACCTACTGCGGCGAGTGGCAGAAACTAAGGTAGATTGCGGCAATCTTTCGTTTTCCCAGATGTGCGCTGAGGCCGCTCGCCGGTGAGGTCAGATATTTGGCAATGCTCAGGTGCCTGCACAAGTCGTTTTGCTCTTCTCTGTCAGTATCAGGACGTTACGATCCGACCTGTGGAGCATAGGCGGTACAATTCAACTAGAAGACGACGACAGTCGCAATGACCCGCCGCCATCGGAGTGGCTGGGAAGGACCCGTCCAAAAGGAATGTTCGGTCCGAACTCAGCTTCTTACGAAATCGCTCTTAGCAACTCAACTTGAGTCTGAAGGCAGCCACGCCGAGTAAAGCGCAACCGAGCAGAGAAACTGTCGAGCCGCCATCAGGGACACCCGGGACACCTAACGACCCGATCTGGAGCGTGAAGTTCTGGTTCGCTAGTCCAGTCCCCCACGTCCATACGTAGGTGCCAGGCGTCACGCCGAGGTCGGCCAAGGTCGCGTTGTTAAAGGTCATGGTATTCGTTAGAGGATTACCGGAGACATAGCTAACTGGCACGACAAGAATTCCCATGAGTCCGCTAATGGCCACGGAGTTTCCGTTGCTAGCTTCGGCAACGAACAAGTGCCCGCTGCTCCCGAAACTCGTCGGTCCGGTGAATCCAACGTACGAGGGTAGCAGACCACCCACAGGGTGTATGCCTATAAACCCAATACTTGCTCGGACCCCGCTTGACCCGCCGTCTAAGTTGCCTGCGCCAGTCAGTCCGGACAAGTTAAAGGCTCCGCTTCCGTTTGCCACGACGTTGGACCCGACTTGCTGCAGCGTCATGGTGAAACCTTGGGCAGGCTGGATGGAGAAGAGCGAAGCTGTAACTGCGGTGAACATCAGTGAGCAGCGAATCCCTGCGCGGATAAGTGTTTTCATAGTAATCTCCGGTTCCGGAACCGATGGGAGAGATTACTGCCGGTTCAAGCTCGCCACTGGGAGAGCCCAGTAGTCCGCACACATCGATGTCAGAAGAATCGTAGAGAAGAGCGCAGATTGAAGTCAAGCGCAAAGCGATCACGTTGGCCGGCTACATTCGTATTACGTGATGAATTCGTCTCGACAGCAGTAGCGCCCTCGATATGTTCACATGAACATGAAAGTATATTTTCGACGTTTACGGGCACGGCTACGGCACAAATTCACGGGTGAATCTGTGCCATAACCGTGACCACAAACGCCGCAAATTTGTTCTCATGTTCATGTGAACATATACGGAGACGGAAGACATTGTCTAGAACGAAAAAATGTGCGAGTCGCAATGCCGCAGATTCGCGTTTACGATGCGGCAGGCAACGTGATCGAGACGCACGAGCAGCCGATCACCGGAGTGGTAGTGAGTCGGCAGCTCTTACTGATTGTTCAAAACAGTTTGCGGTGCCGGGTTTGTTCAGTTCCAGCTGTGCTGCCACTGCGCGAATGCGCGTCCGTAAAGTTTTATATGATCTCTCAATCCGTCCCGCGTCCAATTGCAGTGTAACCAACCGAGGGAATAATTCTGCCGGTTGCGCATATGCAACCCTTGGGGCGCAACTGCGGCGTCGGATTTAAAGCCTGGGCACCCGGCGCCGCTACATTTTCGAATTGGCCGCGATAATTCCCGACAGAGATTACCTAGCAGACTTCCGAGCCCTGGGCCTCTTAGAAGTCCAGCCAGGCAATTCTCTTTCATCCATGTTTCGTATGCGGTCTGCAAACCGAGCGTGTGAAAGGGAGAAATTGGAAGACTTCTCAACGGCCCGTGGTGACAGCGAGCCGAAGTCTGCCAGCCACGCAATTAGTTACGCCAAAAATTTCGGCCGTTCACGTGACGCGGTGATTCAGTTACGATGCGGCTGGCAACGTGATCGAGACGCACGAGCCCTCATCGTGAAGCATGTATTCGGATTGCCAATTTGTCTCGGACGAGGTGAACTGTTGTGTCAGGTCGTGCTACCGATATGGAACTCGTTTCGGGCCCTTGTTTTTCGAAACAAAGCTCAATTCCAAGGACTTATGGAGGTGGATTAGCCGATTGATGTCTGTGGCATGCTAACAGCTAAGGCCAATGTTGGAGCCTTAATAACCTAACTTTATAGCCGAAGATTTGGCGCGTTATGAAAATACTTGCGACCCGAATTGCAAAGGAATTAAAGACTGCGAAACACTGCACGGTGTACGAACCGGAGCTGACGCGGGTTTGGCCAGATTCACAAAACGCCAGAGCCAAATCGCTTCATTTGCACAAAAGCGCGGCGCGGCGACTTCGCCATTACAGCCACGGGTTCTGCGCAATGTTCGATAGGGAATCTTCTCGCGGAAAACTCATGCCATCATGAAAATTCTCGCTGCGTTAATCAGACGCGAATTGCAACTGCAGGCGAACGAGTATGGCCATTGCGCCCTCTACGAAGATGAGTTGCAACGCGTCTGGCCACTAGACGAAAAAAATCGCAAAGCAAAGATCGAGCAATTTGCTAACGAGAACGGCTTCCGTCTGGTCTATTACAAACGAGGACTCTGCGCGATCTTTGAAGAGGAACGCGTCAACAAAAAATCAGGAACAATTAATCGCAAAATCTGCTCTGATTAGGAACTGCCCACGGTCCCTTTCCGTACGTTACCTTCTAAAACGGCACCCACATAAAAACAGCTCACAGGGTGCATGCTCGAACTGCCCCTTCCAATTCCAAAAACGCAGGCATCTTTTCCTCCGCACGCACAACATAGCGCTTTCCTCGCCGCGATGCGCGTCTGCAATCCAGATCGTTCGCCCCCAGAACCCACGGCTGACACGCAGCCCCCAAGTCCCAACCAATGGTTGCTAAGTCGGTCGGCGATGATTTGCCAATGTTTCATTTGGTGCGGCGCTGAGATTTCCGGACACCGCAAAATAATCGCCAGTCGATAAACCTTCCTTGCGAATCAGCGAACTGTCCAACGGGCAACAATTACGCGCACAGAACGCGGCATCTACCGCAACGGTGTGCGCATTCAGTCACTCGCCGAATTTTTTCGGTCGCAGAACGTGAGCTATCACGTGACAGAACACAAGCGCAGAAAGTCCGCGTGACTGGTTATCTCATGTGGGGACGACGATCACAACGGAAGCGCAGACGTCGGTTCAACGGTTCAGCAAAAACGGCTTTCATCATTCGTGGCGCTCGGCGGCTTGGGAAATCCATCCAGTTCTGAAAGTCGAGGCGATTCAGTGATACCAGACGAGGCGGCTTCTTTTCCGCCATTGCCTTGTTTTTCTCGACCTGCAGCCACGGAAAGCCCGCGAGCATGATGCTCGCCGCCTTAAAACTTCTGCGATCGTGATTCGATTACGAGACAGTGATCTTGCTGGGCTTGACGTGCTCGGCTTTGGGGAGAGTCAACGTCACGAGGCCCTGATCGATTTTCGCGCTGATTTTGTCGGCGTCGATTGATGGATCGATCTCGAACACGCGCCGGAAATTTTCCGGACGCGATTCGCGATGAATCAACGTTCCTTCCACCGCGGGAAGCGAACGCCGTCCGACGATCGTTAGCTCGTTGTTTTCGAACGAAATGTCGAGGCCGTCCTTTTTCACGCCCGGCATCTCAATCTCCAGCATGTAGCCATCCGCAATTTCCGTGACGCTGGCCGGCGGAGTGATAAACTGCTCCCCTTGGCGGAGATCAGATTCGCGAGTTTCTCGGGTTAGAGTGTTCATGGTAATTCCTTTCAAGTTTTCCTGGTTTAGCTCACCTGGATTTGTTTCGGTTTTGCTTCTTCAGCTTTGGGCAATGTGACCTTGAGAATTCCATCCTGGTAGGTGGCGCTGACCTTGCTAGCATCCACACGCGTCGGCAGCGAGATGCTCCGGCGGAATGTGCCAACGTAGCGCTCAGTGCGCTGAGCCGTTTCACCGTTGTTGATCTCGCGTTTCCGCTCGCCACTGATCGTAAGCGTCCGGTCATGTAAGGAAATGTCGATATCTTCCTTACGCATGCCGGGCAATTCGACCACGGCGACGAAATGGTCGCCAGTTTCGTAAAGATCGAGCGCGGGTGACCACCCGGTAAAAAGTTGGCCCGTCCGGTCAAAACCAGACCAGAATGGCATATCAAAGAACGAGTTCAACTCGTCCCGCAGATTGCTCCAGCGGTCCAACGCCGACCATGGCGCCGACTCGGGAGCTTGATAACGAATTAGCTTCATAATCTTAAAATCTCCTTTGTTGGAATTGATGATTTAAGTTCAACGATTCAATTAGCTCGCCTCATGCCAAAAAAGCAGGCAGCAAATCGCTGTCATAAAATTGAGAATTTCAGCGATTTAGCCGAAAGGTGTTTGCCGCCTGCAAATGAAGTTTGGGTCTAATTGGCACAAGCGCACCGCGGACAAATCAGGTGTGGAGACAAAATTTCACTGTTCCAGCCCGCTTATGTTGGCGACGGCTTGACAATTTTGTCGTGAAACGGTTACAAGTCGCATTGTGACCTCGCTGAGCGAAAGTCGCTGCGAATTCGATGTGATGATCACCGACATCGAGCTTACACTGGTCAGCATCATTCAACGTGTCGCGCTCATGGTGCTGATCTAAATCTCGCGTGAACCGAGGCGCGCACGAAAAATTCCGCCGTAAAGAAGATAGTTGAGCCTCCAGCGGTCCCGCAAAGATCATCGCGCCGCCGATCTGATCAGACGATGCGCTCGCTCACAGGCTGCCCGGCTTTCATCTGGCTCACTCGGCGAGTGTTGTCCGGCCATATATTGTGTGTCGAATGCGCGAAGTGCTGATTCCACGGTGTAGCCAATTCCAACGATTCCCTCTTCCAAACCAGGCCCAAGCAGCGCGATCCAAAGCCCACTGCGAATCGACACTGCCGGACGCCGCGTTGCCGATGGACTGTCTGGATGCGCCGCGCAGTACGTAACGAGATTTGCTTCGCTGCTTAGCGGATTCTCGCCATTAAGACGAGCGACCACCGGAAAATCGTTGTTCAAATTTTTTCCTTCAAGAACATAAGCTGCGCGTCCTCGCCATGTTTTTCGTACCAACTGGCTGCAAAAGCTTGGTCAGCCGAATAGCGTCAAATGGCGCGTGCACTTTGGCATCGTTGTCGAAATAAACGAACACATTCCTTCGATCAGACCGAACTTTCGCCGTCGTTACCAATTTCGAGTTAGCCGCCTGCCGGCCACGGCGCCACGCCTTGATACGTTTTGCCCACCAGGCGAGCGCGGAGTCGTCATACCCGCTCACGTAGAGTTGGGTCGCCCCGTGAAGGCGGATGTAAACGAAATCGGCGGTAACATCTTCCGAGTACGGAAATTTCCGAGCAGTGTCAGCAAACACGAATGCAATGTTATATATTCGCATCAACTCAAAAAATTCCGGGACGAGGAATGTGGTATGACGAATCTCGAGCGCGTAGCGGAGCGGAATTGATAGATCGGTCTTCAGAAATGCCGGCGCCTTCAATTTCTTATCGTGCTGTTTGGCCAGTTTAACCGCGTCACGAAAGTCTCGCGGGAGCAATCGGAAGAATTCATCAAGTTGTTCTCGATTGAATTGTAGATTTGGCGGCAGTTGCCAAAGAAGTGGCCCAAGCTTTTCTCGCAAGGCGAGGACGCCGGAGGCGAAGAAGTTTGCGAGCGGCGTCATGCTATTTCGCAATCGTTTCATGTGGGTGATGAACCGGGGCCCTTTAACTGCAAAGAGGAAACCGGGTGGGGTTACGTCGTACCAGCGCTGATAACTGGATGGCAATTGAAGCGAATAAAACGTACCGTTGATCTCCACCGAATTGAAGGTCTTCGCGGCGAATTCGAGCTCTCGATTCTGGGGCAAGTCTTTCGGATAAAATTTCCCGCGCCAACCCGGATAACGCCACCCTGAGATGCCAATGTAGATTTGGGAAGCGCGAGCAGCGTCTCCTCGATTCGTGTGGATCACGTGAAAATCGCTAGTCTTGCGAGTGTGCTCCGAGTGCTTCGCTTTTGTTTCGACCGCCGGGATTGGATTTGTTGACCCGTCATTCAGGCGCGATTGGCGACAACGGTCCAACGAAGTCGCACGACCAGTACAGGCGATTTCAAGGAGTGCTGAATCGTTACGGAATTCTTCTTCGTCCTCTCCAGCCGAGAAAGAAAAAGATTACACATATCACCCCAGTCGAGACTCACGCAGCTTTTCGCCCGGTTCTCAGCGGGCTGCTCCCGCCGGGAACATTACCTTCTCAGGGGCCGCGTTGAGCGCGCCGAGAAGCTTTTTAATCAAACGGTTCTTGACCCGGCCGGCCTCACGTGGCGCGACAAGATATCGTACTATAGCTTCCAGCCACGTGTTTTCACTCGGGCGAAAAAAGACCCGTGGCCGCTCGCGAACTTCCAGTTCATCGACAGGCGTACGAGCAAGCAAGTCTCGAAAGGTTTCTACGCGTCTCATCATTTCCTCACCTAACTCTTCCTCTGTAATCTTCTGCATCGTGCTAGCTATGAACTCTAGGTTCGCGTTGTAAGCGACGTGAAACTTTATCTCGTTCCAGATATACGGGAAGAGCGGCCAGGAATAGTTGTAAACGATCTCGTCGAGTACTTTCTCGTTTGGAAACTTAATCAGCCGACCGCTCGGATGATCGCCGGATATGTATTTGCCACCGAATTCCCATAGAGTACTGTAACATAGGCCGCATCTACCACTGAGTTGGTCATGGCAAATGGCGACCCAATCCTTCTCCTTAGCTATAAACGTCACATTTGGATTTGGGATTTTTTCTTTGCCCATTTTGTACGTGCCATCCTCAACGTCGATCCACCATTGACTGCCATTCGGGCCGCTCAAATCCCGTTGATTAACGAGCGTGGACTCCTTTTGCGTCAAGCTTTAGACTGGTGTTGCTGTTGCTTTGGTCGGCATCGGCCTTCTCCTTGCTTACCTTATCACCTTGTGGTGGGAGTTCTAAAATGCGGTCCACAGCATCCGCTCACATGATACTGTGATTCGCGTTTACGATGACGCGGACAATGTGATCGCAACGCACGAGCACAAGGGCGATTTCAAAGAGTGGTGAAATGGGCTTGCCATCCTGCAGCCTTTTACGGGACACTTGCCTCTATGGAGGCAGAAATAGAAGACAAAAATGCCGTCTAATTCTAATTAGGCGTCAAAATACCTCCTCGGAAGCCGCCACTCATGCAGAAAATCGTAGACGCGCTTTGGAGCCCTGAATTCATTCGGACAGTTGTCATCCTCCTCGTGACAGGTGGACTTACTGGATTTCTCGTGCCACAACTCGCGGCGGCCCTGGCGGAGCAGCGACATCGAAAACAGAAGCTATTCGAGGCGGAACTGACACGGCAACGTGACGTTTTGGCAAGTCGTCCGAACTTCTGCGAAGCATGTCAAAAATTGCGTGGCGATACCAGCTTTCGATAGATTCCACCCTAGAGCAATTGATTCGTAAGAACGATTCCGCACTAACCAAGGAATGGCGGGAACAGCACAATCGTTCGTTTGAAGACGCTCAATGTGCGATTGAGGAGGCGCTCTCTGAACTTGCCTCTGAACTACAACTTACAAGCCAATCCGCTGCGAAAAATACCGCCTAACCAGCGATGCAGCGAACCGCGAACCATCCTTGTGCTTGGCGTTGAGAGCATGCGAGCATCAATTCTTACTCGCGCGGTCGCTGATCTTATATCTCGTTAGATGTCATTGCGCGTCGTCAGCACGCGCCAGCGGTGTTTACGAAGTCCGTCTACCCAAAGATAAACGCGCGTTGATCTGATTTCGGATGCGTTGCCGTTTGGTTTGCTGTGGTACGGTGAGCAAAACGCAGTCAGTAACGCAATTGATTACGCGAAGTTTTACAGCCGTTCACATGAAGCTGCGATTTCCCAACAGCGCATCTTGCTCGAAATAATACAGGGCGTGATTCGATTGTCGCACAACCAATCAATACTCAGCAGATCGCGCGGCGAGAATATAGGCGACGATCGCTTCGCGCTCCGCCGGTTTCAGACTCGCGCGATGCGACATGCTGTCGACGATGCTCGGCCAATCGTCGGTGCTGTAACGCCAGAGCACAGGCAGCGTGTGGCATTCGATGCAGCGATGGACGAAAAGCGTGCGGCCTTCACGCAACATCGCGAGATCGACATGTTGTCCCTTTTTCGGGGTCGCCATCCGCGAAGTAACAGGCGGCACGTAGTTGATCGATTCGCAACTGAGCAACAGGCAAGCGAGGACGACGAAGACCGACACCTTCTTCATCTCAGAGACCTATTCCAAAAATTGTGCGCAGTTGGAAATCCGGCTCGCCTAGCGTATCAGTCGCTTGCGCGAGGGCTGTGATCGTTACAAACCAATTTCCACGGCGATAAGAGACGTTCGGCCCGACAAAGAAATTTCTGATCTTTTCCGTGTCGCGCCACTCTGGAAATACAAGTTCGTGCAGAAGTTCTATTCCCGCGGAAACGCGTGGCGAAATTTCATAGCTTGCACCAAGCGCTTGGATGAATTCACCTTCGCGCTCGGCGAGATCACTTCCTTCCCATACAGATTCAAGTGTGGCGTTATAAGCGAGGATCAGCGATCCGAAGTTTTTCTGCGTGATCAACTTTGATTCCAACTCGATCAGTCGATCACCCACTCTCAGCTCTCCGTAGATCGACAGCCCGACAGGATCGACAACTGGGTTGGTAAAATTGTAGATCAACTCGATCGCCGTATCTGAATAGGTAGAGCCGGAATGTTCTGGATCGCTTTTGTAAAACCAATCTGCGAGATAAATGCTTGCCTGGAGCTTGTCGGTTACTCCGTATTCGAGTTCGTGGCGGAAATCGACCTGATCAAATCTGCCTGGCCCTGTGGCATGGCGCCACGTGACCCAATTTTCCAGCTCCAGACTGCCAGACGCTGATGTGTTGGCCTCGTAAAGAAAAGTAAAGTGGCGCGCGCCACCAAAAGAGGACAACGCTGATAAGATTGCGGCTACGAAAATGCCGACGCGCAACGCAGGCTTCATTTGACCGCGAACGCTATCAGAGCGGTTCGCGGACTGCTGCCGGTCAATTGCTCTTTTTTAGCGCCTGGTTGCCCTGTGTCGCGCGTATGACTTCCCGTTGTTCAGCCGGCCACATCGCGCTGTGATTCGCGTTTCAGGATGATGCTGGCAACGTCATCGAGACGCCGAGCAAAAGGGCGAATCCTCAACGTACACAGATTCGGGCCAACTTTGACAATAAGCGGTGAGCGCAATGCACCAAGATGGTTTTAACTTTCTTTAACAGAGCCAAGAAGAGGGAGCGCGGGCGGTCGGACGACAATGACGCTCTTGAAGGAGCGCGGGCGGTCGGATGACAATGATGCTCGCGCTTTTTCTTTTAAGCAACACGGCTGAGGAACGCGCTGAGCGTCTCTGGATCGTCTCCGATTGAATCCGGCGCCGTGATCGGGAACGCACGAGCACGCGGGGGATTTCAAAGAATGGTGAGCGTCATTACAAAATCAAACTCACCGCGAATTCGTGTATCGCCCTTTGCATTTCCAAAACGCCGTCAGTTTTTCACCGCACGAACAACGAAACGCTTTCCGTCGCCCCGATGCGCGTCAGCAATCCAGATTGCTAGAAAAAAATGGGCACTCGCCGAAGCCGAGCTGAGCGCATAAGGCTAGGAAGAACCTACGTTCTTACCTAATATTCGCGCGATGCCCAAGGGCAAAAGGTAACGATTGCGTAAACTTTGGCTTATTGTGACCGTGCAAGTGCGAGCGTAAAAGTCCAGCGTGAAGTGGGGACGCGTCGAGATTCTCGTGGGCGACTGGCGGATGGAGGTCAGCGTACATTCGGCGCGTCTCGCTTTCATCCGAGCGGCTCTTCTGTGGCAGGTCTGGCAAATGACGATGCTTGTTTCGCATCGTCCATGATTTCAGCAGCCTTATCTGCTGTAGTAAATCGTGATAGGCCGGCCACACCAGCACAGAAGTAAGGGCAAACTTTTCGGCTAGTGTCCTCGTCGCGCATCACTGCCTAACAAATATTCCCACGTGGTCTGATCTGATCTGACGCGCGTTTTCATAGGGAAAACCGGCGCGTTAATGTCTGATATAATCTGGCGTGTCCTGAAAATACTTGTCGGACGTACAAAACTGCCGGATAAAGGCCGCTTTAGGCCATGTTGGAATCAACCCAGCCTGGGAAGAGGCTGGGCTGATTCTGGACGGATGCTAGGGGATCAGTAGTCTAGAGATCTTGTTGCCATCGACCTGTGTGATCCAAAGGTTGCGGGCTGCGTCGCTGGCGATACCAAATGGGCTGCCGGCGGGCTTTATTGCCTGCACATCCGTGAAGACACCATTGGGTGTGATCTTCACGATCTTATTGATGGGCGGTTCTGTGAAATACAAGTTGCCGTCCGGGCCTGCCGTAATGTCCTGTGGCTGGGCGTTGGCTGTGGGAACTGTAAACTCGGTGATCACACCGCTGGTGGTCACCCGCCCAATGATGTTTTCGAACTTGTTAACGAACCACAGGTTGCCATCCGGACCTGTGGTGATAGCAATGGGATCGTTTGGACCGGTCACTGGGCCAAACATGTTGAAGTTTCCGGCCTCATCCATCCGGCCGATTTGGGCAGCGATACCTTCGCAGAACCAGAGCGCGCCATCCGGACCAAGCGTGATGTCCGTTGGACTGCCATTGGATGGGATCGAAAAGAAGGTCATGATCGCGGTAGCGGGGTCCAGCTTGACAATGGAGTTGCTGGTCGAATCGGTGAACCAAATCAGTCCGTCCGCCGTCGCCGCAATTCCCCTGGGAGTCAAACTACACGGCTGGCCGCCCCCGCAGTTGGGAGCAAATCCGCTGAACACACCGCCCGTCGTTACCCTGCCGATGCCTTCGGGAAAGCCTGATTCTTCAGTGAACCACAGTGCACCGTCTGCTCCTGAGACGATATCCACCGGCGCTGATTGTGGCTGCGGAACGACAAACTCAGTGATCTTGCCCTTCAGATCAATGCGGGCAATCTGGTTGGCGGCTGCCTCTGTGAACCACATGTTGCCGTCGGATCCGAGGGTGATGCCCTCCGGCTCGCTATTAGCGGTAGGGATGCGGAACGATTTGATAGAGGGGGCTGCACCTGCCAGTGGCGCAAGGGTACCCAGCGCAAGGAGAGTGCCATTAAGCACCATTTTATTTAATAGTATTCGCATTTTCATGTGATTTTCCTTTCTGCGGTTTGAATGTGAAGGGCTACCAAAAAGTCCGCGAATTGCGTGGCGCCCTTCAGAAACGGACAATCCTCCGTCGATCTCTGTAAAGCGAAACAACGTAACAGAGTTGTTACTCTTTGATGGCCATTTGTGGCGCTTGCGCACACGAATGAACGCCCGGCAATCGAGCGTCTCAGGAATCTTCGAGGTCAATATCGACCCACCCTCGAAGTTACTGGAGAAAGATGCTGCGCGGCTAATCTTCGCTGGCACGGCTGCCCAAGCGAATCATCAGTGCACGTACTTATAGCCCGCCGTTTAGGACTGTCGCGTACCGCCGTCGCTAAACATATTCATCAAGAGCTTCTCCGCCCTGACTACGAAAGCGATGCCGGATCATTCCTCGACCCCGCGCGGTTGTCCGAACTCATCGGGTGAGGGTGACGCGCCTACGTCGTGGCCGAGCGGTGCCTGGGTTGCCGAATCGTTGGTCGAGGACATGTGCGTCTCGTGGCGACCTAATATGTGATGATGCCGACAATTTCGACGGCTGTCGAGCGTATTAACCGACAAAAGCAGTAAACACGCGTCAATTCGCCGATTCAGCATTCGCGCCGCGTTACGCAGAATTGCGCTGTTTTGCAGCAAAAAATCCTCAGACCGTAGAAACGACCGTGAAAACATGAGCAGCCTCTCTCTCGCGCGTGGAATGGTGGAGACCGGCGCTACAACGATCTCGGCATAGGAGAGCCCAGCCCCTGAGAGCGAACGGCAACTCAGGTAACAAAATTGTTACGAATAAGCACAGTATAAGCTTGACCTCGCGAATCCGAACTAAATAGGATCGCGGCGCGGGGAACTCTGTTCAACCGCTAGCTTCAACACCATAACCACTTCACGAAACAGCCTAACCGAAGAATAACATGAAAACGACATTCCAAAATATCATTCTGATTCTTGCCACCGTCGGCTTGAACATTTCACTGCGCGCGCAGGGCGATGCGCCGACTCAATTTAACGAAATGACCATCGCGCAATTACAGGCGCTAATGGCTGCCGGAAGACTCACTTCCGTTGAATTAACCCAGTTCTATCTCCAGCGAATATTCTTGCTCGACCAG
>Ga0207701_10005240_pt1 | contig 13044 bp, 11 predicted proteins | sample KBSSwiSSwithPhiX_FD_184294 | JGI IMG/M metagenome (GOLD analysis project Ga0207701, IMG submission 184294) | Switchgrass rhizosphere bulk soil microbial communities from Kellogg Biological Station, Michigan, USA, with PhiX - S5 (SPAdes) (version 2) | ecosystem: Environmental > Terrestrial >...
CTGATCGATGAATTGATTCAGCAGGGCCTGGTGGTCGCGGGCTCGCGCGTCGATCTCGGCAAAGTGGGCACGGGTGTGGCGGTACGCGCCGGGACGCCGATGCCCGACGTCAGCGACACGCGCGTGCTGCGCGGCAACCTGCTGGCAGCAAACCGAATTCTGTTTCCAGACCCCGCGGTGGCAACGGCCGGCAAAGTCGTGATGAGCGCGCTCGACAAGCTCGGGATCACCGACCAGGTCAAGCCACGCCTGCATTTGTTCCCGAACGGCTACGCGGCGATGAGCGATCTCGCGCAGAGCGACGGGTTGCTGGAGATGGGCATCACGCAGATTACGGAAATTGTCGCTAACAAGGGCGTGAAGCTGGTCGGGCCTTTGCCCGCGGAAGTGCAGAACATCGCGGTTTACTCCGCCGGATTGGCAGCGCGCTCGGCGCATCCGGAGCGCGCGAAGGAGTTGATCCGCCGGTTGACCGGGTTCAACGCGCAGCCGCTATTGAGCTCGGCCGGTTTCGACGTCGGCACCTAGCGCCGCGGATTACTTCGCGAGGCCGAGCTCCGTTAGTATGGCTTTGGCTTCGTCGTACTCCTTGCGCAGGTAACCGACCGTTTCCTGCGAATTCTTGTAGCCCGCTTCCCAGCCCGTGCTGTCGGTGAATTTTTTCCATTCGGCGGTTCGCACCGTGCGCGCGAAAATATCGTCCCAGTAGGCAACCTGCGCGGGCGTCGTGTGCTTGGGGCCGACGAACACGTACCAGCCGTCGATGACCACGTTGTAACCCTGTTCGCGAAAAGTCGGTACCTCGGGCAGGTTGGCCGCGCGCTTCTCGGTGCTGATGCCGAGCATGCGCATCTTGCCCGCCTGGTAGAACGGAATCGCGTTGTTCGAGGCCTGGCACATCGCGTCGATATGCCCGCCGAGCAGGTTGGTGACCGATTCGGCGCCGCCGCCGAAGACGAGGATCTTGAGTTTCCTGGGGTCGATGCCGGCAGCCTTGGCGAGCAGCGCGACCGTGAAATGGTTGACGGCGCCCAATGTGCTGCCGACGGACACGCTGAGCGACGCCGGCTCTTTCTTCAGCTGGTCCATGAATTCGCGCAGGCTGCGATACGGCGACTCCGCCTTGACCGCGAGCGCGACCGGTTCGGTCCCGATGTAGGGGAGCACCGTTACGTCGGCGAGGCCGATGGGGCTGCGGCCGGTGAGCTGGTTGGTGAGCAAGCCGGCTTGCGCGATCGCGATCGTGTGGGCATCGGGTTTCTGGCTCACGTAAGTGTAGGCGAGCGAACCGCCGCCGCCGACCTTGTTGACGACAACCGCTTCGAGCATGCGGTTTTCCGTCCAGATTTTCTGGATGACTCTTGCGGCCTTATCGTTGCCGCCGCCGGCCGCGGCGAACACGACGAGTTCGACGGGGCGATCCGGCTTCCAGGCTTGCGCCCCGGCTGCGGACGCGCCGATTACACCAGCCATACAAACGGCCAGCGCCAAGTGGCGGGCGGCAGTGAAGGTCGCGATCGACTTGCTCAAGCGGTGATGGATAGCCATAGAGAATCCTCAGCAAACTTCATACCACGGCAAGGCGCCGGCGGTGCGCGAGGCAATATCATGCCACCGCGTGCGAACGTGCACCATGGACGTCCGCGCACGCATGCCCCGGCATTCAAACGGTGCGCGTGGCGGTTCGCGTACCGCGGCACGGGCGGCCTTCATGCTAAAGTTGGCTGGTTAATTCCCGAAGCGGCGTTGTGGCTGGCGTCGTTGCTGACCGCGATGGAAGCTATCGAGCTTGAACTTGGACCGCTGATGGATAAAACGGAGCCGATTCCGCCGGTGTTCCCGCAGGAACCTGCGGACTGAGCGGACCGCCGCGGGTCGCGCCGGCGGTGAGGTGAATATTTATACGCCCTTATGGTAGCACAAGCTGCTTGCGCCACAGACGGCAAAGGTGCGACTGTATGCGCTGCAGAGACAACGGGATGCGCCGCCGGCGCGACCGGCAGCGAATCAATTTATCTGAAGGAGGCGGCATGAACCGCATCGTGCATCTGGCATTGAAAGTGGAGGATCTCGAAAAAACCACCGAGTTCTACGAGAAGGTATTCGGCTTCCGCGAAGTCGAGACGCGCAAGACGCGCGATCACCTGTCGCGCCACCTGAGCGACGGCGCGATCGACTTCACGCTGATCCAGTACGACGCCGGCACCGAGTCGGCGGAATCGAAGGCGGCGGGCGAAGGGCCGTGTATCCATCACTTCGCGGTCGAGGTCGAGGATCTGAAGGCATCCGAAGCGCAGATCCGCGAGTACGGCTGCGAGATCATCAGCGATCCGGGCGTGATCCCGATCAAGTTTCGCGCGCCCGGCGGCACTGTTGCCGAGCTCGTGCCCGTCGGTCGCTACAAGCAGCCGGCATTCAAATGACACCGCGTTTCCGGGCGGCGCAATGAAGGCGGCAGCCAGCGACACCAAGTCCGTCAGTGAGCGCATAGTCGATTGCGCTGCGGGACTCACCGCGGACCAGATTCCGCCGGCGGTGCGCGCGCGCACCGAGGAGCTGCTGATCGACATCGCCGGCTTGTGCGTGGCGGCGCGCAACACGGATTACGTGAAGGCATTGATCGCGAGCGTCGATCGCGGCGGCGCGTGCAGCGCGCTGGGCCACGGCGGCGAATTCAGCGCCGAAGATGCCGCGATGATCAACGGCACGGCGGGCCACGGTGAAGATTTCGACGATACTTTCGAGGGTGGCCCCGTGCACAGCAGCACGGTCATCGTGCCAGCCGTGCTCGCAGCATGCGAGCGTTTCGGCCGCGGCGGCCGCGCCGCGCTGATGGGCATGACCGTCGGCATCGAAGCCATGTGCCGCCTAAGCATGGTGATTCCGAAAGCGATCCACAAGGCGGGCTTTCATCCGACCAGCGTGATCGGTGCGATGAGCGCCACGCTTGCCGTGTCGACGACGCTGGGGCTCAATCGCAGGCAGACCGTCGATGCGCTGGGCATTGCCGGCAGCATGGCAAGCGGCATCATCGAATATTTGGCGGAAGGCGCATGGACCAAGCGTCTGCATGCTGGATGGGCGGCGCGCATCGGGCTGCATGCCGCGCGCATTGCGCAGCATGGATTCCTCGGCCCGCGCACGGTATTCGAAGGTACGCACGGTTTCTTCTATGCATTCGCGCGCAATCCAGACGGCGATTACGACGTCGTGACACGCGATTTCGGCAAAGAATGGTTCATCGACAAGATCACGTTCAAGCCGTACGCGACGGGCACCATGAACCAGCCGTACATCGACTGCGCGCTGCGGCTTGCGCGCAAGGGTTTCACCGCCGACGACGTAGTCGACGTGTTGTGCGAAACGGCCGAAGGCTACGTGCATCGCCTGTGGGATCCGCTGGCTTCCAAGCAGAAGCCGGCCAACGATTACGCCGCGAAGTTCAGCGCGCCTTTCAACGTCGCGGTCGCGTTCGTCACCGGCAGCGCAGGGCTCGACGCGTTCAGCGAGAAAACCGTGCGCGATCCGCGCATCCTCGGTCTCGCCGGCAAGGTGCGGTACGTAGTCGATCCGAACAATCCGTACCCGAAAGCGTTCACCGGGCACGTCAAAATGACGCTGAAAGACGGGCGCGTGTTCGAGGAGCGCCAGCCGCATATCCGCGGCGGCCGGCACGATCCGCTGTCGCGTGAAGACATCGAGCGCAAATTCCGCGGCAACGTCGCCTACGGCGGCTGGACCGATGCGCGCGCCGATCAGTTTCTGCAATTCGCGAACAATGTTTTCAAAGGTAAGATAGACCTGACGCCATTCCGGGGTTAGCGCCGCGCCGGAGCGCGGTTCGTGCGGAAGGAGTGCCATGCAGAGCACGATGATGGATTTTCCGTTGACCCTCGCGCATGTGCTGACGCGCGCGGGCACGCTGTTCGGCGCCGCGGAAATCGTGTCGCGCCGGCCCGACAAGACGCTGCACCGTTACCACTATCGCGATTTTCACCGCCGCGCCCTGGCGCTGGGCGGCGCGCTGCAGGCGGCCGGCCTGCGCAAAGGCGAGCGCGTGGCGACGCTGATGTGGAACCACTACGCGCACCTCGAGGCGTACTTCGCGATTCCGTGTGCGGGTGGCGTGCTGCATACGCTGAACCTGCGTTTGCATCCCGACGATATCGGCTATATCGCCGATCACGCCGGCGATCGTTTCCTGATCGTCGACGACGTGCTGCTGCCCCTTTATGAGAAGTTCAAACACCAGGCGAAGTTCGAGAGGGTGATCGTGGTGCCGTTGACCGGCCAGCCGGTCGCGGCGGGCTATGACAATTACGAGAGTTTCATCGCCGGCAACGCCGTTATGCAGGCGCCGGCACTGGATGAATACGACGCCGCGGGCATGTGCTATACGTCCGGCACCACCGGCAAGCCCAAAGGCGTGGTCTATTCGCATCGCGCGCTCGTGCTGCATTCGATGGCGTGCGCGATGGGCGACACCCTGGGTCTCAAGCAGGCGGATTCGGTGTGTCCCGTGGTACCGATGTTTCATGTCAACGCGTGGGGTCTGCCGTTCACCGGCGCGATGGTCGGCTGCAAGCTCGTGCTGCCGGGACCGCATCTCGATGCGCTGAGCCTGCTCGATTTGTATCAATCCGAAAAAGTCACGTTCACCGCCGGCGTGCCGACGATCTGGATGGGTATCTTGCAGGCGCTCGAGAAAAACCCGGCGCAGTGGAAGTTGACGCCTGGCATGCGTATGGTCGTCGGCGGCGCCGCGGCCCCCGAGTCGATGATCCGTGCATTCGACCGCTTCGATCTCCACGTGCTGCACGCGTGGGGCATGACCGAAACGACGCCGCTGGGGACCACAGCCCATCTGAAACCCGCGCTGGCCGGATTGCCGGCGGACGAACGTTATGCCTATCGCTGCAAGCAGGGCTTGCCAGCGCCGTTTGTCGAGGTGCGCGCCATGACCGATACGGGCTGCGCGGCGTGGGACGGCGCGACCATGGGCGAGCTGCAGGTGCGCGGGCCTTGGATCGCCGCCAGCTACTTTAAGCTGGCGTCTGAAGCCGACAAATGGACCGACGACGGCTGGTTTCGCACCGGCGACGTGGCGACTATAGACGCCGAGGGCTATGTCAAGATCACCGACCGCACCAAGGACCTGATCAAATCGGGCGGCGAATGGATCAGCTCGCTCGATCTGGAAAATGCGCTGACCGGCCATCCGGCCGTGCAGGAGGCCGCCGTCATCGGGATTGCGCATCCCAAATGGGACGAGCGTCCGCTCGCCGTGGTCATCTGCAAGGAGGGCAGGACGGTAAGCGAGCAGGAACTGAGGGATTATCTGGCTCCCCGATTCGCCAAGTTCTGCCTGCCCGAAGGCTATGCGTTCGTCAGCGAGATTCCGCGCACGTCCACCGGCAAGATGATGAAGGCGGCGCTGCGCGAGCAGTTTCGCGAGTGGCAATGGCCAACCAGCGCAAAGGCGCCGTAGTTCTCCGACCCGACTGCGCCGCATACTGCATGCATCCCTGATATGCAACGGTAATGGTGGATTTTTCGCCGCGGTTGGCGGATCATTGCCGCGCAATGACATTGGCAATCTGGGGACGGCGCCACCGTGATTGAGGAAGCGCAATACGAGAACGCGCTCGCGCTGAACTCGATGCTGCTCGAATATCGCCTGGAATCCGTGCTGGGCGCCGGCGGCTTCGGCACGACTTACCTTGGCTGGGACACCCATCTCGAAAAACATGTCGCGATCAAGGAGTATCTGCCGAGCGATCTCGCCGTGCGGGCGCTCGATTCAAGCGTAGTGCCGGTCAATACGGAAAGCGAATTCAACTATAAGTGGGGCCTGGATCGCTTCATCCAGGAGGCGCGCACGCTGGCGCGGTTCAGCCATCCGAACATCGTGCGCGTCAATCGGTTCTTCGAGGCCAACGGCACGAGCTACATGGTGATGGATTACGAGGCGGGCGAATCGCTGCACCAGTACTTGAAGCGCGTGCCCATGCCGGACGAGACCGCGCTTAAAAAGATCATGATGCCGATACTCGATGGTCTCGAGGCAATTCACCAGGCCGGATTTTTGCATCGGGACATCAAGCCTTCGAACGTGTTTCTGCGCGAGAACGGCGCGCCGCTGCTGATCGACTTCGGTTCGGCGCGGATGTCGACCGGCCATATTTCGAAGAATCTGCGCTCGATCGTGTCTCCCGGTTATGCGCCTCTCGAGCAATACATGCGCGAAGGCCACCAAGGCCCATGGTCCGATATTTATGCGCTGTCCGGCGTGCTTTACCGGGCAGTCACCGGCGGACACCCGCCGGATGCGGTCAAACGCATGAAGAACGATCAGGTGCCCGCCGCCTTGGCCGGCGCGCGAACCCGCTACGACGAGCGCTTTCTGCGCGCGATCGAATGGGGGCTCAAACTCAATGAGAAAGTACGGCCGCGCAGCGTCGCTGAATGGCGCGAGCTGTTCAGCGGACGCGCGCCGATGTCGGCGCTCAATCGCGGCGGCGTCGAGGAAATCCAGTTAACCGGCAAGGCGCCGCCGCCCGATCATCGCGCGCATCGTCTTGGCAAGACTGCGCGCTCGCGCTGGCTGCGGCGCGGCGCGTACGTGGTGGTGGCGGCGTTACTGGCGTTTTGGTGGACAAAGCAGGACGCGGAGCGTGCTGTCCACAAACTGAAGGCTCCGCTAGTCGCACCGAACGTCAAAGGCGAGGCGGCAGGGGTGAGCGAAGCTGTCACGGCCGAACCGCCGGCAACGCCGTCGTCGTTTCCGGCGGACAGTACGGCCGGTGAGGTGCGTCCCGCGCAATGACCCGCGCCGGGCGCCAATGCCCGCGGCAAACCGGACATCCCGCCCGCGATTAAACAGGAATTTGCCGCAGCCGACGCCAGCGGCGACGGGTTCCTGTCGCCGGCAGAGGTGCGCGGGCACTTCCCGGCGGTGGAAAGAAACTTCCCCGCCGTCGACGCGGACCGTGGCGGCCGTATATCGCTCGACGAATTGTGGCAGTTTCGCCGCAAAACGTTTGCCGGCAAGACGCTGCGTTAGTCGCGACCCGGCCCCGCACCTTGCCCACGCTGTTGGTATATATTCCGGCGTGCCGTATGCCGCTTGGATTTCCCTGCGAAATCAGCGATGATGCGCGCAGGGGCGGGACGAATGACACGGGTTGCCGGGTCAGCGGTGACTGATCGGCGAATCTATAAATGGTCGAAATACTGAATTACCGAAACGCGCTGCCGTCCGGCTCGATGTTGTTCGAGTACCGGCTGGAATCGGTACTCGGGTCGGGCGGTTTCGGCATGACCTACCTCGCCTACGACACCAACCTCGAGCTCAAGGTAGCAATCAAGGAATACCTGCCGGTAGAGCTCGCGGTGCGCGCGCTGGATGGCTGTATCGTCCCCGTCAGCACCGGTACCGAGTACAACTACAAGTGGGGCCTGGACCGCTTTCTGCAGGAAGCGCGCCTGCTCGCCAAGTTCAGCCACCCGAACATCGTCACCGTCGGCCGTTATTTCGAGGCCAACGGCACCGCATACATGGTGATGAATTACGAGTCGGGCGTGTCGCTGAGCCAGATGTTGAAGCGCATTGCCGAGCCCGATGAGGAACTCCTGCTGCGCATCCTGCTGCCGCTGCTCGACGGCTTGCACGCGGTGCACATGGCGGGATTTCTGCATCGCGACATCAAGCCGTCGAACATATTCATTCGCGACACCGGCGTGCCCGTGCTGCTCGATTTTGGCGCCGCACGGCTGGCCATCGGCTCGTCGACCCACACCATAACGTCGATTTTGACCCCGGGTTATGCGCCGCTCGAGCAGTATTCCAAGGACGGGAACCAAGGCCCGTGGACGGACATTTACTCGCTGGCGGCGGTTTGTTACCGCGCGGTGATCGGGGACAATCCGCCCGACGTGGTTACGCGCCTGAAAGACGATGGTGTGTTCAACGTGCTGAGCGAAGCGCGCGCGCGGTTTTCGACGGGTTTTCTGCACGCGATCAACCGCGGCCTCGAAGTCGACGAGAAAAAGCGCCCGCAATCGGTGCCCGAATGGAAGGCGATGTTCACGGGCGAAGCCTATATCGCACCGCCGCCGTCGCCGATCGGCTATGCGGTCGCCTCCACCAAAGAGACATCGCCGGAAGAGCCCGCCACGGTGCGCCGGGAACCGACGCTCATGCTAGGTGGGCCGTTCAAACTCACCCCCGCAATGATGAGCCAGTTGACGTGGATGGCGGCCGGCGCGCTGGTCTTGTTCGTCGCCATTGGCGGACCTCAGGTATATGACCGGCTTTCCGGCAACGAGGCGGCGCGCGCGGTCACGGCGAAGGCGGCGTCCGATAAGCCGGTCAAGCTGACGCCGCGCGAGTTTTACGTGCTCGATCGCGATCGCAGCGGCTATCTCACGCTCGACGAAGTCAAAGGCGATGCGATGCTCGAGCAGAATTTCAACAAAATTGACAAAAACAACGACGGCCGCGTTTCGCTTGACGAATTTACGAGCTTCCCATAGCAAAAAAAGCGGCGCGTTACTCGGGCGCGAGCAGAAATTCCTTCACCACGGCGATTTGATCGTCCGCCATCAGCATCGGCGCGTGACCGATGCCCGAAAATTCGACCAGCCGCGCCCGCGGCCCCCGCGTCTGCATCTCATCGGCGGTAGTCCTGAGCAACAAATCGGAATCGGCGCCGCGCAGCACGAGCGTCGGGCAGGTGATGGTGTCCCAGAACGTCCACAGGTTAACGTCCTGCACCGGACCTTTGCGAAAGGGCGCGGCCAGGTCGGGGTCGTAGCACATACCCCAGCTGCCATCGATATGTTGCCTGGCCCCGGTGACCGTCAGATGGTGCCATTGCGCATCGGTGAGCGGACCGAACGGCGCGGACACGGTACGGATGTAGGTTTCGAGCTCCGCCATGGACTTGAACCGCGGATCTTTGCCGACATAGGTGCCGATGCGCTCGAGGGACGCTTTCGGGATCAGCGGGCCGACGTCGTTGACGATCAGCTTGCGGATCGGCGTATTGGGGCGCGATGCGAGCAGCATCCCGAGCATGCCTCCCATTGACGTGCCAACCCAGTAGAGCGAGCGCTCCCCGTGCTGCTTTGTCAGGGAGTCGGCGAGCTTTCCGATCCAGCCGGCCGCGACGGGCGCTGCCGAAACGCGCGCAATGAGCGCATTCATGTCGGCCATGTACTGCGGGTACGAGTAATCGTCCTTGTTGTAGAGCCAATCGCTGCGGCCGCGGCCCGCGACGTCGGGGCACACCACGCGAAACTCGGACTCCAGCGCCTGGGCGAGGAAATCGAAATCGCGGCAGTTGCGCGTCAGGCCGTGCACGCAGATGACCACGCGCTCGTTCGCGGGGTCGCCCCAGTCCGTGAAAAAAATCTTGTGAAACCCGTGGGCGGTCAGGCCGAGCAGATGATCAGTGCGCATGTGGTGGAGCAGGGGTGTTGGACGGAACGGTAGTGTAGTGGCTTGCGCGCAAAGATTCTACCGTTCGGGCCCGCGCTGTGAAGCGCATCCGCCCCTGCTACAGCAGCGCGAACGTCGCGCCGCCGGCGACGAGGAAAATCGCCGCGTGCGCCCACGCCCAGAGCGAATATTTAAAGCGCAATTTGGCGGGCGTATCGTTGGAGAGCAGAAAAAGCCGTCCATCGGACGGCGCGCGCAGCACGTTGGTGCCCGGGCTCGAGCGGATTTCGCGGTGATGCGCTTCGACTTCACGCACCGCCTGGCGGCGCGCGAGCTCCCATTCCTTTAAGTCGATCGCACCGCTGCGATCGATATCGAAGCGTTTGAGCAGCTCGGGCTGATTGTTTTTCCATTCGGTGAGCAGCGCGCTGACGTCGCTGGCGAGATCGAGGTCGCTGTGGGCGCCGCCGACAGTCACGAATTCGCCGAGTGCGTATACCTGTTCCCGCGGCAGCAGCAGCCATTCCCGGTAGCGATAACTGCCCTGCGTCCACGTGCGCTCGCGCGAGCACACGATTTCGGCGCCATCGGGATCGATCACGCAGTGGCCGCCTTTGTCGCGGATGATGAACGGGTCGTCGCTCGCACCGGACTCCTCCAGCGTCCACTCGTCCTTGGAATTTTTCTCAAAAACCTCGTACTGGTACCAGACGCAGGGCGTAAGCGAGAGCTTGGAGATAACCGGCGTGCCGCCTGGCATTTCGGCTATGCCAGCGATTTCGACATAGCCCTGCGCGGCGGTCGCGATGTTGGAAAGCGGCGTGTCCGCGATGTGGCGCAGCCGCCGGTAGTTGCCGATCCACGCGGCGAAACTCACGAGCGACATGGCGCCCAGTGCGAATGGCCATACCGCGGCCGATTCCGCGTGGATCGCGCCATACAAAATCAATACGTGAATGCCACCCGTCAGCCAATTGGCCGTATGGATGCGCAATTGACCGGCCACGCGCGAAACTTCAGCGCGCGATTACTTGAACATTTCCTTGACGTCGACGTCGGTCTTCTCGGCGGCGTCGAACTCGAGGAGCTGCGCCGATTTGAAATTGAACATGCCCGCGACGATGGTGTCGGGGAACTGCTCGACGCGCACGTTGTTGATATTGACCGACTCGTTGTAAAACTCGCGGCGGTCGGCGATCGCGTTTTCCAGCCCGGTGATGCGCCCCTGCAGTTGCTGGAACGTCTGATTGGTTTTCAGATCCGGATATTGCTCGGCGAGCGCGAATAGGCTGCCTACGCTCGCGCGCAGGCCCGCTTCGGCGGCGCCCAGCGCGGGAATGTTTTGCGATTCGCGCGCCGAAAACACGCGCGAGCGCGCATCGATGACTTTCTGCAGGGTGTCCTGCTCGAATTTCATGTACTGCTTGCAGGTCTCGATGAGCTTCGGCAGCTCGTCGTGCCGCTGCTTGAGCAGCACGTCGATGTTGGCCCAGGCCTTCGATACATTGTGCTTTACCTGGACGAGATTGTTGTAAATCATGACGAGGTAAACCAGCGCCAGAACTGCCACCCCGACGACGACGATCGCGACGATGCCCATGCAGACTCTCCCTAGTCTCCCGCAATTGGCGGGCAGTATAGCATCGGCGGGTTCGGGCCTGCGCCGGCAGTTACCACGTGTACTGCACGGTATAGCGCAATGTGACTTCCGCGCCGGGATCGACTTTTACCGGGAAGTGAACGGTGCGCGCGTCCTGTTTTTCGTAATCGTGCGTCTTAGCCGTGATCTGCCAGTTCACCCAGCGGTAGAGGTTCTCTTTGACAAGCACCGTCACGCGCTCCTTTTTCTGGTTGCGCAGTTTCACTTCGATCTCTTCCGACATGGTTTTGCGCGACGTGTCGACCTTGAAATCGACCTGGCGGCGTTCGCCGACTACGTCGAACGCGGAACCCAGCTTGACCAGCACCTTTTCATTGCGCGGCGTGTGGTCGATCACGTCCTCGCCGATGAATTCGAGGGTGCGGTCGGCCGCATCGAGCTTGCTCACGCGAATGCGGCCCGACGGCAGCGGCATGCCCATGTTGTGCTCGGCAGTATTCTTGAAGCCGAGATAGACGTCGACTTTCTTGTTGCTCTGCACGCCAAGATTTCGGTCGGTGTGCGGGCTGGCCGAATAGCCGTAATAGCCGGGGGCGAGCCCGTAGTAGACCAGGGTCTTCTCGCACGGCACGCTGCGCGCGGCGGGAAAAAGCTCGATCTGCTTGGTCGAGTTGTCGGCCAGGGTGGTCGTGCGGCCCAGCGTGTACAGGTGATATTCGAAGAAAGACTTTTCCGCGAAACCCGTATCCCGCTCTTCGCGCGCCATTGATTTCGCCGCCATCACCTGGTCCGCGCGCGGGTTGTTGCGCTGCACGCGCTGCACGTCGCCGGCAATCAACTTCAATTTTGCGTTCGTATAGCTCGCGCCGGACTGATTGATGATGCTCACCCACGCGCCGATATCCAGTTTGCACGCGTTGGCATTTTTGCCGTCCGAGTAAGTAAGGTTGTAGTCCGACCACCAGGTCAGGCCGGCCGTCTGGTATGACACGCGCGTGCGATGATTGCCCGCCTGTTTCGCATTCATATTCCACACCAGCGTCGGGCGCGTAATCAGGCCGCCAGGCAGGCTCGGCAGCGTAATCCCGGCATTCGTCGGCAGCAGCTGGATCGTGCCGTCCTCGCGCTTGAGCGTGATGCCGCCGGTCGTGGACAGCAGCGTGCCTTTGAACGACTCCACGGCGGTGCCGCGTACTTGATCGACTTTTATGGTCTGATCCACGTACTTTTGCAGCAGCTTGGCCTGGTCGACGAGATCGAACTGAAAGTTCTGCTCGAGCACGGTGGTGCCGGCGGGATCGGTCAGCGATTCGAACATCACGGTGGTCGGGTCGATGAAGGCTGCTACATCGGAGAAGCGCACGTTGTTGGGGCCGCGCGTGAGATTCAAGTCGCGCTGCTGACGCACGACCGCATAGCCGGGTATCCCCTGGCCGCGGCCGCCATTCCGATAGAAGTCGGGGGCCAGCGCGCCCGGTTGTGCAGTGCTGTATATCGTGAGCGCGTCGCCGCCGGGTTCGCTGTCCGTGGCCGCCTGAGCGATGCCGATGGCAAGCGTGGCTGCGACCGGTAACGCGCCGAAATAGCTGATTTTTTTCACGTGATGCCTCCGTTTATTGAATCCAGGGTCGATGCTGCGGAGGCTTAAACGGGCGGGCTCGCGCAAAAGGGTTATCCAAGGCGCGTGGCGGCGCTGAAAATTGTTGATTTAGACGGGAGAAATCTATAACCTAATCAATCCCATGCCGGCGTTCTTGCGGGCGTACCCTTTTAATTGTCAACAGAGGTAACGATGAGCGAAGCTAACCTTTCCAAGGACAAACTGGTGCAGGATTTTCGTTCCGTTGTTGCGGACGCCGAAGAATTGTTGAGGGCGACCGCCAGCCAGGCCGGCGAAAAAGTCGCCGTTGCCCGCGAACGCATACAGGACAGCCTGCACAATGCCAAAGTCAAACTGGCCGAAGCCGAAGACATCATCGTTCAGCGCAGCAGGCAGGCTGCT
>Ga0207701_10005241_pt1 | contig 13043 bp, 9 predicted proteins | sample KBSSwiSSwithPhiX_FD_184294 | JGI IMG/M metagenome (GOLD analysis project Ga0207701, IMG submission 184294) | Switchgrass rhizosphere bulk soil microbial communities from Kellogg Biological Station, Michigan, USA, with PhiX - S5 (SPAdes) (version 2) | ecosystem: Environmental > Terrestrial > Soil...
CGGCGCCTGCCATCTGGACGGGGGCAAGCGACTCGCCCAGAAAGAGGGCAGCGCTCGCGAGCCCCGATACCGGAATCAGCAACGCAAACGGCGAGATCAGGGCCGTCGGATACCGGTGCAGCAGCGCATTCCACGAGCCGAACCCGAACAGCGTCGCGCCATACGACATGATCAGCACGCAGCCCCACGCCATCGGGCTCATGCCGGCGATCGACGCGAAGATGCTGCTCCCGCCTTCGAACACGAAGCCCAGCGCGAGCAGCGGCAGCGGCGGCACGAGGCTCGACCACACGGTGAGCGCGAACATGTCGGCGCCATGGTCCGCGGCCGAGCGCTTGGCGACGATGTTCCCTACCGCCCATGCGACGGCCGACGCGATGATGGCCGCGAACCCGAGGATCGTGCCGGTCATTCCGATCGCGAGCTTGTAGCCGGCGAGCACCACGATTCCCACCGTGGCAATCGCAGCGCCGACAAGGTTGTGCCGGCGCACGTGGTCGCCGGCGAAAGCGACCGCGAGGCCGATGGTGAAGAACACCTGCATCTGGATCACGAGCGACGAGAGTCCGGCCGGCATCCCCAGCTTGATCCCGAGGAAGAGCAGTCCGAACTGGCAGACGCCGATCGCAAAGCCGTACGCGAAGACGCCTCGCCAGGGCATCGCCGGCGGCCGCACGAAGAGCACCATCGGAACCGCCGCCACAAAGAAGCGGACTGCCGCGAGCGTGAACGGCGGCACTTCGTTCAAGGCGACCTTGATCGGCACGAACGAGTAGCCCCAAATCGCGACGACGGCGAGAGTCAGTGCGAGGTCGCGCGGAGTAAGGTGGGTTTTCATGGACTGCGAACGGCCCGCGTACTCCGGATTCTAGCGTTGTGGCCCGCATGTGAATTGGCGTTGCCGCGCCGCCGTGCTAGGCTCGATCGGCTTTCGACAATCGGATTTCACAACCGCGGCCGCGCACCTCGCGCCGGCCAGCATCGGAGGGAGAGTGCATGAACGGTTTCAATAGCGTGCTCAGGACATCGGTCGCCGCGACGGCGGCGCTCGTGGGAGCGAGCTTCCTGCCGTCGGCGTTCGCGCAGGTTCCCGCGATGCCGAGCGGCCCGGTCGTCGTCAACATCGTCGACGTGGCGGGCGACCTCGCGCTGACTCAGGACGCGTTTGAGCTCTACGCCAGGAAGAACCCGAATCGCGTTTCGAAGTTCAACTTCACGAAGGCGCCCGCGCCGGAATTACCCGGCAAGATCAAGGCCATGCAGGCGGCGGGGCGCGTCGAGATCGACATGGTGCTGACGGGTGTCGGATTTCTCGGGAACACGATCGAGCAGGGACTGTTGATCAAGCTGCTGCCCGATTACGCGGGGAAATTTCCCAACCTAATGGCCAACTATCTGCCACCCGCCGCGAAAATGCAGGAGCTGGCGCAGGGTCATGGGATTGCCGTCGTGTTCATGCCGGCGGGGCCGCTCATGGAGTACAACCCCGCCAAGGTCACGCAGCCGCCCACCACGGCGCAGGAGCTCCTCGCTTGGTGCAAGGCGAATCCCAACAAGCTTATCTATGCGCGTCCCGCCAACTCGGGACCGGGCAATACGTTCATCACCGGCTTGCCGTACATCCTCGGCGACAAGGATCCGAAGGATCCGGTCAATGGCTGGGACAAGACCTGGGCGTATCTCAAGGAGCTCAACTCGTGCATCGAGTATTACCCGACGGGCACTGCCGCGACGATGAAGGAGCTGGGCGAAGGGTCGCGCGACATGACGGTCACGATGACCGGCTGGGACATCAACCCCCGGGTGCTCGGCATCGTGCCGAAGGACTACAAGGTCATGCCGTTCAAGGGGATGACCTGGATCAACGACGCGCACTACATGGTGATCCCGAAGGGCGTGCCACCGGAGAAGGTCGCGGTGCTGCTCGACATCATGGCGTTCATGTTGACGCCGGAAGCGCAGGCGTACACGTGGGACAAGGGCTACTTCTATCCGGGTCCCGCGGTGAAGAACGTGCCGCTGTCGATCGCGCCGAAGGAGAGCCAGGACGCGATCAAGGAGTTCGGCCGCCCCGAGTACGACAAGTGGCTCGCCGAGTTTCCGCATACGCAATCGCTCGAGCCGAAGGCGCAGGTCGACGCGTACCGGATCTGGGATCAGCAGATCGGCGCGCAAAAGACGAAGTGACGCGGATCAAGGCTTTGCTTTCGCGAAGTCGCCCGCGTACGACCACGCTAACGCCTGCGGATCGACGTACTTGCGCAGCGCCGCGTTCGCCTGCTCGAGCGTGACGGCCGCGATGCCGGCATCGATCTTCTGCGCGTAATCCCAGGTGCGACCAAGGTAGGCCTGCGACAGCAGCCCGCCCGCGAGCGACGGGTCCTGCGCGCGGGCGATGCGTCGCGCCTGCAGCAGCGAGCGTTTCGCATCGGCGAGCTCGGCATCGGTGAAGCCATCCTTCAGCGCGCGCGCAAGCTCCTCTCCGATTGCCTTGTTGAGACGGTCGCGATTCTGCGGCGCGAAGATTGCATACATGTTGAGCTGCGAATTCTCCTCGAAGGAATTCGGCGAGAGCCACGTCTGGATCGAGTAGCTCAGGCCTTCCTTTTCCCGGACGCGATCCGGGATGCGCGAATCCGTCGAAGCGCCCAGCATCCGGTCGACGACAATCAGCGCGGGCAGGTCGTCGCTCTTGTCGTTGATCCTGAGCGCCACTTTCGCGAACATCGTCGCGTTGGCCTTGTCGCTGGTCTCGGCGGTCAGCACCGTAGGCGCCGGTGCGCGATACGGATTGGGCACGCGCGTGTACGGTGACGGGCTCTTCCAGCTGCCGAAGAGCTCGGTCACGAGCGCCCTGGTCGCCGCAGGATCGAAATCGCCGACGATGGCGAGCTCCGCACTGGCGCCGCCGACGAAGCGTGCATAAAAGCGCTTCACGTCGTCGACCTTCGCATTCCTGATCTCCGCCATTTCCTCGTCGAGCGTCGGCACATAGCGGACGTCACCCTTCGGATACGGGTTGTTCCAGCGCTGGAGCGCGCGCTGGGCGATCGCTTCGGGATCGGTCTTCTGCTCTTCGAGCGCCGTCAGCTGTTCGCGTTTGAGCTTCTCGAACTCGGTCGCCGGAAAGGCAGGCTCGCGCAGCGCTTCGGACGTGAGCCGCAAGAGGTCCGGCAGATGCGTGCGCACGGTCTGGCCGCGCGCGGAAGTTTCGGTCTCACTGCCGCTGATCGAAAGCTTGGCACGCATTGCGTCGAGCGCGTCCTCGAACGCTTGGTGGTCGTGCTTCCTGGTGCCGAGCGACAGCATGGACGCGGCGATGGTCCCGCGCGGCGACATCCCCTTGAGCGACGCTTCGTCGCCCTGGTGCAGGCGTATCTGCAGCTGCACCGTCTCGCCGCGAGTCTTCTTCGGCAGCAGCGCGACCTTCATGCCGTTCGGGAGAGTGAACCGCTGCGTGCGGGCCTCGAGATTCGCGGGCGTCGGCTCGAATGATTCACCGGCGGACACGCCGGGGTCTCCCTTGTAGTCCTTGACCATCGCCATCACGTCGGCGGTGGGCGGCGCCGGCGCGCGGTCGGGCTTCGCCTCGGGGATGAACTGCCCGAGCGTACGGTTGGCGGGCTTCAGATAGGCGAGCGCCACGCGCTGCACGTCGCCCGGCGTGAGCTTGCGCCACTGGTCGCGCTGCAGAAAGAAGAGCCGCCAGTCGCCGGTGGCGATCGACTCCGAGATCGCAACGCCGAGCTTCTGCGGATCGTTGAACGTTTCGTCGAACTGGCGCAAGGCCTTGGCGCGCACGCGATCCACCTCGCCGGCGGTGATCGGCTTCGCTTTCACACCCTCGACCGTGGCGATGAGCGCGTCGCGCGCCGCGGCGAGCGAATCGGCAGGAGGCACCTGCGCCCAGAAAATGATGTCGCCCGGGTCCGCGAGCACGAAGTTCCAGGACTCGACGGCGGTCGCCTTCTTGCTCTCCACGAGCGCCTTGTACAGGCGTCCCGCGGGCTCGACCGTCATCACCTCGCCGAGCGCTTCCATCGCAATGGCGTCGGGATGCGCGCCTGGCACCGTGCGATACAGCGCGGCGACGAACTGCGCGCCGCCCACGCGGCGTACGGTGACGGAGCGCTCGCCATCCTGCACGGGCTCCGTCGTGTAGAGCACGGGGAGCGTCCGGGTCGGCTTCGGGATGGCGCCGAAGGCCTTGACGATCTTGTCGAGCGTGCGGTCGGGATCGAAGCGCCCGGCGACGATCAGCACGGCATTGTCCGGCTGGTAATACATCCGGTAGTACGCCTGGAGCCTGCCGATGTCGACGTTCTCGATGTCCGAGCGCGCGCCTATCGTCAGGTTGCCGTAGTTGTGCCAGTCGTACGCCGCCGATTGCATGCGCCCCCACAGCACGCGCTGCGGGCTGTTCTCGCCGCTTTCGTATTCGTTGCGGACCACGGTCATCTCGGTGTCGAGGTCCTTCCTCGCGACGTTCGCGTTCACCATGCGATCCGCTTCCATCGTGAGGGCCCAGTCGAGGCTCTCGTCGGAAGCGGTGAACGTCTCGAAATAGTTCGTGCGGTCGAAGAACGTCGAGCCGTTGAAACGCATGCCGCGGCGGCCGAGCTCCTGGAAGATGCTGGGAATGGTCGGCGTGCCCTTGAATAGCAGGTGCTCCAGCAGGTGCGCCATCCCCGTCTCGCCGTAGTTCTCCTGGCGCGACCCGACGCGATACGTGACGTTCACCGTCGTCGTCGGCTTCGTGGCATCCGGAAACAGCAGCACCTTGAGGCCGTTGTCGAGCGAGTATTCGGTGATCCCTTCGACGGTCGCCCCCTGCGTGACGCCTTGCGGAACCGCGGCTTGCGAGGTGAGCGCCAGCAGGGCGAAAAGGGCGGCGAACGCGGAGGCGAAAAGAGGCCGGGGGGTGCGCAAACGGGGAGCGGAAGGCATGGAGTGTCTCGCTATGAGGGTGCAGGCAGAGGGCGGGGAGTATAGCCGCCGCGCCTTACGGCAATCTGAGCACGCGACAGGGCGCCGGTTGCGGCGCTCGAACGGGACAATGGACCGCGACCGACTGGAACCGTTCCGGCGTGCGGGTCGCGCTTTTCCTCGCTGACCGTTGTCCCGGGCAGGCTGTCGGAGCAGATTGACGTTTACGTAAACGTCATCCAAGATTACGGTACGTCGCGGCGGCGGGCGCGAGGTAAGCTTTCTCCTCTTGCCAAACCGCGCCGGCAAGGCCGGGCGCGCGATCGCGCGAGGAGCTGTCATGAACGACACAAGCCGTCCTCCGCTCGTCTACAAGCCGCACAACAAAGTCCGCTTCGTGACGGCGGCCGCGCTGTTCGACGGCCACGACGCGTCGATCAACATCATGCGGCGAATCCTGCAGTCGCAAGGGTGCGAGGTGATCCACCTCGGGCACAACCGGTCGGTCGACGAGATCGTCAATTGCGCGATCCAGGAAGATGCCCATGCGATCGCGATCTCGTCGTACCAGGGCGGCCACGTCGAATTCTTCAAGTACATGCTCGATCTCCTGCGGGAGCGCGGCGCCGGGCACATCAAGGTGTTCGGAGGAGGAGGCGGCGTGATCGTGCCGTCGGAGATGAAGGAGCTCCACGACTACGGCGTCGCGCGACTCTTCTCTCCCGAAGACGGGCAGCGGCTGGGGCTCGTCGGCATGATCAGCGAGATCGTCTCCGCGGCCGACGTCGACCTTTCCGCGGATTTGCCGACCGATCCAGCGGCGCTCAACACGGGCTCGCCAGCCGAGCGCACCCGTGCGCTCGCCCGGATGATCACCGGCCTCGAGGCGGGCACGGTGCCGACCAGGGCGCGCGAGGCGTTGCTCGCGCTCGCCGCGAAGGCCAAGGTTCCAACGCTCGGCGTCACCGGTACGGGGGGAGCGGGCAAGAGCTCGCTCACCGACGAAATCGTCCGCCGCTTCCGTCTCGACCAGGGCGAGCGGCTGCGCATCGCGATCATTTCGATCGATCCGTCGCGGCGCAAGTCAGGAGGCGCGCTTCTCGGGGACCGCATCCGGATGAACGCTATCGAGCACCCGAACATCTATATGCGCTCGCTAGCGACGCGCGACGCGGGGCGGGAAGTGAGCAAGGCGCTCCCCGACGTGATCGCCGCCTGCAAGGTCGCCGCGTTCGACGTCGTCATCGTCGAGACGTCGGGGATCGGGCAAGGCGACGCGGCGATTGCGCCGCTGGTCGACGTCTCCCTCTACGTGATGACGCCCGAGTTCGGCGCGGCGTCGCAGCTCGAGAAGATCGACATGCTGGACTTCGCCGACTTCGTCGCGATCAACAAGTTCGACCGCAAGGGCGCGCAGGATGCGCTGCGCGACGTGCGCAAGCAGGTCCAGCGCAATCGCGAGGCGTTCAAGCTGCCGACCGAGGAGATGCCGGTGTACGGCACGATGGCCGCGCGCTTCAACGACGACGGCGTTACCGCCCTGTACCAGGCGATCGCTGCCCGGCTGGTCGAGAAGGGGTTGAAGCTCGCGCCCGGCAAGCTGCCGCCCGTCGCGACGCGCGCGTCGACGTCGCAGGTCGTGATCGTGCCGCCGGCGCGTTCGCGCTACCTCGCGGAAATCGCCGATGCGGTCCGCCACTATCATCGCTGGTCCGCGGAACAGGCACGGATCGCGCGCGAGCGTCAGCAGCTCCGCGCGGCAAAAGCGATGCTTGCGACCGAGAGCAAGGGCGATTCGGCGTCTCTCGATCCGCTGATTGCCGACCGCGACGCGAAGCTCGACGCCCGGGCGAAGAAGCTGCTCGACATGTGGCCGAAGACCAGGGCGGCCTATGCCGGCGACGAGTACGTCGTGAGAATCCGCGACAAGGAAATCCGCACCGCACTCACATCGACGTCGCTGTCCGGCACGAAGATCCGCAAGGTCGCGCTGCCCGGGTTCGAGGACGACGGCGAGATCCTTCGCTGGCAGCTGCGCGAGAACGTGCCCGGAAGCTTCCCATTCACGGCCGGCGTGTTCGCGTTCAAACGGGAGAATGAAGACCCCACAAGGATGTTCGCCGGTGAGGGCGACGCGTTCCGCACGAACAAGCGCTTCCACCTTTTGGCCGACGGCATGCCGGCGAAGCGTCTCTCCACCGCTTTCGACTCGGTCACGCTCTACGGCAACGATCCCGACCGGCGGCCGGACATCTATGGCAAGGTCGGCAACTCGGGCGTGTCGATCGCGACGCTCGACGACATGAAGGTGCTGTACTCGGGATTCGACCTGTGCGATCCCGCGACGTCGGTGTCGATGACGATCAACGGGCCGGCGCCGACGATCCTCGCGATGTTCGTCAACACGGCGATCGACCAGCAGCTCGACAAGTTCGTCACGGACAACGGCCGCGAGCCGACCGACGACGAGGCGGACAAGATCCGGGCGTGGACGCTGACCGCGATGCGGGGCACGGTGCAGGCCGACATCCTGAAGGAGGACCAGGGACAGAACACCTGCATCTTCTCGACCGAGTTCTCGCTCAAGGTGATGGGCGACATCCAGGAGTATTTCGTCCGTCACGGCATCCGCAATTTCTATTCGGTCTCGATCTCCGGCTACCACATCGCGGAGGCAGGGGCGAACCCGATCTCGCAGCTCGCGTTCACGCTGTCCAATGGCTTCACGTTCGTCGAGGCGTACCTCGCCCGCGGAATGCACGTCGACGATTTCGCGCCGAACCTGTCGTTCTTCTTCAGCTACGGCATGGATCCGGAGTACTCGGTGATCGGGCGCGTCGCGCGGCGGATCTGGGCGGTGGCGATGAAGAACCGGTACGGCGCGAACGAGCGCTCGCAGAAGCTCAAGTTCCACTCGCAGACGTCGGGCCGCTCGCTGCACGCGCAGGAGATCTCGTTCAACGACATCCGCACGACGCTGCAGGCGCTGATCTCGACTTACGACAACACGAACTCGCTGCACACCAACGCCTACGATGAGGCGATCACGACGCCGACCGAGGAGAGCGTCCGCCGCGCGATGGCGATCCAGCTCATCATCAACCGCGAGTGGGGCCTCGGCAAGAACGAGAACCCCAACCAGGGCAGCTTCATCATCGACGAGCTGACCGACCTGGTCGAGGAGGCGGTGCTGAAGGAGTTCGAGGCGATCTCGGAGCGCGGCGGCGTGCTGGGCGCCATGGAGACCGGCTACCAGCGCGGCAAGATCCAGGAAGAGTCGATGTATTACGAGCACAAGAAGCACGACGGCAGCTATCCGATCGTCGGCGTGAACACGTTTCGCGCGCCGCACGCCGAGACGGCCCCGAAGACGATTGCGCTGGCGAGATCGACGACCGATGAGAAGGAGTCGCAGCTCGAACGCCTGGCCGCCTTTCACAAGCGGCACGTCGCCGAAGCCGTTGCGGCGTTGGCGCGGCTCGAGGATGTCGTGATCCGGAACGGCAACATCTTCGAGGAGCTGGTGCGCGCGGTGCGCGTCTGCTCGCTCGGCCAGATCACGAGAACGCTGTTCGAGGTCGGTGGTCAATACCGGAGGAGCATGTGATGCCAACGACGAAACCCCGCGCGACGAAACCCCTGCTGCTTCTCGCCGTCGCAGCGTTCGCAATCGCCGCGCACGCCGCGCTCAAGCCCGGCGATGCCGCTCCCGATTTCAAGACGCAGGCGTCACTCGGCGGCAGGGAGTTCAGCTACTCGCTCGGCGACGCGCTCAAGAAGGGCCCCGTCGTGCTCTATTTCTACCCTGCCGCGTTCACGTCCGGCTGCACGATCGAGGCCCACGACTTCGCCGAAGCGACGGACGCATATCGCGCGCTCGGGGCGTCGGTGATCGGCGTCTCGCGCGACGACATCGAAACGCTGCAGAAGTTTTCGGTGAGCGAATGCCGCAGCAAGTTCGCGGTGGCCTCCGACCGCGACCAGAAAATCATGAAGGCCTACGATGCCGTCCTGGCGTTGCACCCGGAATATGCGGATCGCGTCTCCTACGTCATCGCCCCCGAGGGTCGCGTGATCTTTGCCTACCGGTCGCTCAATCCCGAGAAGCACGTCGAGTTGACGCTCGACGCGCTGCGCAAGTGGTCGGCCCAGCGCGGCAAGTGAACCGGCCCACCCAATCCGACATTGGAGCTTTCGCATGCTGCGATGGAACGACGTGCTGAACTTTGCGCGGTCCGGCAACCCGGTGCCGGACCGCAAGGTGCAAAAGACCGAGGACGAATGGCGCAAGCAATTGGGCGCCGAGGCGTTCAAAGTGACGCGGCGCGCCGCGACCGAGCGCCCGTTCGCGTCCGAGATGTGCTCGATATTCAAGCCAGGGACCTACAGCTGCGTCTGCTGCGACACCCTGCTGTTCGATGCGCAGGGAAAATTCGAATCGGGCACCGGCTGGCCGTCGTTCACGCAGCCGGCGAAGGAAAACGTCATCGCCTACAAGATGGACCAGACCCACGGGATGACGCGCATCGAGGCGCTCTGCAATGTGTGCGATGCGCACTTGGGCCATGTTTTTCCCGATGGACCAGCGCCTTCGGGGCTGCGCTACTGCATGAACGCGGCGGCGTTGCAAAGCCGCTCGATCGAGGACAAATAGAGTCGTCGGGGGAGACCCCTGTCGGTTGCCGTCCGTCCACCGCCTCCCAGACTGCCGTGGGGGAGCCCCGGGTTTTCGCCCGGCAGCGTAGAATGACGCCCCGCATCCATCACGCTCCTCATGCAGCCGCCTCCTGCGGCCGAGTATCGACGGGGCAAGACCACCTGAGGAACCACATGAAAGCTATCAAGTCCGGCATTGTCATCGCCACCGTCGCGTCGGTGCTCGCGCTGGGCGCCTGCGATAAGGCGAAAGACGGCGCCAAGACTTCCGACGCCGCGCCCGCAGGACCTGCCGCGGCCACCGTCAATGGAACGGCAATCAGCCAGAGCACCGTCGATGGCATCGCGCGCCAAGCCGCGGCGCAGGGCCGTCCCGATACGCCGGAGACCCGCAAGGCGATCGTCGACCAGCTTGCGCTGCAGATGGTCGTCGCGGACGAAGCGGTGAAGAAAGGGCTCGACAAGAGTCCCGAGGTCGTGGAGCAGTTGAATGCGATGAAGCAGTCGGTGCTCGCGAACGCGTACGTCCGGGATTACGTGAAGAACAATCCCGTCACCGACGAGATGCTGAAGGCCGAGTACGACCGCATCAAGGCGCAGATCGGCGGCGGCAATCAATACAAGGCCCGTCACATCCTCGTCGACAAGGAGTCGGATGCGAAGGACATCATCGCGCGCCTCAAGAAGGATCCCAGCGCTTTCGCGAAGCTCGCGGCCGAGCGGTCGAAGGATCCGGGTTCGAAGACCCAGGGCGGCGATCTAGGATGGTTCGATCCGGCGCAGATGGTGCCGGAATTCGGCGCTGCCGTATCCAAGCTCGAGAAGGGCAAGATCACCGAGGTGCCGGTGAAGACGCAGTTCGGCTACCACGTGATCCTGCTGGAAGACACGAAGCCGGTAGAAGCGCCGCCGCTCGACGAAGTGAAACCGCAGCTCGCGCAGCAGGTGCAGCAGCAGAACCTGCGCAAGCAACTCGACTCGCTCAAGGCGGCGGCGAAGATCGAGGTGGCCGCGGCCCCGGCGGCAACGCCCCCGCCGGCCGCTATGTCTGCTCCGGCTGCAACACCCGCCGCACCGGCCGCAACGCCCTCCGCACCGGCCGCAACGCCCTCCGCACCCACGCCGACCGCAACACCGGCCGCTCCGGCAGCCGCCGCGCCTGCTTCGCCGGCGGCCCCGGCAAAGAAGTGACGACCCGCTACTGGATCACTTCGTCAGCACGTTGCAACAGCGATGGCGCCAACGCGATGCCGAGCGCCTTCGCAGTCCTGTCATTGATGACGAGCTCGAACTTCGTCGGCTGCTCGATCGGAAGGTCCGCGGGCTTCGCGCCTTTCAGCACCTTGTCGACGTACGCGGCGGACCGGCCGACGAAGTCCGCCATGTTGACCGCGTACGCCATGAGGCCGCCCGCTTCCACGCCCTCGCGATAGCTGAGCATCGTCGGCAGCCGCCCGTTCAGCGCAAGCTCGGCGAGCCGTCGCTGATGGACGAGATATGTGGAAGTGGCGCCGACGACCAGGGCATCGGCGCGCGCCTTCGCCATCGCCGCGAACGCCTTGTCGAAGTCCTCCGGTCCACGCGCTTCGACGCGCTGCAGCGGAAGGTGCAACGAGGTGGCCGCAGACTCGACCGCCGCCAGCTGAAACGCGCTGCTCGCGTCGGCGGGGTTCCACAGGAAGGCGGTTCGCGACGCCCGCGGGACCGCCTCCTTGAGAAGCTGCAACTGCTTTCCGAAGATGTCGCGGCTTGGCGCGAACGTCGTCCCCGTGACGTTTCCGCCCGGGTGCTGAAGGCTCGCCACGAGGCCCATCGCAACGGGGTCGGCGGCAAAGATCATGACGACGGGAATGCTCGCCGTCGCGGCTTTGGCAGCAAGCGCTGCGGACGTGGCTGGCGCCACGATTACATCCACCTTGAGCCGGACTAGCTCGGCGGCGAGCTCGGGCAACCGGTCGACCTGTCCTTCGGCCCACCGGTAGTCAATGCGCATGTTCCCCCCTTCGACCCACCCGAGCTTCGCGAGCGCTTGCACGAATGCATCGACGCCGCGCGCCACCGACGCGCGGTTCGGCGTGCTGAGATAGCCGATGCGATACATACGGCCGGCCTGCTGCGCATCCGCGCGTGAAGCGCCAAACCGCAGGCTCGCGATTCCGCCAAGCATTGCGAGCGCTGCGCTGCGTCGGTTCATGCGATCTCCGTGCGTTCCGCGCGGCGACGCATTCGGTAGAGCTTTCCTCGCGTCGCCAATCGTCTATCCTAACGCGTGAATGCCCCCGGCGGGCGCGGGCCGCGCCGGCTGACGTACACAATGAGTCCAACGGAGGAAAAATGATGGGGATGTGGACCCGCAGCCTTGCGGCGGTTGTCGCGATGTCATTCGCGTTACCGGCGCTCGCCCAGGTCGCCGTGCCGGCGCCGGGGCAGAGCCCGCGCATCGACGCGATCAAGAAAGCCGGGGTGCTGCGCGTCGGCGTCCTCGCCAATGCGCCCTGGCTCGTCGAGAACACGAAGGGCGGCGGAGACGCGTGGAGCGGTCCGGCGTGGATTCTCGCAAACGAATACGCGAGGCGCCTCGGCGTGAAGCTCGAAGCGGTGCCCGTGAGCCATGAGACGAAGGTGCCGGTGCTGGCGTCGAACCAGGTGGACATCTCGGTCACGCCGCTTGCGGAGACACCCGACCGGCTCAAGGTCGTCGACTTCATCGTCTACTCGAATACCAGCGTCTGCATGTTCGGACTCAAGTCCAACCCGAAATTCGCGGGTGCGAAATCGGTCGACGACTTGAACAAGCCCGAGATCACGATTGCGTACTACACGGGCGGCGGCGAGGAAGGCTGGGTGAAGGAACGCTTTCCGAAGGCGCAGCTGCGCGGTGTCGCGGGCTCCGGCGTGGCGCCGGTCGAGGAGGTGATGGCGAAGCGTGCGGACGCGGTTCCCATCAATCGCGTGCCGTGGGTCGCCATGGGACGCAAGCTCAACACGCTCGCCGTGCTTCCGAGCGACAACAACTGCCAGAACAGCACGGAAAAGGCCGCCCCCGTCGGAATGGCGATCGACAAGAACCAGACGGCATTCCTCGCCTGGGCACGTGCCGTCGAGAAGGAGCTCGAGCCGAAGCTCAAGGCGGACGAGGCGCGCGTCGTCGATACCATGAAGTAGCACGAACGCGGGCCCCGGCGCGCAGCGACCCGGCGCCGCCAACGCCACCAAGGCGTCGTCGCATGGACTTCTCGGTCATCACCGACCACTGGCAGTTTCTGGCGTCAGGCGTACTCGTGACGCTCGCGCTGTCGGTCGCGTCCGGCGCGAGCTCGATTGCCGCGGGATTCGTCGTCGCGCTCGCGCGCATGCACGGCCCGCGCTGGCTCCGGCCGGTCCTCGTGCTCTATATCGACTCGATGCGCGCGATCCCGGTGCTGGTCGTGCTCGTCTGGACGTTCTTCGCGCTGCCGATC
>Ga0207701_10005243_pt1 | contig 13042 bp, 15 predicted proteins | sample KBSSwiSSwithPhiX_FD_184294 | JGI IMG/M metagenome (GOLD analysis project Ga0207701, IMG submission 184294) | Switchgrass rhizosphere bulk soil microbial communities from Kellogg Biological Station, Michigan, USA, with PhiX - S5 (SPAdes) (version 2) | ecosystem: Environmental > Terrestrial >...
CTTCCGGTGTAGCCTGCAGTGCAAATACCCAATTGGCTTCCGAGCCGTCACTGACCGCGAGCCAGCGCGGCACCCGGCCCAGTGCGGCGACGATTTCGGATGGCGTGCTCGCAGGCATCATGAATTTGGCTTCGTGCTCGCTCAGCCCCATCTTGAACTGGCGCGTGACCTCAGCCTCTATCATGTACTGCAATGCTATCCGCATGGCCGCAGCCCCGATGCCGAACCGGGTTGGACCGCCAGCGCGCTCGATCTTTCCCATCACCATGAGCATCGCTTGTTTCTTCGTGGTCTTCCCGTCGCGCGCTTTTGTCTGCAACACAGAGCGCACGGCTTGAATAAGAGGATCGGGTGCGTGCAAGGGTTCACTCCCGGTTGTCCCATGCCTCATCGAGGGAGGTGAGCCAGCGCAGTGCCCGCTTGATGATCTTGCCTTCTTCCGCATCCCACAATTGATGCGGCATCGCGTAGAGCAGGAACTGGTTGCCGGTCAGGTGAATGTTACCCAGCGCGTCGAGCGCCCGGCGGACGCCGTAGACCATGGTGCGGCGATCCTCGCCTTCCTTGGCGCGGCCGGGATCGGTTCCGAAATAGATGTAGCCGTCACTTGCGAGGACCGGGCGCCCCTCTTCCTTGGCCTGCATGTTTGCGGCCTTGGGAGGCGGATGCTTGTGGACCTTGACGATCTTTTTTGCGTCAGTGTAGCTGACATGCACGCCGGATTCGGATCGTTTGATCGCTTCCTGTCTGGCTGATTCCGGCACTTTCGGACTGGCGAGAAGGATCATTACGTGTTGGCCTAATCGATGTAGGCCATGTTCTTTCTGGCCGAACCTCTTGTGGACACGGAGCAGATTAGCAATCTGGGTTCTGTGAAGGCCGGTTTCATTCGCGGCCCATTTAGCGAAACCCGGCCGCTCATCTGGCCGCTTGGGATTAAGCGGAAAGGTCTCCGCTGCCGCTGCCAATTCGGCAGCAAGTTCCAGCGTGTTGTCGATCCAGTTCTGCATCAATTGCTTGATGCGTTTGGCCGCCATTTCCCGATAGGTCTCGGGACTGTTGTTGTCCAATATGACCAGTTCTGCTGTCATCGTCGGCATCTCCATCTGTATCGTCCGACCATCACCTTCCGCATGTTGTGCCTCTGGCAGACATCCAGTTTGACGGATCTGGTTCGCAGACGGTGCCGGGACGGTGGGACCGGCTGGGGGGCTGACTTCACCGCCCCGGACACCGCGCTCGCTACGGACGCGCTTCCTTCTGTGGCAGCATTGCGAACGTAGCGAACCTCTGTTGCCGGTGGGACATCATTGATTGGCCGCCAGCGTGCGTTGAAAGTGCGAGTATCCATGTCGATCTTGCGCACGCCCTCGGTCGCGACAGTGATTGGCACGATGGGCGCCTTGCTCTTGCCAGTGCCCGTGATCGCGAACACGATCACCGGAATGGTCGCGAGCATGATGGACGCGCGCATCACTTGTCTTTCGGATGCCGGGGTTGGACGCGCTTTGCGTTCTTGACGTACTGATCAATGCTGGCCTGCGTTACACGCTTGCCGCGGCGGCCGATTTCCACGAGCTCGAGTTCGCCGGTCTTGCACATCTGATAAACGCGCGTTCTCCCGAGACCGAGAATTTTTCGGGTGCTGGCCAAGGTGCGCAGCGCGACATCATCGTCGCTAGGCATTGGTGCCCCCTTCGCCCCAACCCGTTTTCCAAGCGATGGCTTCCTTTGAGCGTCCTGGCTCGCGATATTCAGGCGGCACGGCAGTGCTCTTCATGCCGTCGATCCTCGCCTGCTTGCCGCGCTCGCGTGCGGTGTCTATTCGCACGAGCATCGTCGGATCTTCTTGCGGCGGCTGCTCGGGCTCGATGATCGGCTCGCCCTCGATTGGCGGATCATTGGGCGGCGGCGGCTCTATCTCACCGGCAAACTGATCCAGCGCGTTGGCGGCACCGCGTGCGCGGGCTGGCGGCTTCGGCGACGACAGCATCGGTGCGGCCGGCGCGAGTGGCGTCTCGTCTTCATTCTCATTCTCGATCAGGTCTTCCAGCGGCTGCGGCATTGGCAAGAGCTTGCATAGCCGGCGCAGTGCGGACTTCTTGCGCATCTCGTCGGCCCATTGGCCCCATGGTGACTGGTCCGAGCGCGCGCGCGATTGATTTCGGATGCGCTGCATCTCTTGCTCCGACATCACCGTGATGAAGAACGCGCCGGACTTGGTGATCGCCGCCGCGTAGGTCTCGATCACCTTGCCCTCACCGGGGCCGGGCCGATGGAGAAAGTGCTGGCCGTGCTCGTCGAGCCAGACATCCCAGGCGCGGTCATCCTCGCGGTGAACGTTCGCGGTGATCCATTTGTACTCGCCCGACTGTTCGAACCGGTCGATGAGGCCGCGATACATCGGAACCCAGACGGCTTCTCGCTTGTAGGGGATGATCGCGCCCTGCCGCCCGTCCGGCAGAAGCCGATCGCGGCAGGCCTTGAGCAGTGCGACCCATAGCGACTGGAACGACACGTCGCTCGCCAGTTCGGGCTGCATCGTCGCCGCGGTGACGGCGGTCCTGATGAAGCGGTCGACATCGATGCCAGACCCTTCCAGCGCGGCTTTGAGCTCGACACGCCGCGTCAGTAGTTTTTCGCGGAAGTCCGCAAGCGCTGATCGCTTCCTTACCTGCTCAACCACAACGTCCGTGCTCATGCCGACACCTTCCCTTCTGGTTCGCGTTCGTGTTCATTCCGCACGGTGCGCAGCACACGGAACGACGTGGCCGGCATGGTGTATTCCTTGCGGTGCTGGGTCTTCAGCGTCACCTTCCAGCCTGGGACCAGTGCGGCCTCGGCGTCACCGAGCTTGCCCTTGATTTCGGCCTCGCAGGTCTTCAGCCGGGTCTGAACGTCCTTCTCCGTAGCCTTGAGGATCTCGCGCCGTTCCAAGAGATCGCCCATGGCGTTGTCGGTCGACAGATCGATGACGCGGCCAGGCGTCTCGGTTGGGAACATCAGCGCGATCAGTTCGCCGTCGCGTTCGAAGTCGATCGCCGGCTGCTCGTCCGCATCGAACGCGCGCCAGAACTCCGCGGCGGCGGTGCGCAGCCGGACCTCGGCCGAGCGGTGGCGCGTGATCTCGTAGACGTGCCCCTCATAGGTGAACTCGCCGATCACGAGCGCGCCGATCGCACCCCACGAGGCATTCACGAGCATCATCTCGGTGGCAACCTGGAGCAGAGTACCGAGCGGCGGGGTGTCATCGGCCCAGTCGCGCTTGAAGACCGACTGGGCCACGACCTTGATCTGCAGGGAACCGACGCCGTCTTTGTCTGGCGCTTCAACGAGATAGTCCGGCGTCGCGGCGATGCGGGCGCGCTGGTCTATGTACTGGTGTTCGCAACGGGTCATGCGCCAGTGCGGGCGCAGCTTCGCTATTTCGTCCTTGGCGTCGTCTTCCAGCGCATGGCCGCGGCGGATAAGCGGACTGTCGGGGTCTACTTCCAACCCGGTCAGGCCGCGCATCTCGGCGGTCAGGCGCGCGAGGGTCTTGAATTTGTGCAGGCCGAAGACGCAGGCTATGTCGGACGCATTGAGGAACTTGCGGCGGCGTTCCAGCCATTCATCGCGATCGCCGATCGGCAGACGCTGGATTTCAGGCTCGGCCATTCTGGTCCCCATGGCTCCGCATTCACGTTTCACGTGTAACTTAATGCTCCCCAGCCCAGGTCACTTGAAGTCGCGAACAGTGGTGAACGTTGGCGAACAACTATGAACGTTGGTGAACGTGCGTTGTGCGATGCGAGAGGCTACTTGACCAATGTTCGCAGCGTGTTTCTGCTGTTCACCGTGATTTCAAACCATCGTCGCGGCCGAGTCAACCGAGTCACTCTGACGGACCCGATGTTCCTCTTGAGGATCTGGATGGGCGTCGTAAAATTTTCATAACCGCGGCGCGGACTTAACCGGTGGTTTAATTTTTCGCTTGCCAGAGGGCGCGCTCGGTGCCTTTCTATGTGCGCTTCCGCGCATTCGCTTCGCTATATCGCTAGGCTCTTAATCCCCTAGCGTTTTCCTTGCGCGTTTTCTCTGTGCGGCGCTCCAGGCTCATCGAACGGGAACTGTTCTATGACGGCAGTCGGCCGCGCGCCGCTGGTGTGGGCGCTCGATATCGCGACAGTGACAGGGTTTGCCCTCGGCAAGGTTGGGGAAACCCCTAGGGCGAGGTCGATCCGCTTCGCCCCACTGGGCGCCGATAGCAACGCGCTGTTCTGCGGCTGCTTCGAATGGTTCGGCGAGCTGCTTGAGAAGGGGCCGTTGCCCGACATCCTCGCGATCGAGGAACTGCTGCCGCCGACCGCGCGCAAGGGAATGACCAGTACCTCGGCCCAGCACCGGCTCGCCGGCCTGCACGGTGTGATCCGCGCGATGGCGCGGCATGCGGCCATTCCGGAGATCGTCGGCGTCAACGTGGGCGATGTCCGCGCTCATTTCATCCAGGCGCGCGGCATGCGGCGCGACGAGGCCAAGCGCGCGGTGATCGCGACCTGCGGGATGCTCGGCTGGGAAGCCGCGGATAACAACTGCGCCGATGCGCTCGCGCTGTGGAGCTACATCAGCGGGCTGATCAACCCGGCATCCGCGCTGCAGACGACGCCGCTGTTCTCGACGTGGGAAGACGTGGCGCGCGCTCGTGAGGCGAAGACATGACGGTCTTTGCCCCGTTGGTCCCGCCCTACGAGGTCGTCGTTGCCGACCCGCCGTGGCGCTTCTCGACGTGGTCGCAGACCAATCAGGATATCGGCAAGGGCGCGGTCGCTCACTACTCGCTGATGATCCTGGAGGCCATCAAGGAACTGCCGGTGGCCGAGCTATTAGGTCAGCATGGCTTCCTGTTCCTCTGGACAACCGGCTGGGCCATGGCAACCGGGCAGGCGCACGAGGTCGCGCGGGCCTGGGGATTCGAGCCGAAGACGGAGGCGGTCTGGATCAAGCGCACGGCGAGCGGCAAGGTCCGCGTCGGCACCGGCTACATCGCGCGCTCGATGCACGAGCCGATCCTGATCTGCACCAAGGGCAAGTCCGGCCGGCTCGGCTTTCCATCCATGTTCGACGGCCTGGCGCGTGAGCACTCGCGCAAGCCGGATGAATTCTACGCGCGGCTCGCGGCGCTGACACCGGGCGCGCGCCGCTGCGATCTGTTCTCCGGAGGGGTCGAGCGCACGGGCTTCGATGGCTGGGGCGGCAAGCATGCTGGCCGGACAGCAAGACGCAATGTTGTGACGCAGATCGAGGCGTCGCCATGACTGACATTCGACCTATAGACACGCTCTACAACGGATACCGCTTTCGATCGCGACTGGAAGCGAGATGGGCCGTGTTCTTTGATCACTGCAAGGAACAATATATCTACGAGGATCAGGGATTCCGGCTTCCGAGCGGACCATATCTGCCAGACTTTTTCTTTCCAAAGCGGAATGGGTTCATCGAAGTCAAGCCAGCAAGCCAGCTTCCAACGCGCTGCTTTGAGTTTGATTCCGGTCTGCCCTACAATTCCCCGATCTGTGATGACCTTCCGCGTGAGATCATACTGGCATTTGAATTAGCGCGATCTCTCGATTGTAGCGCTGTCATTGTCTATGGCGATCCGCTCGCTGTCTTGTCGTTGGAAGACGGTGGCGCAGTATGTTTCGATAGTAGCTGGGGGCTTTGCACCGGCATCGGATTCATCGATCTATTTGCACCCATATACAACGCTGCTGATGCAGCGCGAGCTGCACGATTCGAGCGTGGATCGGTGTCGCCATGACACCAGCATTCCGCGACTGGGTCGAGCGTGCGCGCCAGGAGCATGTCGGCGCAGTCCTCAATACGCGGCACATTACCTTGCCGGGCAAGGGCAACCGGCGCGCCGGACCCTGCCCAAAGTGCGGCGGCGAGGACCGCTTTGCGGTCGATCTAGAGAAGGAGGTGTTCAATTGCCGGGGCTGCGGCGGCAAGGGACACGGCTCGATCAGCCTCGTGGAATTCCTCGACGGTGTGAATTTCCTGCAGGCGGTTGAGATCATCACCGGGGAGCCGCCGCCGAAGGATGCGCCAAAGGAAAAGCCGCTGCGAGGCAGGAAAGCGCGCGGCCGGTTCGTCTGCGCCTACAACTACACCGACGAGTTCGACATCGAGCAGTACCAGGTCTGCCGCTACACGGAGCCGAAAAGCTTCTCGCAGCGCAGGCCAGATCCGGATCACCAAGGCGAATGGATCAGCGATCTCAACGGCGTGCGCCTCGTCCCCTATCACCTGTCCGACTTGATGGAGGGCATTGCCAACGGCCATCCGGTCTACTGGACCGAGGGAGAGAAGGATGCCGAGAACGGCGCCAAGCTCGGGCTGGTGACGACCACGACCGCCATGGGTCTCGCCGGCAAGGGCCACTGGGAGCGCGGCATCTATGACGAATTCTTCCGGGGCGCCTGCGTCATCCTCGTGCCGGACCAGGACGCAGACCCTAAGAAGGGCGGTGAGCTTGCCCGCGTCATCGCCCGGCGGCTGAAGCCGATCGCCGATGTTTGGCTGCTGAACCTGCCGGCGAAAGATCTGTCCGATTGGATCGAAGCCGGCGGCACGCGCGAGGCGCTCGATGCAATGCCCCTCGACCGGCCGGTCGAGGCAAACGGCAATGGTTATGATCATGCCGAAGCATGGGAGATGCCCGGCAGCTCGGTGGTCGAGCCATCGAAGCCGGTGCCGCTGATCTACCCGTTCCCCATTGTATCTAAAGAGATTCCGCGCCGGCCCTGGCTGGTGCCGGGCTTCCTATTGCGTCGGCATCTCTCGGTGCTGGTCGCGCCGCCGGGCTCGGGCAAGTCCCTGCTCACACTGCAGATTGCGCTCATGATGGCGACGGCCACACAGTGGGGCGGCTGGCATCCGCGTGGCCCAATCAAGACGCTGATCATCAATTCGGAAGATGACAGCGACGAGATGTGCCGAAGGTTCGCTGCAGCCGTCAACGTCATGGGCTGCGACGAGAACGAATTGCGTGAGCGGATCGCGATCGCCGATCAGCCGGAAAACATCATTATCGCCAAGTCGGACCACCGCACCAAGACCGTGATGCGCCAGCCGGCATTCGAGGACATCATCGCCACCATCAAGGCCGGGAAGTTCGATGTGGTGATCATCGATCCGTTTGCTGAGACCTTCGAAGGCGACGAGAACAGCAACAGCGAACTGAAGTGGGCCGCCGTGCTATGGCGCGAGGTCGCGCGCCGGACCAACTGCGCGGTGCTGCTCGTCCATCACACGCGCAAGTATGCATCAGCCGGTGCCGGCGACATGGACTCGGCACGCGGGGCCGGTGCGCTGGTTGGTGTGGCGCGTGTGGTCTCCACCGTGTTCACCATGACCGAGCAGGAGGCGCAGGCATTCGAGCTCGACGGCGAGCAGCGGCACAAATATCTGCGCTTCGATGACGCCAAGGCGAACCTCTCGCTGGTCACTTTCAAGGCGCGCTGGTTCGAAAAGCTCACCATCACACTGCCAAATGGCAGCGAGGATGAGCCGGCCGATCAGGTCGGCGCGCTCAAGCCATGGGCACCGCCGAACGTGTTCGACAAGGTCGATGCCGGCCTCGCGCGCTTGATCCTGCTCGCGATCGACAAGGGCATCATCAGCAAGACCGGGCCGAAGCTCGCAACCGTCGCCGGGGTTAACGTCGATCCGGTCCCCGATCTCTATACGCTGACGCAGCGCGGCAAGACCGCTCGATGGGCCGGGCTGGTGGTGCAGGAATTCGTCACCCCTTGCACCGAAAAGGATGCGCAGAAACTGCTCAACACCTGGCTCAAGAGCGGCGTGCTCTACGAGGTCATGCAGGAGACCTCGACCAGCAAGGGTCAGCCGCGCAAGGGGCTCAAGGTCAACATGGCGCGGATGCCTGGTACAGTGATTTCATGATCACACGCAACGGTTAAGCCGCATGCCCGACAGGTTGTATTGTGCCGCAGCAAAACAGGGCAATTTCAGTCTCACAAAAGAGACTTCCGCAAAACGCTTTTTTCGTCTTGCGGACTTTTGCGGAATTGCGGACCGCAAAACACGTCGCCCTATAGTCCGAAATGTTTTGCGGAAGGCCGCAAAAGCCTTTCCGCATTCGCGGAAGGCTCAAGACATTTCGGACGGCTATCAGGGCGACTTCGCACTTGCGGAATGCGGCCACAACCTGGAACCCAGACATGAGCCATAAGCAGACAGTCTCGCTCGCCTCGCGCATACAGCGGGTTGTACGCAAGGCCGAGGCCGAGGCCCGCACCGAAACCGGCCAGGACACCGGCACCGGACAGACCATCATCAAGCTCGCCCGCCACCAGCCGCCGCTGCGGAGCCTCGTGGAGAGCGGAAAAATCGGCAGCGTCGAACTGCAGGCGGCGGAAGAGATCTCGCTGGCGGTCTCCGCTGTCTCGGCACGGGGCATCCTGAGCGCCGCCCTGCTCGAGCGCATCGACCACGGCAAGTCCGGCCTGGACTGGCCCGCCCACGTCGCCCTGGCCGTCCGGAACTATCAGCGCTGGCAGGTCCACTGGTCGAACGAATGGAAGCGCACCCGCAACCCCATGCTGTCCGTCATCTGGGACGCGGTCATCGACGAGCGGCCGATCAGCATCATCGCGCAGGACATCGACACCAGCCGCCACGTCGCGCGCAGAGCCATCGTCGCAGGCCTGCGCCACTATGCGGCGCGCGCCGGCCTCATCACCGGGCACCAGGCGCGAGCGTGGTTGGACGAGGCGCAAGGGCTGGTGTTCAAAACCCTCGTCCTCACCAGAAGTTGACAGCCCCGACAGTTAGGTGCATTTTCATGTCAAGCGCCTTCGCGCGCCCAACTTGCCAACCTGCCGCTGACGACGCCGCTCTTGTGACGCGAGGGCGGCGTTTCCTATTCCGGCTCGCTGTCCACTGACCCTGTCCCCTGAGGGGAGGCGGCCATGATCGAAGGTCTGCTCGTCGGTCTGCTCTACATCCTGCTGTACGCGATCATCCTGAGCATCATCGTCTACGCTATCATCTTCGCCTGCAACGCTTTTGGCTTTCCGTTACCGCACCCGATTCCCAAGCTGTTGTGGGCCGTGGTTCTGGTCATCGTGCTGATCATGCTGGTGTCGATGCTGCTCGGTTGGTCGCCCAGGTTTCGGGTCGATGCACCCTCTGGAACATCCATTGCCCAGGCCGAGACCGCCTGAGGCCGATCAGCCCAGCATCTGCATCGGTTGCTAGCCGGCGCTGTCCACTGACCGGGCCATTCCCACAACGGGCTAACCTGTTCCTTCCTGCTTGAGGGAAATCTCATGCAATCACTGGCTCTTAACGATCTGCAGCCGATCGATGATGAACCGCGTGTCCTCGATTTGCGGTTGGCTGAAGCGTTGGAATTTGGTCGACCGCGCGATATCAGGCAATTGATAGAACGCAATCGGTTGGAGTTGGAGACCCACGGGGTTTTGCGGCATGGCGCCGCAAATAGCTCTGACCCATTGGGGCGCGGGCGTCCGGCGACCGAATACTGGCTCAATGAAGCACAATTGCTTGTGGTTTGCATGCGCTCGGATGCACTGCGTGCGCAGGATGTTCGTGGCGACGTTATTGCAGTATTTAAGGCCTGGCGCCATGGCAAGCTTGTGCCGAACATTCCATCGCTCAACGACATTGGACATTTGTTTGATCAGAAGCTCGCGCCAGTTCAACGTGAGATCGCTAATGTGCGACTTGAAATTAGCGACGTTCAAAAGAACGTAGTGTTCGTCGCTCGTCGTATTGACGATATAGTTCCGCGCCGCGATTTCTCTAAAGAGACGCAGCAGCAATGGTTTGCTGTTATCAGGGCAAAATATGACGGCGACTGTCCCTGCTGTCGTCAAAGCAAGATTGCACAGGGCGATTCTCATTGTGATCATTTTGTTGGGCGCGAATTGAATGGTCCAGAACATGGGTGGATGATTTGCCGTAAATGTCATCTGCGGTTACATGGCGATGACGAGTTTAAAAATAGTCGTCGTGTTCATTTCCAGGTCTTTCAGGATTATCGGCGAGATATGTTTTCGGGAGTGTCACAAAGTAAACGCCGCAAGGCATCGCCAACAATCACCGGTCAAAATCAAGGTGAGTTATTCTAGCTCGCGCTGTCCATTGAGCCCCTCCCTGTCCCTTGAGGGGTGTCCACTAACGGGTGTACAGATCGGTACACAAACATCCGATGGAACGATGCGTCTGCGACAGTGAGGCGCGCAAACAACATGGAGGGGTCTCGATTGACTGTCCCCGTTAGTGGCGGCTCGAAAGTCGGGATAGTAGGCCGCCCTCTTTCGCCACAGATTTCTCCTTAAGATCAATCTGCAAGACCGCTGGTCGGTCATAGGTAAGCCGGGAGTAGAGAGCGTCTTCGACTTGCCGACTTGTACCATTGTGCACGGCCCTCGCTGTCCACTAACGGGGGCGCCCCCTGTCCACTAACCGGTTGCGCACCATCGGCGCCAAGCTGCGCCCCGGCCGGCCCAAGCTGGAACCGCCGGCGAAGCTCACGCTGCCGTTCTACCGCACGCCCGAATGGCACGCTCTGATGAGCGGCATCCGGCGCATGCGCGGCAACGCATGCCAGGACCCGGAACACGACCCGCGCACGCCACGGCATGGTCACCGGACCTATGGCGACCACATCGTGGAACTGAAAGACGGCGGCGATCCGCTAGATCCGCGCAATATTTTGCTGCGTTGCCCCTCCTGTCACCAAAAAAAGACCAACCGCGAACGGCTCGCGCGATATCAGGCGCGCCTTGTCCCTTGAGGGGTGTCGGCGCTGTCCACTAAGGCCCTATCTGTCCACTGAGGGGTGTCCTCTAAGGGGGTCCGGCGCTGTCCATTAACGGGGTATGGCGCCGCGCCCGATCCGGCGCGCCGTCGCATACGTCAGCATGACGTACCTGCCGCAACGTAACGTGACGCCGCGTCATAAGCGAAACTACGTACCGCCGCCAGCTTCGCACCATGCCCGGGCGAGGTACCGGTCGCGCGCGCGCTGTATTGCTCCTGCGTCAATGCCAGCGCGGATTGACCAATGGCGCACTAGCTGGCGCGAGGTTCCGGCGAGTCCGGCTATCTCAGTAACCGTTGCGCGCCCATCGCGTAGCAAGGCTAGCGCGGCTAGCCGCGCAGTATCGTTCGCTGTAGTTTGTCGCCTAGTCGTTTGACCCATCGCTAGGGGCCCTTTCCAGCCTAGAGTGAATGGCGCATGCGATTAGGCGCCCGTCTAGCTTCCAACTAGACGGGCGCCGCTTTGTGTGAAGGCTAGGCCGCAATGGCCTAGACTCGTTCATGGGGCCAATAGGCGCATTGCTTCAAATCGCGCGTTAGGCCGCGCAATGAATCCGTTGCGCTATGGAATTGTCCAGCAATGTGTTCCTGCACGATTCCCATATCGTTTTCGCCTAGGCGTTCTAATTCCGAAACGATGTAATCTAGGCGCGTCACAAGGCGCACGTACGCGCGTTTAGTCTCATTGTTCGTCATGGTATATCCTTTCCAGTTTCGGCATGACTCGCCGATCATGCGCCACGGCTCGCGCGGCGCATAGGCTGAGAGTCTAGCGCGCTAGGATTAGTAGTCTAACCCGGCCGCTTTGAGACAGCGCGCATAGCGGGAAAGAGCATTGCCCATGCGCCGCAACGTTTCGGGCGACCATTGCGCGGCAATCTCATATTCATATTGCTCTGTATCGGGCCCGAATGGTGATTGTCGGAATTCCCATGAGTCCGGAACCATGCCGGGCTCTTTCTCTGTTAATGCATCCGCGACAGCGAACCACCATCCCATGGTGGAACCCCATTTGTCGCCACCATCAAACGAAAGACGGAATTCCGCAAAAGCTTCTTTGGTTTCTGACATTGTAGTGTCCTTTCCAGTGTGAGTTAGCGAACAACGAAACCGGAAGTATCGCGCTTTGCCTTCCGTCCCTTAGGCGAAAGTCCGATCACAAAGCCGCGCGATCCGCGCGGATCAAGCTGGCGCAAGTCGTGCTTGTCGCCATCGATTACGCTAAAGCCGCACCATGTTACGGGCTTGTCGCCAGCAAACACGATTGCAACGTTGATGCCGCGAAACAAAAGCTGGCGCGCCGTTGTTTCGTTATCCTCTGCACGCGAAAACGTAAGATGATAGTTAGCGGGCAACGTGCGATCAAAGCGCTTGGGATTCTTTGTGTAGTCAACGAACGCTACATCCGGGAATATCTCAAACAGGTTCATTCCGAGATACGGCGCAAGCTTTGGGTGCGCTGCGATCATGCCAACGTTGATTCGGATTCCTTCCCAAGCGATATCACTGGATCCGTTCATTCGAACGCAAGGTTTGAACCCCATTCGCTTCGCTCGCGCGATCACAAGCTCGGTCGACCGGATAACGTCGATCATATAGGCGCCGCGTTCCCGCATGAACCGGCGCGCTTTAGCAATGCGCGACAAGCGCACGCTATTCATATCGGAGTCGTGCTTCACCATACCGGCCTGACCGGATTCCCAACCAAGGCAAAGCGCCAAGCAACCCGCGCTAGCATGCGGGCAAAGCTGGAAGCCCGATAGATCATGCGGCGCGAGATAGTGGATAGCGTTCAAGTAACCATACTCTTGAGCCTTAACCGCCTTGGGGGAATCGATAGAAAATATCCGGTTCTGCACCGCACGTATCCTTTCCAGTGTATAGGCGCCGCTTCCAACAGCGCTTCGTTTCGATGTGCCTAATTTAGTGAACGCCTATCGTTTGTCAACACGACAAATGCACATTGTCCGTTAATAAGCATTCGTACGTAGAGCAGCTTAATCATGCCGGCAGGGGGGACCTGGCCAGGCTAGAACATTCCTTTAGCGTTTAGCGTTTCGCAATTAATCGCATCAAACGTGCTTAATCCGCGCGAGTTTAAATGCGTCGCGTCGCTCGAGCGCAATAACGCTACGATTTTCCTTAATGGGGGCGGGGTATCGTAAAATATGCGGTTTTGGGGGGTCCGGAC
>Ga0207701_10005247_pt1 | contig 13039 bp, 10 predicted proteins | sample KBSSwiSSwithPhiX_FD_184294 | JGI IMG/M metagenome (GOLD analysis project Ga0207701, IMG submission 184294) | Switchgrass rhizosphere bulk soil microbial communities from Kellogg Biological Station, Michigan, USA, with PhiX - S5 (SPAdes) (version 2) | ecosystem: Environmental > Terrestrial >...
TGTTTACCTTCTGGAAGGAAGCTACGCAGTCGGCCACGAGTGAAGGCTTTTCTGCGCTCCGCGCCACCGGCGAGACAGAATGGGTCGTAAGAGGGGCCCGTGGACTTGAACGCTGGATGGAATACGAAAGCAGGTTGACTCACGCGGTCTCGGAAAATAATTGCTCCGCGCTTTGCCAGTACAACCGACGCTTTTTCCCACCGGAACTCATTCTTGACGTAATCCGTACGCATCCTGTGGTGGTCTACCGTGGCTCGGTCTGCCGAAATCTGTACTATGTGCCGCCCGACGAATTTCTGGGGACTAACCAGGCAGAGCGTGAGGTGGACAGGCTGTTAACGAATATCCAGGAACGCGAGGATGTAGAGCACGCGCTCCGAGACCAACTGAGCGAGCGCAAAAGAATCGAGGAAGCTCTTCGCCGATCTCGCGATGAGTTGGACATGAAAGTGACGGAACGGACTGCCGAGTTGAGGAAAATAAATGACGACTTGCAGTCCGTTAATAAAGAATTGGAGGCATTTGCCTATTCCGTTTCTCACGACCTGCGCGCGCCCCTTCGACACATCGGGGGATTCACCGAGTTGCTGCTAAGAGACGCGGAGCCCATTCTCGACGACAAAAGCCGGCGTCACATCGCTAAGATTTTACAATCAGCCAATCGGATGGGTAGCCTGGTGGACGACCTTCTGGCTTTCTCGCGGATCGGGCGAGTAGAAACGAAAAAGACAACCGTTAATCTCGAGCAGCTTGTGAGAGGTGTGGTCGCCGAAATTGCCCCAGACACGCAGGGTCGGAGAATTGTCTGGCGAATTGGAGCTTTGCCGATTTGCTACGGCGATCCTTCACTGCTCCAGCTCGTGTTCAGTAATCTCGTTTCGAACGCCGTGAAATTCACTCGAACGCGCCTGCAAGCTGAGATAGAAATCGATTCATTAAACCACAGACCGAATGAGGTGGTCGTGTTTGTTAAAGACAACGGAGTCGGCTTCGATATGAACTATCAGGACAAGTTGTTTGGTGTTTTCCAGCGCCTTCATTCGCACGATTCGTTCGAAGGTACCGGAATTGGGCTCGCCACAGTGCAGCGAATTGTTCATCGTCACGGCGGTCGAGTGTGGGCAGAAGGCGCGATCGACAACGGCGCCACTTTCTATGTGGCGTTGCCGAAATCGGAAAAAGGACAACGGGATGAGTAATCTAAAGCGCATCTTGTTAGTGGAAGATGATCCTAAAGACGTCGAGCTAACGCTGACAGGGTTGGCCGAGTATAACCTGGCTAACGAGGTAGTGGTCGTGCGCGACGGCGAAGAGGCGCTCGATTATCTGTATCGTCGGGGCAATCACCAGACCCGCCCCAAGGGTAATCCGGCAGTGATGCTGCTCGACTTGAAATTGCCAAAGGTCAATGGCTTCGAGGTGCTCGAGCAGGTTCGAGCTGATGAAAACCTAAAGATGATCCCCGTCGTGGTCCTTACCTCTTCGCACGAAGAGCGCGACCTGGTGAAAAGCTACAAGTTAGGCGTGAACGGCTATGTCGTTAAACCGGTTGATTTCCACCAATTCGTCAACGCCGTGAAGGAGCTAGGCGTGTTTTGGGCGGTGATCAACGAGCCTCCGCCCGGCAGCGTCAAAAAAAGATAAGGGATGAATTTTCCGCTCCAAGTTCTGCACCTTGAAGACGACGCGAGGGACACAGAACTGGTCCAAGCCGCGCTCGAAGGAGAAGGAATACAGAGCGAACTGACGAGAGTCGAAACGGAGCAGGATTTTCTCGCCGCGCTCAAACGGGAGAGGTTGGATCTGATTCTCGCTGATTACACACTGCCGTCCTTTGACGGGTTATCCGCGCTGAGAATTGCGCAGCAGCACTCGCCGGATGTGCCATTCATATTTGTTTCCGGAACACTGGGTGAAGATGTCGCCATTGAAGCGCTTAAGACCGGGGCCACCGATTATGTCCTCAAGACGCGCTTGGCCCGGCTGGGGCCAGCGGTCAATCGCGCGTTGTCCGAAGCCCGGGAAAGGGCAGACCGCAAACGGGCCGAAGCTTTTCTGGCCGGAGAGAAACGCATTCTCGAGATGATCGCCAAAGGCGATCTATTGCCTGCGATTCTCGATGCGCTCTGCCATTTGGTCGAAGAACAGCTGCCTAATGTTATCTCTTCCGTTTTGCTCTTGGAGGGAGATCAGTTGCGGCATGGCGGAGCGCCCAGCCTGCCCAAGAGTTATAACGGGGCAATTGATGGTCTCGTTATCGGACCGTCGGAAGGTTCATCTGGGACGGCTGCTTATCGCGGCGAACCGGTTATTGTTTCCGATATCGCTACCGATCCGCTCTGGGCGAAATACCGCGATCTGGCTCTCTCACATTCGCTGCGCGCCTGTTGGTCCACGCCGATTCTTTCGTCCGAGAACAAAGTGTTGGGGACTTTCGCCATGTACTATCGTGAGCCGCGAAGTCCCACTTCCCAAGATCTCGGCCTGATTGAGCTGGCGACCCACCTGGTGCGGATAGCCGTCGAACGCGATCGTGCGGAGGAAGCTTTGCGTACTTCCGAACAACTCGCGCGTAGCCATGTGGAAGTGATGATGCGCAGTCTCGATGTCTTGGCAACTCAAGCCGCTCCAGAGAAGTTCATCGCAGAGATGTTGCGAACAATTGGTCAGCACCTGCACGCGCGTGGTGTCTTGCTGTGGCTGCGGAACCAGGAGGACGACTCGCTGCGCTTGCATCTCGTGATCGAAAATGACCAACAGGTCGCGCCGGATCCAGACCATCCATTCGTCAAGGACCCGCAGGCATGGAAAAGAAGTCTTCAACTTCAGGAGATGCTATTTACGAAGGGTCCGGTGGTGTGCGACGATGTCGAACGGGACTTCCGCATTGGTGCAGAATTCCGGGAATACCTAATGAATAGAGGGCGCAAGAAGTTCCTAGCTATCCCCATGTTTCTATTGGGAGAAGTGCGCGGCTTCATTGGTATTCAGCATGATGAACCTGGGGCGTATCGCCCAGAAGAGGTCGAGCTGGCGCAGGCGCTGGCCCATCACGTGATGCTAGCAACCCACGGCGCTGAGCTCGGCGAGCAGCGCCGGCACGCCGTGCTATTGGAAGAGCGGACGCGTATGGCGCGCGATATTCACGATACCCTCGCGCAAGGGTTCACCGGCGTGATTATCCAGTTGGACACATCGGTCGAAGCCCTGCGAGACGAAGAACCCGAAGAAGCGGTAAAGCATATCGGCCGGGCACGTGAACTCGCGCGCGAAAGTCTAACCGAGGCGCGTCGTTCAGTGCACGCGCTCCGCCCACAGGCACTCGAGAAGGCCACGTTCGCTGACGCGCTTAGGGCGATAATAACAAATACAACGGCGGGCACTTCGCTTCACAGTGATTTTCAGCTCAACGGCGAGCCGCATGAATTGCAACCAGCTGTCGAGGAAAATCTGTTACACATAGGGCAGGAAGCCTTGAGCAATGCGCTGAAGCACGCGTGTGCAACCAAGTTTCGGACGCGATTATCTTTCGACTCCGATGCAGTTCGTCTGGAGCTTCGCGACAACGGTAAGGGATTTGTTGTCGGCTGCGCAAATGGAGGAGGTATTGGATTACTCGGAATGAGGGAGCGCGCCCAACAGATCGGCGCGACCCTTGCGGTAACAAGTAAACCTGGTAAAGGCACAAAGATCCTTGCTGTGTTGCGTCAACAGTCAGTAACGAAATGAAAGCATCAGACGATAAGAAGAAACCCAAGGCAAAGAAGGAACGTATTCGTATTCTGATCGCCGACGATCACAGCGTCGTCCGTGAAGGCCTGGTTTCGTTAGTTAAGCGTAAATCCGACATGGTCGTTGTCGCCGAAGCCAGCAATGGACGCGAAGCGGTGGAACTTTGGAAAGAGCATCGGCCCGACGTGGCGTTGCTGGACTTGCGCATGCCTGAGTTGGATGGCGTTGGCGCGATCAAAGAAATCCGGGAACTGGACGAATACGCGCACATCGTCGTACTTACCACTTATGATGGTGATGAAGACATCTATCGCGCCATCAAAGCGGGCGCAAAAGCTTACCTGTTGAAAGACACTGCGCGCGACGCACTGGTCGATACCGTTCGCAGGGTGCACGCCGGCGAAACCTACCTGCCTCCTCAATTGGCCGCGAAACTAGCTGAGCGTGTCGGCGGCGAAGCATTAAGCCCGCGCGAGATCGAGGTGCTGCAGCGAATGGCAGTTGGCAAGAGTAATAAGGAGATCGGCGCCGAGTTATTCATCAGCGAAGGAACAGTTAAAACCCACACCAAAAGTATCTTCAACAAACTCGATGTGGTCAGTCGGACCGAGGCAGTCGCAACGGCCACTCGCCGCGGTTTGATTCAGTTGTAGGAGGGTTCTAGCTCCCAAGATATAGCAAGCAACTCTTGGTGATCGGCAAAAATCTGCCGGGCGCGCAACGGCCGCCTACCCGGCAGCGTGCGTAGAAATATACGAAGAGGCGAATGCAAATGGACTACGGTTTCATGACGCTCTTCGACTACGCGTCTTGATGCTGGTGCTTGCGACGGAAAGCCTCTATGAACAAACAGAAGCAGCCGCGGGGGTTGGCGGATGCCGACGTGGAGGTGTTTGGCGCAGCGTCTAATCCGTTGCGCTCGGCCTCTATCGCCCTCGTCGTCTCGTCCGCGCTCTGCTGCCAGGCCGCCTCGCGCCAGGCGCACGCCGACGTCGCCGCGCCGACGCCTGTTGATCGCGCGGAGCGCGCGAGCAAATGGGTCGTCCTGGCCCTGTCGGGGACGGCGACCTTCATGACGACGCTGGATTCTTCGATCGTGAACATCGGCCTGCCGTCCATCGCACGTGCCTTTGGCGTACCACTCTCGGGCAACATCGAATGGGTCGTGATCGGCTATCTCGTTGTTATCGCGGCCGTCTTATTCACCTTCGGACGGCTGGCCGACATGCTGGGACGCAAGCCGCTCTTCCTGGCCGGTCTCGCGGTCTTCACGCTCGGCTCGGCGCTCTGCGGGGCCGCGCCTTCACTGGGCATGCTCATCGCCGCGCGCTGCTTCCAAGGCCTGGGTGCGGCCGCTATTCTCTGCGTCAACGTCGCCATGATCACGCGCTCGTTTCCGGCCGCCGAGCGAGGCCGGGCGCTCGGCCTCAACATGATCCTCCTGGCACTGGGCGTGAGCGTGGGGCCAACCATTGGCGGCATCCTGACCCAGACGTTGAGCTGGCGGTGGATCTTCTATGTCAATCTGCCGATCGGCGGCCTAGCTCTCCTCGCCGCCTGGCGTCTGCTCACCGAGCGCTACCGCTTAGAACAGCAGCGCTTCGACCTGCAAGGTGCCGCGCTTCTCGCAACCGGGCTCGCCGCGCTGACCCTCGGTCTCTCCTTCGGGCAGGAATGGGGCTGGGGCTCGCTCCGGTTCGTGGGTTCGATGGGAATCGCGGCCGCCGCGCTCGCGGAGGCGGCGTGGGTGGAGCGGCGAGTGCCCGCCCCCGTCCTGAATCCGGCGCTGCTACGCAGCCGGGTCTTCGTACTCGCGAACGTCAGCTTCATGATCTCCATGTTAGCCCTCTTCGCGGTGAGCTTTCTCTTGCCGTTCTACCTCGAGGAGCTGCAAGGTTTCGATACCCTTCGGTCGGGACTGTTACTCACGCCGCTCCCGCTCACGCTCGCGCTGGTGGCGCCCGTCGCCGGGGCGCTCGCAGATCGGGTGGGGTCGCGCTGGCTCGCGCCGCTGGGCCTGGCCATCGCCTGCGCAGGCTTGCTTCTCCTGAGTGGGTTGACTCAAGCCACCTCGATTTTCTACCTCGTTCTGTGCCTGATCGTCACCGGGATCGGGCAGGGGCTCTTCCAATCGCCCAATGCGCGCGCGATTATGGGAGCTGCGCCGCCTGATGAGCTAGGTGTTGCCTCGGGCACACTGGCCACCGGGCGGGTCATCGGTCAGAGTCTCAGCGTCGCAGTGGCGGGCGCGGTCTTCACGAGCGTCGGCGGCGCGGCGGCCGGTGCGGCCCTGGCAGCCGGCCGGGAGACTCTCAGCGTTGAGCAGGCGCGGACGCTGCAGCAAATATTCGTGACCGGCCTGCATGCTGCTTTTGTGGTGTGCGCTGTGGTCGCGGCACTGGGTGTCGTGACCGCGCTGCTTCGGGGCGCTGAAGGGGATGATCCGCCGTCGGCTGAGCGAATAGCTACGAATTCCGTCAAGTAACTGCCGGTTACGAACGCTGAGCACCTGTTTTATTTTTACCTGACCACTGACGGTTCGGTTAAATGCTTCGATTGCGTTTTGAACGGAACAGAGAAGCGATGCATGAGCGCTGATCGCCTCGTGGAGGGGCTGCCTAATGCAAGCTCCGTCGCAGCTTTCGCACCATGTCTCGATACGACCCGGATCTGACTCAAACTGGAGTCGGTGCGTTTTGCTCGATCAGATTCTGACTCCTCAAATCCGCCCAGAACTCAGCCGGAATTTTAGTCTGCATTGAAGTGTAGTCTTCCAGGATCTGACGTTCTCTGCTGACACCCACCACCAGGGCTGCGGCAACATCAGGCGCGGCAGAAAACTGCAGTGCGGCCGTTCGCAAATCGACCCCATGATTGGCCGCAATCTCACGCAGTCTCTTGCGTTTCTCAATACAGGTGGCGGGAATTTTGTAGGAGTCCTTTCCGTAGTTGTACCTCGGACTGCCCGATATGAAGCCGGCATTAAGCGAAGATCCGATCACCAAAGAGACGTTCTTTTGCCTTACCGCTGGGAAGATGTTATTGAGCGCGTTTTTGTGATCGATCAGCGAATACTGCGAGGCCAAAAGGCACACGTCCGGATCAGCCACCTCGAGAACTCGCAGAATGGGTTCCGGCCTGTTTACACCTAGTCCCCAACCCTTGATGATGCCCTCTTCGCGCATGCGCGTGAGCTCAGGGAATGCGCCTGTTGTCGCAATCTTGAACTGTTCCTCCCAGGAAGTCGGTAGCAGTTTATTGTCAGGCGAAAGGTCATGGACGAAAGCAATATCGAGGCTGTCGATCCCTAGTCTTTGCAGGCTGTCTTCGATCGAACGCCGGATCCCCGGCCCTGTATAGTCGAACACGACATCGTTCGGCGAGGGCGAAAAGGGGAATAGATCGCGACTGTGTGCGCTCTTTGACGCCTTCAGCAGTTTACCGACTTTCGACGATATGATGTAGTCGCTTCTTTTCTTGTTATGAAGAAAGTAGCCGAATCTCCGCTCTGCCAGGCCTAATCCATACCACGGCGACACGTCGTAGTAACGGACACCGGCAGACCATGCTGCCTCCAGGATAGCGCTCGCATCTTCATCTGTTACTATAGAAAACTCATTCCCTAATGGTACACCTCCCATACCAAACTTGAATGGTGGCTTGTAATGACCTTGACGGGAGGTGTTGGCCGCATTTTCCGCCGCATTTGTCGCTGCCTTCTCGTTGGCGTTGCGCGCAGCTAATGCGCCACGAGGCATCAAAGCTGCGGCTGCTGTAAGCGCCGATCCTTTCATTGCGACGTTCAAGAATTCTCTGCGTGAAGTCATAGTCAACTTGCCTTTCTTTTTAAAGAAGCTGTACGCTCGCGCCGCACGCGGCTGCTATTACACATTCAGAAGATTTGCAGGTGCAACCTCAGCCTTGGTCCAGCCTCTCTCTTTCGGGCGATAGCGAAATACAAAAACCTTTATGCCCATGCGTGAAACCGCTTTCTTCCTATCGGAGAGTTGCAGTTCGTCAATGCTAACGGAAGGTGAGCACCTGCTTTGCTTTTGCGTGGCCGCTGGCGATTCGCTCGTAGGCTTCAATGGTGTTTTCAAACGGAACGAGCTGAAGAGGGGGAGGTTTCAGCGCGCCAGCCTCGAATCCTAGGCGTAACTCGTCGGCGATTGCTGCGACATCGCGAGGCGTGAACTTCATGCTATCGACGCCAATCAGTCGCGAGAGATTGTGATAGAAATCAATTAGATCGAAACTTACTCGCCTGTCGCCTGTGCTTGCTATTGCGACTTGCCGCCCACCGATTCGCAAACAACGCAGCGCTGGCTCAAACATGGCACCGCCAACCGTGTCGAGAACCGCTTCAACCCCCTTGCCGTTCGTTAATTCAAAAACGCGATCGCGCAGGTCGTCTGTTGTTGTATTGATGATGGCAGCAGCTCCCGGAACAGGATCCGAGCTGCGAACCGCACCCAGCACGCGCGCTTTCCGCCAGTTTGCAATTTGCGTGGCCGCCTGTCCTACTGCACCGGCAGCGCCCATAATCAGAATTGTTTCTCCGGCTTGAAGCTCTGCAGCACCGACCAGGGCGGCCCAGGCTGTAATGAAAGGAACGCCGATAGCTGCGGCTTGTTCCAAGCTTAGCCTGCGCGGTTTCAGCGCTAGTGCTTCTTCTGGCACTGTAACGTACTCAGCCTGCGCGCCGTCGTGTGTCATCCCGAGACCAGGGCCGCTGCACCACACCTCCTGCCCTTGGTACCTTGTCCCTGTCACGACAATGCCTGAAAAATCGCGGCCCGGAGTGCGCGGCAAAGCTGTTGCCGGGAAGAGACCCGCGATATTCTTCACGTCACTTGGGTTTATTGCCGCCGCTTTCACCTGAACCAGCGCTTCGCCAGCGCCCGGCTCGGGCCGTGGGATTTCTTCGATGGCCAGCACGGACGGCGGACCAAATTTGCTAAAGCGCAAAGCTTTCACGTTTCAGTTGTTTGTTAGAAAAAACCCTGTCTTTACAGAGCAAGGATCTCTGCCTCTGAAAGGTCTTTGAAATTTTTAACCATACCTCGATAGAAGCGACATGCCTGACTCACCGTCGGAGAATCGCTTAACGATCTTTTTGTAAAATTGCGTTCTTTGATTGTCATCTTCATTTCGGGCAGTAGTGCTCGCAGAATTGCCATTGTTCGCGAGATACGCGTAGATAGCCGAGAAATCCTGGACGGCGTGACCTTCCATCATTGCGAGGCGATACAGTTCTTTGGCGGCATTGGTGACAGGCATCGCTACTCCGGATTCGAACGCACTCACTGATGCAAGATGCAAGTCCTTTTGCTGCCACCGCAACGGAAATTCGGCTTCGTAATTTCCGGTCTCGATTTTCTTCCGCTTCGATGCCAGAAACGGCGCGACCGCAGGCGTACCCAGCAATGAATCGAACAACACGTCGCGTGAGATTCCGAGCCCCTGGCCCAACGCCATCGCTTCCGCAAACGCCACCATGGCGTTGCCTAGCAAAACATTGACCACCATTTTCATGGCAGTGCCCAGGCCGTGACCGCCCACATGGACAATCCTGTTGCCCATGCAGAGCAATAACGGCTGGATCGTTTCCAAATCCGCTGGTTCAGCTCCTACCCAAAAAACGAGCTTCGCTTCGGCCGCTGGGACAGCGGAACCGGTTACTGGTGCATCGACAAAATGAACGCCGCGGCGCGCCGTTTCGGCGACCATTTTCTTCGAAAACGATGGATTCACCGAACTGCAATCGATCCAAAGCGCATGTGGCCGGAGGTGATCCAGAAACCCATTCTCGCCCAGCGCCACTTGTTCGACCGCATCCGGATCGGGCAGCATCGTGAACAAGACGTCTACTTGTTCCGCGATGTTCGCCGGGGAATCAGCAAATGTTCCGCAAGGACCAAGCAGGGGTTCCGCTTTCGCACGGGTGCGATTGAAGACTACCAAAGAGTAGCCGTGCTTTTGCAGGTTCGCCGCCATGCGGCTACCCATTATTCCTAAACCGATGAATCCTATTTTCATTTTATTTCTTTTGTTAGTTCTATTTCATTAGTGGGTCGATCAGCTTGAGTCCTGTCGCCTCATCCGATTCTTTGTGTAAGGGGGTGGGATAAACAGTCATGAATAACTCCAGGGTAGGAAAGACAAACGCGTTGATCACGTGTCCGCCTCGCACCGTGCCATCAGATGACGCCAGAGCTACGTGCGTATGAACAGCAGGTTGGTCGTTGACGAGTGCGATGTCGCCGATCATTGAGACCAGTTCCACCTGTTGTTCAATCGGAATCAGTTTGAACTCCTTCCGTCCGTCGTCAAACCAGGCAACGGTGGCGTGGCTGAATGCGCCGATGGCACTGAAACTACCTGAGGTTACTTTATTTTGCCTGGCAAAATCGGTTAGGCCAGACATGACTTCGTCGCCTTTAGCAAGGATGATTGCGTATTGCTTTACGCCAGCATTTTCCGACAGCAATCGGACCTTCATGCCCGGTGCCTTTCCAGTCGCCACTGGAGCTGATGGTGAAACGTATGTCTCATCCTTGCCACCACTTCGTTGTTGTGCTTTCGCTTCTCTCATATTTGAAAATAATGCCAACGCTAAGACGGGGAGCAGTGTCACTTGGCTGCAAAAGTTATTCATAATTCCTTTCAAGCTGCCATTACTGGCTCTGGTTCTTGCACATTCCCTTCGATCTCTGCGATGTCTACATCGCTGAGTTGAAGGTCAACCGCGCCAACATTCCTTTCGACTTGTTGCGCGTTCCGTGCGCCGACAATAGCGGCAGTCACCGCCGGGTTTCGCAACACCCATGCGACAGCGACCTGTCCCGGCGGCCGGTGATATTTTTCGCCAACTTCTCGCAAACGGTCAACGAGTGCGAGGTTCTGTGAAAGTTTCGGCGCACGAAATTCCGGATCGCGGCTTCGCCAATCGCTATCGGGCAGCTTTGCCACACGCTCGCGAGTCATCGCGCCAGTCAACAAACCCGATGCCATCGGCGAATAGACAATCACGCCGATGCCATTGGAGTAGCAGTAAGGCAGAATTTGCGATTCGATTTCGCGGCGGATCAAAGAATAGGGAGGTTGCAGCGAAATGACTGGAGCGATTTTCTCCGCCTGCCGCAATTGGTCGGCATCGAAGTTAGAGACTCCGATCCAGCGCACCTTTCCTTCCGTTTGCAGCCGAGCCATCTCGCTCCAGCCTTCTTCGAGGTCCTCGGTTGGCCAGTGGATTTGGTAAAGATCAATCACATCAACCTTTAGCCGGCGCAGACTGTCTTCGCATTCGCGGCGAATGGATTTCGCCTGCAAGTTGTTATGGACAGATCCCCGTTTGTCCCAGCGAAGGCCGCACTTTGTAAAAACGTAAGGCCGAGGTCCAGGCCAAGTCTTAAGTGCAGAAGCTACAACTTCCTCAGAGTGACCCATGCCGTAAACGGCGGCGGTATCAATCCAATTCACTCCGAGCTCAAGGGCGCGGTGTATGGCCGCAATAGACGCTTTGTCGTCCTGGTCGCCCCAGCCAAATTCCCAGCCTGAGCCCCCGATTGCCCAGGCTCCGAAGCCGATGGGTGTGATAGACAAATCAGAGTTACCAAGGCGCTTCGTTTTCATGTCAGACTTGGTGATTTTTCTCGCTTTCGTGTTTTCTGTTTTCATAGATTGAAACCTAGTTTTATCGTGATCAGATGTTGTCGTTCAGCTCGCCGCTGGTGGGGGCAATCGAAGTGACTGCAGTGTGTCGGGCGATAGACTTCCGGTAACACTTAGCTGCTTGGCGATTTGATATCTCGCCACCGCGTCGCGCGTCGCCGGTCCGAAAACGCCGTCGATGGAGCCATTGTAATAGCCAAGTTGCAATAGCTGCGTTTGAACGGCTTGAACCGTTGTAGTATCAGCTGGTGCAATGTTATAACTCGTGCTTTCGTTATCGTACGGGCTAACGTCGGTGTAGTAATCGTACGGGTAATAGTCGTTGGCGTAATAGGGAAGGTAATCCCATGGGAAATACCCATCATCCAGTCCCCACCAGAAACCGTCGTCAAAGACAAAGAAGCGACCGTGATCGAAATGTACGTGTTTCCGATCCCAGTCGCCGTGCCAATTTGTATCGTGACGTTCGGCGACGTGGCGGTCGATCCGCCCGTTCACTCCGCCTTGCGGAAGTGTTTGCGATGAACGGGCAACTGAAGCCATCGCGCTACGAGTGGGCTCAATGTTGGAAGTTACTGCTCGATTAGGTCGTCCATCATATACCGGTTGCCTGGATGATGGTCCCCCAAATGAGGAGAACCGAGACCCTGCGCCGGCAAAGTTCGAAACACCACCTGACAAGTGCGATCCCCCAAAGCCGACTCCGCCGCCGCGGCTGCCGACTCCGCCTCCAACGTGTCCGGCAGCCAAAGGGCCACCGCCAAAACCGCCGCCGTGGAACCCACCACTCAAACCTCCCCCATGAAAACCTCCGCCTGCAAATCCACCGCCGTGGAAACCTCCACCTCCAAAACCACCTCCGTGGAAACCTCCTCCGCCACCGCGAGCCGCGACCGGCTGAGTCACTGCTGCAAATAGAAGTAAGCTAACTAAGCTAAATATTGCTCTCATTTTCATACCTTAGCCTCGCATCACGCAGCCCTTCATTGCTATTGCGCGTCCGGCAGATTTCACTGTGCTACCCAGGTGTTGTAGCTTGCTCCCTCCTTTGGGTGACTTCTTCGACGTTCATTGCCTCAATCTAGCTGCGAGTGCTCTGGGGTTCGCTCCCCTCATGACGCACCACGATTTTGGTTGCGAATGTTTGAAACGCACGGATCCTCTGATCTTGAATCAGCTCCCCTCTTGGCAACACGGCACGTCACTGGGGTTCAGGCCCCTGAGACTAATATCAGCAAATAGTTGGAGCTACTGCCAACTGATTCAAAGTCATCTGCCTGTTATTCACTTTGGACCCGGGTCACAACACATGGATACCGAATACGCTACCGATTGTGTTAACTCCACGGGGTAGGGTGGGGATTGGTAATTCGAAGCTGGCTTGACAAAAGTCGCGGTGGTGAATCGCCTCAATGGCATCAATCGCCGGGCCATTTTCTTAAATTATCCCGACTTGTTGACACAACAGTGCATTTTGCGCTACCAAATTGCTACCAATTTTGGTTTGCACGAAAGTGCACGTTTGTACAGCATTCACCTGCGAAACAGCTATTTGCACCGTTAGCTCAATTGGCAGAGCAAGTGACTCTTAATCACTGGGTTGCAGGTTCGATTCCTGCACGGTGCACGAAAT
>Ga0207701_10005248_pt1 | contig 13039 bp, 19 predicted proteins | sample KBSSwiSSwithPhiX_FD_184294 | JGI IMG/M metagenome (GOLD analysis project Ga0207701, IMG submission 184294) | Switchgrass rhizosphere bulk soil microbial communities from Kellogg Biological Station, Michigan, USA, with PhiX - S5 (SPAdes) (version 2) | ecosystem: Environmental > Terrestrial >...
GTTCTGGAACAAGGTCGGAACAACAGTCAGGTCGCCGGCGACGATGCGCAGCGGAGATGAGGGCACGTCATAGACCAGGCGAGACGCCTGGCGCTGGAAGTCCGGGCCATCCTGATTTGGCCGCCACAGGGCGAGCGTTTCAGCCACGAGGCCCGCAACACGTACGGCGCCTGAAAGCACGACCGACGCGTTGGCAAGACCGGTCTCGTCATTCTGGCTCTTGTGAACATAGTCGATCGAACCGCGCGCGGTGACGAAGGCGCTGACGCCGGCAGGCTTTTCAGCGGGACCACGCCGCGCGAGGTCCGCGTCAACCAGCGAAACACCTCTCTGCGCGCGCAAGTCCACCGGGATGTCGATGCCCAGCTCAATCCGTTCAGGATCGTATTTGACGGGAGTTTCCAGCGCTCCGGCCTCGGAAAGGTCGATTGATTCCCGGCCAGCGAGCTGTGCTTGAAGGCGCTTGCGAGCGTCTTCCCTCAGGCGAGGTCCGATCAACTCGATCAGCCGCGCGGCAGGCAGGCTGATCTCTCCCGAGGGCGAAGAGTGTGCGTTTACGTCGCCGACCAGCCGGCCGTTGTCGGTGAGCGGGATCGTGATGCTCGCCGTGCCAGACGTGCCGGCAACAGGCTCGCTCGTGGACTCAGGTGCCTGGGCGCCGGCCGGAACGGCGGCGAGCGCAGCGAGCGCTCCTGCGGCGCAGCCGCTAGCGCGTTGCCGGAACGAACCGCGCTTCAAGCGATCCGGACCCTGATGGCAGGCTGATCGGCAGGACCAGGCTGCGCCGCTGACCCGGCCCGACGAGACCGTAGCCGATCGCCTGCTGGATCTCCGACGGTGCGAGAGTGCGCTCGAACACGGTCTTGCCCTGTGCGTCACGCTCAACCAGGCTCAAGGTGCCTCGCGACAAATAGGCATGGGCCGCAGAATCGTTGTGGACGACAACAACCGGCGCGGGATTGCCGGCGGCGTCACGTCCGATCGATGCCGATTCAACTGTCAGGTTCGGTTTTGTGCGCGGCGGCATGACGCTCACCAGCACCTGGAAATTATAGAGCACCTGGATCGTCGATTGGCCTTGGGGGAGGGCAACGGGCGCCTGCGCCACCGTCACATAATAGGATTTGCTTCGATCGAGCGCTCCCCCGGCCCATTGGACTCGAAACGTTTGCGTCCGTCCGGGCTGAATGACGGCCTGGGCAGGAAAGACTGCCAGGTCCTTGGACGGCCCGGAGATTGTGGCTCCTTCGTCGCCGAACGAAAGGGATTCGACGCGAATCTCGACAGGCAGCCGCTCGGCGTTGGTATTCTCGACGGTGATCGTATGACTCGTGCCGTTACCGACCGCATTGAGGTCGATCACGATCGGTTGCACGGTCGTGGCCAGGGCGGAGGAAACGGTAAGTGCGCTGGCCGAGGCGACGGCCAGTATCGATTTCCAGATGGTGCGCATGCCCCTCTCCTTCCGCATCATGTCGGCGAGATCGTGATCAAGATGACGCTCGTATAAGCACCGGCGACCAGCAGCGCTCCGGCGGCCGTCCCGAAGCTGTAGACCCGCAAGGTGACGTTGTCGGCCGCGTTGGCGAGCGGTGCAGTCAGCTGCACGTCGGTCGGCGCGGGCAAAGAGCTGGCGGTCGTGTACGTGATCGAGGGCGGCGTTCCCGACGCTTGCAGGACCGCGACCTGCGCGGTGTAATCGATGTTGTTCGCATAGCCCGTTGGAGCTGTGGTCCCCGTTGAAAGCCGTGTCGCCGACAGCCTGACGCGCGGCGTGGCGCTGGTGCAGACCAGGCTGAAACTGCGTGTCGCGTCGGGAGAGGCGTCGGTCAGGTCGGTACGAAGCCGGCCATCGTTGCCCGCAAGCTCACCGAGGCTGATCGTCTCGCTGAACGCCTGGCCGCCACCGACTACGCTGCAGCGGCCGGCCACGCTTCCGGTCAGGTTAATCGTGCCGGTAGCCGACTGCGCGAGCGCCACTTGCGGAAAAGCCAGAAGGGCTAGTGTCAGTGCTGCATATTTCATGAGCGCTCCTTCCGCCTTACGTGGCGGGACTGATGGTGACGGTCAGGCGGTCGGTGTAGGAGTTGGAGGCGATAAGCGTCGCCGGATCGGAATAGCCGGGGCTGCTGATCCGGACGAAAGATCCCGGGGCATCCATTGCGGGTCCGGGCAGACGAAGTCCGTTGGTTGCCGTGGCCGGTCCCCTGAAGACGCAGCCCCCTGCGCCGGAAGTCAGGGTCGGCGACTGGCACGTGGCCTGGGCCGTGGTGCCCTGCTCGCCGGCTAGGCTCAGTGTGATCTGATAGGGGGCGAGCGCCGAATATCCGGGCGCCGCCGAGGGCACGTCCGCCGCTTTCATCCCGCCATTGTCCGAGACAATTCCGACCCGGCTCGGAGTATTGCACCGCAGGCTGAAGGTGACGTCGAGCGAATAGGCGCCTTCGACATTGCCGAGCGAATAGGTCCCGTCCGGTGCGGCGCCCGCCGAAAAGGTGCAGGCAGAGCTGACGCTGGCAGTGACATTGACGCTCAAGGTCACCGAGTCCGGCGACCCCGCATAAACGGCTCGGCCAGAGGTTTGCGCGCGCGCCTCTGACGCCGAGGCGGCAAGGAACCCCCCGAGTGCCAATACTGCCGAGATCTTGCATAGGCCGCTGCACATAGCTCCGCCACGAAGCTGGTTAATGATGCTAAAACTAGGCAAGCGCTGGGTGACCTCCCATCGGCAGAAACCCGGGTAAAAGCCATTTGGAGGGGCCTCGCCTTATATTGCGGATGACCCGATTTGGTTTGTCCATCCTAGAGTCCGCTTTCCACCCATTCCGGCCGCAAACAACATATGCTCCCTGGTGGCGGCTTTGAGTGGAGTCTGGCCGGTTCGCGGCAATCTTGACTGGCAAGAGGTTGCGCACGGACAGCGTCCAAAGAAAGGCAGTTCGTCAGTATCAGAGCCCAAAAAGTAAGTGCTTGATCAAAGTCGAAGAGCCACGGTGGACTCATCGGCGCTTGGCACACTCGCAGATCCGATGATCGGGGCGATGAACGAATTATCGCAAGCGAGTGCCAGTCTTTTACGCATGCGAATGCTATTACATTCGTTCAAGGGGTGATACGGAAGAACCGCGGGCGACAGGCAGCGGGGGCAGCCATGGCGACTTTGGCCGACAGACAGACAATCGAAAAAGCACGGCGCGATGCGCTTTCCGGGACGCCGCGGGCGCATGCGGTGGACCGATGGATCTTCGTGGGGATGGCGGTGTGGTTCATTGCCATCGTGCTGTCCGGATTCATCCCGGATTCGATCACTAAAGTCGGCTTGGTTCAAACCGGCCAAAGGGCGCCGTTCCCGATCGTGCTGCACATGCATGCCGTGCTGATGGGGTCGTTCCTGCTGCTGATGCTGGCGCAAAGCTGGTTGATGGCGACCGGCCGGAAGGCGCAGCACATGCGCCTGGGGCTGATCGGGATGGTGCTGGCGCCGGCGCTGGTTGTCGTCGGCTTCGTCCTGGCGCCGACCATGTATCATATGCTGTGGGATGCCGCTCAGGCGGCGCCGGCGGGCAAGCAGGCGGAATTGCAGGGTGCGCTCGGCATCTGGGAAGACATATTGCTTTTGCAGATCAGGATCGGGATCACGTTCGCGATCTTCATGGCGATTGCCCTGACGGCGCGCGTCAAAGACTCGGGCATGCACAAGAGGATGATCTTCCTGGCGGTGGCGATGGCGCTGCCGGCCGGGTTCGACCGAATTCCGTGGTTGTGGTCGACGATGCCGTGGAGCCCGATGTCGGCGGACATCTGGGTGCTGGTAGCGGTCGCGCCGATGTTCCTGTGGGACCTGGCTCGCAACCGCTGGGTGCATCCGGCCTATGTTATCTGGGCAGCGGTCAACATCCCGTTCGCGATTGCGGTTTTCGGGTTGTGGGATACGCCTTGGTGGCACCATGTGGCGCGGCAGATCATGGGTGTGGCCTAGGACGATTGACAATTAGCTGACAGGGGTGCGGACACCTAGTTCGTTTGTTTTCCGTCCACGCGATGCTAACCCTCTCGGCGTGGAACCCTTGGTAATCGTCGGCGCCGGTGGCCATGGGCGCGTAGTTCTCGACGCCGCACTGGCTTCGGGGCTTCAAGTCGCCGGCTTTGTGGCTGACCCTGTCCAAGGCCCGGTGAACGGTATTGCCTTCCTCGGCCCCACAGCGATGCTCGACGAGCTCCACGACACGCACCGCTTCATCGTCGCCATCGGCGACCAACAAGCGCGCCGGGAGCTTTCGCTGCGCCTCGCCGGTCGGCTACAATCCGTCATTCATCCCACTGCCTGGGTCTCCCGGACCGCGCGAATTGGTCAAGGTACGGCTGTCATCGGCGGCGTCATCGTCAACGCCAATGCGGACGTCGGCGACTTCTGCATCCTCAACACCGCCTGCTCGGTCGACCATGACTGCCGCCTCGCCGACGGCGTCCAACTATGTCCGGGCGCGCGCCTCGCCGGCAACGTCTCCTGCCGCGAAGACGCTTTCATCGGAACCGGCGCCGTGGTGATTCCAGGTGTTCACATTGGCGTGCGAGCAACGGTCGGCGCTGGCGCGGTAATTGTTCGAGACATTTCGGACGACAGCAAGGTCTCCGGCGACGCAAGCAACTGAACTCTCGCGGCATACTGTGTCATCACTCTAGCGGTTGCTCAGGACCCATCTGGACGATGCTTCGCTTTTTGGCAGGATAAACATCGCGCTGTGGCTGGCGAGCGGCGTATTGCTGAGAGTGGTCTCCTGGGCTTAGCACTGATCGGCGGCTCTCCCGGAGCATTGCTTGCGCGAAAGTAAGCGCCGAGTAACCAAGGACGCCAAGAGTCGGGCAGGGTAGGGACCCCGGTCCAGCCAGTGTGAGGGGTGATTTGCATGAGTACCTGGTCAAGATACGTGCCGGTCTATCTGATTGACCGTGACGAGGACCGCTACGGCCGCAAGCTGCGGATCGTGTTGGTTAACGGCACCAGCGTTGGCAACACGCTGGTCGGGGAGGGGCTCGCCCGCTGGTACGGCAGTGGGCGCCAGCCCTGGTGCTGAGCAAGTCCGTGCTCACTGCGTGATTTCTTGCCGCGCACGGCGCTCCCGTAAGGCGAGCTTTGTCAGGAGCTTAGGCGAGCCCAATCTCATGATGCGACGTTAGCGGCTTCACGCTCTTAGCTGGCGTCCGCATTCGACCCATTGTGGAAATAGCCAAGAGCCTAATCGCCCACGGCTGGCGCAATCATGCAAAGGCCACAAGAAGTTGCTCATGGACTTCGGCAGGTACTCCAAGGCTGACCAGCATCGTGCGGGTCTGTCGCGCCGAAAGATACTTGCTGGCGACCTCGAAGACTGGCTTGTGAAGCAGGGAAGCCCAGCATGCTATCAACCAGGCTTGCTCGTTGGAATTGAGTACGAAGGGGCCATCCAGATCTTCGTATTTGATGGCTTCGACAGCCCAGCCACCCTCGCTATCAACGATGCATAGCTGCGCTTTGTTGGTTTTGCGATCTGCGGAAAAGATTGACTGCTTTCCGGACTTGCTTTCGAAGATACTAATGAACCTACCGCGAGACAGGTCGAGCCCATCCGGTATTTCACCTTGATTGTTCGGAATGATGAGCGGATCGGACATGCTCGTTTCCCTTCAGGTGAACTACTCCCAAGTCACCCTAGGACGAACCTTGAATTAGGCTCACTCCGTATTCGTCCCGAGAGGGCTTTCCATCCAACCCAACTTCTAGGCTCCCTACAGTCCGGATTCGACCCAAAGTTGCCATTGGCGTGGCGTCGGAGTTCGGCCGACTGTGGACAGCCCGCATTCAGACAGGGGATCGCCTGGTTTATGACCGGCACGACTATCCGATTGCCGACGCACCCTTGATCGACCAGCTCGCGAAGCCAAAATGGGAGGCAATGAACAGGACGGTCAACGCGCTCCAGTGAACCCATTTCTCAGTGCGCCAAAGCATCGCGACAAGACAGGCCAGCGTACCGGCAATGACCGGCAAGACGTAACTCCAGACGAATGCCGGATGAGTTGAGAGATACGACCAGTTGCTTGCCAGCCCATCGCCATTGTCCAAGACGTAGCCGACGATAAGCACCGTATAGAAGTAGCCGCGCTCCGATAGATAGAAGCTGAAGAGATCGACCCCGTGGGGAGGCACTTCGTCCGGCAGGATGGCGCTGGCAGCAAGGAAATACAGGAACAACGGAGTGATTTTCCACAGGAGTCCGTAGAACGAGAGGTGGCTCAGCGCCGTTAAATCCCAGATGGCAAAAAAACTGGTGAGAAGGACTAACAATACCCAAAAGGCCGCAAGCAGTGGGATTGGATGCCAAATCACGCGCTGTCGGGCGCGCAACAGGCGATGGACACTGATCGCGAGGTCGCCGAACGCGATCGCAATCACGATCGTCATGAATGCCGCCAAATACCCGAATAGCGTGCCAGCCTGGACCATACACATCCCCCTTGGGGGCTTGCTAACGACGTCTACTGGCGGCCGCTAGGTCAAGAAACTGGAATGGCGGGTTTCGACCCATTCCGGACTCTAGGAACATATGTTTCGCGGTCGCCTTTGGGGTCGGAAACGAATGAAGCCCGCCGAGCGCAATGTTCGACGGGCTTCACCTTCAGCACGCTGAAACGCGAACTTAGCCGAACTTCCAGCTACCGCAATACGGACGCACTCTCTTCGCCTTCGCGCGGACTTCGCGAGCTTGGGCAAGTATAGGGTAAGCGACCCGCTAAACTCCGGTTTTAAACCGATTTTGTCGGGGTGCGCGGCGGCTTATCGCGGCGTTACCTCCCAACCTAACCGGCCCGCCGAAGGTTTGCCCCTTGAACTCGGCGGGCCTTTTTTTGTCCAGCAACCAGAAGCATTCGCCAGCTAGGAGATGGAGGAGGTCGGCAACCTATCGCCCCTTGGCGCGGCGGCGGGCTTTTCGTCGCGCTCGCCGTCGCGTCGCATCGGACCGGCCAAAGTCACGACCGCTAGATCATGGACATAATCGCCAAGAACTAATCGAAGGGTCGCACATATCGAGCAAGGGTCGTCGTCGCTCGGCTTGTCGTTGCGGGTGGCGTAAGCCGTGACGGGGTAGGACTGGCACCCCGGTTGCCAATGCCAGAGGTCGTTCTTTCTCGCGCTTATAAGGCCTCGACGATACTCGGTCATGCACGCCACTCCCACGCAACGCAACGCAACGCAACGCAACGCAACGCAAAGCGAGCGGTCGCGTCGGTTGTTCCGTCGTCGCGCCGACTTGGCGAGCTTGGGCAAGCATAGGGTAAGCGGGTCCCTAACTCCGGTCTTAACCCGATATAGGCGGCGGACGCGGCGTCGTAGCTCGGAACGGTTCCCCCCACGGGAGCCGGCCCGCCGACGGACTCCCTGAATCTCGGCGGGCCTTTTTGTCCAGCCATCGCGCTCGGCCCCAAAAACATTGTCGCCAACGATAAAACTTGCGTCATGATTGGCAAAGAGTCTTGGGGCCTCGCCGATAGGGTCACCGCGATTAGCGGGAGTGTCCAGTTGCTTAGCGAAAACTCTATTGAAAGGTTGCGCACTCGCGCCGCTTGGTTCCGAAGTCTGGCGTCAGAAGCGACTGATGACGAAGCCGCTCGGGCCTTGCTCCAACTAGCGTCCGAAACGGACCAGTTGAATAACGCCGTTCAAGACGACCCCAACCGCGAGGACTGACTTCGTGGCTTACTCGGGATTTGACCGGATTATGGGACCAATCGGGCGGCCCTAGTGTCTAGGCTCTCCCCAACGGAGACTGGCCCGCCGAACCCCTCCAACTTTGACGGGCCATTTGTGTCTGCATTCGGCCCATTGCAGCCATAAGCATTTAACCTTCGGGTTTTGATGTATGTTAAGCCGCATTAGAATGGCTTAGGGCTGGTGGATCGCCGATTTGGACCCAGCGCATCGGCGGCTGAGAGACGCGTAGTTGCGCTCTGCTCCCAAGGAGGCGCAACCGATGTCGGCAGGCAACCCACCCCTTACCGACACCATCATATTTAGCATGGTTGACGGCGCCGTTTGGGCCAGCTGGCCGGGAAAGCGTGCATCAGTGGAGTTGGGCCATTCCGACGCCGTGACCTACATGATGCGTGACTTCCTCGCTCAATATGAACTTGGTGAGCGTATGTCGCGTCGCACGGGCACCGACGACTAGCGTCAGCTTCCACCCGAACTTGCCACGAGCGGCCTAGCGTCCGGAATCGACGCGTTGCAGAAAACGACTTCAGCGGACGCAACAGATGACACGGCAGCCATGCCGGCCGCGAGCAATACGCGATACGATTTCATGCTTACACTACCCTCCCAAACAGCACTGGCAGGATAGCTACCAAATCTTCCGACGAGGGCAAGCGGACCTAAATAGGGTCGCATTTCAACCCATTCCTGCCACTAGGAACATATGTTTTGCGCGGTGTCGAAGGGCCCACGACGATGGATGTCGATGGCGGAGATGAGATTCCATCAGAGGCTGGCTAGTCTGGGTCGAATTCGTTCGGGACCAATGCACGTCGCGCCAAAGTCGCGCCTTCCATGGCTGCCATCTTTGCTCGCCTAAGGCTTACCAGAGTCGGACGGCCCGGTACTGCTGCAAGCCTCGCAATTCCGACATCGATGACATTGGTCAGCTCATCGAAATGCATTGCGATATCGAGGAATCGACTTGTCCTGGTATTCGCTTCCGTGCGCTCAACGAGCTTCAGGGCGGGCTTGGATGACCTCGTGTTCCGGTGCTGACTGGCGAGGTCCTCGTTCGAACGATTTGACCACTCGATTGTCCGTGCAACGCTACCCGTAATCGCTTGGATTGCCTTCACCTCATCGGAGGTGGGAGCGCGAGGCGTCAAATGATAGATCGCGAATGTGCCGATTACCTCGGACTGGTCATTGAGAATGGGCGTGGACCAGCACGCCTGCAGCCCATAAGCCAATGCATACTCTCGATAGTCGGCCCACAAAGGGTCCGTATCGATGTTGTCAACGTATACCGGACGACGGAGGAATGCGGCCGTGCCACAGGATCCTGCACACGGCCCAATCTCCGCGCCATCGATCGCGGCGCAATAAGCGGGCGGAAGATTGGGAGCCGCGCCATGCCTTAGCTGGCTCCCGTCGAGCAACAATATTGAGGTCAGCATTTCGGTGTCAGCTGCAGCCTCGACGGCGAGTAGGTGGCGATTTAAAACGTCGTTGAGCGCAGCGCCGTTGGCCATCTCCAGCGGAACCTGGGCCTCGCGAAGGTGCAGTGAGTCCTTGAGCTGGAGTGCGAAAGTCATAATTTGAGCCGACCGATTTGAGGCGCAAAGATCATGCGTTTCTGTCGAGGAAAACTAACGGTCAAAACGGTGCCCTTGATTGCACGATGGATGGAGAGCCGACCGCCGAGTTCTCTGACACGCTCCCGCATTCCGAGTACACCAACGCCCAGCATTGGACCGACTTGGGAATCGAGGGCTTCAAATCCAATGCCATTGTCTTGGATCATCAGGTGTACGCAACTTTTCTTCCCGAGCAATCGAACGGTTGCCTGCGTCGCACCGGAGTGTCGATGGATGTTGGTGAGGGCTTCCTGGGTCAGGCGGTAGAGGGCCGCTTCAATCGAGCTGGATACCTCACCGCAATCGCTAACATCGATATCGATTTCCACACCCGTTCGCACTGCGAATCCGCGGACAAGATCATGAAGAACCGACGCCAGATTGTTTGCGACCAATGAGGGCGGGTGGGCAAGAAACGAGAAAGTGCGGATTTCCTGCTGGACCACTTGAACCGCCGCGCTGCATTTGGCGATGACCGCGTCGACTTCCGGCCCAGCATCTTGGGACAGCAAGGCGAGATCCAGCTGCAGAGCGACCAATAATTGTGAGGTGGAGTCGTGCAGCTCGCGAGCAATGTGTCGGCGTTCGGCCTCCTGCGCTCGAAGCACCTGACCGCCGATCCGGCGTTTCTGACGTTTCAAAGTGACTAGCTCAGTCACATCGTGAACGCTGACCAAAATGCATCGGGTTCGATGAACGACTAGAGCCATAATCATGACGATGAAGTCGTAGCCGGCGAAGGCCCCTTGGCCATGATACACACAACGGAACGTCTGCCGCTTGCCTGCGCTAACGTCTTGAAAGGCGCGGAATATCGGCACGGCACCTTGGTCGCCGTCCTTAATCAAGCCAGCCAGAAAACCCACATAGTCTCGGCTGATATGAAGGCCGGTGTGGGCCTGCCGCTCGACTTGTCGGCGCCAACTCTCGTTGATCGTGAGGATCGTCCCATCGCAGTCAATCAACGCGATCTGTTCGACGAGGCCGTCGATGATTTGTTGAATTTCAGCAAAGTCTACTTGTGCGGCGGCCAGACTCTGCCCTGGCGAAGCTTCCTTCTTGCCTGCAGACGCCATTGGCTACCCCCGAGGCGTTGCGCCTCCATGGGGTTGTAACATGGACTGCCTCGTCATGCGATGCGGCAAGTGACCGGTCGTTAAAGTCCGCATTCGACCCATTGCGGAAATTGCCGGTGCGATGTTGCTCCCATCGTTTGACGAGTGCCGACCCGAACTAGCTGGCGTCCTTGCGGTGTAGGATTACTTCGAGTTGGTCGGCCGTCGCCTCCGACGAATCCGCCAACCGGCAAAATTCCTCAGCCTGGGTCTTCGATGATGCTTCATCGGCCCATTTTCGATAGCGGGCGGCCATAGCGTGCATGTTTTGGATTAGTTTGGGAAGTGCGGTTGGCGGCATCCAGTCGCTCGCGTCAATTGATAAATCAGATTTACTCTAGTCCGCATCGAGTCATATCAGAATACGGAATTGTCCTTATTTTACCGGTGGATAGGACAAGCCATGTTCGGATGCTGCTAACCCGCCCCTAGCGATGAGGCTGTGAAGCCTCAAACTCCCCGCAGGGACTAGGGGCTGACCTGTTCAACGTGGCCGATCGTTATCCGAGCAATCATTTTATCGCCCTGCCACAGTTCCGAAGACGCATTGAGAGCGTAGCTCCTCGCTACACTGATCGCCATTTCATCAGTGGACCCGTGCACGTCCATGTGATTGGCAACGCCGGACCCATCACAAGCCAGGAACTTCAGGCAATAGTAGGGCATCACCCGTTGCTGCCTGCCAGGACCTCCTCTGGCGTCCAAAAGCGTTGCTCCACGACTGCCGCAGGGGCCGGGGGTTCGAAGGTGGGATAGGACGCAAGCTCAATCCTACTGCGAATTACTAAAGCAGACAGGCGCTCAGCAGCAGCAGCAGCAGCATGCTCCTCCGGCTGCAGGGAGGGTGCTTTTCTGAAAATCATCAATTGCGGTGCTCCGTCCAAAGCCACCGCTCCACAACCTCAATCCGAGTACGCGCCTAACCCTTGCCAAAAAGCTAATCACCTTGAGGCCGCTGCTAGGGTCCGCTTTCTCCCCCATTTCGGCCTTAAAAGTGCGCCCACCGGGCTGTGGGAGCCGGGCGGGCGCGGGCGCAATTTCTGGGGGACTGGCGCCCATCTAGAAATAGCAATCGAGGCATGAGTTTGCGCAACCGGACTTAATGGCAGGTTTCCACCCAGACTTGCCACAAGCGGCCTAGAGTCCGGAATTGATCCCTTCCGGACATTCGCGGAACGCGCATTGGCGGCCATCGTTGATAACGTTTCTGGAGCAATGTGATGCCCAAGTTCGTGACCGTCGGATACGGCGACGAGGCAGGTTATAATCGAACTCCGCCAGAGGTTCGTGATGCCGCGCACGCGCATGATGCTGGCCTCTTGAAGGCCGGGGCGTTGCTCGGAAGAGCTGGTTCGCCAGTGCAAGTTCGTAATCCAGAGGCCGAAGGCGTGCGCACCGAGCATGCGGCCTTCATGTCGTCGCCACTTCCCATTGCCGGATTCGCTGTGATCGAAGCGGCCGATCTAGCGGAAGCGATCGAAGTGGTATCCCAATCTCCTTGCGCCGTCGCTCACGGTGTCGTCGAGGTTTGGCCCTTACTGGACTCATAGTAGCCTAATCTGCTGGGGCGGCATTCCTGGCCTTACGTGAATGGCAGCGTTCGACCCAAAGCGGCCAATAGCCTTCCTGGCGCGTCATTCCAAAGAGTCTGCCGCCCTGATCCAGCGGGCAGGCCAGCATGGATCTGGGCGTCCACTTTTCGCCCATTGCGGACGTCGGCAAACGATCACGCCTCGACCAAGCGCCACAGTTGAATAAACGTTAGCGGGCCATTGCCGTCTGCCGTCGCGCTAGTGGCAGGAATGGGTTGAAAGGGGACCTACGCCGTCGCCGCAAACCAGCGAGAGCATAGGTCACGCAACGCTTCGGCGCGTTTTTCAACCTCCGCTTTGTCTTGAAACACGATTATGCCCCGGTCGGGCGCGGGCCATCTCGCCAGCCCATCTCTGTCATCGAAACGGAAGCCGTCGAGCGCTTGCGGCTTGGCGCCGCGATGCATGACTACCCTGACTCCGCCCTGGCGCTCCAGTCCCAAAGTGATCCGGTCATCGCCGCCGATCGCAAAGCTCGGCGCATTCCATTTGATGCGCTCCGTCAAACCGGAGTGAGAGGCTGCGATGATGGCCCGGATGGCGTCGACCGTCTCGCGGGTGTGAAGGTCGAGCCTCGCTCTGAAGCTCTCCACGTCAACGACCATGCCAATCTCCCAAGCGCTCCTGAATGTAGCGGTTCGCTAATGTCTGCAACGGGTCGAACGCAGACTCGAGAAAGATTTAGCGGAGGCATAGGAAGAGGACACGGCAACTGACTCAGCTCGCTGACAGGTACATGTACCATGCAATCAGGAGAACGAGCCTCGGCGCAAAAGCGGACCGTGTCCAGGCACCAAGCAGTATTGCTGCTGCGGCGGCTGCGGAACCGGTGCCGAGCGAGAGCCACAATACCTCAGACGATCCTGCGCTTGCCGCCCTCACGATTGCCGCAGCAGAGAGCGCGAGAGACCAGGCGGAGCCGACAAGCACGAAGGCTAGGCGCCGCTGCATCGGCGAGATCGG
>Ga0207701_10005249_pt1 | contig 13038 bp, 10 predicted proteins | sample KBSSwiSSwithPhiX_FD_184294 | JGI IMG/M metagenome (GOLD analysis project Ga0207701, IMG submission 184294) | Switchgrass rhizosphere bulk soil microbial communities from Kellogg Biological Station, Michigan, USA, with PhiX - S5 (SPAdes) (version 2) | ecosystem: Environmental > Terrestrial >...
CAAACTCGCGATCGGCGCGGTCGAACACCTCGGTCAACCCGTCCGTCAGCACCAGGAACAGATCGCCGGCGGCATAGGTGGTCTCCTGTGCCGTGAACTCGCGGCCCGGCAGCACGCCGAGCGGCACCTGCGACACCAGCAGGCTCTCGATCGCCCCCGTGGCGGCGCGCCAGCACAGGATCGGCAGGTGGCCGGCCAGCGTGAACAGCATCCGTCCCTCGCCAGCCGGACGCAGCGCCGCGAAGGTGGCGAACATCTGCGGCTGGCTCACCTCGTACAGCACGTCGTTCAACGTCTCGAGCATCTCGCCGAGCGGCGGCGGCGTCGTCAGGCTCGTGCGCGTCGCGCTCTTCACCATCCCCATCAGGACGCCAGACGGCACTCCGTGGCCCGACACGTCGGCCAGGTAGGCCGTCCATGGCGGGTCGCCGTCGTGCTTCACGAGGTCCACCAGGTCGCCGCCCACCTCGCCGCTCGGCGATGACACGCCGAGAAACTCGAACCCTTCGGTCCTGTCCTCCACACGCGGCACGAGCGTTCGATGGATGTCTCGTGCGAGAGACAGTTCCGTATCGAGCTGGATGAACCGCTTCCCGGACTCGGTGACGAAGATCACGAACAGCGTGTAGCTGATCGCGATGCAGCCCACCGTGCCCATGGCGTTCACGGTGAGGCGCTTCTTGAGCGCCTGCTCGGCCGGCCCGGGCGGCACGAGCGCCGGACCGTCAGGAATGCGGCCGATCGCCATCGAGGCGAGCAGCTGCAGGACGACAACCACCGGCAGCCACCGGAGCCGGAGCATGATGACGAGCAGGTAGGCGACAGCGGTGGTCCCGCCGAAGACGGTCCAGATCGCCAGCGTGGACAGGCGCGATATGCCGAGGCTGGTGATGTCGCCGAGCAGGCCCACCGAGGCAAACAGGAAGAAGACCGCCGCGAGCAACAGGATCCGCGACGAGAGGCTGGCGGACTGCCACATCCGCCGCTGATCCAGGCGGGATCGCGCCGAGAACACTTGCGTCAGCCAGGACGAAAGGGACATGAAGTAGGATCCCGCGAGCCAGTCTAGCCGGTCGCACGCGTTTCGGAGAAACGCCGGCGCGCCCGCAAACCGAGAGGTCTCACACGGCCATGAACAAGCAACGGCTCTTCACGGCAAGTTGCATCGCGCTCATTGCCACGGCGATGTCGTTCGCCATCCGCGGCGACATCATGGGCGACTTCGAGACGATCTTTCATCTGAACAAGACCAACGTCGGCTGGATTGCCGGCGCGGCGTTCTGGGGCTTCGGCCTGTCGATCTTCATCGGCGGCCCGCTGTGCGACCTGCTCGGCATGGGCACCATCATGCGGCTGGCGGCGGCCGGGCACATCGGCGGCACGCTGCTGACGCTCGTCGCGCCGAACTTCGAAGTCCTGTTCCTCGCGACGGTGATCATCGGCACGGCAAACGGGCTGGTCGAAGCCGCGGTCAACCCGCTCATCACGACAATCTTCGACAAGGACAAGACGGCGAAGCTCACGGCGCTCCACGCCTGGTTCCCCGGCGGCATCGTCATCGGTGGCGTGCTGGCGTTCCTCTTCACGCAGATCGGCCTGGGCTGGCAGGCGAAGATGCTGCTGATGCTGATCCCGTCGGTCATCTACACCGTGATGTTCCACGGGCAGCAGTTTCCGCCGACCGAGCGCGCGGCAGCCGGAGTGCCGTTTGGCGACATGTTCAAAGAAGTCGTACGACCGCTGTTCCTCGTCATCTGGGTCTCGATGTGCCTCACGGCCGTGACCGAGCTGGGGCCCGGACAGTGGTACGCCAACGTCTTCAACGAGGTGATGAGCAGCTCGGCTCGGGCCGGGATCCTGGTGCTGGTGTGGGTGAACGGCATCATGTATTTGATGCGGCAGTTCGCCGGCGGCATCTCGCATCGCGTGTCACCCGTGGCTTTGATTGCGACGATGGCCATTCCGGCGGCTGCTGGTCTGTATCTCTTCAGCCGCGCCGACTCCGCGGTGGCGGCCTTTGCGGCCGCGGCTCTGCTGGCGATCGGCACCGCGTTCTGGTGGCCGACGATGCTGGGCATCACTTCCGAGCGGTTCCCGCGGGCCGGCGCGCTGGGGCTCGCCATCATCGGCGGGCACCGGCAGCTTCGCCACTGCCATCGCTGGTCCAGTGATGGGTGCGCTCAACGATCGCTTCGGCCCGCGAGAGATGCTCGCCATCTGGGCGATCATCCCCGTCGCGCTAATCGCGATCTTCGGCGCCATCTACATGCGCGACAAGGCGGCGGGCGGGTACCGCATAGAAAGGATCACGGCCTAGTACGGCACCTGCCCGTGCCGGGCGCTTCGTGCCAAGTGCCTGGTGCGGTGCTTCGCGCTTAGTGCCTCGTGCTGGTTGCGGTGACTCGTGCTGTGCGACCCGCCTTGTGACGGGTGCCAGGTGCGAGGCACGAAGCACGCACGAAGCACCAGGCACGTGGCACCGCACTTAGCACGTAGCACCCAGCACGAGGCACGTTCTGGTACACTCCGCGGCGAATGTTCGATTCGCCCATCGTCCAGATCTCCCTGGACCTGACGAACCTCGCCGAGGCGATCGAGATGGCGGAGATCGCGGTGGCGGCGGGAGTGGACTGGCTCGAGGCCGGTACTCCTCTGCTGCTCGCAGAAGGGCTCCGCGCGGTTGAGACGCTCCACGTCCGCTTTCCCGACCATCCGATCGTCGCCGATCTGAAGACGATGGACGGCGGGTACCTCGAAGCCGAGATGATGGCGAAGGCGGGCGCCAGTTATGTCGTCGTCATGGGCCGCGCGCACGAGGCAACGGTGCGCCGGGTGGTGGACGCCGCGAAGAAGTACGACATCGGCGTGATGGGCGACAACCTGGCCGCGGAAGATCGCATCGCCAACGCGGTCTGGCTCGAGTCGCTCGGCGTGGACATCGTCATCCATCACATCGGGTACGATGAGCGCCGGCTCGTGAAGGGGCTGAGCCCGATGGACGAGCTCGACGACGTGGTGGAAGCCGTCTCGGTGCCGGTGCAGGCAGTGGGCGGACTGTCGATTCGCCAGGCCATCTCGTGCCCCGCGCACGGCGCGCCCCTCGTCGTGCTCGGTGCGCCGCTCGTCATCGACGCGGACGACTTCAAGGCGGCCAGCACCAACCTGCACGGAATCCTCACCGAGATCTGCGGCGAGATCCGGAAGACGCCGTTGAGGCGGCCGAGGAGCTGGGGCTAGGTGGGCAAAGGTGCGTAGGGTGCGTGGGGTGCGCAAGGTGCGTGGGGTGCGCAAGGTGCGTGGGGTGCACAAGGTGCGTAAGGTGCGAGGACTATGAGTCGGATGCAGGCCGTCGTGCAGTACGCGGTGACGCCGATGGCGGTGGAACTGCGCGAGGTTCCGATACCGGAGATCGGCACGTCCGAGATCCTCTTGAAGGTGGGCGCCGTGTCGGTGTGCGGGTCGGACGTGCACCAGGCCTACGGCACGCACTCGTGGGCGGTGAACATCCCAGTGACGCTTGGGCACGAGTTCGGCGGCACTGTCGCGGCCGCCGGCCGTGACGTCGCCGGCTTCAAGGAAGGCGACCGCGTCGTCAGCGAGACGGCCGCCGTTATCTGCGGCACTTGCCTGATGTGCCGAACAGGTCGCTACAACCTGTGCCCCTCGCGCAAAGGATTCGGCTACGGCGTGAACGGCGCGATGGCCGAGTACGTGAAAGTGCCGGCGCGTTGCCTGCACCACGTGCCCGATTCACTGCCGTTCGAGCTCGCGTGCCTGACCGAGCCGCACTCGGTGGCCTACAACGCGATGTGCGGGAACGCCGAGATCAAACCGGGCGACCTCGTTGTCGTGCTGGGCCCCGGCCCTATCGGGCTGCTGTGCGCGCGCATGGCCGCGCTCTCAGGCGCGTACCCGCTCGTCGTCGCCGGCCTTGCCGGTGATGCCGCGCGACTGACGACCGCGCGCGAGCTGGGCGCCACGCACACGGTCAACATCCAGGAACAGCCGCTCGAGGATGTGATCCGCGATCTTTCGCCGATCGGCGCGGACGTCGTCTGCGACGCGTCGGGCGCAAGCCGTCCGCTCGACGCCGCGCTGAAGCTCGCGCGGCCTGACGGGCAGGTAGTGAAAGTCGGGTGGTCGCCGGATCAGATCCCGATCGATCTGAACCCGCTCGTGCTCAAGAACGTCCGCCTCCAGGGCTCCTTCAGTCACAACTACCCGATCTGGGAACGCGTGATCGGCCTGATCGCCGCTGGTCTCACGAAAGCTGATCTAATTGTCGGGCTGAAGGCCGATCTCCCAGGATGGCAGGACGCCTTCGCGGCCATGCACAACGGGAAGGTCATCAAGTCAGTGTTGATGCCTGGGCTCAGCGCTTAGATCGGGGGACTGTCCCCGTGTTGCGAGGGCGGCGTGCTGACAAGGCGGGTTGCGGTAGTCACCGGATCGACGTCAGGAATCGGGCGCGGGATCGCGATTCGGTTTGCGGAACTGGGCGCGAAGGTCGTCGTCCACGGGCGCGACGAGGCCGGCGCGCGGCTCACGCTCGACGCGATCGAGCGCGGCGGAGGACAGGCGGCGTGGCATCGCGCGGACCTCGCGGACGCGGCCGCCTGTCGCGGCCTGATCGAGTTCGCGCGGACGACCTTCGGCGGCCTCGACATCCTGGTGAACAACGCCGCGCTCACGACGCGTGGCGACATCGAGGACGTGCCGCTCGACGTCGTCGACAGCATCTTCGCCGTGAACCTGCGCGCGCCGCTGCTGCTCACGCAGGCGGCCATTCCGCTGCTCAAGATCACCGGCGGCGCCATCGTCAATATCGGCTCGGTGAACGCGTACATCGGCGAACCGAAACTCTGCCCGTATTCGGTGTCGAAGGGCGGGCTCATGACGCTCACGAAGAACTGCGCGTCGTACCTGAACAAGTACCGGATCCGCGTGAACCAGATCAACGTCGGTTGGACGCTGACCGAGGGCGAGGACAAGGTGAAGAAGCTGGAAGGGAAGGGCGACAACTGGCTGGAGGACGCGATGAGGACGCGGCCGTGGGGCCGCCTGCTGCTGCCCGCCGATGTCGCCAACGCCGTCGTGTATTTCGCGTCGGACGCCAGCGCTCTGGTGACCGGCGCGGTGATGGATTTGGAACAGTATCCCGTGGGCGCCCCTCCCAATTTCTAGTCAGCATCACCTGTGGCACAGGTCTCTGGACCTGTGCTTCAGTGCAGCGCCAGTGGAAGTAGCAGTCAATGTCCCATCCACGAATCTCCGTCTTCCCCAAGTGCTATTTCGACGAGCTCGTGCGCGGCGAGCGCAGCTACGTCGGATGGATCCATGACGCCGCCACGCTCGGCGGCGAAGGCGTGGAGCACTACGACGAATTCTTTCCGAGCTACGAAGAGTCCGACGTTGCGGCCGTCATGGACGCGATGCGCGAGACGGGGCAGATCTCGTCGATGCTCTGCTTCTCTCCGGACTTCACGCATCCAGACCCTGACGAGCGGCTTCGTCAGGTGGAGCGGCAGAAGAAGGCCATCGACCTCAGCGTGCGCATCGGCGCCCAATACTGCAGAACCCTGAGCGGGCAGAAGTACCCCGGGCTCTCGATCGCCGAGGGCGTCGCGCGCGCGGCCGAGTGCATCAAGCAATCGATCGACTACGCGGCGAAGCGCGACGTGATCCTGTGCCTCGAGAACCACTACAAGGTCGGCGACTGGCTCTACGCCGAGTTCGCTCAGCAGGAGGAGCCGTTCCTGGCGCTGCTCGACGCCGTGGGTGAGTCCCCTCACTTCGGCGTCCAGTACGATCCCTCGAACGCAGTCGTCGGCGGCTTCGACCCCGTCGCGTTCCTCGAGAAAATCAAGCACCGCGTGGTGACGATGCATGCGTCGGACCGGTACCTGGTGCCGGGGACGACCCTGGAGGAGATCCGCCTGGCCGACGGGACCGTCGGCTACCCCGACAAGCTTCGCCACGGTGAGACAGGGAAGGGCGCGAACGACTACGACGCCATCTTCCGGATCTTGAAGAGCGTGAACTTTACGGGCTGGATTTCCGTCGAGGATGGGATGAATGGCCTCGACGAACTGGCGCGCTCGGTCCAATTCCTCAAGGAAAAGTGCACGCAATACTACGATTAGTGACGAACCGGTAGTTTGGAGTGACCAACCCGCGCAGGCTGTGACGGGCGGTCACCGGCCCTGTGGCATCATGGCGGCGAGCGCATGAATTCGCGCGAGTCCTCGCCCCTGACGTTCCCCGTCCCCTTCGGGCGCCTCCTGGCGCTCGGGCCGCTCGTGGGCGTCGCCTCGGGCACGCTTTCCTACATTCTCCAGGGCTGGCTGATCCCCTCGATGCCGTCGACGCCCCAGGGGCAGTACGTCTGGGTCGTCCTCTTTAATATCCTCTCCTGGACGGTGTGGCTGGCGTCGCTGCCGGTCGCCTGGATGGTCGCCGATCGAGTCCCGATTCGCGACGGGCGCCGCGCCCTTCCGCTCGCGTTTCATGTCTGCGCCAGTCTGGTCTTCGCGTTCATCCAGGCCGCGCTGAACGCCGTCTTCAAGCTCGGTGTCCTGACGGTGGCGGGGCAGGAGACGCTGCTTGGCCGGCCGCTGGCGTTCGGCCCGCTCCTGACGTGGGCGCTGCTCTACACGTTCGAGTGGCAATTCCTCCTCTATTGGGGCATCGTCGCCGCGCACCACGCGCTGCGAGCGTCGCGTGAGCTCCGCCGGCGTGAAGTCAGCGAAGCGCGTCTCGAGGCGCGGCTGGTCGAATCGCAGCTCGAATCGCTGCAGCGCCAGCTCAATCCACACTTCTTCTTCAACGCCCTGAACACGCTCACGGGGCTGGTGCACCGCGATCCGCATGGGGCCGAGTCGATGCTCGTGCGACTGGGCGACCTGCTGCGCGCGGTCTTCCGCAGCCAGGTCCAGCAGGAAGTCCCGCTCTCGCGCGAGCTCACGCTGCTCGAGCAGTACCTGGACATCCAGCGCGTGCGCTTCGCCGGACACCTGCGCAGCGTCTTCGACATCGACGAGGAGGCGCGGAGCGTCCTCGTGCCGGTGCTGTTGCTGCAGCCGCTCGCCGAGAATGCCATCAAGCACGGATTCGGCGGCCTGGCCGTGGGCGGCACCGTGAGCGTGACGGCGCGCCGCCTCGGGGATCAGCTCGAGCTCCGCGTGGCCGACGATGGGCGCGGGCGGGCGGACGATCGTCGCCCGATCAACGAGGGCATCGGGCTGGGGAACACCCGGCAGCGGCTGGAGCATCTCTACCCCGGCGCACACACGATGACGGCCGGGCCGGCGGGCGAGGGCGGCTTCCAGGTCACCATCCGCCTGCCCTGGCGGCACGACGCCGCCGAGCCGCTCGACGACGCGCTGGACATCCCGGCGTAATCGCCTCTTTCAGTTCACACCATTTCTCAGGTACCATCAGGGGTTTAGGGTCCTCCCCAAAGCCTCGCTGGTGGGCTTCATGTCGGATGTCGCTACTTCGGCCGCACACCTGATCGTCCGCGGCGCTCGCACGCACAACCTGAAGGACGCCGACGTCACCCTGCCCATCGGCGGGCTGATCGTCGTCACCGGCGTCAGCGGGTCGGGCAAGTCCTCGCTCGCCTTCGACACGATCTACGCCGAAGGGCAGCGGCGCTACGTGGAGTCGCTGTCGGCCTACGCGCGGCAGTTCCTCGAGCGGATGGAAAAGCCCGACGTCGACCGCATCGAGGGCATTTGCCCGGCGATCGCGATCCGCCAGAAAAACAGCATCCGCAACCCGCGATCGACCGTGGGCACCACCACGGAGATCCACGACTACATGCGGCTGCTCTGGGCGCGCGTCGGCAAGACGCTCTGCAGGAACTGCGGAAACGAGGTCACGCGCGAGACCGCCGACATCGTGGCCCGGCGCCTGGCCGCCCTGCCGGAGGGGACGCGGCTGCTGGTAGGGTTCGAGATGCCGGTGGTCGCGGTGCCGGATCAACCGCCGGCCGCGGACCTCGAAGAGGGTGATAACGGCGAAGCTGAGCCGGCCGAACGCAACGGCAATGGGTCCGCGAGCTCGGCCGCGACCGCGGCGCTCCGCGAGACGATCCAGAGCCTGTCGAGGCGCGGGTTCCGCCGGTTGCTGGTCGATGGCCAGACTGTCGGCCTCGAAGACGTGGATGTGGCCGCCCTGGCGGGCCGGGCGGCCATCCATGTCGTCGTCGACCGCATCCAGATCGACGGCGAGGCCCGCGCGAGGCTGGCCGATTCGATCGAGACGGCGTATCGCGAAGGTGGCGGCGCGGCGTTTGCCCTGCAGCTCGCCTCGAGCGACCCCGGCTCGACGACGCTGCATCAGTTCAGCGAGCGTTTCGAGTGCCGCCGCTGCAACATCACGTACGAAGATCCGCAGCCGCGGCTGTTCTCCTTCAACAACCCGTTCGGCGCCTGCCCGACGTGCCACGGCTTCGGCAACGTCATCGAGCTCGACATGACGCTCGTCGTCCCGGATCCGACGAAGTCGATTCGCCAGGGTGCGATCGAGCCATGGACGAAGCCGCACTACCGGTCGGAGCTGGCCGAGCTGAAGCGCGAGGCCAAGCGGCTGGGCATCCCGCTCGACACGCCGTGGCAGGACCTGACCGACGATCAGCGCCGCCTGGTCGTCGAGGGTGACGGTGCCGGGTACGGCGGCATCCGCGGGTTCTTCGGCTGGCTCGAACGGAAGAAGTACAAGGTGCACGTCCGTGTGTTCCTGAGCCGCTATCGCGGCTATCTGACGTGCCCGGACTGCAACGGCACGCGGCTGCGGCGCGAGGCGCGCGACGTGCGCGTCGGCGGTAAGACGATCGATCGCGTCTCCGCGCTCACGGTGAGCCACGCCCGCACGTTCTTCGGCGATCTCGCGCTCGGCGAGCAGGACGCCGCGATTGCGGGGAAGGTCCTGGCCGAGATAACACGGCGCCTGCAGTTCCTCGCCGACGTCGGCCTCGACTACCTCACGCTGGACCGGTTGTCGTCGACGCTGTCGGGCGGCGAATCGCAGCGCATCAACCTGGCGACCTCGCTCGGCTCGGCGCTCGTGGACACGCTCTACGTGCTCGACGAGCCGTCCATTGGCCTGCACCCGCGAGACAACCTCAGGCTCATCGCGATCCTCCGGCAACTACGCGACCAGGGGAACACCGTGGTGGTCGTCGAACACGATGCCGACATGATCGGCGTCGCGGACTACATCGTCGACCTGGGGCTCGGCGCGGGGGAGCAGGGCGGACGCGTGGTGTTCGAAGGCACGCTCGAGGGCCTGAGGCGAGAGCCGCGCTCGCTGACCGCGAAGTACTTGCGCGAGGAGCTGTCGATTGCGGTGCCCGCGACTCGCCGGCGCGGTACCGGGCAGCGCCTGCGGATCACCGGCGCCGCATCGAACAACCTGAAGCACGTGGACGTGGCGTTCCCGCTTGGGACGCTGACCGCCATCACGGGCGTCAGCGGGTCGGGCAAGTCGACGCTCGTGCACGACATCATCTATGCCGGCGTGAAGCGGGCGAAGGGCGAGTCGACGGGAGAGCGCAAGCTCGGCACGTTCACGTCGATCGAGGGCACCGAGTTCATCTCCGATACGGTGCTGGTGGATCAGACGCCGATCGGGCGCACGCCGCGCAGCAATCCGGTGACCTATCTCAAGGCGTTCGACCCCATCCGCGAGCTGTTCGCGTCGACGAAAGACGCGCGCAGCCGGGGCCTCACGGCCAGCCACTTCTCCTTCAACGTGCCAGGCGGCCGGTGCGAGGCATGCGAGGGGGAGGGCCAGGTTCGCGTCGAGATGCAGTTTCTCGCCGACGTGTTCGTTCCGTGCGATCAGTGCGACGGCAAGCGCTTCAAGCCGCAGGTCCTCGAGGTGAAATACCGCGGCCGCAACATCCATCAGGTGCTCGACCTGACGGTGCGCGAGGCACTGGCCTTCTTCAGCACGTCGCCGAAAGTGCTGCGGCGCCTGCAGGTGCTCGACGAGATCGGTCTGGGCTACCTTCGCCTGGGGCAGCCGGCGACGACGCTCTCGGGCGGCGAGGCGCAGCGGATCAAGATCGCGGCGCACCTGGCGGCCACGGGCGGCGAGCGGCTGCTCTACGTGCTCGACGAGCCGACCACGGGCCTGCACTTCGACGACATCGCGAAGCTGCTCGGCGCGTTCCGCAAGCTGCTCGAGCAGGGGCACTCGCTGCTGGTCATCGAGCACAACATGGACGTCATCAAGACGGCGGACTTCGTCATCGACCTCGGGCCCGAAGGCGGCGAGGCCGGCGGCACGGTGGTTGCGACGGGCACGCCGGAGCAGATCGCGGCGAATGCTGCGTCGCACACAGGACGATTTCTTCAGACGGTGCTGGCTTCGAGCCGCACGCATGCCTATGCGGGAGGTAAAGATGAGTAAGCGCGCGCTGGTGGGACTGACAATACTCGGATGGCTCGCGGCGGCGCCCCTTGCCGCCCAGACCGGCAGCGATGCCCTGATCGACGCCCTGAAGAATCCCAGCACGCGCACGCGCATCGACGCGCTCCACTCGCTTGGCGACGCCGCACGCGCCGAAGCGGTCGTGCCCATGGCTGCGCTGCTCCTCGACGGCAACGATGATGTCCAGTTTGCCGCGATCGAGTCGCTGCTCAAGGTCTACATCGTGCGCGCCGACCTGGCTCAACGGCCGTGGGGCGTCACCGCCATTGGACGCACCAGCACGCTGCCGGAGCTGGCGTTCGAGGCGGGCCCGCTCGCGACGATCCCCGCGGTGGTGCCCGGCGAAGTCCTCGTCAATCTCTGCTCGGTGATGCGACAGGACGAGTCCTCCCGGATTCGTTTTGCGGCTGCTTACGCGCTGGGCGTTCTCGGAGCGCCGGCGATGGGTCCGATGAATGCGTCCGCGCAGCCGATGGTCATCGCCGACGTCGTCAGCGGGTTGACACACCAGGATGCCGCGACCCGTCAGGTGATCGCGCGCGTGGCCGGGCGCGTGTTCGCGCCCAACGAGGGCGCGTCGGCTCCGGCCGCCGTGGGCGACGCGCTCATCACCGCGATGAACGACAAGGACGCCCTGGTGCGCCGGTGGGCGATGGATTCGCTCGGCTGGATGAAATTTGAACATGCCATCCAGGCACTGACCGATCGCGCCAGCTACTACGGCAAGAACGAAGAGGGTGCGGGGGCGCTGCACGCCGTCGCGCGCATCGCCAGCTCGGGCTCGGCGCCGGTCCTGCGCGCGCTGCTGGCCAACACGTACATCCCATTCCGACTGCTGTCGATCGAAGGTCTCGGCCGCATCGGCGATCAGGGCTCGCTTCCCGCCATCAACGAGTCCGCCACGGGGGTCAACGACGCGGGCGTTGCGCTCGCGGCCTCGTACGCGCGGTTCATGCTCGGCCAGGCGGACGTCGTCGCGATCGCGGATGCGCTGGAGCACCCGGACATCGCGGTGCAGGCCAAGGTGTACCTGGCCGAGATCGCGGTGCTGAAGCCCGACGCCATCCACGCGCTGCTGCGCACGCCCAATCCCTCGACGCGCATGCTTGCATTGGAGGTACTCGGCGCGAGCCGGCATGTCGACGAGATCGCGACGCTCGAGCCGCTGCTGAAGGATCCGGCGCCCGAAGTCGTCGAGGTCACGTCTGAAGCGATCCGCCGCTTGCGCGCCTACGGGACCGTCGCCAAGCCGTGAGGCGGTCTCGCCTTCGGCGCGGTTTCTACGCGCGGCCGACGCTCGAAGTCGCCGCTGATCTGATCGGCAAGATCCTCATCCACGACGTGCCCGCCGGCCGCACGGCGGGCCGCATCGTGGAGGTGGAGGCCTACATCGGCGAAGACGACCCGGCCTGTCATGCGGCACCGGGGCCCACGAACCGCAACGCGCCGCTCTATGGGCCTCCGGGCGTCGCATACGTCTACCTGAACTACGGCATCCACTACCTCACGAACATCGTCACCGAGTCGGACGGGTTTCCCGCCGCCGTGCTGCTGCGCGCGCTGGAGCCGCTCGAAGGGACTCCGCTGATGCGGCGCCGGCGCGCGCGAGGCACGTCGCGCGCGGCGTCGGCGTTCGACCTCAACGCGCTCTGCCGGGGGCCGGGCAACCTGTCCAAGGCGCTCGGGATCACGCTGAAGCAGAACCGGCTGGACGTGACGCGTTCAGCGATCGGCGTCGAGGACTGGGGACTGCCGGTTGGCGAGCGTGTCTGGAGCCGGCGAATCGGTATCCGCGTGGGGACCGATCGCGTCTGGCGGTGTTACGAGGTCGGCAGCGCGGCCGTTTCCCGGGGACTGCCCCCCGCGAAATTGGCACGGGGGACAGTCCCCCCGTGAACGGACGTGGCAAAAAGTGAAATGTATCCCGACCCCATTTACTTCGGGTCGAAGCACTGGCGGCAGCGGGCCTCGTAGGTCCCGTGCGCGCCGAGCAGCACGCGGTCGCTGCTCGTCACGAGCCGCTGGGTGTGGCTGGCGGGATTGCCGCAGACCATGCACACGGCCTGCGTCTTGGTGACGTATTCGGCGATGGCCATGAGTTGCGGCATCGGCTCGAAGGGCCGGCCCAGGTAGTCCTGGTCGAGCCCCGCGACGATCACACGGCGGCCCTGGTCGGCCAGCGTGTTGCAGATCATCGGCAGCTCGGGATCGAAGAACTGCCCTTCGTCGATACCCACAACCTCCGTATCGGGAAGGACCGTCTCCAGCAGGTCGCGCGCCGAGCCGACGGTCTCGGCTGCCACGCGAATCTGACTGTGGCTGACGACGTAATCCTCGCCGAAGCGATCGTCGAGGTGCGGTTTGAAGACCTGAACCTTCTGGCGGGCGATCTGCGCCCTGCGCACTCGCCGGATCAGCTCTTCGCTCTTGCCACTGAACATGCTGCCGGTGATGACTTCGATCCAGCCCTGGTTCGGGATCTTGCGGATGACGTCCATCGGCAGGCTCGGTAGGGGACTCGCGCGGGGCTGAAGCCCCGACGCCACATGTGCTAGGCGCGGGCCAGATATTCGCCCGTGTCGGTACTGACGCGGATCT
>Ga0207701_10005250_pt1 | contig 13038 bp, 10 predicted proteins | sample KBSSwiSSwithPhiX_FD_184294 | JGI IMG/M metagenome (GOLD analysis project Ga0207701, IMG submission 184294) | Switchgrass rhizosphere bulk soil microbial communities from Kellogg Biological Station, Michigan, USA, with PhiX - S5 (SPAdes) (version 2) | ecosystem: Environmental > Terrestrial >...
CAGGCCCTCCGCCTGGCCGTTCTGTCCGCCCGCCTGGCGGAGCGCGCCGGCAACGCGAACAAGTTGACCGACGCGCGCCGCTTCGCCCGCACCATCATGGAGGAAATACGCATGGCCACCCCCGAACACCACCGCGCCGGACTGGAGCGGGATCCCGATGCGCTCTGGGTGCTGGGCCCCGACGCCGCGCGCTCCGGCGACGCCGCGGTCTCCGCGCGCGCGCTGGCCGCCGAGGGGCGGCTGCGGCGCCTGCTGCGCATCAACAAGCGCCTCAACAGCGAGCTGCGGCTGCCGCGCTTGCTGGAGATGATCGTCGACACCGTCATCGAGCTGACCGACGCCGAGCGCGGGTTCCTGCTGCTCGAGGACGACCAGCAGCAGCTGGAGGTGAAGGTCGCGCGCAACATCGATCAGCGCACGCTCGAGACCGCCGAGTTCGAGCTGTCGCGCTCGATCGCGAAGAAGGCCGCCGCGGGCGGCGAGCCGATCGTCACGATCGACGCGGCCGGCGACGCGCGCTTCCGCGAGGCGCTGTCCGTGTCCGACCTGCACCTGCGCTCGGTGCTCGCGGTGCCGCTGGTGATCAAGGGGCGCGCCGCCGGGACGATCTACGTCGATCACCGCCTGCGCAAGGGCGCGTTCGATCAGGAAGACGTGCGCCTGGTTCTGGATTTCGCGGAGCAGGCGGCGATCGCCCTCGAGAACGCGCGCTTGCTGGGCGAGCTGCGCCGCCGCGAGCGGCAGGTCGAGGCGCTGAACCGCCGGCTCGAGGTCGAGCTGGCCGCGCGCCGGGAAGAGCTGTCGGGCATCAAGCAGGAACTACGCGACAACCGGGAGGCGCTCGCCGTGCGTTACGACTACCGAAACATCATCGGCCGTACACCGCGCATGCTGGACCTGTTCCGCTTGCTCGATCGGATCACCGACACGACGCTGCCCGTCGTGATCCAGGGCGAGAGCGGCACCGGTAAAGAGCTGGTCGCCCGCGCGATTCACGCGAACGGCCCGCGCCGCGATCGCCCGTTCGTCGGCGAGAACTGCGCCGCCATCCCCGAGACGCTGCTGGAGTCGACTTTGTTCGGCTTCGTGCGCGGCGCGTTCACGGGCGCCGAGCGCGACACGCGCGGTCTCTTCGAGGTCGCCGACGGCGGCACGCTGTTCCTCGACGAGGTCGGCGAGATGTCGCCCGGCATGCAAGGCAAGCTGCTGCGCGTGCTGCAGCAGGGTGAGCTGCGCCGCGTGGGCAGCGAGCGCACGCGCAAGGTCGATGTCCGCATCGTCGCCGCGACGAACCGCGATCTCGCGCGGATGGTCGAGGAGGGAAAGTTCCGCCGCGATCTGTTCTTCCGCCTGAACGTCGCGCAGATCGCGCTGCCGCCGCTGCGCGACCGCCGCGACGACATCCCGCTGATGGTCGACCACTTCCTCGCGAAGGTGGCGACCGCGACGGGGCGGCCCGCGCCGAAGCCGCTGGATCCGGCGGCGCTCGGCCGCCTGGTCGCGTACCGGTGGCCCGGCAACGTCCGCGAGCTGGAGAACGAGATCACGCGCGCCGACGCGCTGTCAGGCGATCGGATCGGCCTCGCCGACCTGTCGCCGGCCATCGCGGCGGCGGGCGACCTGGGCACGGCGGTCGCGGACGATCCCGACAACCTGCTGCTGAAGCCGCGCGTCGAGCGGCTGGAGCGCTCGCTGCTGCGAGAGGCGCTGGGCCGGGCCGCCAACAACCAGACCAAGGCCGCCGAGATCCTGGGGCTGTCACGCTTCGGCCTCCAGAAGAAGCTCAAGCGGTACAATTTCAGCGTCTGAGGGAGCTAATCGAGTTGCGGCAACTGCCAACCGTGTTGACGCCCGCCGGCCCCCGGGGCCCGATTTGGCGCGGCCGGCGGCGCGGCGCGCGCCTTGCTGTTGCAACCTCTTCGAGGCAGTCCCGAACATGAACGCGCTGCGACGCAAACTCAGAGGAAGGCTGCTGAAGCTCGCCACGCTGCTGGGGGCGTTCACCATCCTCTGGGCGTGCAACGCGCCGTTCATCCCGGTGCCGCCGCCGGGCGCGTCGTTCACCAGCGAGCTCGTTGACGACGGCGCGGGTAGCCAGAAGACCGTATGGATCACGCACGGCCTGCCGTCCGCGAACGCGGCGGGCGCGTTCTTCTACATCTTCAACGATCGGACGCAGGAAGGCGTCATCACGGTCGCCGGCGCAGACGGCTCGTACACCGCTCCGGCGATGGACGGGATACTGAACGATCACGTCCGGATCGGCTATGAGACGCCCTCAGGCGCTCAGAGCGATTCGATCTGCGTCTTGCTGACGACCGACGTCTCGCCGGCCGGCTCCGCGCCGCTCTGCCCGCCGTAGCCGGGCAGGCGCTGAACCTCTTCGCGGGCAATCCGCCAGGCGGCCTGGATGATCCAGGAGATCGACCGGTCCTGGCGGATGGCTTCGCGCTGGGTCTCGTCCAGCATGCCGGAGCTGAAGTAGAGCGTGACCTTCTTCTTGGGCGACGGCATCGGTGACTCCGATCTCGTCTATGGCCGGGCTACGGCGAAACCTTGGCGCTCGGGAAGAAGACGGTCAGGTTGGCGGTCAGCAGGAACGTGTTCGTCCAGGACAGGTCGTTGTTGTCGGCGATCAGGTCGCCGTTGACGTCGCGGCCCGCAGGGTTGAGCTGCGCGATGACGTCGCTCAGCTCGACGCCCAGCGCCACCGTCTGTCCGAAGAACGAGTGGAAGCCGACGCCGACCTTGCCGCCGATCTTGGTGCCCTTCACGCCGCAGACGTACTTGTTCGGATCGGCCGGATCGCTCGGAGCCAACTGGTCACACGTGCGCGCCACCGAGCCCGCGGGCTTCACGTTCATCGCCGCGACGCCGGGCAGCACCAGGTAGAAGTCGTACGACGAGAACAGCTTGCCGAACAGCGAGTACTTCCCGGTGAACGGCGTCCATTCCAGCTGCGCGCCCAGGATGCTCGAGATCTGCTGCAGGCCGGCCTGCGCGCCTTCGCGGGTGGGCTCGCGCTGCACGTTGGTGTTCGTCATCCCGGGGTCGAGCGAGTTGACGACCTTGCCCTCGAACCCGGTGGCGACCTGCGCGACGCCGAAGTTGCCGAACAGACCGATCGCGAGGAAGTCGGTGATGTGGTAGGCGAGGCGCGCGTTGATCAGGACCGTGTGATAGAAGTCCTGGTTGATCGTCGTGCCGGCGCCGGCGCCCAGCTCGATGCGGGACGAGCGCAGCTCGAAGCGCTTCCGGATGGCGGGCGCGTCTCGAAGCGGGCTCACACGCTGCGCCTGAGCAGCGAGAGGAAGGCTCACCGTGGCGAGCGCGACCAGGAGTGCGAAACGGTGCTTGTTCAAGAGCATCGGCATGTCCTTTTGTCGGGCCCGTTAGCGGGGGGTCTTGTACGTGAACTTGGTGGGGAGGTACATGCCCACGCCGAGGTACGCGATGAAGTTGTTCACCAGCACACCGGGCGCGTCTGCCTTGCACGCGGTGGCATTTGCACACGGCGCCATGCCATTCGTCGGCGGCAGGGGCTCGTACTTGTCGATGATGAAGTAGTCGCGGAGGCCGAAGTTGACCGTCAGCCAATCGGTCAGGAAGAAGCGGCTGCCGAGCCCGACGTTCGGGGTCAGCGCCGTGTTCTTGAAGGCCTTGCTGCTCTGGTCAGCCGGGTTGCGCGAGATGTTCTCGGTCTGCGTCACCCCGATGCCGCCGGACGCCCAGATCTCCCAGTGGACGATCGAGCGGTTGAACCAGGCGAACTTCCCGTAGACCGGGACGTAGCCCATGTTGAACGCGCCGCCGTACAGGTACCGGTTCAGCGTCGACGTACGGTTGAACTGCAGGCCGACCAGCTCCGACTGCGTCGACAGCTGCTTGACGAAGTACTGACCCTGCAAGCCGACCCACAGCGCGTCGGTCAGGAAGTAGTTCAGATCCGCCGCGAACATGTAGTGGCGGATGAGGTTGTCGTTCACCGTGATGCCGGCCAGCGGCGCGATTTCGAGGCGGCCGCTCTTGATGAACTTCTTCCGCGGGACGACGACGATGTCCTGCCAGGAGAGCGTCGTCGTCGGGCCCTGCTTCTTGGGCTCGGTGATCGACTCGTCGATCGTCGTGGGCGCGGCTTCCGAGGTGTCGAGGCTTTCGCTCGCAGGCGCGGCTTCCTTGCCTGCGCTCTTGTCACCACCTTCGGCTGCGTCGCCCCCTCCACCGGCATTTTCTTCCGCGGCCGGAGCCGCTTTGCCGCCACCTCGTTTCGCGTGTCCGGTCGCTGCCCAGCCGACCAAAACAAGCGATAAGGAGAGGCTGATGGCCAGTCGCTTCATGATCCCTCGTTGTCTGGGGGTGAAATTCCGAAGGAGCTAAAACCTAAAATATTTCCACTACTTACGACCCGACCGATGCTGTCGCGCACTATATCACGCTGAAAATTTTCTAATCAATTAAAAACTTTCCGCGGGGTTGCACGCTCGTCGCGCGCGCCGCGATTTCGTACAGGACTTCAGTGTCGCCGGGCGCGTCGGTGGTCAGGACGCGGCGCCCTCATTCGAGTGCTCCGGCGGCTCGAAAAGGGCGTCAACGAATTCTTCCGGATCGAACGGGCGCAGGTCCTCGACCTTTTCGCCCACCCCGATGTACCGCACGGGGATCTTCAGCTGGTCGGCGATCCCCAGGATGACGCCGCCCTTCGCGGTGCCATCCAGCTTCGTCAGGACGATCCCCGAAACCGCCATTGCCTCCGTGAAGATCTGCGCCTGGGCGATCGCGTTCTGTCCGCTCGTGGAATCGATGACCAGCCAGGTCTCGTGCGGGGCGCCCGGGCTGGCCTTGCCGACGACGCGGCGGACCTTCTGCAACTCCTGCATCAGATCGGCCTTGGTGTGCAGGCGGCCGGCGGTGTCGCAGATCGCGACGTCGAAGGATTCGGTGGCGGCGCGCTTGACGCCGTCGAAGATCACCGACGACGGGTCGGCGTTCTCCTTGCCGCGCACCAGCGTCGTCGACGTTCGCTTCGCCCAGACGTCCAGCTGCTCGACGGCGGCGGCGCGGAACGTGTCGCCCGCGGCGAGCAGGACCTTCTTTCCGTCGGCGGTCAGGCGAGAGGCGAGCTTGCCGATCGTCGTCGTCTTGCCGCTGCCGTTCACGCCGATGACCAGCAGGACGAACGGATGCTGCGAGCCGAAATCGACCGGCGGCGCGGGCAGCGACAGCATCTCCGTCGCGCGGCGGCGCAGGAACGCCCAGACCGCGTCCGGATCGGCGAGCTCGCGGCGCGACAGCGAGCTGCGAATTTCCTCGAGCAGCTTCTGGCTGGTGCGAACGCCGATGTCGGCGGTCAGCAGGACCTTCTCGATCTCGTCGACGACCGACGGATCGATCTGCTTCTTGCCCGCGAAGATCTCGCCGAGGCGCGCGATGAAGCCGCCGCGCGTGCGCTGCAGGCCGGGCAGCAGCGCGGCGCCCTTGCGCGCGGGCGCCGGGGCGGGGAAGGGGATCACCTGCGCGGGCGCGCGTTCGGGCTCCGGCGCAGGCGGCGTCGGTTCGGCGGCCTCGCGCGGGCGCTTGCGCGCGGCGGGCGCGGGTTCGGGCTCCGCCTCGGGTTCGGCCTCCGCTTCGGGGCCCTTGGCCTCGGCCTCGGGCTGCTCTTGTGCCTCTTCCGGCTCCTCGGGCTCCAGCTGGAGGGGCTTTCGCTTCTTCTCGATGCGCGGGGCAGGGGCCTCCGCCGCGTCGATCATCCGCTGGCGCGACGCGCGGGCCCGGCGGACCACCACGAAGCCGAGCAGGCCGCTGACGATGACACCGCCCACGATCCCGAGCAGCTCGTACAGTTCTGCGGGGTTTATGGGGGCGCTCGTCGGGTCCATGGCGGGTGGGACAGTATCATCAAAAGTAGGTGCCCATCGACGGCCGCGGCGCCAGTCCGCGAAAGTCCAGCGGACACTGATGTCTCGTAATTTGCGTGAGCTGGACGATCGCGCGACTGTTTACTTCGTGCTCCTCGGGGTGCTACAAGAGGGGGCCCAAGTGACCATACATCTCACGTATAGTCACGTCACCCGGTCTGGCCCAATACTGATGTTGGCCAGTTTGCCTTCTTTCCTCACCTTGCCCACGGTCCACAGGAGGCGCGTTTGAAGATCAAGCGCATCGAGATTTGCGGTTTCAAGTCGTTCGTCGACAAGACGACCATCTCGTTTCCCGACCCGATCACGTCGATCGTCGGGCCCAACGGGTGCGGCAAGTCGAACATCGTCGACGCCATCCGCTGGGTCATGGGCGAGCAGTCCGCGAAGCACCTGCGCGGCCGCGCGATGGAGGACGTCATCTTCGCGGGGTCCGAGAGCCGCGGTCCGGCCGGGCTGGCCGAGGTGTCGCTGACGTTCGACGCGACCGCGCTCCAGCCGGATGTGGCGCCGGGCGGCGTGCCGTGGGGCGCTGCCGCGCCGGAAGACATCGTCGTGACCCGCCGTCTCTATCGCGACGGCAACAGTGAGTACCTGCTGAACGGCGTGCCGTCGCGCCTGCGCGACGTCGTCGAGTTCTTCCTCGGCACCGGCGTCGGTTCGAAGGCCTACGCGATCATCGAGCAGGGCCGCATCGGCTTCATCGTGTCGTCGCGACCGGAAGATCGGCGCGGGCTGATCGACGAGGCCGCGGGCATCACGCGCTACAAGTCGAAGAAGAAGGCGGCGGAGCGCCGCATGGACTCCACGCGACAGCACCTGCTGCGCGTCTCCGACATCATCGGCGAGATCGAAGGCCGCCTGCGATCGCTGCGCCTCCAGGCGCAGAAGGCCGAGCGCTACAAGCGGTACAAGGCCGAGCTGAAGGACCTGGATCTGTGGTCGTCGGCGCAGCGCTACCTGGGCCACCTGGCCGAGGAGAAGTCGCTGGGCGCTGAGCTGGTGGACGTGCGGGAGAGCCACCAGACGCAGAGCACGTCGCTGGAGGCGGGCGAGGCCGCGGCCGACGCCGAGCGCCTGGCGGTGACCGAGGAGGTCACCGAGCTGGCGACCGCGAAGGACGAGCTGTACGCGCTGTCGAACAAGGCCCAGCTGGGCATGCAGCGCGCCGACCACCACGACGCCGAGGCCATCGACCTCGCGAACCGCGTCGAGTCCGGTCGCAAGGAGATCGCCGAGCTGCGCGCGCGTGCGGCGGTCCAGGCGGCGAACATCGAGGAGATCGAGGCGCGACTGGCCGAGATCGACGCGGCCGCCGACACGAGCGAGCGCGACTACGAGGAGCAGGCGCGACAGCAGGAGGAGCGGCGCGCGCTGCTGGCCGAGGCCCGCCGCGAGCTGGAGGCGGCGCAGTCGGAGATCGCGGCGGCGCGCGCGAGCATCGCGCGGCGCGAGGCCGAGCGGGCAGGGGCGACGCAGCGCCGGGACGAGCTGGCCGGGCGCGTGGCCAGCGTCGCCGCCGAGGAAACGACGGCGGGCGAGCGCCTGGAGATCCTCGTCGGCGAGGAGCGGCGCCTGCGCGACGAGATCGACGGTCTCGGGGCGAGGGTCGATGCGGCGCGCACCCGCGCGGCCGAGGACGACGCCCGCCTGAGCGGGGTCCGCGCCGAGATCTCGCGCGGCGAGCTGGAGCTGGAGACCCTGCGCGAGGAGGCGCACCGCCGCCGCTCGCGCCTCGCGTCGCTGACCGAGATCCAGGATCGCTACGAGCGCTTCCAGAAGGGCGTCCGCGCGATCATGCAAGAGCACCGCGCGGCCGGCGGCGGCGACGGCATCAAGGCCGTTGTCGCCGACATCGTGCGACCGCCCCAGGAGCTGGAGACCGCCGTCGAGGCGGTGCTCGGTGAGCGCCTGGGCAACGTCATCGTCGACTCGCACGAGGCGGGCGTCGAGGCGATCCAGTTCCTCAAGCGCACGCGCGAGGGCCGGTCGTCGTTCATCCCGCGCGCGCTGCGCGCGACCGCGCCCCGCGGCGAGGTCGTCTACGACGCGAGCGCCGGCCTGACGTCCGAGGCTCTTTCGGGTGAGCCCACGTTCGTTCCCGCCGTCGACACCGACGCGATCGCCGCGGCCTGGCCGAAGGGCGAGGGCGTGCGCGGCCCGATGCTGGAGCTGATCGGGTACGACCGGCAGTACGACGAGGTCGCGGCCTACCTGCTCGGCGACGTGCTGGTCGTCGAGGATCTGGAACGGGCGCTGGCGCTGTGGCGCGAGACGCGCACGACCAAGACGATCGTCACGCTCGAGGGCGAGGTGATCGATCCGAAGGGCGTCGTGACCGGCGGAGCGCGCGAGGCGGCGACGACCGGCGTGCTCGAACAGAAGCGCGAGATCCGCGAGCTGGAAGAGGTCATGGCGCGCCTGGACGCCGATCTGGAGGGCGCGCTGGCGCGCCAGATCGAGCGGAAGCAGACGGCGGCGGACCTGTCGCGCGCGATCGACGAGGCGGCGGCGGCGCTGCGCACCGACGAGATGTCGCTGTTCGGCCTGCAGAAGGATCTCGACCGCACGGTTCAGGAAGGCGGCACGTGCGAGAAGCGGCGCGAGCAACTGGGCGCGCAGCGCGCCGACCTGGCGCGTTCGGCGGAGGCGAACGAGCAGCGGCTCGTCGAGGCGGTGGCGGGACTGGAGGGCGACGGCCGCATCGTCGAGGAGGGCGATATCCGCGCCATCGCGCTGCGCGTGCGCACGGCCGAGCTCAGCGAGGCGGTCGACGTCGGGGTCGGTCAGCTGACGACCCTGAAGATCACGGCGACGCAGGCGGGAGAGCGCCGCCAGAACGCCCGGCAGACGCTGGAGCGGCTTCGGGTGGACCGCGCCGAGGAAGAGGCGCGCGCCGGCCGCATCGAGGCGACGCTGTCCGACGACGAGACCCGCGCCGAGACGCTGCGGCAGGACGCCGCGCGCCTGCGCGACGAGGCGTCCCTGTGGCAGGCGGAGGCCGAGGCGCGGGCCCGCGCCCATGGCGAGCGACAGGGCGCGCTGGAAGAGCGGCAGGCACGCCTCGCCGAGCACGAGGCGCAGCTGCGCGCGATCCGGACCGAGGTCGGGCGCCTCGCTCAGACCCAGTCGAAGCTGGAGATGCGCTGCCAGGAGGTCGGGCTGCGCCGGACCTCGCTGGAGGACCAGATCACGGACCGCTACCGCGACGTGGCGCTGGGCAGCGTCGTGTACGAGTACCACCTGCGCCCGCTGTTCGGCTCCGAGGAGGAGAAGCGCGCGAGCGAGCTGCGCGGCCTGATCGAGCGCATGGGCGAGATCAACCTGACCGCGATCGAGGAGTCCGAGGAGCTGCAGAAGCGATTCGACTTCCTCACCGAGCAGAAGGCCGACCTGGAATCCGCCATCACCGAGCTGGAGACGGCGATCGAGCGCATCAATCGCACGTCGCGGCGCCGGTTCCGCGAGACGTTCGACGCGGTCAACGCTCAGTTCGAGGCGGTTTTCCCGCGCATGTTCGGCGGCGGCCGCGCGACCCTTCAGCTGACCGACGAAAGCGACATGCTGGAGACGGGCATCGAGATCATCGCGAACCCGCCCGGCAAGAAGGTCAGCCAGAACATCGAGCTGCTCTCGGGCGGCGAGAAGGCGCTGACCGCGGTGTCGCTGCTGTTCGCGATCTTCCTGGTCAAGCCGTCGCCGTTCTGCGTTCTGGACGAGGTCGACGCCCCGCTGGACGAGGCCAACGTCGGCCGGTTCAACCAGGTCGTCCGCGAGATGACCGACCGGTCGCAGTTCATCCTGATCACCCACAACCGGCGCACCATGGAGATCGCCGACCGCCTGTGCGGCATCACCATGGAAGAGCCGGGGGTTTCCCGCCTGGTGGCGGTCAACCTCCGGAGCGGGTCGGGGAAGATCGGCAAGGCACGAATCGTCACCGAAACAGCGACGGATTCCGCGGCGTCCGCTTGACACCGCCGCGTTGACAATCTAGACCCTCAGCAGGAAATCGATGGCCACTTATATCACCGAGGAATGCATCAACTGCGGCGCTTGCGAGCCGGAATGCCCGAACGAGGCGATCAGCGAAGGCGAGGACATCTATGTCATCGATCCGAAGCTGTGCACCGAGTGTGTCGGGTTCCATGACCACGAGGCTTGTCAGGCCGTCTGCCCGGTGGAGTGCTGCCTGCCGGATCCGAACCGCCCCGAGACCGAAGACGCGCTGATCGCGCGCGCGAAGTCGCTGCATCCCGACAAGGAATTCGGCGAGACGTATCCGTCGCGGTTCCGCAAGAGCGGCTAGGGCCGCTGGTTTTCGCTCATGGCTGAGCGCTCCCGCGGGCTGATCGTTGCGATCGACGGGCCCGCCGGGGCCGGCAAGTCGACGACCGCGCGCCTGCTGGCGGCGCGGCTCGGCTACGCGCTGCTCGACACCGGCGCGATCTATCGATCGATGGCGCTGCGGGCGCGCGAGCGGGGCGTCGCCTGGGACGACGGCCCGGGCGTGGCCGCGCTGGCGGACGGCATCGACATCGTGTTCCGGCTCGACGGGGCGGTGAACCACGTGACGTTGAACGGGCAGGACGTGACGTCCGCGATTCGCACGCCCGAGATGTCCGACGGCGCGTCGCGCGTTTCGGCGCTGCCCGAGGTGCGCGCGGCGCTGCTGGGCCTGCAGCGTCGCATCGGCGCGGCGGGCGGTGTGGTCGTCGAGGGCCGCGACATCGGCACCGTCGTGTTCCCCGACGCCGAGGCGAAGTTCTTCCTCACCGCGAACACCGACGAGCGCGCGCGCCGCCGCGTCGCCGAGCTGACCGCCGCCGGCAAGCCGGTCGACGCCGCCCAGACGAAGGCCGAGATCGTCGCCCGCGACACGCGCGATTCGACGCGGGCCGCGGCGCCGCTGCGCAAGGCCGACGACGCGATCGAGGTCGACTCCAGCGCGCTCTCGCCCGACGAGGTCGTCGCGCGCATGGCCGACGTCGTCGCCGCGCGCAGCGCGCGCTGACCGCGCCTCAGTGGCAGGTCGTCGGGTCGGAGACCCGACAGGTTCCGCTGACGCAGACCGCCGGGTATCGGCAGGGCAACTCGGTGTTGCAGGCGGCGCCGTCGGCGAGGGCGGCTTCGCAAAGTTGAGTATTGGGGCTGCAGCCTCCGGCGATGCAGACGATGACGCCGGTCGCACAGCTGCCACCCACCGGTACGGGCGTCATCGCCGTGCAGCGCAACGTCTGCGAATCGCAGTAGAGGCCGAGGTCGTCGTTGCACGCGTAGTCCTGCACCACGCACGCGGCGTCCGCCGCCAGGCGATCGCTGCACGTGCCGTTGAGGCAGACCATGTCGGGCGTGCACGGGACCGTCCGGCAGGATGCGCCGCGGGCGGCGGTCGCGCCGCAGGTGCCGGGACTGACGCAGCCGAGGCCCGCCTCGCAGTCTTCGCTCCGGCTGCAGGAGCCGCCAGACGGAACGAGCGCGGCGCAGGTCCCGCACACCTGGGAGAACCCGTGCTTGCAGTAACCGCTGGTGCACTGCGCGTTGTGTCCGCAGGCCGCACCGTCTGCGAGCGTGCCCTTCGCGGCGCACGCGGCCGGCACCCAGCTGGCCAGCAGCACGTCGTCGCAGCTCGCGGAGGTGTACGCCGCGGCGCACGCGCCGTACTGCTCGGTCGTCAGCCCCGTCCCGGGCGCCTGCAACACCGACGCGCAGATCGGCTTCAACCGCTCGACGCACGCGGTGACGTCGCCGAACGTCTGCGCCACCCGATACGGCGAGCACGTCGCCAGCCGGTTGCAGTAGCTGGTCGCGTAGTCGGCGCAGACCTCGGTCTGCGTGCCGACCTTGCCGCTGCCCGACGACGGGCCGCAGCCGATCGCGCCCAGAACCGTCACCACGATAAGAAAGGAACGTAGCCGCATCACACACCCCACGACGAAAGGTTAGGCGGCCAGTCTAACGCAGGCCCAGGCGCTTGCGTAGTTCGCGGGCGGCCTGCCGGGAGATCTCGACGGCGCTTCCGTTGCGCGTGCGCGCCGTGTAGCCGCCGACCTCGTTCGGTTCCAGGCGCACGACGTGTTCCAGGTTGACCAGCGCGCGCCGGTGCACGCGCGAGAATCGATCGGCCGGCAGGCGGCTCTCCAGCTCTTGCAACGACAGCGCCGCCAGGTACTGCGCGTCCGCGGTGTGCACGGTGACCAGCTCGCCGTCGAGCTCGGCGTGCGAGACCGCCAGCGGATCCAGCAGCACGATGCCCTGGCGGGTGGGCAGCGCCAGACGGTCGAGCGGCTTTTCTTCGGGCTTGGCGTCCGCGCCGCGGTTCTTGAACCGCGCGAGCTCGTCTGCGTAGCGGCGGCGCGCGTCCCGATCGCGCGCCCGGTCCAGCGCCTTGCGCAGACGCGCCGCCTCGATCGGCTTCAGCAGGTAGTCGATCGCGCCCAGGTCGAACGCCGCGATCGCGTGCGCCGTGTGCGCCGTGCAGAAGATGACGACCGGCCCGTCTACCGGGAACAGCTGCAGCGCCTCCAGGCCCGACAGCTCCGGCATCTGGATGTCCAGCAGCACGGCGTCGATGCCGCCCGCGCGCACCCGCTCCAGCACCTCGTGGGCGTCCGCGCATTCGCCCGCGACGACGACGTCGGGCATCGCAGCCAGCAGCCTCACCAGCCGCTTGCGCGCGATCGCCTCGTCGTCGGCGACGAGGACCCGCAGCGCCTCACCACCGTCGCTCGTCATGTCGGCGACCCCGGCAGGTGCGCCGAGATCGGCAGCGTCACCTCCGCCCGAGTGGTTTCACCGACCGCCGCGATCGTCAGCACCGCCTGGTCATCATAAGCCAGCGCGAGGCGCCGCTCGACGATCTCGATGCCGCTGCCGCCCGGCCGGCGCCCACGGTACGCGCCCGGGTTCTCGATCGACACCACCAGCCGATCGTCCGCGGTCGTGTGCGCGGTCAGCACAATCTCGCCGTCGTGCCCGGCCGCCGGGCCGTGCTTGACCGCGTTCTCGGCGAGCGGCAACAGCAGCATTGGCGGGATGGCGACATCGGGCAGCGGGTCGGGCAAGTGGCGGGTGACGCGCACCCGGTCGGGATCGCGCAGCCGGTGCAGCTCGAACAGCGTGT
>Ga0207701_10005252_pt1 | contig 13036 bp, 8 predicted proteins | sample KBSSwiSSwithPhiX_FD_184294 | JGI IMG/M metagenome (GOLD analysis project Ga0207701, IMG submission 184294) | Switchgrass rhizosphere bulk soil microbial communities from Kellogg Biological Station, Michigan, USA, with PhiX - S5 (SPAdes) (version 2) | ecosystem: Environmental > Terrestrial > Soil...
AGCTGCTTTCTTGCACTCCGGACAAGGCGACACGACACCTGGTTCGCTAGCAGCCGGTGCTGTTGCACCGCTCGGAACGATCCAGAGCTGAACCTTCAGTTCAGGTAAGCATCCACCATCAACGGTTGTTATGCGTCCGGCCTCTATACCGCGCGTGTTAACCAAGTAATCCTTGGCACGGTCGGCTCTCGCCTGGGCCTCACCAGCACAACTACCATAAGCGATGATTGTGCCTTGAGAACCTGGCTGGTTCTGAAGCTGGATAGCATAGTTATCGAGTCTGGCCTTCTCGTCGTTGAACTTGATATTGCCATACTCGTCAAACTTCGTTGGCAGAGCAGGTGGTGGTTTGACACTGGTCGTGCACGACGAGGTCGTCGAACATGAAGGATCAGCACCGCCCACGCTTACCGTCGCTGTCACACTTTGACCACCGAGGTTAGCGGTATCGACCGTAATCGTCGATGTTCCCTGACCGCTCGTGATAGTACCAGCCGAAACTGACCAGTTATACGTCGGTGACAGGCCGGAACCGCCACCAGTGACACTAGCCGTATAAGTAATCGGCTGACCAACATCAACCGAATCCGTACAGCTCACTGAAACAACTGGACACGGCGGAGGTGGCAACTTGCATCCAGTGCAGTCCGCAATTGTGACTGCTGCACTGCCGTTTGCTGTGTGTTGATTACCGTCGTTAACTTCAACCGTCGCGGTGTAGGTTCCGTTCGCAACACCTGAGAGATCCCAGCTGACCGAACGACCCTCACCTGTAACGCGACCACCCGTTACTGACCAAGTGTAAAGTAACGTGTCATTATCCGTGTCCGAAGCGTTAGCCGTTAAAGTAACTAAGCTATCGGTAGGCGTACACGAATCTGACCTCTGTTCAGGAGGACAGGGTCGCGTAATAGTCGCCAGCGAAGCGGCAACACCCGCCACGACAGGCGCCACATTTGGCGGTGGTGGAGGTATTCTTGCGTTTCTTCGTCCAATCCAAAACTGCCCAATGTAACCATCTGGATCGTCCGAGAAGACAAAGCCTCGCGGGAACCCATTCACGGTTACAGGAACGCTTGTTCCGGGGACAACCACGACGCCACGACCACGAACGTTAACGTTAGTGATTTGGTTTACACCGATATTGAAGTCTACCGGATTGAAGTGACCCTCATCTTGCTGATTCAAATGGCGACGATATGCGACGCCAAAGCCAAACCAACGTCGCGGATAAATCTTTATACCGCCCAGGACTTCAACCGGATTGTTATTGAATGCGTTTGGCGTGTGGCCACCCGTGTACATCGTCGAGCGAACCTCAGCCATTGGCTGGAAGTGCTCATTGATCGGAAAGTCGAAGCCGACGCCCGAAAGAAGTTCATCAGGCCGATCGAGCGCAACACCGTCTGCAGTCTTTGGATTGCTATTCAGGATGTACCCGAAATTAGCTGACAGATTAATATGCCTGCTCAGCCTGCCGTCAACGAAACCGATCAAACCAAAATCGCCGATGTCGGCACCAGGACTTGCGCCACGCTGAAGCTGGTTAAAGCCGGAGAAATCGTCCGCTTTGTCTGGATTCCAGCGATAGAATGGGATGATTCCGACGCCCAGCGGATTGTGCGGACCGGTAAACCGAATCTTGGCGCCCACCACAAAGTCCGTAAAGCTGCTCTGACCATACAGCCGATTAACAAACGGAGCATCCGGCAAATAAGTCGGAGCAACCGTAAATGTTGTCGGTATGATGATCGGATTGGCCGGATTCGGGTTACCCGGCGGACGACAGTTACCAGTCAACGCCGTGCAAGGCAGTGCCTGAGTCGCCAAAACGATACCAGGCAAGATACTGCCAAACGGAGAACCGATTCCTGGATAATTATCAGCGCTTCCGAATGACCCACTTCCCGGCTGGACCTGCACTGGACCAAGCAGCGCCTGGAAACCCGGGAAACCGAACTGCTGACCAATCTGGCCCGCGTCTAATCCAAAGGTACCAGCCGAACCGCCAACAAATGGATACTGAACAAACGGCTGATTACCAATCGGACGGAAAACCGCCGTATTGGCTAACGTACCGACGTTCGGACCACTTGGTGCCAAAACAACTGCCGGCCCACTTCGCAATGTAGTACCGAAATACAATTGCGAGTTAGGCAGGTAGAAGCTCGACAGGTTTTGCGGATTATTTACCTTGATACCGCGGTAAGCGTTACTCTTGAAGAAAAGTTCTATATGGTCATTCAGGCCAACGTTGAAACTTATCGGCACATCGACGATATCGACATTTCCCGGATCACGATCATAATTACTATACGCAATACTGAAAGTGAACTCGCCGCGTCGCAGCGTCGAACCATCATAAATAGTGAAGAGCCCAGTAGGACCACCCACAGGACCACCCGTGCCAACAGTCGGAGACTGATTGCGCGGATCGTTTGGGGATCTCAAAGTCTGTGCTGATACTGCGGCACACAGCACCAACGAAACGAGCGCAGCCATAAGCGCCCTATTTGCGAGTCTCATCGCATTCCTCCTGCGAAATGAGTAAAAGAATCTGTGTAATAGCGCCGCGCGTCCAAAGAATCGATAACAATCGAGCCTTGTATGCTTTGGCCCTAACTACAGTTTATCAAAAAGTTCGAACCGCTTGGACCATAAGAGATCAAGCGGGGCGCTCGGACTGCGATGAAACAGAATACTTCGGCCTTACTTTGAGTACCCTAATCCATCTAGTTGCTATTCCCGAGTTGTTCGAAGCTTGAGTCCACTTCTTCTAGCGAAGCGAGCTCCCGTGTCAATGATTTCGACACTTAAAACCGCGCGCAAATATTAGAAATGTTGTCGCTGGTCCGAGTGCTAAATCATGCCAGACCATACTCTACCTTAAAACGGAAATCAAGCCCTTTTCACGACTTAGCGGCCATTTTGTTTATGTTTTTTCGGTCACGCATAGATGCCACGCATGCGCGTATCATAGGCCACGCGGTCTATCGCCAACATGTATGCTGCGGTCCTTGTATCAACGCTGTGAGCGTCTGCGAAGCGGCACAGGTCATTGAAACTAGCAACCATTTTATCCTGCAGCCGCTCGTTAACTACATCCTCTCGCCAAAAGTAGCCCATACGATCCTGAACCCACTCAAAATACGAAACGGTAACCCCTCCGGCGTTGGCCAAGATATCGGGTATGACAAAGATGCCCTTCTGATGGAGGATTTCGTCAGCCGCCGCGGTCGTCGGACCATTTGCGCCTTCTGCGAGCACCTTGCACTTAAGGCGGTCAGCGTTTTGTGAGGTTATCTGGTTTTCTGTAGCGGCAGGAACCAGGACGTCGCATTCCAATTCGAGCAGTTCATGGTTTGCCACAAATTCAACGCCTTCATAGCCCTCGAATGAGCGCGTGGCCGCCAAATAATTCAGGGCCTCGGGGATGTTTATGCCTGATGGATTGTAAATGCCACCATGGATGTCCGAGATCGCAACAACTTTGTAACCTTCTTCGTGCAGCAAGCGAGCACCTATCCCGCCCACATTGCCAGATCCCTGAACTACGACCCGAGTCTCGGCAGGACTCATTTTGAATCGCTTGATGGCTTCGTTGATGACAAACAGTATCCCGCGACCAGTCGCCTCTCTTCGGCCCGAGGATCCCCCCAGATCGATCGGCTTTCCGGTCACCACGGCTGTAACCGTGTGGCGAGCATGCATGGAGTATGTGTCCATGATCCAGGCCATTGTCTGTTCGTTTGTATTCATGTCTGGAGCGGGCACGTCCTTTTCAGGTCCGATGAAGTCCAGGAGTTCAGCGGCATATCGGCGCGTCATCCTTTCGAGTTCGCCGAGCGACATCTGCTGAGGGTCACAGATGATGCCCCCCTTTGCGCCACCAAATGGAACGTTTACAACTGCGCACTTCCAAGTCATCCATGCTGCCAGGGCTCTCACTTCATCGAGGTTGACGTCTGGCGCATAACGAATTCCACCTTTTGCCGGACCGCGTGCAAAGTTGTGTTGAACCCGAAACCCCTCGAACACTTGAATACGGCCCGAGTCCATGCGAGTCGGGATATACACCTTTAGCTCTCGATTCGGCACTCTCAAGACTGCATAGAGATCGGGATCGAGGTCTAGCAACTGAGCCGCGCGGTCAAAACGAGACATCATCGACTCGAAAGGATTCTGCTCCTTGATCTCTCTAATATCGTCGACGTATATCGTGCTGTACATGCTTGCCATTGGCCGTCTCCATTTTTTGCGAGTGCCGATTGACCCCGCGGCGATAATTCAACTTCAGAAAGCTAGTCCATCTGATCTAAAAACATCTGTCTACGATTTCGTCACGCGCAAAGATTCATTCATCGACCCGGTGCGATAGCCCTCAAGGTCGAGGGTTATGTACTTGAATCCAAGTTCACGAAAGCGAGCGGCGAGTTGATCCAATACGTCTTTATTGAGCACACGATCCATTTCAGCTGTTGAAATCTCCAAGCGCACCAGAGTGTCGTGATGGCGAACTCTAAACTCTCTAAACCCAAACTCACGAAGAATCTCTTCACCTCGATCAACTTTTGTAAGTCGCTCGATAGTAACTGTCGTTCCATAAGCAATTCGTGATGAAAGACACGGACTCGCCGGCTTATTCCACGTCGGCAACGCAACTCGCCTACTCAATTCGCGGATATCTGCCTTGCTCATTCCGACTTCAATAAGCGGGCTCCTTACGGAATGTTCTTTCGCGGCTTGCCGACCCGGTCGATAGTCGTCAAGGTCGTCCATCGTCGAGCCGTCAACTATGAAATCAATTCCTCGACTCGTCGCTAGCGACTCAAGCTTCGTGTACAGCTCGTCCTTACAGAAGTAACAACGGTTGCCGTTGTTCGCCTGGTACTCCGGATTTTGCAGTTCATCCGTTTGGACTCTCTCATGATTAAAACCAAACTCCTCGACGATTCGATCAATCTCCGCGCTTTGATAAACAGGCAAGCTCGCAGAGACTCCTGTAACGCAAACTGCCCTTGGACCTAACTCCGCGTTAGCGACATACGCGACATAGCTACTATCAACACCGCCCGAGTAAGCCACTATCACCGATCCACATTGGCGAAACAGTTCACGCAGACTTGATTCCTTGGCGATCAGGATCGCAGAGGCTTCACCCGCGTTTTGTAATTCAATAGTTGCTTCGTTCGCAGACATACCTGACCGTGGGCAGAGGGACACTTTTAGTTTAGCTTCTCGTCTCGTCGAAATTGTGCTCTAGTGTGAAGGCATGGTAGCTCATGCATCAACGGACGTGCAACCAGCATCTCAGCTAGCGTTTGATACATTCGCAAGTGGTGAATTTGGACGTTCTGTCGCGCGACATGCTAACATTCCAGCCATCCCCGGATAGATTCTTTGCTCACAATAAATGGTGCGCGTTCTTGAGTATCGTGCTTGCATCTCGCTTTCCGTTCATTAGAAAAATAGCGACGTATAAGACCTGGTTGGTGTTAATCCTCGTCGCGATCTTCTGCGTATCGAGCAAGGCTCAGACTGACGAGTTCGGCGACGCCGCAGCGGATCCTGTAAAGCTCTTCGAGCGTGGCCAGGGCGCACATGCTCGCCACGAATTTGAAAAGGCCCTCGAGTTCTACGAGCAAGCCATAAAGATCAAGCCGGAATTCCCTGAAGCGGAATTCCAACGCGGCAACGCGCTAGTTTCTCTGGCTCGTTTTGATGAAGCTGAGGCAGCATTCCGTCGAGCAATAGATCTCAAGAAGAACTGGTCACTTCCCCATTCAGCTCTCGGAGCTCTTCTGATGAGACGTGAACGAGACGCGGATGCCACGACGAGCTTCCGCGCAGCGCTCGCAATCGATCCACAGGACAACGTTGCTCTTCGTCTACTCTCCGAGATTCGTCTCCGCGCGGGGGATGCTAAAGAAGCGCTCGACCTTGCCAAAAGAGCGACTAGCGGTCCCGACGCTCCAACATCTTCATGGATCGGGCTTGCAATTGCAGAACGCGCAAACGACAACAAGCCAGGTGCTCGCACTATTCTTGATCGGACGCTAACCGACGAGCCGACCAACCTGGCGGCATTGCTCGAAAGGTCTGACTTACTAATCGATCTTAAGGAGTATGAACTCGCGATTGCGGATTTAAAGAACGCCTCCAAGGTACGACCGAACGACAAGATTGTTCTTTCAAGACTCGCTTACGCTTATCAACAGGCCGGACGTGCGGAAGAAGCCGCCGCAGTGGCTAAAGCTGCGGGATTAGAGATCCAGCAAGCTTCTGGAGACGACAAGAATAAAGTGATCGGAACTCCCGAAGAGATAGAGGCTGCGAATAACGACGACCGCAACACGTCGCGACGCGCGCTTGAAAAGCTAATCGAAAAGAATCCACACAGCGCAATGTTGTTGGCTCGACTCGGTGCTTCGTACCGCGTTGACGATCCAGCTCGATCTTTAGAGTTGTTTCGAAAAGCATCTGAATTGCAGCCGACCGAAGCGGAATATGCGGTGGGTTATGCTGCCGCGCTGGTCCAAGCCAGGCGATTCGTTGAAGCCGCCAACATTCTGCGGCAGGTTGTACGCTTGAACCCAAAGAACTATACGGCACACGCCAATTTCGCCACGGCACTTTACGAAGCAAAACAATTTGCAGCTGCGGTGGTTGAATTTGAATGGGTGGTGGCAAACAAACCTGATGTAATCGTGGCTCAATATTTCATTGCCACGTCACACGATTATCTTGGAGAATACCCCGAAGCACTCGCAGCCTATGAAAAGTTTCTGGCGGGAGCGGATATAAAGACAAATCAACTCGAAATCGAAAAAGTCAAACTTCGTCTTCCTACTCTGCAACGACAAATCAAACTCGGAGAGGGCGTGAAAAAAAAGCCCTGACGCTGGATCTGAATGTTTGTTGAACCCACAGGTAAACTTGTTCTTCTTTCAGCACTATTATTCTTGTGCGCTGGCGCAGCCTTCGCTCAGGAACCACAACCCACTCCGCAGCCAACACCGCTCATGGCGCCGCCGCCCTTACAGACGATCCCCAAGGAAGAGCGAACACAGATCAACGGGGCCACCGATCCAAAACAACGAGTACGGATCACAATCGAGTTTGCGGGAACGCACCTGACAACAGCGGAGAAACTTACGACCCAAAGCAATTACGAGTCAGCATCGCACGAGGTCGGAACATATCAAGCAATAGTTCAAAACCTCCTGACATTCCTTGCCTCCCAAAAGCGCGATAGCAATAAGACACGCGATATGTACAAGCGACTCGAGCTTGCATTGCGCGGCGATGGCCCACGACTGACGGCAATGCGCCGGACCACGCCGCTCGAGTTTGCCGTCTGGATCAAACAAGTCGAGGATTTCGCTCGCGAGAGCAGAACGGAAGCACTCAATTCTTTCTACGGCCACACGGTTGTTCGCGAGCCTGACTCCCTTCAGAAAGCCAGCGAGAAACCCAAAGAGAGCCCAACTCCGCAGAATCAACAGCCATGAAAACCCGAATCATCGCCAAGTTTTTCCTCCCCGTTATTTTTGCTTCAGTTGTTATCGTTCAAGCCGCTACCACCCAGCGGGATCACCTGACGCCGCAAGAGGTGGATCTCGTAAAGGAGGCGCAGATTCTCGACAAGCGAATCGAAGTTTTCATCAAGGCTACAGATCGACGCTTAATGGTATTGAATGGCACTCAGGCGTCGAACGCGAAACTGCTGAAGAAAGATGCTGAGCTGTGGGGAGAATTGCCGACTGGTTCTCAGGCGGAGTTGATCGGGGACATTGCCCGCATACTCGACGAGGCTATTACCAACATCGACGATGTTAGCTCTCGTGACGAGAGGAATCCGCTAATTCCAAAAGCTATGCGACGACTCGCTCAGGCTGTAAACAGCATCATGACGCAAGTCGCGCCCTTTAAAGATAAAGCGACAACTGAAGCAGAAGTCGCCAGCCTCGAACTCCTCAACGAAGACGCGCAACAGATACTGGAGGCAGCCAAGAAGCTACCTCCCGAGCCCGAGAAAAAAGGAAAGACGAAGAACTAGAGTACGTGCTTTCGCTACCCTCGTTTCTTCTTTACTTCAGTACTAACCGCTCGAGCTTCAGCATCAACAGCAGTGCCCGCGCTGTTTTCGTCACCTTCTTCTTTCGCCGAAGCGTTTGATTGGAGTCGTGGTGCTGTTTCGCCAACCGCAAATAGTTTGAATTCCAACTTGGCTTCCGTCTTCGGCACCATTGATCCGCCAGTTAACCCGCCAAGCATTCCGCCAATCTTATTCATCTTGAGGGCAGCGATATCGGTGTACAGGATGAAGTCACACTGTTTCACTTTTGCTTCAGCCTCAGCTTCCATCTGCGAAGACGCATTCAAGGCTATTGCATCGACTCCAGCGCTGGATAGTTGGCCTATCAAACGTTCGCGTAATGAATCCAATGGCACTGGACGACCAGCCTTGTTATTGAACTGCACCACTCCAACCAACATTGAACCAGGTCGTTTAGCTGGAGTCGCACTCGACGAAGACGAAGGCATCGACGACGAACTTGGCCGGGAGCTATCCGTCTGTCCTTGACCCATTTGAGCCATGATTGAAGCCATCGACGGCGTTCCGTAAAGCTCAGACGTATTTGTCGCCTGCGTGTAGCCCGCAGGAATATCGAACAAGGCAGCGTCAAGTGTGGCTCGAGACAACTCGACGACTTCTTTCGTTTGCGTGACCATGACTTCCCCGTTTTCACCATACATCTTCATCGTCTCGATCAGCGGATAGCCAAGCTTCCCGGTGCCTTCACGCCTCATGGTTACTTTGTCCCTACAACCTCCACTCGGAGCACGCTCCGTCGGCACTTTCGGTGTCTTGTTCGTCTCACAGTTGAATTCGACGTTTAAGTCTACGTACCAACCATCCAATTCAATTCTTCTCTTACCCGGTGAACAAGAGTCTGCGGACGCGGTAATGACAGTTGCACTCTTCACATGACGCGCAGTGAAACCAAACATCTGTTTACGTTCGCCGGTATCGACGATGCTATTGAAATAGTCGACGACACCACCGCGCGTTGATGGCGTACTCGGTGCCGGGGGACGACTGCTCGGAGTAGTTGGTGCGCTGGGTTCAACAGTCTCCATCGGTGTGATGATGTACTTCTTCGACGTGTCGCTGAGTTGAATGGTGCGTTTGAGATCGCATTGCGTGATGTTTACAGTGTCGTAACCGTACCCAGTGTGATTCTCACTTCGCTCACGAGCTCCCTTAATCATCGTTACGGTTTCCCCGCCTGCAGCTGGTCCGGCGGAGCTACCCATCGTCGTCTTATATTTGACTTTAAAATCATTCGACACAGTGGTTCTTTGTCGCGCAACAAAGGCGGAGACTGAAACCAAAAGAAGTCCGATAACCAGCGTGATGTTTAGAATGGAAATCCGAGTTTTCATTGATATCCTCCCAGGTGTGTTCTTTTAATTGTTAATCGCGCGCGAGTTGCAACGCCTTGGTAGCTCTCTTGATCGCTTCCACAATTCTTTCAAGCGATTCTTTAGTGTTCGCCGAATTCCTATCATCTATTGCCTGGCGAAAATCGGTCAATGGTTGTGCAGCGTAACCCGTGTAAATACCGGGCGCATAGATTTCGTGTTTGTACCACGGCCTTCCACGGAGACCTCGTTCGTCTATGAACTCTCGCTCAACTCCGATCAGCGCATCGTTGATGAGTTTGAGTTTCGCACTGTTCGCTTTGGTGGTAACCGCTTCCTGTCTGTTCTTTTCAACCCGCGAGCATTCTCTGGCAAAGTCTTCCAGTGCTGCGTTCATTGATCGATCGTCAAACGAAGTATCCAGGTTCTTCTGCTTTGCCAGTCGCAAAGCCTCTGCGAAAAACTCGCGAATTTGAGTCGCGTAGTCAGTGTAGTCAAACGGCAGGGCGTCCGCGTCGGCTAGACGCAACGCCAACGTGCCCCAAATCTGAGCCGCGGCAACGTGGTAAACAAAACCGGGATCGCCGAAATGATCCATCCAGTAAAACGAATCGTACGATGAGTGATAGACGCCGTAATCGCCGCCGAAGCCCATGTCGGTGGAAGGAACGCCGAGGTGCTGAAGAAAAGGCGTGTAATCAGAACCTGAACCAAGCGCACCGATTCGCGCCTCTCCTCCGTTTGTGGCCTCGTTAAGTGACCGACCTTCGCGAGCTTTTTCCTGCCACTGTTGATAAATGGTCTTGCCAGTTTTTGGATCCTTCACATCACGAGTGACATCTCGAATCGCTTTCCACAACGACGGCACCGATGACGCGCCAAAGTTGCCGCCGGAAACAGCCACGTCGACGTTCAGATAAGCAACTGCCTTCTCCCGAAGGTCGTCGGCGTTTTCTTCGGCCCACTCGGTCGAACCGATTAACCCATATTCTTCAGCATCCCAACTACATAAGATGATAGTGCGCTTAGGTGTCCATCCCTGTTTCAACAAGTCTCCAAAACCACGAGCAACCTCAAGCATTGCTGAGGAGCCGCTGTTTGGATCGACCGCGCCGAACACCCATGCATCGCGGTGATTACCCATCACGACCCAACGATCCCTTTCCTGGTTCCCCTCGATGCGTGCAACGACGTCCCAGATCGTTCGCACCTTGTAGTCCATATCCGTTTTCAAACGCACTTTGACATCAGGCGTCCCACCGACGTGATAAGCCAAGGGCAGACCACCTTGAAACCCTTTTGGTCTAACCGGACCTCGCAACGGACTGATTAATGTCTTCGCGACATCGTACGCGATCGGCTGAACAGGAATCTTTGTAAGGTCGGTGGCATCTTCAGGCTTCAATCGAGGAACACCTGCGATCGATGGTTTGCCCGGAGTGAGTGGATCACCGGGATAATCGAATAGGTACTGAACGGAACCACGCTGCCCAGAAGCGACCGGCCGCCATGGACCTTTGGGATAAACGTCGCCCTGCATGTAACCATCGTCAGCGGGATCGGAGTAGATAATGCACCCGACCGCCCCATTGTCCTCGGCGACTTTTGCCTTCACGCCGCGAAACGAATTGCCGTAGCGGACGATCACAATCTTGCCTTTGACATCAACGCCGACTTTCTTCAGCTCTTCGTAGTCGCCAGGTAAACCATAATTGGCATACACCAGCGGGCCAGTCACATCGCCGCTGGCACTATAGCCATTGAACAGCGGCGTGATCTTCGGATTCGAAGACGTTGGATCACCAGGGACAATCGCCTCGGTGACTGACAGCCTCTGCCGACGCTGTGTAATGAGTTCGACTATGGGAGTGGTTTTCGGATAAGGCAGCCAAACATTGTATTCCTTCAACTCAGCATTCAACCCGTAACTTTTCATCTGATCGCGAACGTAAACGGCAGTCGCGTAGTCTTCCTTGGTGCCGGCAATGTGAGGTTCGAGCGTCAACCGACGCAAGTGTTCACGCGCCGAGGTCGGAGCAGGCACAGAGCGAAACAACTCTTCCCAACGTCGTTGAGTTGCGCTCGTGTTGGCCGAGAAACCGTCGAGTGGTGCCGCGTTTGATCCTTGCGAAAACACAAAGCGAGCAGTTGGCAGCAATAAGAGAACGACAAGCAGAATTGTGGCACTAATGTGAATCAGTTTAGTTGGCATGTAGAATCCCGAAGAGATTGAAAGATGTTTTAGCAATAGAGATGATGAACTATCAGTTAGCTCTTGCCGTACAATGAACTCAGAATATTAATGAGCAACCGATAATCTAAAGGAACCTAAATGGACAGTAGATACTACCCAAACGTAGAAGCCGATCTTCCCAGGCTCAATGCAGAACTGCGCAACCTATTCGACAGCGACTACGAGGTCCAGGCCTTTCAAGTGTCGACTACCAGCATTATCCAGGCGCGCAAATCAAACACGCTCCGCGACCTTACCGGGCTCTCGTCGGCATTAACGATCAAGGTCACACCAGAGGTCGGTGGAACACGTGTCGAGATCGGAATGCAGAAGTGGTTTGACAAAGCTGCCGTGGCCGCGGTTGGTGCGATTGTCTTCGCACCCTTGTTGGCGTTGGCTGCGCTTGGCGCGTACTGGCAATACAAACTTACTGAAGACGCTTGGAAGATAATCGAAGATCACATCGCAAGCAAAGCCGGCGGCTATGTTCCACCTCTTCCAGGTCGATGTGGCACATGCGGAGCGGCAAACGTAGCCGGCTCCGACTTCTGTTCCTCCTGTGGCGCCAATCTCAAAATCGGACAGTCGTGCTCTTCCTGTGGTGCGGCGTCGAAGGATCCTGGTGCGAGGTTTTGTAATCGTTGTGGCAAGCCGTTAAGTGCGTGATTTGCGCTTCGTCGGAAAAACATTCGGAGTCGCAACCGGCACATGAACGCCACTCGGCACGATCCAAAGTTCGACCTCTCGCCAGCGGCGAAAGCCTCCATTAACGACCTTCACTCGATTTTTAGGTAGTTCTAATCGCTTCAACAATGAACTTCTGAGCCGCGTCATCGCTTTCGAGACCTGTTTCGCAGGATCGATGTACATCGTGCGATCATGCTCTCGGACGTACTGCGGGTAATAAATAGCGTACGCCAGGCTGCCGCTCAGTTTCCTTAACGCAACCGCATACCCATCGACAGAATCTCCTTCGTAGTAACAGACTTCGCAACCCTCATGGCTGATCAGAGTGTACTCGTCAAACTTTGTCGCCGAATCAGTACTGAAGATTTCGTCGAGATAGGCGTCTGTCCTTGGGACCGGTGCAGTTCCAGGCGGAACAATCCATAACTCCTGCACGAAGTTTTCGCAAAGTCCACCGTCTACCAGGATGACGCTCGATGCAGGAATGCCTCGCGTCTCGACGAGGTAGTTCATCATCTGACTTCCAAGGCGATTGCTAACACCGGGTAGGTTAAGACGCGTGCGATAGACGATGATGAAAATCTTTGAGCCGGGAAAATTTGAGTGTTGGACCGCCAGGTTGTCGAGGCGCGCGACCTTGTCGGAAACCTGAATATCGCCAAACTCGTCGAACTTAGTTGCCTTCAC
>Ga0207701_10005254_pt1 | contig 13035 bp, 13 predicted proteins | sample KBSSwiSSwithPhiX_FD_184294 | JGI IMG/M metagenome (GOLD analysis project Ga0207701, IMG submission 184294) | Switchgrass rhizosphere bulk soil microbial communities from Kellogg Biological Station, Michigan, USA, with PhiX - S5 (SPAdes) (version 2) | ecosystem: Environmental > Terrestrial >...
GGAACTGCGAGAGAAAATATAGTGAGGATATTAAAGGATTTAAAAAATGACGGAATTCTTAAAACTCAGGGAAGAAAAATAATTATCATAGATATCAATCAACTACTCAAACTCACCAATCTTTGAAGAAATTCTGGTGAACACAAATCCGACTTTCTCTTTCTGTTTCTCCTTCACTCATGGATCATCTATTAGTGGTGATACTAATAATTCTAGCAATACCTTAGCTATATGGCCGAGCACTTTTACAGGATCACCGTTATCCTGCGTGATGGAAAGAAGATGGAAGGGATCAGGGAGCACACATCTGCAGATGTAGATACCGTATACCTGATATACCATCGCCAGGCTGATGAAGAGTGGTGGATGAATAGAGATTTGAAAGCTCAGTTAACTTCATCTGGCAAAAGCAGAAATGGAAGTATGCAACGGCAATTTGGAAAGAAGAGAGAATGATACTTGCACTAAGTGATGTGAGTTACGAAAAAGTAAAATAAAATGGTACAGATGGAATAATTATCACACACACACGAGTATGTATGTAGAAATCTGCAAATTGGATAAGGAGTAAAAAATGGGGAGGCTGACTGCAGAATTTCAACATTTTTTCTCAAATAATATTTTTTACCATCTTCAATGAGTGTCTCTCGGTAAGAAGGTATAGTTTTCATTTCTACTGAGCCGGGCTGTTTCTACAGCCTGGTATTATTTGAAAATGAATCACTATCATGAATTAAACCTGAAAATGATATAAGTCAAGGGGAAAAAAGATATTATAAATGTTGTTTTTTTGAAATGAGTGTAACTTTGAAGTATTATCTACTGAAAAAAATAGCCATCCCACTCCACGGAAACATGGGCTTTACATTACATGGCTGTGTTTGATAGGCAGGCCCCTGATATACCATGGCCATCTTCCAAGATGCACTTTCTGTAAGTTGTAAAGTTTTGTGTATGACATCATGCTTTACCAAATCTAAAAGCAAAAATTTCTTTTTGCTTCTCCTTTTGCTGACTACATCACTGGCAACCTGCACTAAAGACTTTCATTATTTCAGCAAAGCAAAATTTTATATCAAATCTGATCATGAAAAATGTTCGGGTGTACATGTCAATGGAAGTTATCACAGATTTATAAGTCTTAATGATTCAAATAGTGTAGACGTTGACGCGGAAGTCTTAGAAAAAGGTCCTTACTATATTTCTACAGATACTGTAAACGGTATGTATTTCAGCGCATATGGAGTTCTAATGGATACTGGCAATTACACTTTTCACATGGTTGGAAATGGCCTACCAGAAAAAAAAGAGAACACTCATTTTACACTGATATCACTTAATCAATCATCCTGCAGCGTAGAAATTCCTGTTTTTGATTATGTAGATACAATTAATGTATCTGAATATGCCTGGGAATTTTATGATAATGGGATTTACCATCATGGGCACGTGGACACAACCTCTATACAGTTAGATTTTGTGTCATACATTTTATTTAAGGGACCTGAAAACACAAATCCAAATGCAATTTTTGGACTATCAATTATGTTTATTGAAGGAATACGGCCTTTAACGTTAACCGATTCCCTTAGTCACTCTTTTAGATATGTTGTTGATCAACATGGAATATTCAGCACATACAGGAAACCCAGTACTGTGATTATTGACAGTTTTAATTATATAACAAGTATTATAAAAGGCAGATTTTCCTGGAAAGGCTTAAATGATGAAGGAATACTACATGAAGTAAAAGATGGGAAATTTTATGTGAAACTCGATTCGGTATTTATTGTTCCCCGAGTCCAATAAAAAAAAGTTCTGTATGACATCTTTCTTAACTATACCAAACTTTAGAAATTATTTGCTGCTCAAAATAATGTGATCAACTGGAAAACAGGTAAAAGTCCATGCTTACTGAATTTGCTCCCCTTTTCACTCCCGAAAGATGAAAAAACAACAAAACCCGCCATCATAGCGGGTTTTATTATTATATAGGCGGAGAGAGAGGGACAATTGAGATCCATTATAAATCATCTAACTATAAAACATTTTTTCATTAGTCGGCTTTTGGGCGGTAGGTCTGTTATTGAGGCATAGTATTTAACAAGAGGTTGTTCTTGAATTTTATCCTTTTTCATTGGGTGTTTGAGATTAATAGCCAACTATTCGGTCAACTTTTGTTAGTTCCTATATTTAATGATTTCATTTTCAATTGTTATTAAAAGTCCGGGATGAACTTGAACCCCGAATTTTCGCCCGGATAACCTTTACATCAACATCAAGGTTCGGATCAATCTTTAATTGTCGATCCCACTCTTTCTGATAGGCTTCGGTTGATACCAAAAGATCGAAAATCCAACCCTAATGGTACTGGGAGATAAAGACAATAGTATTCCATTAGAGTGCGTTTCCTTTGCCAGAAAAAATATGCCTGAAAGTTATTTATGGATTGTACCAAATGCTCAGCATGGAGCTCATGAGGGTAAAAACAAAAATGAATTTGTGAGAGTGTCTAAAGAATTTTTCAGTAATTCGTGGGGTAAATAAGGTTTGATTTAATTCAGTAGACGACAGCAATTTCGTTTTCTTGCCTTAGCGTTTACATTTTCACCACCCTTTGGATAGCTGATTGATTACCGGAAACCATATGAAGCATATATACGCCAGCCTTAAGATTGCTAAGGTCTACTTGTTTAGTTGAAGACAGGAGATTATTACCTGATCTATTTACCAGGTTTCCATTCACATCAAGCACCCGAACAGAAAAGTTATTCGCGGTCCACTCATCAGGAACAATGATGTTTATATTTCCCGTTGAAGGATTCGGATATACTTTCATAACATCATTTTCATTTTTTTTAGAAGGTCTTACCCTGTCTCTGTTGAGCGCAAGAAGGCTGTTATAAGGTGTGTTGTAGGTGAAATTCTGAAAATAAAATGAATACATTCTGTCTGCCGCACCACTTGCATCGGAGCTTCTTCCACCTGTGCGAACAACAATTGAATTTTTATTGATATAATGATTAGTAACCATTACAGAAGTTGCACTTGTGTCGATATTGGTATAATTAGCTACTGGTCCGTCAAATCTTCTTCCTGAGAGCACAGAACCGTTTATATTTTCGTAAAGATTTGTTACGGATAAACCGGAGCCTGTTTCTATTATATAATCCTGCATGTCAAAAAAGCCAACGTATTCATTGATGTATTGACTGTTCCCGTCAATATCCACACCCGACACATTAAATTCGGGGATGACTACTGCATTAATAGTACCAGTAGCAACAAACTGGATTTGAAATTCCATCCACCAATCAGCAACGCCAGGCGTAGATCCATTATTATATCCTACCTGGGGTTGAAAAGCTCCATCGAAACCAGATGTGTTCATGTCGGGGTTTAATATATTAACCAACACATCCGATCTCCTCGTAATGGTTACAATTGCATCGACGTTATTGGTAACATTTGAGAAACGATACTGGGCACCATCGGCACCTGCAACACCTGATTCGAGAATGGGATTTTTGAAATCAAGATATGGTGCTGTCTGCGAAAAAGAATAAACAGTAATCAGTGTAAGCAAAACCAGCAATACAATTCCTTTACCGGTTTCGGCTGCATGGCGGCGATGTGGGTTCTTGGTTTGGATTGTGGCTTTCATAATTACAGAATTACCTAAATAGTTACAAACCATGGTCCGCCTTCAGACGGTTTGCTAATCAAGTCATAAACAAATATGCTTAATATGATATTTTCCCGCCAAAAGAGACTTCTTCCCTAATCGGGAACAGTCATTGAAGCCCTGGAGGTGTAAAACATCTAAAAAGGCGTAAAAAATAGTGTTATACGAATATTGATTCCCGTTAACTTTGATTCTTCAACTATCCCTAAAGAAGACACATGCTCCATTATTTACCACAGCTCAATAACAGTGAGCTTTGCGAGTTATTTTTAGAGGAAACCAAAAGGTTTATGGAAGGATTGGACAGCAATATATCTCATAATGAACTTGCATCCATTCGGCTAACCATAAAACAAATAATGGATGAGATGGAAAAGAGAAAGGAAAGAAAATCTCTTAAAGCATAAATGCATCCTTGAAAACTCCATAGCCTGCAATTAAGCAGGCTATCTTCGGAAATAGGGAGTATATTTAATTGTCTCATATCAAGAAAAAGAAATGAGACTAATTTATTTACTATCTTCTTAAGTGCTTTTTCTCAGAAACATGATCCTTGATGTTGCTTTGGATTATTCATTTGCTTAACCCTGTGAACAAAAGATGGAATAGCACCCTTATGCTATTACAAGTATTATGCACAATAAACCTAACATTTATGAGTAAGTCTTGTTTTCCCTTAATTACGGGCCTGGCATTCACTGCAATCTTTTTTACCGGATGTTCAGAGAAAAAACCCACCGAACCTGCAGTTGCATCAACAACGACAACAGAAAAGCCCAATTTTGGAGGTTATGAAACCCAGGTCCAATGGGGCGAACACCTCGTTACAATTGGCGGTTGCAATGATTGCCATACTCCCAAGAAAATGACACCTATGGGACCGGTTGATGACAGTACCTTACGTTTATCAGGACATCCTGAGAAATTGCCAGCACCAGATGTTGACAGGAAGAAAATGGAAAGCAAAGGATTAGTAGTTACGGCTGATTTTACCTCTTGGGTCGGTCCATGGGGAATTTCATATTCCGCGAACCTGACACCTGATGAAACAGGTACAGGCAATTGGAGTGAAGATCAGTTTCTTTATGCTATCAAAAATAGTGTCAGCAAAGGACTTGCCGGGTCGAGACCACTGATGCCACCCATGTCCATGATGCCAGTCAAACTTATGTCCGATGAAGAACTGAAGGCGATCTTTTCTTATCTGAGAACAGTTAAACCTATTAAGAATAACTCTGTCCAGCCTACACCTCCTGTAATAGCCAGGAAACAATAATGACCGGGGAGAATACAGGTTTATTTAATTTGCTTTTTAATTGCCTCAGCATTCTTATGAATCTTCTCAATTGCTGCGACAATTCCATCCATTTCTGTTTTGCCTGACAGTAAAAGATTTTGTGTAAACCATACGGCTTCCTCATTGCATATCCTGTCATTCACCGGACATTTATTTAGTTCAAAATATCTTTTAATGTCCAATGCCTGGGGAGGATGCATTTTTTTAAAATTCTTCGAGGTGAAGGCATCTTCCAGGTAAGGTTTATCGGTTATCGATTCATAGCCGCTAAAACAGGGAACGCCTTCTGCATTCAAGGCATCAATAAAAACGGACCTTGGCAAATCCTTAAACTCTTTCTTTTCATACCTGAACGGGAAAAAGTGATAAGCAGCACGCGTTACGTTTTCATAAAGTTTATATGGAACAATTCCTGGCATTTTTTCTAACTGCGATTTTAAATATTCCGCATTCTCTGATCGCGTATTTGATTGCGCTTCAAGCCGTGTCAATTGAACAATTCCAACAGCAGCCTGGTATTCCGTTAGTCTCAATTTGTTGCCATTAACAACAGGACCGTTACCTGGGACTGATCCGTAAGCCTGTCCAAAATTGTGATATGCGTAACACCTGTCCATAAATGATTCATCATTACTCACAATTGCACCTCCTTCACCGATCGGTAAATTTTTTGAATTTTGAAAACTAAAACAACCCGCTTGTCCAAAAGTGCCCACTTTTTTATTGTTTATTTCTGCCAGATGCGCCTGGCATGCGTCTTCAACAACAACCAGGTCATGCTTTTTTGCAATCTCCATCACGCGGACCATATCCACGGGCAGTCCCGCAAGATGCACAGGCAAGATTGCCCGGGTACGGGAGGTTATTTTTGATTCGATTTTACTGGAATCTAACTGGAATGTTTGGGGATCTGTATCAACAAACACAGGCATCGCCCCTGTGGCAAGAACAGCAAGGGCAGTAGCAATAAATGTATATGCAGGAATAATTACTTCATCTCCTCCTCCTATATTAAGTTGAATAAGGGATGCAATCATCGCATTTGTTCCATTTACAGTAGCCAAACATCGCTTCATTCCTATTTTGTTCGCCCATTGCTTTTCAAATTCACTTACAACTTTATCCCGTGACCATACGCCGCTTCTCAAAGTATCGAATACAAGCTTATCATCTGTATCCGGATTCCATATGGGCCATTTCACCCAAGTGGTGTTTAATACCGATTTCCCTCCGAGTATTGCTGGTTTACTGGCATGAGCATTATTCGAAAAAACCGGGGAGGAAATCCCAGATGCAATAATTCCCATTCCAGCGATTGAATTATGCTTTAAAAATTCCCGTCGTGAAATATCGTTTTCATGCATATTAATTTATTTATACGGGGTAAAAAGAAAGACGATGCTCTGACTAATGAAAGTTAATGCTTTTAAAAAAGCGGATAGGATGTTACTGTATAAAAAAATGAAATGCAGACCCAGTCTGCATTTCATTGGTCTCAGAACCTCCCCGGGATTGAAGTTCAATTGACTCTTTAATTCTTTCTCAAAAAGATTGAGCAGTTCATTGGCAGTAATTGCCATTAAAAAAATACATAAACAGATAAAGCTTAAAGAACGATTTTAATACCTGCATTTATAAAAACTGACCTTGCTTTACCAACATCAGCGGTGTTGGTATCTTCCTGGATATCAGTAAGAGACCATTCATATGAGAAGTCAATAAAAATAAGAGAAAAATCAAGTCCGGCACCAGCAAACACACCATATGAAGCAGATTTAAAATCGTCTTCAGTCAGGCCGCCTACTTCATCAGCACTAGTTAGGAAGAATGCGGATAAACCACCAAAACCCCTTACATGGATTTTCGCCTTTTCATTATCCGTAAAATTTATACCAGCTGCTAAGGGTATTCGGATGCCTTTAAATCTAAAATTATCCTCCGCACCCGCATTCGATATTTTTGAACTTTTTTCTACCCAGAATATGCCTGGTTCAAAATATATTTTTTTGCCAACGGAAACAGATCCTCCGATCTGGTATCCGACATCTGATTTAACTTTCGCATCACCGGCATCTTTGGATAAATCTGTAAAATTTACTCCTATTGCAGGTTTGATGGTCAACTGGGCCTCACAATTTTGATTAATCAGGAATAGACTGGTAGCTAAAATAAAGATTGGTTTCATATATTTATTATTTAGATATTTATTATTTAGATGAACGTTCCTTGCATAAATCGAATTCTACGATTAATGATAATTGGGCAACCAGTAAAATAAGGGAGGTTTTCCTTCAGCTTGCAAAGCGTTGTTGTTTACATCAGGATAATACAATAATTCTAAACCTTCTTCAATGATCGGTTGCATGCCTCCGGCGAATGTTAGGCCAATTGCATTTGTTGCCATAACTAAATTTTTTAATTGTGGTAAAAAGCAGAACCCTAACCCATTAAAATGTGATAGTGATACGTTAATTTAATACGTTACGATGTTAGAAAACCTACATGCAAATCGGTATGGTGAAGTTTAAGTAGGAGTCGGAGGATCTAGTGCTTAAGGGAATGAGAAGTTAGACCATAATTTTGATTTATAAAAAAATTTCCTGATTAGTAATTTTACTAATCTGTTCTTCTTTTCAGAAAAGTCTCCGCTTTCAAATTTCTATCTTTGCTGCGTAATGAGAAAATTCGAAGACACTTACCGCCATAAAGGCCTTAGAAAACAGCTTGTCGACACGCTAAAACAGAAAGGAATTACCGACGAACGCGTACTCAATGCCATCAATAAAATTCCCCGCCACTACTTCCTCGACTCCGCTTTCGATAAAGTGGCCTATGAAGACCGTGCTTTCCCGATCGCCGAGTCCCAAACAATTTCCCAGCCTTACACAGTGGCCTACCAGACCCAGCTCCTCGAAATAAAACAGTACGATAAAGTGCTCGAAATCGGTACTGGTAGCGGATACCAGGCCATGATTCTTGCTGATATGGGAGCCCAGGTGTTTACCATCGAGCGTCAGAAAAAACTGTTCGATGACCACCGCAACTTCATCCTTCGCAAAAATTATTCAAACATTAAATATTTTTATGGTGATGGATATGAGGGTCTGCCCACATTCTCACCATTCGATAAAATTATTGTTACCGCGGCAGCTCCTTCCGTTCCCCAGAAACTTGTTGACCAGCTAAAAAATGGCGGTAAAATGATCGTACCGGTAGGTGAGGGAACTGTTCAGGTGATGATGCGTATAACAAAAACTGCAGATGGAACCGTCAACAATGAGGTGCTAGATAAATTTTCGTTTGTACCCATGGTGGAGGGAAGGAATAAATAGAATAGTTTCTCCGGTTGTCACGGCAAATGAAGTGTCATCCCGAGCGGAGTGAAACGAAGCGAGGGATCTCACGATCGAAAATGAGTCTTCTTGCTATTCATAGAAGAGATCCCTCACCCCGCGGAGTTTACACTGAGCCCGAAGGGCGAACGTGCGGGGATTCGGGATGACAGCGTAACAGGAACCTATTCAATGCATGACTTCCATTAGGTTGACAATTGCTTTTTTCTCTTAGCGTAGAAATAGTTCACCAGCAAAACAAATGATGTAATGCAGAGTCCGAAGAATTCACGCGTGTCCTCAATCCAGGGAGTGGCAGCTTTCATCTGACCCGCAATATTCTCTGCATGATGCTCGGTCATCCAATCTACAACACCATCTTTCTCAAAAAATAAATAAATACCATAAAGTGCATAGACAGCAATACCCGCCAGCATCAGTTTAGGATAAAATTTATTTCTTGAAGCAAACCAGCATAGCCCCGCAGCATACAGGTAAATGGGCATCCATATATACGGATCAGGATCGTTGTACTGTAATGCCGCGAATATTACGAACAACACAACAAATATTAAATTGAAGATCTTCATGGTGAAAATTTATTACAAAAAATCTATCGTTTCCTTAAATATTTTATTATCACGGTAAATTCTCCTGTGGCCCAGTCCTTTCGTTATCCTAAACTGAACATTGGGATGACCGTCGTCGCGCACCTTTAATGCATCTTCAACCGGCGTGAGCTCATCATCCTCATCATGAAACCAGAGCACGCTTGCCCGGATATTTTTCATAGTTCTCCGCATCGAAAAATGTTCAGCCCCAAACCCGCTTTTATTGAATATCAAACGGTCAAATTCTTTTCTTACGCCGCTATCCAATTGCAGGAATTTGAAAAAAGAATTTATCGAAGTAACCGTTTCTGTAGCCGGTGCTATAAATACAACTTTAAGTGAATCATTGTGATCGATCGTTTCAAGAAAGTGGGAGAGTACCAGCCCTCCGAATGAATGACCTATATATCTGTCAATCGGGCCGTACAGCTCATTGATTTTTTTGATCGTGGCAAGATATATCGGAAGAGTGATCCTTTGCCCTGTAGATTTTCCATGAGCAGGTGCGTCGAACACTAATACCTCATAATTTTTTTTGATCAGCGCATTGATGTACCTGTCGAAGTTTTTGGAAGAAGATTCAAATCCGTGGACGATCAACGCTTTTTTTCCTGAAGGATGATTCCAACGGTATCCGTGTATGGTATATCCTTCTATAGAAAATTGTAATAGTTCACTTCTGTCAAATACAGCCGGCAACTTAATTTTAGATTTCCTGAGAGGAGTGCAGAATAATCTGAAAGCGCTTTCGGCGGCTTGCTTTTTTGATATGACCGATAATAAATTCAGCTTTGCCCTGAAATAATTGACCACTAATTTTTGTGCTAACTTCATTTCCCTTCTTAATCCCTGTAAATTTATTTAAAATCATCAAGATATTATGCGTGTGACATTGATTGGCTCTGGAAATCTTGCAACAGTTCTCGGAAAAAAGATCCTTCATTCGGGACATATCATTCACCAGGTATACAACAGGAATATTAGTCATGCTTCTTCTCTTGCAGCAGAGCTTTCAGCTGAAGCCGTTGATCAGATTGAAGATTCAGCAGACATGTACATTGTTGCTGTTCCCGATGACGCGTTACAGCAAGTCGGCAGCTGGATGAAGCCCCTCAATGGTTTCGTTGTTCATACTGCAGGGAGCGTTACAATGGAAGTTTTGAGGGATATATGTCCAAATTATGGAGTGTTATGGCCATTGCAAAGTATCCGTAAGGAAACGCCGGAAGCTCCTGTGTTGCCAGTGCTGATCGACGCGAATAACCAATGGAATAAAATGAAGCTGAAAGGTTTTGCGCAGTCGTTTGCGGATAGTGTAACAGAAGCGAATGATGAGCAAAGAAGAAAGCTGCATCTTGCGGCGGTGGTTACGAATAATTTCAGTAATTATATTTTTACGCTTACTGAGAAGTATTGTGAAAGGGAAGGAGTGGATTTTAAGCTGATGCTGCCTTTGCTTTCTGAAACGATTTTAAGAATGAGGGATAATTCTCCTTCGGTGTTACAGACGGGCCCGGCGATTCGGAATGATGTGTCTACTATTGAGAAGCATAAAGAGCTTTTGAAGAATGATAAGGCATTGCTGGAGGTGTATGAGTTTTTTACTGAGAGGATCGCCAGCGGAGGATATAAATAAAAAACCCCGCCGGAGCGGGGTATATATCTTTAATCAAAAAAATATAAAATAATAATTAATTCTGCTTGTTCTCCAACGTACTTTTCGGCGTGCGCTTTTTCTTCTTCGTTTGTTTTTCTTCACCAACCTGTTTGCCAGTATTCATGCTATCCGCAAGCTTTGCAGCTTCATAAGCATTGATCACTCCACCAGTCCTGCTGAGCTCATCTAATTTTACAAGATCATCAGAACCCGGTTTCCTCACACTGTCGGCAGGAACCTGCGCTGATTTCTCAATAACCGCTTTAAGTTCCGCTGCAGTTAGATTCGGAAAGTATTCCAGCAGGAACGCTGCAGTACCTGCAACTACAGGGGCTGCCATACTTGTACCCTGCGCATTCGCATAAGTTGTTTTGCCAGGAATAGTTGAATATATTTTTACACCGGGAGCAAACACATCAACTTCATTCTTGCCATAGTTAGAGAAAGAAGCTGTTAGTCCACCCGCTTTTTCATCACCACTTGCACCAACAGTGATCCAGTTCGAAGCCTTCTTCATATCGGCTTTCAGGTTGGCATTTGGAAAATTATCTGATGAATCAATATTCTTTGCATCATTACCTGCAGCGTGCACCAGCAGCACATTTTTACTTTCTGCATACTTCACGGCTTCGTCAATCCATTTCTTCTGTGGAGAAAAATCCTTGCCAAAGCTCATGTTAACGATCTTCGCACCATTGTCGACAGCATAGCGGATCGCGAGCGCAATATCCTTATCGTGCTCATCACCATCAGGTACTGCCCGGATCATCATGATCCTTACGTTGTCGGCGATGCCGTCTATTCCTTTATTATTATCTCTCGCAGCAGCAATAATACCCGATACATGTGTTCCATGAAAAGGAGTAGCCGCCATTATATCGTTATTGCCATAAAATTTATCGTTGATGTCATTTTCATTGTCACCAACAATGTCTCCGCGATAAGTAGGAGGTGCTTTTTCTCTTGACTCTGCTTTTCTTTCTTCACCACTCACAAATTCACTGAAGCCCTGGAGGAAATCAATGTTAGTGGTTTCCATCATCTGGTTGGCGCGGAACAAATAGATCAATCCGCCTTTCGCTGCTTTTTCAGCTACACCATTTGCCTGGAATGTATCGAGATCATTTCCGGTAAAAGTATCTTTGTTAAGCGCTTTTCTTAAAATGCTGTCGCTTTTCTGTGCGCTTATTAACGCTCTTTTCATCATTACCAGGTCAAGTCCGCCCCCTTCCTGTCCTTCACCTTCAACTTTTTCTTTCGCTTTCAGCCATATTTTATATTCTTCCAGCGAATCACCTTTCAATGTTGCTGTGTCAACAGTAACGCCATCATACTTCTTTTTCAATTCATGATACACCCTGGCGCCTTCATAAGAATCCTGCTTTACGTTTCTTCCATCTTTACCTCCGATGAAGTTCCATCCATGTACATCATCTATATATCCGTTGCCATCATCATCCTTGCCATTTCCGGGGATCTCTTTGGGGTTGTTCCATAAAATAGGTTTCAGATCTTCATGCAGTGTATCTATGCCGGAATCGATCACTGCAACCACAACCGGATTGCTTTTCAGATTCTTTGATTTTACAAATGCGTAGGCTTCATTAATGCTGATGCCGCTATATCCATCCTTTGCGTGGTCGAGGAGGTGCCATCCGTGAGGAACGTCTGTAGATTTGATCCCTTTATTGGTCTGAGCACTGGTTATTAAAGAAGAGACTAAAAAACTCATCGCCACAACCGACGATCTGATCATTTGATTCATTCTTGATTTTTTTTTAAGTAGACGTAAAAATATATAAATAACCGCCACCCTAACTGTTTAATTACATGAGTGGCGGTTATCCTATCCGATTGAAATTATTGGGCCAGTTTTAGTTCAACCCTTCTGTTACTCCGGCGTCCTTCAAATGTTTGGTTGGATTGCAATGGTTTAGATGATCCGTAGCCCGTAGCAGACAATCTTGATACATCTACTCCATGATCTGTTAAGTATTTTTTAACAGATTCGGCTCTTTGCTTGGAAAGTTTCAGGTTTTTTTCAGCCCTACCTGTAGAATCGGAATGACCATCGATCTGCAATTTCAATGTTGGATGATCGGTAAGCACTTTCACCACTTCATCAAGCGGAGCGATCGATGATGCTGTAAGCTGGTCGCTCTCTGATTTAAAGAAGATGTTACGTGCGGCGAATGTTATTTTTTCTTCAATCACCTTCGTGATCGTGTCGCGTTGCGGACATCCATTATTTTCCCTGGTTCCTGGTTCTGTAGTGCATTTGTCTTCCGCATCATTCACACCATCGCCATCTGAGTCCGGAACGGGGCAACCGTTGAAATTTACATCACCGGCTATTGTCGGACAAACATCAGCTTCATCATTCATGCCATCACCATCTGTGTCGGGAATAGGGCAACCACTATATTTCGGAGTACCTGGTACCTCAGGACATT
>Ga0207701_10005255_pt1 | contig 13034 bp, 11 predicted proteins | sample KBSSwiSSwithPhiX_FD_184294 | JGI IMG/M metagenome (GOLD analysis project Ga0207701, IMG submission 184294) | Switchgrass rhizosphere bulk soil microbial communities from Kellogg Biological Station, Michigan, USA, with PhiX - S5 (SPAdes) (version 2) | ecosystem: Environmental > Terrestrial >...
TGGCGCAGCACGATGCCTTCCTCGATATCCGCACACGCCAGCAGGTCGGCCCCGGCCTGCTCGAGCGCGAGGGCGACACGCTCCGCACCATGTCCGTACGCGTTCGCCTTGACGACGGCGATGATCGATGGCACCGCGCCGCGCCCATCGGCAAGAAACTGCTGAATCGCTGCGAAATTGCTTCTCAGCGCAGAGAGATCGACACGGGCGATGGTGCTACGGATCATCGCTGTTCACCCTTCCGGGTTCTCAGTTCTCAGTTCGTGTTCAGGTTCGATGCGCGGTTCGATGTTCTGAATTCGCTGTTCGAGACAGCTCGGTATCGAACCTTCCACTCTGAACCCTGAACCGAACGTGAACACGAACCGGGAAGCGAGAGCCCGGAAGCGTGAACTGCTGTTATCCACCGGCTGCAAGGTTCGCGAACCGGGTCTGCTCGCGCAGGAACGCGAGACGCACCACGCCGGTCGGGCCATTCCGCTGTTTCGCGAGGATCAGCTCCGCCGTCCCGGCGTCCGGGTTATTCGGATCGCGGTTGTACGCGTCCTCTCGATAGATCAGGGCGACGACGTCCGCGTCCTGCTCCAGCGCTCCTGACTCGCGCAGATCCGAGAGCTGCGGACGATGATCCGAGCGCGACTCGGGAGCGCGGCTCAACTGCGACAAGACGACGATCGGGACGGACAGCTCTTTGGCGAGCCCCTTCAGCGATCGGGAAATCGAGGCGAGCTCGAGCGTCCGGTTCTCGAAGCGGCCGCGGCCGCTCATCAGCTGGATGTAATCGACCACCAGCAGGCTGAGTCGATGTTCCGACTGGAGACGGCGAGATTTGGCTCGCATCTCGAGCACGCTGATGTTCGCGGTGTCGTCGATGAACAGCCGCATCGCACTGAGCGTCTCGAGCGCATGCGAGATCCGCCCGTAGTCCTTCTGACCGATCGCACCGCTCATCAGCCGATGGCTGTCGATCTGCGCCTCGGACGTGAGGAGGCGCAGAAACAGCGATTCCTTCGACATTTCCAGGCTGAAGAAGCCCACCGTGTGATCGGGCTGCACGGCCACGTGCTGGGCGATGTTGAGCACGAGGCTGGTCTTCCCCATCGACGGGCGGGCGGCCACGATGATCAGATCGCCGGGCTGAAAGCCGCGCGTCATCTCGTCGAGGTCCACGAAGCCGGTCGGCACGCCGGTAATCAGCCGTTTCTGTTCGAAGAGCTGCTCGATCTTGGGGAAGCTCTCCTTCACCAGCTCGCGCATCGGGACGAATCCGGCCTTCAGGCGGTCGTCCGCGACGGCAAAGATCGAGCTCTCCGCCTCGTCGAGAATCAGGTCGGATTCCTGATCGGCCTCGTAAGCGTTGGTGAGAATCTTGTTCGCCGCGAAGATCAGATTGCGAAGGGTGGCCTTTTCCTTGACGATCCGCGCGTAGTACTCGACGTTCGTGGCACGCGGCACGCCATCGGCCAGTGATGCCACGTATGCGGGTCCGCCCACTTCGTCGATCTCGCCGGCGCGCGACAGCTCTTCTTTCAGCGTGACGAAATCGATCGCCTGGTTCCGCTCGTTGAGCTGAACCATCTTGTCGAAGATGCGCCGGTGTGCGTCGCGGTAGAAGTCACCGCTGTCGATGACCTGCGCCGCGAGATTGAACGCGTCGTTGTGGACAAGGATGGCGCCGAGCACCGAGCGCTCCGCTTCGAGATTGTGTGGAAGCGTACGCTCGGCGGCTAGAACAGCAGTATCGGGCATGGAATGAAGGAGCGAGAAAGGAGTCTAGCAAAACTCCCAACCCCCAACTACCGACTTCCAAAAAGAATTTCGGATTTTTTTGGAAGGTGGGAATCGGAAGTTGGGAATTGAATTCTAAATCGACGCCAGCGTCTTCTTGACGGCGTCGTAGTTCGGCTCATTCCGGGCATCCTCCAGAACTTCGCGATGGCGCACGACACCGTTGCGATCGATGACGAAGACCGCGCGCTTGGCAATGTCTTTCATGCCAATCATGTCGGGATTGAGCACGCCGTATTTCCTGATGATGTCCTTGTTGTAGTCGCTGAGCAGCGGAAAATTCAGTTTCAGTGAATCACCCCACGCCTTCAGCGCAAAGAATGTGTCGGTGCTGACACCGAGCACTTGGGCATTGACCTTATTCAGATCGGTTGTCGAATCTCGAAACGTGCACATCTCCTGATGGCACGTACCGCTGAAGGCGGCCGGGAAGAATGCGAGGACCACGGGGCCCTTCTTCAACTCTTCGCTGAGCGTCACGTCCTGGCGATCCTGATTGTGAAGGGTGAAGTCTGGCGCCTTGGCGCCTACGTCTACGGACATCGAAGTCTCCTTGTACTTGCTGCGCGTTCCGCCGAAGGCAGCCGCGGCGGACGGATCGTATATCCTCACGCGAGTCAGTTGAAAGTTGGATCGTTGGCTGGTTCGTAGTAGGAGCATCCCTTGAGCCCAGGCGCGATTTCCACGGCGACCAGCGCATCGGTCCCGTGGTACCGGACGATCACACGCGAGCAGTGGCAGGCGCTGGCAGCGGCCAAGGTCGGCTGGATGCTCGACGCCATGGACTTCATGCTCTATGTCGTCGCACTCAATCAGCTGCGAGGCTACTTCGGCTTCAACGACGCGATGGCCGGACTCCTGGCAACCGTCGCGCTCGTGATGTCGGGCGTGGGCGGACTCACCTTCGGCTACGTCGCCGATCGCTTCGGTCGAACCCGCGCGCTGATGGGCACGATCGCCTTGTTCTCCATCGCGTCGCTCGGCGCCGCAAGCTCTCAGAGTGTCTGGCAGTTGATGTTGTGGCGGGCGCTGCTCGGTCTGGGCATGGGCGGCGAATGGGCGTCAGGCGCGGTACTTGTCAGCGAGACGTGGCCGCCGGAGCACCGCAACAAGGCGATCAGCATCATGCAGTCCGGCTGGGCGCTGGGTTACATCCTGGCGCTGCTGGCGGCGCAGGTCATCCTCGGCTTCGCCCCGCTGGGACAGGACAGCTGGCGCCTGCTGTTCACGCTCGGCCTCCTTCCGGCACTTTTCGCGCTCTGGATTCGACGCCATGTCCGGGAGCCCGAGAAATGGACCGCCGGACGCGCGGCGGCGCGCGACGCCCAGAATCCGTTCCGCGAGATCTTCGGCCGTGCGTTGATCGGCCGCACGCTGCTGATCATCCTGCTTGGTGGCGCCGTGCAGTTTGGCTACTGGGGTGTCTTCACGTGGCTGCCAGGATTCCTCGGCCGTCCCATCTCCGCTGGCGGCGCGGGGCTGGATGTCGTCCGCTCGCTCGGATGGCTGATCCCTGTGCAGCTTGGCGCCTACGCCGGCTACCTGACATTTGGATTCATCGCCGACCGGATCGGACGACGAGCCGCGTTCGTGTTGTTCATGATCGGCGCAGCGGTGCTCGCTCCCGTGTACGGCCAGTTTGCGCGAAGCCCGCTGGTGCTCATGGTGGCTGGCCCGCTCCTCGGATATTTCGCCAGCGGCCACTTCAGCATGTTCGGCGGCTTTGTCGCGGAGCTGTTTCCCACGCGGATCCGCGCTACCGGACAGGGCACGAGTTACAACATCGGCCGCATGGCCGGAGCGATCGCGCCCTACACGATCGGAACGGTGGCCACCATACCAGGCGTCGGGATCGGCCTGGCTCTCGGCGTCACGTCAGCGTTCTTCCTGCTGGCCGCTGTTCTGGTCTTTACGCTCCCTGATCGCAGCGGACAAGCACTCGACTAGTACGCAGAATCCGATCGATTCGGGTCGCTGGCCGTACGAACGTTCCGCGCCCCGCAGGTGACCATTCGGCGATTCCTGGCCACATTCCGCGCGGCACGATTCGCGCGTGTCATCACCTCGAGACCACAGAGCCGGGCGCTATACTGGAGGTGATGAGATGAGCACGATGGTTGCGGAGCTGTACGACGCTCTGCGGAAAGCAGGCGTTGACGAGCAACTTGCGCAGCACGCCGCACGCGCCGTGCTTGGAACTGAGGCCCGAATGGATCTGGCCACGAAGACAGACTTGCTGGCACTCAAGACGGATTTCGCCGAACTCAGAGGAGATTTCGGCGAGCTCAAAGCTGAATTCGGCGAGCTCAGAGCAGACTTCTCCGAGCTCAGAGCAGACATGGCCGAGTTCAAGGCGGACGTGCGCACCGACTTGTCAGGGATGAAACGGGACATGTCTGAGATGAAGGTCGAGCTCATCAAATGGAACGTTGGCGCGATGGCCGTCCTCACCGCCATCTTCGCCGCGATCGTTCGCCTCGGCTGACGCCATCGACTCAGAATCCTGGCGTCAGCCTCAGCTCCAGCGTCTGCGTTTCGCCTTCCGCGATCGTGATCTCGCGCGCCTCGCGGCGCAACTGCTTCTGGAATTCCGGTGAGAACTCGCGACCGTCCTCGAGCGCCTCGATCGCCGTCGCCAGGTAGCGCCCCGGACGGATGTTGCGCACCTCGAACCGTCCTTCGGTATCCGGCCTGGCGGTTCGGATGAAGCGAGCCGCGGTGCGTGGTTCCTTCTGATCGACGGGCTGCATCACGACCACATATTGAGTCATCGGCTTGCCGCCGGGATCGCTCACGTGCCCGGCAACGTGGCTCACCTTGTCGCTCAGGGTAATCCGTACGCCTTCAGTCGCGGGGCGGATCTCGACGTCTACAGGCGTATCGGTGATGTCCTGTCCGTCGAGCGTCACCGACTTCACCCTCCAGGTCGAGTTCTCTGATGTCGGCACGCCAATGTAGACGCGACCAAAGAGACTTCCGATCTGGAAGTCGCCGCTCTCGTCAAAATTGGGCGACAGCATGATCGTGCCGGGGAAGGTCGAATCAGCCGACTGCGCACTGGCGCGCAGCTGGATTGGCGTTCCGCCAGGCCTCACCCTTGGCGCCGAGCCTTCCCACACGACCCGCCCGGACACCGTCGAACCTCGTGACGTCGTGACGCGCAGTCCGGACACGTCGCTGCCGCGAACGGTGACAGCGAGGAATGCAGCCTCCGGCGGCGGAGGCGGTCCGAGTGATCCCGGCACCCGGTTTCGAACTTCCAGCACGTAGTCGCCGGCCAGGACAGCCGCGAACGAGAAGCTTCCATCAGCAGCCGTCGTCACCGTCGTAGACCCGCCCGGCGCCACCGAAAACGGGGTGCTCAGGTCCGCCTGGCGAACCCACATCTGCACCTGCGCGACTATCGGACGGTCCATCGAGTCGCGGACAGTTCCCGACACGCGCACCAGCCTCGCCGGCGTCAGCGACCATTGGATCGTCGTCTCCTGTCCGATGGTCAGGGTGATGGCTTGTGCCTCCGCTGCATTCGGCGTCCCCGGGTAAAACGTCGGCTGAAATCCATCAACCGGATTGTTCGGATTCGCCGACGCGCCAATGACGTTGGCCATCGACCGAACGGTGGCATCAACGAGGTACTCGCCGGGCATCAATCCGTACAGCCGGAACTCGCCACGATCGTCGGTCGTGTCCGGGCTGCCAACCGGAACGAGACTTCGCTGACCGCGATCGCTGTATCGAAACCGCCGCGCCTGGATCTGCACCTGTGCAAGTGGGTAACCATTCTCGTCGGTCACACGACCGGCGATCACGGAGCCGCGCGGCAGCGCAAAGTCGATCGAGGCCGCAGTTTCGGCGTCACGCAACAGAATCGGCGTGCCGTTCTCATACGGTCGACGCTGCCCGTACTGCAGTCCGACGTAACCAGGGATCCCGGCGTTCAGCGAGAACCTGCCAACCGGCAACTCTGTGAATTCATAGCGCCCTTGCGCATCGGTCTGCGTCAACCGCCTGAACTGGGCATTGCCCGACCACTGCAGCACCATCTGCACACGATGAAGTGGCGCGTTGGTGCCGGCAGCGACAACGCGCCCGCGAATCCTGCCCGTTCCGGTCGACGCGGCCGCTGCCGTATCGCGCGCCGGAGCGGGCAGCTGACCGGGAGTCCCGGCCTGCGCAGCGAGATGCCCGTCACCTGCACCGGCGACAACCAGCGCCATTGCCAGCGCCAGACGTTTCAGAGTCTTCATCTGTCCTCCCTCCCGGTATGAAACGGGGCGTTACGTCGACGGAATCAGGAACGGATCGATGGTGAGCCGTCGCGTCACGACTCCCGCCGGCACCACTTCGAGCACCACCAGTTCCGCGTCCTCGAACGCAGCGATGTTCAGGTTCGGGTCCGTTCCGTAACCGCGCCCGGGAAATCGGAGATACTGCGTCCCAACAGAGAATCCATCGCCGGATCTGTAGATCGGGCTCCGGAAGAACGCGAACGGCAACGCCACGAGCCTGAACGCGGCGTTCGGGCGTTCCCCAACCTGCCAGCTGTTCGCGATCCCTGCCATCAGCGCCTGACCGATGGAACGATTACGGAGAGCAAAGTACCGCTCGCCCGCGGGCTCCACCGACATCGGCGACCGGGCGCCCCAGCGGCGAATGACGACATCGCGACTGTCGATGCCGCGCTGCACGGCAGCGATCTCGATCCGCGATACGCCGCGATCGAGCGAGGCGCCCGACGTCAGCGGAAGAGCCCCAACTTCGCGCACCTCCGAAACCCAGACGTCAATGTCCGAGTCGAGACGCCCCGACTTTCCACGATGTCGAACGAACGCCTGTTCTCTGATCGTGAGCACTGGCGACCATCGCGGCTGCTCCTCGAAATCGCGTGTCGCCAGAATCCGCGCCTTCAATGCGGCCTGCGCCGCCGGTAACGTGAATTGATACCCGTACGGGCCCATCTGGCCGCTCTCGAGCACGGCGCTGTCGGGCATCTGCGCTTTGCTTCGAATCCCGACCGACCGCACCATCATCTGCGGCGGCAGGCCGGAAACCACGAGTCGCGCGCTGACCTGCCGCCAGCGCTCGCCGGTCTGTCGGCTCACATTGGTGACATCGCTCGCTTTCGTCCCCCATGAGGGGTCATAGGCGACAACCACGTTGGACGCCCACTCGCCGGGACGAACCTGCTCACCTCGAGCGAACGACCATGGCCAGATCGCTGGCACGACCACCGTGACCGCAATTCCTGCAACGGCCAGTGCGGCTGCCACCCGCCAACGACGGTGGCGATACTGGTAGATCACGACTGACAGGGCGGCACCGAGGTACACGGCCATGAAGACCACGAATGGCGTCGCGTCCGGCGCGCTCGGTGGCGTGTACCCTGGCATCGGCGCCGTCCAGATGCCGCGGAAACCGAACAGCACGCTCGGCAGGAGCGAGCTGACCGCAGCGACGCCGAGCGTGGTCAGAACGAAAGCGCCGAGCGACGGCGTGAGCGCAGCAACCACCATCAACGAGAGCATCCAGCTTGCGTAGCCGAGCACCGCGGCCGCGCACGCGCTGACGATCGCTCGAGGACCGACGTGGAACAACGACATCGTCACCGCGTCGGCAATCGACGGCAGCACGACGAGCGCGATGACGGCGAACAGCAGCTTTTCCGCAAGGAGGCTGCGTGTTGCGTACGGCCGCGTCAGCCAGAACGGCGTCAAGCCGACGAGCGGCTCTTCGAGAACCAGCTGGGCGACGATCGCTGCCATCAGCAGCAACTCGATGATGGCCATCGTTTCCCAGACTTGCTGGAGCAGCAGCCCGGTGGCCACCGATTCGTCAGCGGCGCTCGCGCCGTTCACAACGAGCGCCACGCGAGTGATGAGGACGACGAGCCCCAGCGCCAGCAGCCAGCGCAGGCGGCGCACGTCCTTGCGCACGATGTGCATCATCTGACTCATTGCGGTGTCTCCTGCAGCTGACCGCGGCGGTGTCGCACGAGGGCGAGAAAGATCTGCCGCAGGCTCATCGGCTGAGCGTCGATTCGGGCGTCCGGGAATTTCGCAGCAATCCGTTCGTCCGACGCCGCGCCGACGTACGCGCTGTCGACAAAGCGCACGACCCGCCCTGCCGTCGTGACGCCGATCCACGACGCTTCCGCCGACGGCACCGCACCCGCCTCCGGGAAAGTGACCTCCACCTGACGGAAGCGGTCCAGCAGCGCCGTCATCGGCTCCGACAGCACGACGCGGCCGCCGTCGAGAAACGCCACCGTATCAACGAGACGCTCCACCTCTTCGAGATCGTGTGAGGAGATCAGCACGCTCCACTGCTCTTCTCCCGCGCGCTCCAGAATTCCGTGCACGAGGTCATCGCGCACCACAGGGTCCAGACCGCTGAACGGTTCGTCGAGCACGAGGAGGCGCGGCCGGTAGGCCAGCGACGAGATGAGGGCCGCCTTCACGCGCATCCCTCGCGACATCCGCCCGATCCGCACGTTGAGCGGCAGCCTGAAGTCGTCGATCAGCTTCCGGCAGAGCGCGTCATCCCACGTCGGATAGAACGGCCGGCAATACGCGAGCAGCTCGGCGAGCGTCATCCAGAGCGGGATCTGCTGGTTTTCCGAGACGTATCCGATCGTCTCGAGCTCACGCGGTCCGATTTGCCGCGAGTCGACGCCTAGGACGCGCGCCTGCCCTGCAGACGGGCGAATGATGTTCATGAGCGCGCGGATGGTGGTCGTCTTCCCCGCGCCGTTGGGTCCAACCAGCGCGAAGACGGTGCCGGGCTCCACAGCGAAGGTGACGTCGGTCACCGCCTCCACTTGCTGATAGCGGCACGTCAGGTTGGTGACGTTGACTACAGGGTCCACAGCGTCCTCATTTCCATGCCTTGCGAATCGCGTCGAGCACGTCGCTCAGGGTCATGCCGAGCTGGCGTGCTTCGACGACGAGCCGATCCAGCTGGGACGTCAGCACGGCGCGCTTCGCCGGATTCGCCGCCGGCCGCCACGCCGCGACGACGGTGCCGATGCCCGGACGCGGCTCGAGCAGGCCGCGCTCGATCAGCGTTGCAACGATCTTTTGAGCAGTATTGGGATTGATCTGGAGTTCTTGACTGAGCGCGCGCACCGACGGGAACGCGTCGCCGGCCGCCAGCTGGCCGGTGACGACGGCTTTGGTCACCGCAAACACGACCTGGTCGTGCAGCGGCCGTCCGGGCCGAACGTCGACGCTGAATGGCAGTCCCATCGCGCAGGTGTACTATCTATACTAGTACACCTGGATGTGTCAACAGGGAACGCGGACGCGGCTTAGCCGCGTAGAGTGATTCTCAAATTCCGAAGCAGAGATACTTGACCTCGAGGTACTCCTCGATCCCGTACTTCGAACCCTCGCGGCCCAGTCCGGATTCCTTGACGCCGCCGAACGGCGCGACCTCGGTGGAGATGAGGCCGGTGTTGACGCCGACGATCCCGGACTCGAGGCCTTCCGCGGCGCGCCACACGCGGCGGATGTCGCGCCCATAGAAGTACGCGGCGAGCCCGAACTCGGTATCGTTCGCCATCGCGATCGCCTCTTCATCGGTCTTGAAGCGGAAGAGCGGCGCCACGGGACCAAACGTCTCTTCCTTCGCCATCAGCGACGTCGGCGCCACATTCGCAAGAACAGTCGGCTCGAAGAAGCGGCCGCCGAGCGAATGTCTGTTGCCGCCGACGATGACCTTCGCGCCCTTGCTGACGGCGTCCTGAATGTGCTCCTCGACCTTGGCGACGGCCTTGTCGTCGATGAGCGGACCCTGCGTCGCTCCGGGCTCGAGTCCGGGCGCGGGCTTCAGCTTCTTCACCGCATCGGCCAGCTTCGTCGCGAAGGCGTCATACACGCCGTCCTGCACGTACAGCCGGTTGGCGCACACGCACGTCTGACCGGTATTGCGGTATTTCGACGCGATTGCCCCTTCGACTGCCGCATCGAGATCGGCATCGTCGAAGACGATGAAGGGCGCGTTGCCGCCCAGTTCGAGCGACAGCTTCTTCACCGTCGCCGCACACTGCGCCATCAGCGTCTTGCCGACTTCGGTGGAGCCGGTGAACGAGAGCTTCTTGACGATCGGGTTGCCTGTCAGCTCGCCGCCGATCTCGCTCGCCGATCCGGTGACGACGTTGAACACGCCCTTCGGAATACCGGCGCGTTCCGCCAGCTCCGCCAGCGCCAACGCCGAGAACGGCGTCTGCGATGCCGGCTTCAATACCACCGTGCAGCCGGCCGCGATCGCCGGACCGGCCTTGCGTGTGATCATCGCGAGCGGGAAGTTCCACGGGGTGATGCACGCCGCAACGCCGATCGGCTGCTTGATGACGACGATGCGCTTGTCGGGCTGGTGGCCGGGAATGGTGTCGCCGTAGACACGCTTGGCTTCCTCCGCGAACCACTCGAGGAACGCCCCGGCGTAGGCGACTTCGCCTTTCGACTCGGTGAGCGGTTTGCCCTGCTCGGTCGTCATCAGCTTCGCCAGGTCGTCGGTGTTGGCGATCATCAGCTCAAACCACTTCCGCAGCGCCGCGGCGCGCTCTTTCGCCGTCTTCGCGCGCCATGCGGGAAAGGCACGGTTGGCTGCCTCGATCGCCTCGCGCGTCTCGGCGGCACCGAACTTCGGAACGGTGCCGACGATGTCGCCGGTCGCCGGGTTATCGACGCTGATCGTCGCGCCGCCGCGGGCGTTGACCCAGGCGCCGTCGACGTAGCAGGACTGACGGAAGAGTTTCGAATCGGCGAGCTGGACGCCCGTGACGGTTGCTGATGTAGCCATGATCTTAGTTAGTAGTTAGCTAGTTAGATAGTTCGTAGTTGGGTTCGTAGTTCTTTGTTCGACTACGAACTAGCCAACTATCCAACTACGAACTTACCGCGGATTAATCGCATAGCCGCCGTCGAAGGCGATGCGCGCGCCGTTGATGTAGCCGGCGCGATCGGACGCCAGGAACGTCACCAGGTCCGCGAGCTCTTCCATCGTCGCCCAGCGTCCCTGCACGATCCCCCACGCCTTGCAGATATCCTCGACGAACTGCTCCTTCGACTTGCCCTGCTGCTTGCCCATGTTCTCCGCCCAGCCGTGGCGCCACTCCGTGGCGACCAGGCCCGGCACGACGGTGTTCACGGTGATTTTCTCAGCCGCGAGGTCGCGCGCGAGATACGACGTCGAGTGGTTCATCGCCGAGTTGTTGAGCCCGTGCGTCAGCGCACCGATGAACGCCGAAATGCCCGCGATACCGCTGATGTTGATGATGCGGCCCGTCCAGTCGCGCGGCATGATCGGCATGAACGACTGGGTGACGCGCAGCATGCCGATCAGCTTCAGATTGAGATCGTCCACCCAATCGGCATCGGGCCAGGTGATCTGACGATCCTGACGGCGGATGCCGCTGCCGGCGTTGTTGACAACGATGTGGACGGTGCCGAACTCCGCCTTTGCCGCGTCAGCGGCGGCTTTGACCTGCGCGATCTCGCGTACATCGGCCTGTAGCGCGAGCACCTTGACGCCCTGCTCGCGGCGAATTTGATCCGCCGCCTGATCGAGTGCGTCCTTGCCGCGCGCCAGGATGACGAGATTCACGCCTTCCTGCGCGAGCCCTTGCGCGATGGCTTTGCCGATTCCCTTGCTGGCGCCGGTGACGAGGGCGACGCGTCCTTTGAGTCTGAGGTCCATCAGAAGATTCCGATCACGACACACCGAGGCACTGAGGCACCGAGATTATTGATCTACGGCCTTCCTCGGTGACCTCGGTGTCTCGGTGTGTACGTTGCAGTGAACACAGCATCGATAGTCACGGGTGCCCTACGACTACGAGAGCTTGCCAGCCCCGCTGATTTCCTGCACGACGTCGTTGAGGAATCGTGCGGCGCTGGCGCCATCGACAACACGGTGATCCGAGGACAGCGTGACGGTCATCATCGGCTTCACCGCAATCATCCCGTCGACAACGACGACGCGATCGACGATCGCGCCGACGGCGAGGATACCGACCTGCGGCGGCACGATGATCGCCGTGAAGGTGTCGACGTTGAACATGCCAAGGTTGCTGATCGTGAACGTCGCGCCGGAGATGTCCGCGGGAGACAGCTTGTTGGCCCGCGCCTTCTGCGCCTTGTCGATGCGCTGCTTCGCGATGTCTCCGATCGACGCCTTGTCGGCGTTGTGCACCACGGCGGCGACCACGGCGTTCTCGACGGCGATGGCGAGACCGACGTTTACCTCCTGATGCAGCGTGATCCGCCCGTTGTCCCAGCTCGCGTTCATGCGCGGGTGCTTGCGCAGCGCACGCGCCACGGCCAGAACGATCAGGTCGGTGTGGGTCATCTTCACACCGTGCAGCTCTTCGATCTTGGGCACCATCACGTCGCGCGCTGTCTTCAACGCGCTGACGTCAATGTCCCGCGACACGAAAAAATGCGGAACCGTCGTCCAGCTCTGCGTGGTCCGCTCGGCCATGATCCGGCCGATCGACGTGATCGCGTCGGCAGGCCCCGGGGCTGGTGCCAAGGGCGGCGCCGCGGATCGCACTTCGGATTCAGGCGTGGCCACGCTGGCAGCCGCCGCCTTGAGAATGTCGTCGGCGAGAATCTCACCCCCCGGGCCCGACCCCTTGATCGTCGCGATGTCGAGGCCGTGCTCGCGCGCGAGCTTTCTCGCCTTCGGTGAGATGCGCGCGCCGGCGGCGGACGCAGGCTCGGCGGCGGCAGGTGCCGCGACAGCGGCTGCGGCGGGCGGAGCAGCGGCAGCGCCCGTCCGGCCGGTCTGGGTCGGCGCACCCTGTTGAGGAACGCTCTCGCCCGGCTTCAGCAGCCAGGCGATCGTCTGCCCGACCGGCACAACGTCGCCCGTCTTCGCGCTGACACCGCCGAGGATACCGTCGGTCTGCGCCTCGATCTCAACGACGGCCTTGTCGGTCTCAACCTCGAGGAGCATCTCGCCTTTCTTGACCTGCTCGCCCTCTTTCTTCAGCCACGAGACAAGCTTGCCCGTTTCCTGCGCCATCTCGAGCGCAGGCATCACCACTGAGATCGCCACTAGGCCTTCGCTCCTACGGGGGTCGGCGCCTCGGCCCGCGCTGCCCGCGCCACCATTTCCCGGACCTCATTGTTGGGCGCCGCCTCGGTCTCGCGAACGAGCGGCAATTGCCCGCCGACCGTGACGAACGGCGCGCCGGCCACCAGCAGTTCTTCGGCCGGGAACCGCGTGATCACCTCGTGTCC
>Ga0207701_10005256_pt1 | contig 13033 bp, 12 predicted proteins | sample KBSSwiSSwithPhiX_FD_184294 | JGI IMG/M metagenome (GOLD analysis project Ga0207701, IMG submission 184294) | Switchgrass rhizosphere bulk soil microbial communities from Kellogg Biological Station, Michigan, USA, with PhiX - S5 (SPAdes) (version 2) | ecosystem: Environmental > Terrestrial >...
GCCCGAAAATTTCCAGCCAAGTTTGCCTACCAAAAAGATTACGACGAAAAAGTGGCGCACTTGATTCAGGCAGGAATGGACATCAGCCTGATTCCTTCGCGCTTCGAGCCGGCAGGCTTGGGCGCCATGTATAACTTGAAGTATGGCGCGCTGCCGGTCGCGCGCGTGACCGGTGGAATTCAAGAGATCATCGAGGATTACGATCCGACAACGGACAGCGGTTATGGTTTTCTGTGCTACGAATATTCAAGCGACGCTTTCTGGGACGCGATGAAACGCGCGCGTCAAATCTTCCTCAACCAGCCTCTTTGGACGAAGCTGATGAAACGCGCGATGGCCCGCAATTTTTCCTGGGACGTGTCAGCGCAGCGCTACGAAGCCCTATCCAAAGAACTTCTTGGCGCAACCGACGAGGCGGCGTAGACGCGTGTCGGAACATAGGCTTGCAGCCTGTGTGCCCAGCGGGTTTTTAAAACCCGCTCGCCGGTTCAGCGGAGTGCAACTCCGATGGGCACACAGACTCGGAGGTCTATGTTCCCGGAGCGTGGCGATCAAGCCGTTTGCGTTTGCCAAGCGCGCTTAGATGTGGAATTGTGGACGGCTTTTTCTCCCCAGAGAAACTTATGGCTTACGCAATCATCAAGACTGGTGGCAGGCAATTTCGCGTCGCGGAAGGCGACACCCTCGATGTCGATTTTCTCGACGTCGAACCGGGCAAAACTGCCACGTTTGGTGATGTACTATTGTTTGCCGATGGAAAAGACGTGAGTCACGGGAAGCCGCTCATCTCCGGAGCAAAAGTGACCGCCGAAGTTGTCGAACAACGCAAGGACAAGAAGGTCGTCGCGTTCAAATACAGGCGGCGCAAAGGTTATCACCGCACGGTCGGCCACCGTCGCAAATTGACGCGTGTAAAAATCAAGAGCATCAGTGTAGAAGCGAAAAAAGCCGCTTCGAAGAAAACTGAAGAATAAAGCGAACGCCATCCACTATTAGCTCTCAACTATCAACTTTCCCCAATGGCTCATAAAAAAGGACAAGGCAGCGTTAAAAACGGCCGCGACAGCGTCAGCAAACGGCTGGGTGTAAAAAAATTCGGCAGCGAGATGGTTGTGGCCGGCAACATCATTGTGCGCCAGCGCGGCACAAAATTTTTGCCTGGAAAAAACGTTGGGCTTGGCCGCGATTACACAATCTTTGCTCTGGTTGACGGGAACGTTCGATTCGATCGCGGCGGGCGACGGGTGAATGTGGATCCTGCCGCAATTTCTTCGTCATCTTGAGCCCCAAAGGCTTTCGGGGTCGAAAGGTCCCGTCGAAAAATCTCGACGTTATTCCACGGGATCCCTCCAGCCTTCGTCCCGCAGTCGCGGGACTACGGCTTGGCAGGCGACTTCGCTCGGGATGACAATGCTTGTCTAGCGTGCAGGCGTTGCGGTATAAACGGATTCGTGATGATGAGATACCAAACCTTTCTCCTTTTTGGCGCGCCTGGCAGCGGCAAAGGCACGCAGGGCAAGACCCTCGGCACGATCCCGCGTTACTATCATTGCGCTTGTGGCGACGTATTCCGCTCCATCGACACGCGCACACAGGTTGGCAAAGCCTTTCTTGAGTATTCGAGCAAAGGCCAGCTCGTTCCGGATAATATCACGGTGCAGCTCTGGAGCGAGGCGATCGACGCGGCGGTAGAAGCACACAAGTTCAAGCCGGACATCGACACGCTCGTTTTAGACGGGATTCCTCGAAACCTGGGCCAGGCCAAGATCATGAATGACATGATCGACGTGAAGAAGGTGTTCCATCTTGCGTGCCCCGATCGCGAGACGCTGTTTTATCGACTCAAGAAGCGCGCTTTGAAAGAGAATCGCCTCGACGACGCAAATGAAGAAGTCATCCAGCGGCGTCTCGATATTTACGAGAAGGAATCCAGGCCTGTGCTTTCGTATTACGCTGCAGAGATGGTCACAGTGGTTGACGCGACGCAGCCGCCCGCCAAAGTTCTGCTCGATATTCTAAAGAGCGTGAACGGCGTCTATGACCCAGCAGCAGTTTGAAAATTTTACTGCCTCCAGTCTTTATTGCGAAAAATGCAAAGCCGCGATGCCAGTGCGAGAGCGGCTTTTGTTAGTCCTGCCAGACCGCGAAATCTTCGATTATCTCTGCACGGGGTGTGGATCATCAGTAGGCCGGCGTGAAGTCACGGCTGGCGAGAAGATGATGGCCCAAGCGATGGGCGCGCGGCGTCCCCGCCGTTCCGCCAGACTACACTGACGCCACAACTCAAGAATGCGAATCGTCTTTATCGGCACCGGCGAAATCGGCGTGCCGACGCTACGAGCATTGCTCGACTCAGAGCACGAAGTTGCTGCGGTCGTCACTCAACCGGATAAGCCTGTAGGACGCGAACAGCGCGTTGAACCGCCGCCGATAAAAAAAGCAATCACAACGAGCGGCGACTTCAGTCTCAAGGAACGACGGCTTGGGCAGCCGTCGACTGGGAATGTGACGGCTGGGAAGCCGTCACTCCTTGAGATTCTCCAACCGGCGCGAATCAAAGATCTTCAACCGATCGAAGAGATCCGCCGACTTACGCCCGATGTGATTGTCGTCGTTGCCTACGGCCAGATCCTGCCGCGGGCTGTGCTCGAGATTCCACGCCTCGTCTGTTTGAATCTGCACGCCTCGGTTCTTCCTCGCTGGAGGGGCGCAGCACCGATTCAGGCCGCAATCGCGGCGGGCGATCGTGAGACGGGCATCACCGTGATGTACATGGACGAAGGACTCGACACTGGCGACATGCTGTTGCAGCGCAGTGTCGAAATCCTGCCTAACGATACGGGCGGATCATTGCATGATCGCCTGGCGCAGGTTGCTCCAGAGGCGTTGCTTGAATCTTTGCAACTGGTTGCGGCCGGGAACGCACCGCGCACCCAGCAGGACAATGCCCGCGCGACTTACGCTCCAAAGCTAAAACGTGAACACGGCCAAATCGATTGGTCCGAATCTGCCGAAGCGATCGAGAGAAAAATTCGCGCCTACAACCCATGGCCCGGCGCGTTCATGAAACTCGATCGTCAAAATCTTAAAATCTTTTCCGCGTCAGTTGTCGACCTCAATGGTCAACCCGGAGAAATTTTGCGCAGCGGCAAAGGACTGATCGTTGCCACCGGCAAAGGCGCACTTTCTCTCGCCGAAGTGCAACTTGAAGGAAAACGGCAAATGAGCGCCGCGGAATTCTTGCGCGGGCACTCTTCGCTCCTGCGCAGAGCAAGTTAATTCCGGGGAGCGTGGGCGAGGCGCCCGCTGTGCCACGCGCCTCGCGGGACAGTCATGGGGAACTTTTCGGCGAGGGCGCCGAAAACAGCGGGCGAGGCGCCCGCGCTCCCCACTACCAATTTGCTTTCCAAAACGGCCGTCTTCTGTTGATCTTGTTAGTCACCGATGCAGACAGAAACACCAGTTTATGAACGCATCGTGCTCAAGCTGAGCGGCGAAGCAATGAATGAGCACGGTGGGCGCGACAATATTTCGCCTACCGTCGTGCGCGCGATCGCCGAGCGCATGAAAGAAGTGCGCGATCTGGGCGTGGAAGTGGCCGTAGTGATCGGCGGCGGCAACATCTGGCGCGGACTTTCCGCGGCGGATCGCGGCATGGATCGTACCACGGCCGATTACATGGGAATGCTTGCCACGGTCATCAACGCTCTCGCGTTACGAAGCACGCTCGAGCAAATCGGAGTCGAGGCCCGCGTCCAAACCGCGATTCAAATGAATAATGTGGCTGAGCCATTTATCCTCGGCCGCGCCGTTCGCCATCTGGAGCTGGGCCGAGTTGTGATTTTCGCCGCCGGCACCGGTAACCCTTATTTTTCCACGGACACGACGGCAGCACTGCGAGCGAGTGAGATTCGCGCAGACGTGATCCTGAAAGCGACAAAGGTCGACGGCGTTTATGATCGGGACCCAAACAAATTTCCTGACGCGCGCCGTTACGACCGTATCACGTTTACCGAAGCGCTCACGAAGCGTCTTCAGATCATGGATTCGACTGCGTTCAGTCTTTGCATGGACAACAAAATCCCGATCGTTGTGTTCAACATGTACAAGCCCGGAATCCTGCGCGACGCTGTACTCGGGCGAAACGTTGGAACTCTGGTTTGCGATGAAGCTCCACCGAAGTAAACATTCAACGATATGAGCAGAGACGACATTCTTTTGGAGGCCGAGATGTCGATGGAAAAAAGCGTCGATTATATGGTTCATGAATTCGCCACGGTGCGCACCGGCAAAGCGTCACCTGCGCTGGTCGAGAACATCGATGTGCATACGTACGGGTCGAACATGAAGCTCAAACAAGTGGCGCTGATCACGACACCCGAAGCGCGTCTGCTCGTTGTGCAGCCGTTCGATGCCGGCACAGTTCACGACATCGAGCGAGCGCTTAGAGAATCGAAGATTGGAATCACGCCTGCCGTTGATGGTAAGATTATTCGGCTGCCGATTCCGGAGCTTTCAGAGGAACGGCGAAAGGACCTTGTCCGTTCTCTGCACAAAATGGCCGAGGAAGCTCGGGTGCGTGTCCGTGCCAATCGGCACACTGCCATACACGAAGCGAAGAAGCTCAAAGCCTCCGGCGGATTGAGCGAGGACCAGGAGCACGATGTCGAGAACGAAGTGCAAAAACTCACCGATCGCTTCGTCAAATCCGTCGATGACCATCTCAAGCACAAAGAAGCCGAGGTCATGAAGGTGTAGCTAGGTGGCGAATTGCTGAACCATGTCGTGTTTTGCGGTCATCAAGCGCAGCTGTCCTTCATTCTGAACGAAGCGAAGAATCTTTGATTACTCATCGCGGGCGGTCGAAATGAACAACAGAGATGTTTCACTTCGCTCAACATGACAGAACGGTGCAAGTCACATGGAATCCAACGCTAAAAGTCGCAATGACATAGTGGCCGAACGTTGCAAGCGAGGATTCTTGTTGCGGCCGTCTCGCGCCAAGGCATCAAGAATATCGCCTGGGTTAGATTTCTACAAGCGGGTAGTGGCCCGAATGCCGCAGGCGTTGAGCGACACGCAATCTCGCGCGATCGACAAGCTGAACCGAGGATAGCGCTGCTGCGAATCAAACAGCGAAACTTTCGCCGCAAGAGCAGTGAGCGACGGCGTTCGGATTCGTGACTTTGAAGCCGCCCTTTTGCAAATCTTCGCTGTAATCGAGCACGGAGCCGCTAACGAATAGCGCGCTCTTTGGATCAACAACCAGCCGCACGTCTTGAGTCGGAACAAGGATATCGCGCTCCATTGGTCCATCGACCAGATCCATCACGTATTGCAGACCGGAGCAGCCGCCACCGATCACCTTAAGGCGCAGCGCCCCGTCAGGCTGGCCTTTTTCTTTAAGCAGTGAGGCTAACTTGCGCGCGGCGTTGTCGGTCACGCTGATCAGGCGCTCGTTGCCGATCTTGTAATTGATGCTCGGTGTTTCTGTGGTCATCAAAAGAGTTGGCCTAAATATTATCCGTTTTGCGTGGCTCCGCGAAGTAACTCTGCCACCTCGTTCTGTACATTTTCCAATTCGTCCAGGCGCAGTTGCGGATCAGGCACAATGAACACGTCGCCTGTGGAACCTTGTTCGTAAATGAGAACGCGTCTCCCGCTGTCGCGGGATTCGGTCTTCACTTGTTTCAAAACACGTTTTCGTTCGAGCATGGCCGCCAGGACGTAACAGGCATTTGCAGGTGGTGAATCCGACGCCATTAGACGGCGAAACAGCTGCTCTGCACTCTCCTTGGCCACGGGTTCGGTCGGCTTCGGCGGCAACGGCTCGTAACGCGATTTCCAAAATGAAAAAGGCCGAATATTTTCATTCCGGCTTTGCCAGGCCTCTTCGCTCAAATCCTCGCGCCGGTAACCATCGGCGCCGTGATACAGAAGCGTGTAAAAGTATTCGCCAGGCACAAACGGCCGTTGTGTGACGGCGCAGGAGTCCGCACGATGCTTGATCGCCCATTCGTTTGGGAGCGGGTTCATCGCGCAACTATACGACGCGCAGCAAACGGATTAAAGCTGAGTGCCTCGCGATTCGAGGCCCGAAGATAGAGCAAATACAAACCAATTCCTGCGAAGAGAATGTTCGGGGTCCATGCGGCGATCCAAGCCGGAACCCGATCTCCTTCGCCCAGCGCGAGAAAAAGATGCACAAGGAAGTTATTCGAGAATACAAGAATCACTGCCGCGGCAACACTAGACAAAACACCGCGACGCGAATAGCCGATTCCGAGCGGAGCGGCAATACACACAACGACCAGGCACGTCCACGGCAACGCCAGCCGATACTGGAAATGAGTGCGAAACGGCGCCAGCAATGTCTGGGGAAAGTCCGCATTGAAATGCAGGTATTCGCGCAATTCCGGCACGCTCAGGGATTCCGCTAGCACGTTCGCGCTGCTCAGTCGGAACGGTGTTTCGCTCCAGTGCTCGATAGTTAGCGTAGGTTGAAACTCTTCCTTGGTGATGTTTCCAGCCGCGTCGTAATAAGCGAGCCGCACGTTCTCCAAATCCCATGTTTTTGTCTCAGGCCGATAGTACGCTCGAGCGGCCGAATAACCCATGACGATATTGTCGTTCGCGTCCTGTTGCAGCACCTGCACGTTGTTGAATGTGGTGTCGCCAAGGCGAAAATTCTGAATAAACCAGGTGCGCAAGTCGGTTCGATTGCGAAAGACTTGCCCCTGAATACTGCGTGCAGGACGCGACTGCGCTTCTGAGAGAAACGTTTTACGCACCAGTTCCGCGTGCGGCGCCAACGAATAGTTGAGCGCCATGCTCAATGCCACTGTCAGCAGACCGATGCCCATCAGCGGTAGCAGAACACGGGGAAGACTCACGCCTGCCGTGAGCATGGAAACGATTTCATTCGCTCGCGACATTCGGCCGAGCGCAAAAAGAAGGGACAGCAGAAGCGCAACCGGCAGCAGGATAATGAACACCTGCGGAATCTGCGTCGCGTAATAGCGAGCAACCATCAAGAGTGGAATATGGTTGTCAATGAAACTCGAGATATTGTCGCTAACGTCGAAGATGAGCCAGATCGAGGTGAATCCAGCGATGCAGTAAAAATAAACCTGCACAAAGTTTCGAATGACGTATCGATCGAGAAGTCTCACGGGAGTTCCGAATTTCGATTTGCGATTGCCGAATTACAATACCATTCCGCCATTAAAGGCAGAGCGACAACACTGACAGTATTTTGAGCAAATGATCGCGTTGAAAGACAATCTGGGCAGCGAATTCGTGGAACGCGTCCGCGGTTTCTTTTCCGAGAAGGGCCCGCTCTCCAAAGCAAAGAACTTTGAGTTCCGTCCTCAACAGCAGGAAATGGCAGCGCGCGTTGCGCAAGCGCTTGAGGAAGAACAGCATCTGATAGTCGAAGCAGGCACTGGCGTGGGCAAATCGCTGGGTTACCTGGTGCCGTCGGTCCTGTTCGCGCTAGAGCGGCACAAAAAAGCAATCGTTTCAACGCACACCATTAATCTTCAGGAACAGCTGCTGCATAAAGACATTCCGATCTTGAAAAAAGTGCTGCCGGTCGAATTTGAGGCAGCGTTGATGAAAGGCCGGCAAAATTATCTTTGCCCGCGTCGCCTCGAGCGCGCGTTGCAAAACGAGCAGGAACTTTTCACCGGTCCGCAGCGCAACGAATTGCAGCGGTTGGGCGAATGGGCGCGCACAACGCGCGATGGATCGCTCAGTGATCTGTCCGTCGAACCCGACCAAAAGGTTTGGACGCAGGTGTGCAGCGAAGCGCATATCTGCACTCAAAAGACCTGTGGACAGGATCCGCGATGTTTCTATCAGCAAGCGCGTAAACGGCTGCTGGCGGCGGACGTGGTCGTGCTCAATCACACGCTGCTGTTCATTTTGCTCGGATCGCCCGACCTGCAAGAAGAACGGGAGAGCGGGTTCCTGGTCCCGAATGATTTCATTATCTTCGATGAAGCGCACACGGTCGAGCAGGTAGCGTCGAAGCAAATCGGTATCGGTGTGTCGCAATACGGACTGCGATCGACCATCCAGCGGCTTTACAACGCGCGCACGCGCAAAGGGCTTTTCACCGTGATGCGCGATGCGGTTGGCGTTCGACTCGCGGCGGAATTAATCGATGACGTCGATAAGTTTTTTTCCGCCGTCGAGTCGAAATCGAATTTTCGCAAAGGCCACGAGTTTCGAGTGCGTGACGTAGAGTTTGTTCCGGACACGATTACCGCGCGGTTGACTGCGCTTCAGGCGCGTGTTGCCGATGTCGTTAAACGCGCCGATGACGAAATCTTAAAAGCAGAGCTGCAAGAGTTCGGACGGCGCATTCGTGCTGCGCGGGACGGTATTTCGACTTTCCTGGAGCAAAGCGAACCGGAGCATGTCTACTGGGTCGAGCGCACGGGCAAAACCGAACGCTTCCTCGCACTGAACGCTGTGCCGATCGACGTTGCCCCCGAGCTTAGGCGGATGCTCTTTCGCGACAACTGCTGTTGCGTGATGACCAGCGCCACTCTGGCCGTGGGGCGCCCGGACCTCGCTTATTTCCGCACGCGCATCGGGGCGATGGAAGCTGAGCCGTTGCAACTTGGCAGCCCCTTCAATTTTCAGGCGCAGATGAAAATGTTTGTGGTCCAAAAAATGCCGGATCCCCGCGACGATGGTTACCATGAAGCCCTCGAACATTGGATCGCGCATTTCGTGCAGAAGAGTGAGGGTCGCGCGTTTGTCCTGTTCACAAGCTATCGCGACATGCAACAGGTCTCAGGTGCGATGGAAAAATTTTTTGCGAAGGAGGATATGAACATTTTTATCCAGGGTGGGGGAGCGCCGCGTAGCAAATTGCTTGAACAATTCAAATCAACGCCACGCAGTGTGCTCTTCGGCACAGACAGTTTTTGGGGTGGCGTGGACGTTCCAGGCGAAGCGCTTTCAAACGTGATCATCACTCGATTGCCGTTTGCTGTCCCGGATCATCCGCTGATAGAAGCGAAACTGGAACTGATTGAGGAGCGGGGCGGCGATCCGTTCACTGAATATTCGTTACCGGAAGCGATTCTCAGATTGCGACAAGGGGTCGGCCGTTTGATCCGGACCAAGACCGATCGCGGCATCATTGTCATTCTCGACAACCGCATCATGACGAAACCCTACGGCCGCGCATTCATGCAAGCGCTGCCGAACTGCCCGGTGGAAATTATTTGAGCGGCACTCGCGGAGGGAATTTTGTCAACGCTGAAAGCGCAATCACATCTAGCCCAGGGCAACGCCCTGGGTACAATGAACAGAAAAATATTTGCCCTGAAGGGGCAAAACAACACGACACGGCCGATCTGTAACGCCCCTTCAGGGCGGAGAATTCATTGGATTACATCACCCACGGCGTTGCCGTGGGCTACGATGGTTTTGGGCTTTCAGCCCCCCAGAGTATGGTGATTATGTGTAAATGTTCACTTGAACATATATGACTTGCTGCTGTAGATTCCCTGCATGGAAGGGCAGATGGATGTGCAGGAAATCTTCGCCATTCTGCACAAGTGGGGGATCCATACGCTCGGTCAGCTGGCAGCACTGGATAAGGAGCAGGTTGGGGCGCGACTTGGGCCCGAAGCGATCTGCATGTGGGAACGCGCCAACGGACGATCCAGTCGACTACTCAAACTCATTCGGCCGCCCGAGTCGTTCCAGGAGAGTTTCGAGTTTGAGCGCGAAATCGAAACAGCCGAGCCATTGCTTTTCATGCTCCGCCGGTTTTTGGAGCAGCTCGCCGTGCGTTTGGCAGCAATTTATCTCGTTGCGAAAGAGCTGATGCTGCGAATCACGTTGGCGAATAAACAGACTTACGAACGTGTTTTCAAAATTCCGCAGCCGACAAACGATGTCGATCTTCTGTTCCGGATGCTCCAGACGCATCTGGAGAATTTTCGATCTGAGCATCCGATCGTTGCCGTCGCGCTGAGCGCAGAGCCAATCAGAGCTGCCGGGGAACAATTCGGATTATTTGAAACAACATTGCGCAACCCGCATCAACTTTCAGAAACACTCGCTCGTTTGACCGCTCTCCTGGGCGGCGATCGGATCGGCACACCAGTTCTGGAGGAGACGCATCGGCCCGATGCATTTCACATGCAGCCGTTTTCGTGGGCTGTTGTAGAGTCCGCCTCGTCCGCCGTAGCCACGGCGAAGGAGGATGCCCTCAGTAGAGTAAATCGCAAGTCCCCTCCGGACTCCTATGCGCTGAAGACAGCGCACGCTACAGCAGCGCTGCGCCGCTTTCGGCCGGCAGTATCTGCCTCTGTCTTGCAGGATGAAGATGCACCGGCACACGTTCGCAGTGCCGAAAAGTCCGAAAAAATCATCGCGCAACGCGGCCCATATTTTCTTTCCGGAAACTGGTGGGACGAAAAATCGTGGCGACACGCAGAGTGGGATTTTCAGTTGGATAATGGTGAAGTGCTCCGGTGTCACGAATCGGAGGGATCTTGGAAGATCGATGGGATTTATGATTAGCAACTCTTGGTAGGGACAGCGCGCTGCGTTGTCCGGACGCCGCAGCGCGGCGTCCCTACCAGGCATCGAAACAAATGTCGTACATCGAGCTTCATGCATGCAGCGCGTTCAGCTTTTTGCGCGGCGGCTCTTTCCCCGAGCAATTAGCGGAGGTCGCAGCGGAACTGGAAATGCCGGTGATCGCGTTGCTCGATCGCAACGGCGTGTACGGCGCGCAACGATTTTCCGTCGCTGCGCGTGAGCGCGGCGTTCGGCCAATCATCGGCGCCGAATTGTCCATGGACGACAGCAGTATTCTGCCGGTGCTGGTGGAAAATCGCACCGGCTACAAAAATTTGTGCGAACTGCTGACCCAGGCGCATCTGCGCAGCGAAAAAGGCAAATGCGCGGTGCGCTGGGATGAACTGATAGAATTTGCCGACGGGTTGGTGGCATTTCTGGGGAGCGCATGCTTGCAGCGTGCTGGCGAATGCATTCTGCATTCGCGAACTTTTCTTGGACTCAATCTCTCTTGTGAATCTGCTTTCTCGAAAAGTTCGTTTCGGCAGAATGCCGAAACCAGCACGCTACAAGCATGCGCTCCCCAGAGTGTCGCGGACAGCATCAGACTGCTGATCGACGCTTTCGGGCCCGAAAACGTTTTCGTTGAACTTCAGCGACATTTCGTTCGCGGCGAAGAACGCATCAATCGCGAACTGATCGATCTGGCGCGGGCGCATCGATTGCTGCTCGTCGCTACAAACGGTGTGCAATACGCCAAGCCGTACGGACGCGAAGTCCTGGATGTTTTCACCTGTGTTCGCGAACACACGCATCTGGATGCTGCCGGCAAATTGCTGACGCAAAATGCCGAGCGTCATCTGAAGAGCGATCGCGAAATGCGTGCAATCTTCGCGGATTTGCCGGAAGCGATTGAGAACACATCGCGCCTGGCTGAGCGGCTCACATTTTCTCTCGAAAATATCGGATACGAATTTCCTGAATATCCGGTGCCGATTGGACACAGCATGGACTCATTTTTGCGCACCATCGTCTGGTTCGGTGCGCAACAACGTTATGCCGCGATTAGTCCGAAAGTGAAGCGTCAGATCGAAGAAGAACTCGCACTGATAAGCAAGCTTGGTTTCCCCGGCTATTTCCTGATTGTTTGGGACATCGTCAATTTCTGCCGTGAACACAACATCATGGTCCAGGGCCGGGGCAGCGCCGCCAATAGCGCCGTTTGTTATTGCCTCGGGATCACGCCGGTTGACCCGGTGGAAAATCATCTCGTATTCGAACGTTTCCTGAACGAGAGCCGCAAAGGCTGGCCGGACATTGATCTTGATCTTCCCAGCGGCGATCGGCGGGAAGCAGTGATCCAGGAAGTTTATCGGCGTTACGGCAGACACGGCGCAGCCATGACCGCGAACGTGATCACGTATCGTGGACGCAGCGCCGCGCGTGAGATCGGCAAGGCGCTCAATTTTTCGCCGAGCATTATCGACCGGTTCTCGCACCTGTTTGCCAGCGGCGATTTCCCGCACACGATGGAATTGGAAGCGCAGATCGAAGCGGCAGGTCTGCCGAAACATCATCCGCGGATGCCCGCATTCATCCGGCTGTATCGCGCGATTTACGGTTTGCCGCGGCACCTGGGCCAGCATTCCGGCGGCATGATTATCTGCCAGAACAAACTCAGCTCGTTCGTGCCGCTGGAAAATGCGTCAATGCCGGGCCGCGTGGTCGCGCAGTGGGACAAGGACGATTGCGAAGACCTCGGCATTGTGAAGGTCGACTTGTTAGGCCTGGGGATGATGTCGGTGATGCAGGACGCATTTGAATTGTGCAGGCAACGCGAACGTCCCGACAGGTCGGGACTCGATCTCGCTCATATCCCGAAAAACGACGAGAAAACCTTCGACATCATGCAGCACGCCGACACCATCGGCGTATTTCAAATCGAGAGTCGCGCGCAAATGGCCACGTTGCCGCGGATGAAACCGAAATGTTTTTACGACGTCGTGATCGAAGTCGCAATCATCCGGCCCGGACCGATCCAGGGCGATATGGTGCATCCGTATCTGGCGCGCCGCGCGGGTAAGGAGCGGGTGACTTATTTCGACGATCGCTTGAAGCCGGTGCTGGAACGCACACTTGGTGTGCCGTTGTTCCAGGAACAAATGCTCAAGATCGCCATGATCATGGCCGATTTTTCCGGAAACGAGGCCGAGGAATTACGGCGCGCGTTGAGCTTTCATCGATCCGAAGAACGGATGCGCAAAGTAAGCGTGAAACTTCGCGCGGCCATGGAACGCAAAGGCATCGCTCCCGACAAGATCGACAAGATCATTCAGTCCATTTCGTCGTTTGCGCTTTACGGCTTTCCCGAATCGCATGCGATCAGCTTTGCGATTCTGGCTTATGGCAGCGCGTATTTAAAAGTGCATCGCGCACCGGAATTTTACGCAAGCCTCATTAACAATCAGCCGATGGGCTTTTA
>Ga0207701_10005257_pt1 | contig 13033 bp, 12 predicted proteins | sample KBSSwiSSwithPhiX_FD_184294 | JGI IMG/M metagenome (GOLD analysis project Ga0207701, IMG submission 184294) | Switchgrass rhizosphere bulk soil microbial communities from Kellogg Biological Station, Michigan, USA, with PhiX - S5 (SPAdes) (version 2) | ecosystem: Environmental > Terrestrial >...
GCTGCGGCCGGCGCGAACTCGAGGCTTGCCGGCATGGGCGCCCAATGGTTAAGGATGGCGAAGTCCGAGGCGCCTGCCACAGGTACGCCCGCGAAGTCGGGAATGCCGAGGACGCGATCACCGACAGCGACACCGCCGACACCGCTGCCCACCGCGTCCACGATGCCGGAGGCCTCGAGGCCAATGCCGCGAGGCAGCGCGCCAGGAAACAGGCCTCGACACAAGGCCCAGTCTGCCGGGGTGAGCCCGCAGGCATACACGGCAATGCGAATGCGACCGGCGCCTGGGTCCGGCATGCCGGTTCGCTCAAGGCGCAGCACGTCGATGGGCTCGCCGTAACTGTGAAAGCGAAGGGTCCTAACGGGCCGCGAGGAGTGCGGAGTCGACATGAGGCCACGAGAACAGGCGGCGTTTATTCCGCCTATGTGACGTTGGTCCGTTTCGAGTCAGGTCTCAGGTAGAAACGGCGACGATTTCGACGGCTAGGTGCTGACGTTATTCGGCGTACTCGTCGGGTGTCGCGGGCTTTGTAGACCTCGCCCATGCCCCCTGCACCGAGCAGAGAGAGGATTTCGTAGACGCCGAGGCGCGTGCCGAGGGTAACGTTCAAGAGAGTGGCAGAGTATACCCTCTTCGCAACCAGGGCCCGCATGGCTATGCCCCTGCCGACGCGCTCCATCACGATGAAGCTGCGGCCTTCGTGCTCGCCGACTTCGAAGATCTCGCATATGTAGGGATCGTCGAGCGCCGCGTGCACGGTGCCCATCCCGCGGGCAGCGAGCATCTGCTCCCCGATACTGCCCTGCGATCGGGGAGCGCCGCATCAACGAATGGCGTACCCACCATCGACGCGGATCGTTTCGCCGGTGACAAATTGGGACGCGCGGGAGGCCAGGAATACGGCGGTCCCGGCGATCTCCTCGCACTGCCCCCAGCGCCCGGCCGGCGTCCGCGCCAGGATTTCGTCGTTGAAGGTCCGCATCTCCGGAGTACGCACCGGCGCCGTCATTTCCGTTTCAATCCAGCCGGGTGCGATGGCGTTGACCTGAATGTTGTACGGGGCGAGTTCAACAGCCATGGACTTGGTCAATTGGATGACCGCGCCCTTCGCCGCGCTGTAGGAGGGAATCAGACCGGAGCCGAAATAGGAGTACATGCTGCCGATGTTGATGATCTTGCCCCGCTTACGGGTGACCATGGACGCGGCGGCCAGCTTCGACATGAGAAACACCGCGTGAAGCTGGGTCGCGATCACATTGTCCCAGTCGGCAGGCGTTTCGTTGAGCACGCCTCCGCTGAGCGACACGTTCCCGGCGTTGTTGACCAGAATCCCCACCGGCCCGAGCTCCTGCTCGATCGCGTGCCAGGCTGGGTCGAGCGCAGCCCGATCGGTCAGATCGACCTGCAGTGCGATGGCTCGAGTTCCGCACGCGTTCAACTCCGACAGCACACTGTCGTTCTTCTGAATGTTGCGACCGAGCACGGCAACGCTGGCGCCTGCGTGTGCCAGCCCGAGGGCTATGGCGCGGCCAATGCCGCCGTTACCGCCGGTGACGACGGCGGTCTCGCCGGTGAGGTCGAACTGCGATGTGTGTGGCATAGAGGACGTGTGGGACAGGGATGTTATTGGTGGAAGACCAGCGTGCGGAGTCCGACACCGGAGCAGCGCATCCGATCTGCGGACACAGCGGAGACTCTAGCGCATCTCGACCAGTCCTCAGATGAGTTCACGGGAAAGCCGCTCGTGCATCAGCGCGCGAGGCGCTCGGGATCGTTGGCCTCTCCGCGAGCAGCACCTTCAGCGCGACGTCGCGATTCAGCTTCGTATCTCGTGCGCGATAGACCGCGCCCATTCCTCCGTCGCCCAACCTCTCGACGATGCGATACGGGCCAATGGTGTCAATCAATGCGCATCCGCCGATCTAGGCTACGGGGGGAACCTCCGTAGCTCGCCGGTGTGAGAACGCGAACGAAGGACGGGGCCGCCCTCACCGAGGGGGGCGGTGATCTTCGTACGCCGAGGCGACTTCCAGGAGCTAAAGCCAAGCGTCGCGTGAATTATACGGCCGCGCTGGCTAATCTGGACGAGTAAGGGACCGTATCAGTCGCGCGATAGACCTCGCCCATCCCCCCTGCGCCGAGCAGGGAGACAATCTCGTAGGCGCCGAGGCGAGAACCGGGGATCAGGGTCACCGGGTTGGCTGCCTGAGGATGGCGAGCGCCTGGCGCGCAATTTTTCGTCTGATCGGACGCTTCCTAATTTCGCACAACGACGCCTCCCCTCATCACGAACCGAACCGATTCGAGGACACGCACGTCGTCGAGCGGATTCCCGGTGACCGCGATTACGTCGGCGGCGAAGCCTGGCTGAAGTGTCCCGATCGTGGTTGAAAGTCCGAGGAGGTCTGCGGCATTGATGGTTGCTGCCTGAATCGCCTCCAATGAGGCCATCCCCCATTCGACCATCTTCGCGAACTGTCTTGCGTTGTCGCCATGAGGATAGACGCCCGAGTCGGTCCCAAACACCATACGGGTTCCTGCCTGCTGTGCACGACGGAAGTTCTCGCGCTGCACTCGGCCGATCTGCTTCTCTTTCTCGATCGATTCGGGCAACATTCCCGTTTTCAGTCCTTCCGTCAGGATGAAATCGTCGTTGTAGATGTCGAACACGAGCGCCGTGTTGTGCTCCTTCGCGAGTGCGATCCCCACATCGTCGATCAAACTGGCGTGCTCAACTGAGTCCACGCCGGCCTTGATGGCGTCGATGAACGAGGATGTTCCGTGCGCGTGGGCCGCGACTCTCCGGCCCAGCTTGTGTGCTTCCTCGACGATCGCCTGCATCTCCTCGAGCGTGTACTGCTGCGTGCCCGGCTGATCACCCTTGCTCATGACACCGCCGGATGCGCACATCTTGATCACGTCTGCCCCGTACTTGACGTTCTCACGCACTTTTGCCCGGACGGCCCACGGCCCGTCGGCGACGCCGCCGGATCGAAAGTGGAACTCCTCCGCGAGCAGATTCGAATCGCAGTGACCACCAGTGATGCTGAGGGCAGGACCGGAAACAATCATCCGTGGGCCGGGAACATCGCCCGCGTTGATCGCGTCACGCAGCGCGACATCCGCGAATCCGCGGGCACCGAGATTCCTGACTGTCGTAAAGCCCGCGTTCAACGTCACGAGTGCGTTCTTTGCACCCGCCAGCGTCTGCCTGGGCAGCGAAACGCCCAAACCCTGGTAGCCGCGCGCCCGCAGGTCCGTCATGAGGTGCGTGTGTGCATCAATGAGCCCTGGCAGGCATGTGAGACTCGTGAGATCAACGCCACGGTCCTGCGGTGTCGCGGCGCGCACCTCCGCGATCCGGCCCGCGTCGATGACGATGACCTGATTCGAAGCAACCTTTCCGGTTTGCACGTCCAAGATGCGCCCGCAGCGAAGGATGTTCGGTTCGGCCGTGGCCGATGAAGCGACCGATAGCGCCAGTGTGACGGACATCATGAAAGTGCGCATACACGTCTCCGTGCGCCGAGGCGCGAGCCGGGTGCAAGGCTCACCGATTAGGGGTGGCGGGATTATATGGGTCCGGCTCATCAGTTACGCTCATTTTCTTCAGCTTCCCCGCCACCGCCCTCTTTCGAGAATTCCCGGCGTCGAAGCTTCCTGTTGCCCCTACGGTTCCTGCGGCCGCGCGATCGTGATGTTCGGCGACGTCCACTTCTCGACGTGTGCCGGGTTGCGCGGATCGCCGAGCGCCTTCAGCACGGTGAGTTCGAGGCGATACGTGCCGTTCGGAACATCCCTGCGGCGGCCATTCTGGCGCCTCGCGGTGGTTCCATCCCACGCGAACAGAAACAGCGACGTCGCGGTGCTGTTGCGCGGCAGGAAGTTCTCGTCGTCCGCGAGCCGGAGTGACTCTCCGGTGGACGCGTCGAAGACTTCGAGCTTCAGGTTTTGCACCTGATGATTCAGGTGGAGCAGGATGAACGGTACATCGCTCCCTTCCAACGTGAACGTTCCACCGTTTGGTAGCAGCCCGAGGCCGGTGGGCGTTAATGCGGCGAGAGCCGGGAAGCCGGCTAGCGTCATGACCGGGATCGCCTGGTAGTCGCCGTTGTACCCGAGATACGGCACGCGCAGCACCGGTCCGCCATCGTCAGGCGTCAGCGTGATGTAGCCGCCGAACAACCTGGTCGCCGCGGACGCCGGCGGCACGAAAGCAACGGCCACGTACTCGCTGTCGCCATTCCCGTTCCCATTCCCTTTACCCCGGCGGTGGAGCGCCACCGTTGGAGACGAAAAGTTCACGGTCGCAAAGCTGCCGAGTGGTTCGGGGACGAACGTGTTCGCGCCGGTAGACACGCCAGGCTGGTGGCCGAGTCTGTAAGTGATTGTGTCACCGCCCTTCCGCCCGCCGCGACGATCGTGCCCGCCGTCGTCGTCGAACGACGACCCCGGGTCGATCCGGAGGAGCCGGAGGGCGACCCCGTTTTCCACTTCACCCAGCGCAAGCTCGCTCGGAGAAACCGTGGCTTCGGCGAGGACCGCCGAGTCCACCCGCAGCATGCCCGCACCCTGTCGATGCACGCTGTCCAGGATTCCGACCGTCGGGTTGCCGGACCACAACTGCGGCACCGCGGTGTTCTGCATGCGCATCATGACGTCGGCCGGCTTCAGCCGGGGGCGAGCCTGGAGCAGCAGCGCCGCCGCTCCAGCGACGTGCGGCGACGCCATCGACGTTCCGCTCAGCGTGCCGTGGCCGCCTTGTTCGAGCGGTAGCGTCGAGCGGACGCTGCCTCCTGGCGCGCCGATGTCCGGCTTGATGCTCAAATCGGGCGCCGGTCCGTACGACGAGAAGCTGGAGATCAGGTTTGCCGTCGGGATCGGCTCGGCGGTGATCTCGGTGGTCAACGTCAGCGTGACCGGTCCATTCGAGAGCCGCGCGTCGATCAGGACTCCTTTGGCCGCGGTGATTGAGACGACTGGAATCGTGATCGGCGGTGTGCCGGCCACGGTCACCCCAAGGATGCCTGGCGCATTGTTGTAGAGGACCACGCCGATGGCACCGGCAGTCTGGGCGTTGAAGGCTTTCGCATAGAACGAGCACGTGCCACGTCTGATGAGGGCGACCATGCCGGCCAGGCTGTTTGCGGGCAGCGGATTGCAGGCGTCGGCCGTCGACGACGAGGTGCCGGTTCGTGCCATCGGTGCCGAGCCCGACTCCGGCGGCAGGGGCGCTCCGGCCGCTTCGATGTAGCCGACCAGCGTGCCATCGGGCGACACTGCGAACGCCGTGAGGTGCGCGGCGGTATTGTCGAACGACGCGACGGAGATCGCGCCAGCTGCCGTCGCAGGTGTGGATGTCGCATACAGGCCGAGCGTGGCATCGTTGCCTGCCGAAGCCGCGACGACGACGCCGTGACGCACGAGGCGGTCAACAGCCAGCGCCTCTATCGACTGTGGCCAGTCGAGCGCGTGCCCGAGACTCATGTTGATGACGTCCGCGCCGTCCCGCCACGCTCGCTCCATGGCCGCGAGAATAATGTCCTCCGACGTGGAGCCTTCGCAGCCGAAGACGCGGTACGCCAAGAAGGTCACTTCAGGTGCCACGCCGACCACTTCGCCGTTAGCGCCCACGATTCCGGCCACGTGCGTGCCATGACCGGCGCAGTCGTCAGGATCCGGATCTGGTGCAATGACCGGATCCACATCAGCCGCGTTGTAGTCGTCGCCGACGAAGTCGTATCCCTTCTCGACCCGGCAACCGGGACCGAAGCATCCGCCGAGGTCGGGATTGTCATAGTCGATCCCGGTGTCGATGATCGCCACGCGCACGCCCCGCCCCGTCAGTCCGAGTTCGGACTGCGCCACGTCGGCGCCGGTCTGCGTGAGCGCGGTGATCAGATCCAGGCTGGTGCCGGGCGTGGTCTCCACAGGCGGAAGGCTCACGGTCTGCACGGGGTAGACAGCCGTCACACCCGGCAACGTGCGCAGGCGCGCGGCGTCGGTCGCGGACGCGCGGAGTGACACGCCGTTGAACAGCCCTGTGAAGCGTCTGCGCACCTGGTAGCGGATCCGATCTCCGCGCGCGGCCTCGTCGAATGCGGCTCCTTCACGGTCGAGGGCGTCGGTTTGTGTGCCGTCGATGGCGGGCGGACTCGAGAGTTGAACGAACCAGAGGGTTGTCAGGTTGTCGATCGTTTGCGAGGCCACGGGCGACTGGCCGTGCACCATGAGAGTCGCGCTGACGATCGCGGTCGCGATTGCCGTAAAGAGTCGTCGCATGCACCACCTCCGTGCTGACCGGCGAGTGAAGGGAGCTCGAGACCCACGGATTCTCGGCGACGCAGCTTCGCTGAAGACGTCAACCGCGGCTGAGCTCGAGTGTCGGGAGCCATTGGCTAATCAAACGTCGCGAACGGCGAAAGCGAATCGCGATTCCAGGCGGATCGCGGTGAACGTGTCGGGGAGCGCTCAGCAATTCGCAAGGTGTCTATCGCATTGCGTGGCCAAGCGTCGGCGCCGGGCGGCTGCCGGGTGGCACATCGGCTGCATCGCCTTCACGCATGAAGAGTCACAGAAGCCAGGCCACGGATGAGCAGATTGAACACCACAGCCTCCCCGGCATCAACATGGCGGGAAAGGGTGCCCGGGAGAAGAATTGCGAACCGTCAGACGAGCGCGAGCCTTCCCAGCCACCCACTCCCGCTGGTCGAGAACCGACAGCGATCAAACCGGATGCAGAGCCCGATTGAGCGTGAATGGTGAATTCGTAGATCGCTGCAGAAAACGCGCTTCGGATCGACTGCATCACGCGGCCCCTCGGTTGTGAAAGCCACGACAGTGCGGCTGCCACTGATACGCCCGGAGACGCGCCCGAGCGCTCTTCATCCGAGACCATTTTCATCCGAGACCATTTCAGCGATTCGCATGAAACGGCGAAGACGAAACGTCAGCGGAAAATCCGGCCGTCGGTGGTTTCGATTCTCGGGAACCCGGATGACGACGGCTGATGGCCACGCCCTGTTTCCGTCGCCGCAACAACCACCCCACGCCAGGTAAGGCGACCACGGACAGCCGGACCTTTCTCGTTGGCACGCCGATGGCTAAGGCGCATCCACATGGCATACCGCGACACCAGCGGCGTCGGCGCGTGCTACCACGTGATCACCATGTTGGAGGCGCAACTGCAATCCGCGCAGGACCTGCTCCAACACCTTGAAGGGCACGGCACTCCACCGGACCACCACGCGCACATCGTGCAGGGCCTCTGCAGTTCCTTGCACGATGATGCGGTCGCGACCGCCCAGGCGGTGGCGATGCTGAAGGACACGGTGTGTGGCCACTCGCGCAACTCAGCTGGATTCGTTCGTGCCTTCAACAACTGTCGGCTAAAGCCGACAGACTGAATTCCGACTGAAAGTCGGCTTTCGGCTGAAGCGCCTGAAGAGACCCCAAATGTCCCTGGTTGGACGTCAGCGGAGAAATCGGCTCCGCGCCAATAGCGTCGAGACTCAGCCATGAGGCGAGCATCCACTCGGCCAGCACACATGCCGTTACTAGCGAAGATTCTTCAGACGATGAACCGCAAGGACTGTCCCTAGCGATGTGCTCGCTGGAAAGCACCCGAGTCGATGGTGACACCACCGCGTGACACGGTCTGGAAGTTGAATACGTCGTTCGTGACTTCGACGACCATGAACGTATTCTCGATGTCGTCGCCCTTTTCCGTCAGTTCCGATCCCTTCCGGATGTCGCCCTTGCGGAGCTTCGCTGACCCGCCACACGTGAAGTAGTAGATGCCTTTCTGTGGTTTGACACGCTCGTAGAAATGCTCGTGGCCGGCAAATACGACGTCCATCCGATATTTGACGAACAGCGGCTCGAGCACGGCGCGCAGATCGACCTCGGAGCCGTGCGCAGCACCAGACGAATAGAGCGGATGGTGGAAGTACGCCATCTTCCAGGCCGAGTTAGAGTCCTTGATCGCGCGCTCGAACCACTCGAGTTGCTTGCGATCCATGTAGTTCGAATCGAGCACAAAGAAGTCGATATTCCCCTTGGTAAACGCGTAAAAGCGCTCGCTGTTCATGTTGAACGGCTTGTAGAAGCGCTGATTGGGATCGTCGTGGTTGCCGAGCGCAGCGTAGAACTGGACGCCGGCATCGAGCAGCGGCTTGTACGGCAGTTCGAACTTCTTCTTGAAGTCCTGCGGTCGTTCGGAGCCGTAGATGTTGTCGCCAACCATGATCGCAAAGCTGAACTTGGCGTGCTGGCGATAGTCCTCGAGTTTCCGGCCGATCTCGTATTGGGCCTTGTCGCCGGTGCCCGTGTCGCCCAAGACAGCGAAGCGCGTCGAATCTCTCGTCAACGGCAGCGTGACGCGTTGCGCTGTGCCTACCCGGGACAGCGCAACGGCAAGGGCGAGAGCCGCAATGAGAGGCGTCGCTTTCCGGGTCACGGGTGTGCTCCGCGACCAGCGGTCTTCGCCGGCGCCGCCGGGACCGCATCGGGAATGAAGTCGACGATCAGGTTGGCTTTGACGTCACGCAGAATGAGGTGCCGGCCCAGGAAGCGGTACTCGAGTTCTTCGGGCAGCGTCGGCAACTTGAGTAACAGGCCAGGCGGCACGGTAGCCAGTGGCATCGTTGTCGGATAGTCAGTATTAATCGCCGGCGGCACCTTCATGGGTACCTCAATGAGGATAGCTTTTTGAACGTTGAGCGGCCGCCCGTTGAAATCCTCGGCGACGATGTCGGCAATCTCCCGGGCGACCGGCGCCGAAAACATTTCGCCCTGGTGGGCCCCGGCGCGTTCGACTCGAATCTCGTCAGCGAGCGCTTTTTCGCGCCCGGACACCTGTAGAGGATCCGAGGTCTCCTTCAGGCTCGGGACCCGCGCATCCGCCGTATCGTGGAGCTTGACGTAGGCGCGCAGGTGGTCGGAGAACTCCTTGAAGCGCGGATCCTCCACTGGGTTCGGCGCATCGGTTGACTTTGCGTCGAGTGCATTCACTTCTTTGACGGTGGCGGCAGGTTTTTCCTTGCACCCGGCAAAGAGCGAAGAGGTGGTCATCAGTGAAACGACAAGAAGGCCCAGCCGCATCGTTGTGTGCTCCGCCTGCGAGGGTTGCAAACAACAGTCCGCATTAACCTAGATTCGGGCGCTCCGACAAATGGAGGAGCCCATTCGAAGCTTGCCGGCGGCTGCCCTGACCGTCTACGCCCGACCACACGATCGGATTACCTCGCTGGCCAGCGGCTTTCAAATGCACTTTGTGAAGCCTATCGATCCGTTGGAACTGATCGTGGCGGTGGCGGCGCTGGCGCCGCGACGTCTGCGCGTGTCATAGCAACCAAATTCAGCGGTGTCGCCTCTGTAAGCTCTGATCCCCGCTGTCGAAGTTCGACACCGCGGTTCGGCTGGTCCTCGCGCGACCGTCATTCCGAACGGCTCGCAGGGATTTCTGAAAAGCTTCAACCAGAGGCACTTCACCTCCCGTCCGGTTCGACGGCGCGCCCCCTTGAGGCCACCAGGGACGAAGCGTTCCCGCGCCTCACCAGAAGCAGAATCCTGCCTGTGTAAGCGCCTGCTCTGGCAGGCTTGTTGTATTCCCCACTCCCGAATGGTCCTGGGCGGTCAATCGCGCTCAGGGTGCCAGGCGCTTGTGTACGGGGACCAAGGAGGATTTTCGATGTGGCTGCTGTTTCGACGCGTGGTGATGTTCTCAGTGGCGTCGTGGGCGCTGGGGAGGGTCGCGGTCCGGTATCCAAGGCTCGCGATTCTGCAACGGCTTCTTGGAACCCTCCGTTCCGCACAGCCATACAGAGGTCGATAGGACCTCAGCCCTTCGCCGAGCCTGAGAAGCAGCGGAACCGGCTGTCGCTTGCGTAACTGAAGTGCTTCACAGAGGAGGCTCGTGAAACACCTTTGGCGCAATTACGGACTGTCCATCGTCTTGTTCGCTCTGTTTGTCGTGTCGATGGTAGGCCAGACGTGGAGTGGCTGGCGGGTGTACAACGAGGAGCAACGGGAACACGGAGGAGCAAGTCTAAACCTCATCGCGTATGTCCGCACCGGGCACTTCGGCGAGGCAACGTTTGAGAACTGGGAGAGCGAGTTTCTCCAGATGGCGTTTTACGTTCTTCTGACCGCGCGGCTCTATCAACTCGGTTCCTCAGAATCCAAGCGACCAGGAGTCCCCGCCACCGTCGACCGAGACCCTCGCGAGGCCGCCGGTAAGGGCGACGCACCCTGGCCCGTGCGGCGCGGCGGCTGGATATTGAAGGTCTATGAACACTCGCTCAGCGCGACGTTCGGCCTGTTATTCGTCATCTCCTTCACACTGCATGGGACACGCGGTGTGGCGGAGTACAACCAGCAGCAGATCGCCCACGGCCAACCGGCGGGCGATCTCGCCGCCTACATGACCAGCGCGCAGTTCTGGTTCGAGTCCTTCCAGAACTGGCAAAGCGAGTTCCTCTCCCTGGTGGCGATGGTGATGTTGTCGATTGTGCTCCGGGAGCGCGGTTCCCCGGAGTCGAAGCCCGTCGATGCGGCCGTGTGGGAGACCGAAGACTAGGCGGATCGTTGCCTTGGTATCTGCGGTAGGCGCCTTCGGTCGGTGCGGTAATCGCTCGCCGGCTTCGACAACATTCTGAAGGTTTTCGTTTCAAACACCGTGGCACCCTGTTCCGCCGACAGGCTCGCGCGGATTTCACTGAAAAACGTAAACGGTCGGAACCGGGAGTAGGTTGATGCGGCGTTCAGACTTCTGATGCAGACTTCAGGCTTCACGTCTTCCGCTTGAGCATGTCGCTCAACGCTTCGCCTTCCAGTTCAAAAGGAGCGTTATGGGATTGGTGCCGTCTTCTGTGACGTTGATCAAGAAACGGTCATCGGGGGCGACGTCGTATTGTTGTCTGTTGACGATGTTAGTTCCGCCGCCCCAGATTCGCGTCTGGAACAACACCACCGGGACGCCTGGCTCAAGTGTGGCGCCTTTAGAGATCGCGCACGCCCTTCCTATTGGAGCCGAACACAATCCAGCTCCCGTCTGGCGACCAGATGCCCCACCTGTCTAAATCCGCATGGGATGTAAAACGCGTCGTACGAGCGGTGTCGAGCAGCCAAAGATCGGTATTGCCCTGTACGGTGCGGTGGACTACTGCTTGGCGTCCGTCCGGCGATAGTGCGGGAGCTATGAGATCGTTCTGATCCCGAGCACCCATGGTGCCGAGAGCCCTGCCGGAGCGATCGAACCAGGTGAGTTGCCTCGGGGCGCCTCCACCAGAGCGGTAGATCACTGATCCCGTGTCAGACACCGAAAACGCGCCCGCGTTTGGGCTACGTTGGAAGGCCACCGGATCGGCGATCGTCACCGAATCGCCGGTGAGCTCGCCCCGCGAGAGATCGAAGCGTCGCCCCACGAGCGTCCCCTCGCGGATGAACAACACCCAGCCGGGCGGCATGTAGGCGCCCGCGGTCGCGTAGCTGAGAAACACGGTGGCGGACGGAGACATCACACTCGGCACGACAAGACTGTGCCAGGCTACACAGTCGATCGTGACTCAACCGGCGCTCATTGGTAAGCGTGTCAGAAAGGACAGCCGCCTCCCGGATTGGCAGCATCGAGGCGGAAGGCTCCTCCCGGCGGGACATCGAAAAAGGTCACCCACAGTTCGGCACTCTCGGTGGTGCTCAGGTTCGCTGCAAGGTGCACATGCCCCTGGCCGCTGTCGACGAACGCCTGTCCGGCGGAATAGATGCGCGGCGCGCACCCGGTTGACTCCAGCGAGTACAGGGTCACCGTACCGGACTTGATGAGCACGACCGCGGGGCCCGGATGAGTGTGCCAGCCGGTCTGCCCGCCGGGACCAAGCACCATCTGTTGCATGACCGTTTCGGCCGCGTCTCGCACATGGACGACCTCTGTACTCCCATCCTTTATCTTGAAGTTGATGTCCACCGGATTGAGGAATACTGCCCTCGCTACGACGACCGCACTCAGGATGCCCGAGCCTGGCGTCGCCAAAACGACGCCAGCGAGCGCTGCGCCCACAGCCGCCGCCATCGTTACCGACGCAAGTGTCTTCTTGTTCAGCGCGCAAACCGCCAACCAGAGATGTTTTCTCATGTGATCTCCCCTTTGCTTCATGGCGCCGGCTTCTTGCCGGACTACCCGTGCGCCTCATCGGCGATGCGGCGTAGGACAGCAACCCGCTAGACACGACTCTCGCAGCCTGGAGATAACCTGGCCCGACCCGGCGTTGATCGGCTGAAGTATGGATGGAGCCCGGTACTCATCGCCGTCAGCTGTCGGCGACGCGCGACAGTCTCGGACCGTGTGACGATTCTTGCAATGATCTAAAAGAGCACGAGGGCTCGGGGTCAATGGCTGTCGCACCATCTCACGACACCACTGCAACTCGGCGACTGCTACCCAGCAACGTCGGTGACGCTGAGACGCTCATCCGGCAGATGTTCTGCGGGTCAACCTTGCCAGCTCGCGCCGTCCAAACCGCGGCCCGCTCGCTGCTCGCCCAGGGAGCGATGACTGGAGTGCTGGTCGACGCATTGGCTCCTGGCCGCAACGGCCGGACGCATGTCGTCGGAATCGGCGCGGCCGTGTTCGTCACCGATGAACGCCGGCCCTTTCCGCCGTTTCCGGAACACGCAGCGCACCGGCGTCGCAAGGCGACCCCCTCACGCCTGATCGGGCGCGGCGGCGGACGGAGCGATGAGTGACCTTTTACGTCCTCCGCCCGCCCTGCTCCCGCCACCCGCCGACCTGCGCATGTCCCTACTTACCCGCGACCGCGGTCCCCGATCGCCACGCCGGCGTTCCCTCTTCCCACTGATCGTCGGTCAACTGCTCGACGTGGGTGCCGTCGGCGCGCATCACGAAGATTTCTCCATAGGGCTGCGGGGCGTCCGTGTAGATCGCTTCGTCCCTGAACCCCATCCGCGAACTCGCGAACACGATCCGCTCGCCGTCGGGCGACCATCCCTGGTGCGCGTCGGTACCGCGGCCGGA
>Ga0207701_10005258_pt1 | contig 13033 bp, 8 predicted proteins | sample KBSSwiSSwithPhiX_FD_184294 | JGI IMG/M metagenome (GOLD analysis project Ga0207701, IMG submission 184294) | Switchgrass rhizosphere bulk soil microbial communities from Kellogg Biological Station, Michigan, USA, with PhiX - S5 (SPAdes) (version 2) | ecosystem: Environmental > Terrestrial > Soil...
GCTGGCGTCGCGCCTCGTGCCGATGCTGCGCCTCGACGGCGACGTAGCGCTGCGTTCGTCGGCGTCGCCGCACGCCGCGAGTGCGCCCCGTCTCCGTCGGGCGCTGGTCGCGGCGCAGCTGGCGATGGCGCTGGTCTCGTGTACGACGGCCGCGCTGCTGGCGGCGAGCCTGCGCGCCGTGCTGCTCGTCGATCCGGGCTTTGCCGCCGCGCATACCTTGTCGGCGCGCGTGTCGGCCTATGACGATTCGTACCCGACCCGCCAGGATGTGACGCGGTTTTTCAGCGAGCTGACGCGGCGGCTCGCCTCGCAGCCCGCGGTGACGGCGGCCGCGGCGGCGTCGAGCCTTCCGTTGAGCGGCAGCGGCGTCGGCACGAGCGTGGCCGCGGAAGGGCAGGCGGTGGCCCCGGCAGACCGCATCACCGCCGGCTGGCAGACCGCGACACCCGGCTTCTTCCGCGCGATGGGAATTCCGCTGCGTGCCGGGCGTGACTTCATGCCGGCCGATCTGCTGCGCGGCGGCGCGCACCACACCATCGTCAACGAGACGCTCGCGCGCGAGCTGTTCGGCGCCGGCGGCGCGATCGGCCGGCGCATCGCGCTCGGTCCGCAGGGGCCGGCCCAGGACTGGCACGAGATCGTCGGCGTCGTCGGAGACGTCCGGCAGGGCAGCCTTACCGATCCGCCCCTGCCGCGCGTCTACGACCTCTTCGGCGAGCACTGGTCGCGGACGATGTTCGTGGTGGTGCAGGGACGCGAAAGCCCCGCCGATCTGGCGCCGCTCGTCCGCGGCGACGTGCGCGCGCTCAATCCCGCCGCACCGGTCTTCGACGTGCGATCGCTCGACGACCTGGTGAACGCGTCGGTCGCGCCGCGGCGGAGCGTCGCCGCGCTGGCGGGCGGGCTCGGCGCGGCCGCGCTGCTGCTGGCCGCGCTCGGCGTCTACGGGCTGCTGGCGAGCTCCGTCGCCGCGCGTACGCGCGAGCTCGGCATTCGCCGCGCGCTCGGCGCCTCGACCCGCGCCATCGTCGCGCTCGTCGCCGGTGAGGCGCTCATCCTGTCGGGCGTCGGGATCGCCGCCGGGCTTGCCGCGAGCGCCGCCGCGGCGCGGGCGATCCAGGCGCAGCTCTTCGGCGTGACCGCCGCCAATCCCGTGCTGCTCGCCGCGTGCGCCGCCGGTCTTGCTGCCGTGGCGCTGGCCGCGTCCGTCGGTCCGGCGCGGCGGGCGGCGCGTATCGATCCGTCCGTCACGCTTCGCGGCGAGTAGGCATCGATGGGTCTCACGCGATTCTTCCGCCGTCGTTACTGGGACGAGGAGCGCGCGCGCGAGCTCGAGACCTACATCGCGCAGGAGATCGACGACAACGTCGCGCGCGGGATGACGCCGGAGCGGGCGCGGGCGGCGGCGTATCGCAAGCTGGGCAACCCGACCCTCATCCGCGAGGACATTTACACCATGAACTCCCTTGGTTTCCTCGAGAGCATCTGGCAGGACCTCCGGTACGGCGCGCGTCTGCTCGCGCGCAACCCGACGTTCGCCGTCGTCGCCGTCCTGACGCTGGCGCTCGGCACCGGCGCCAACACGGCGATCTTCCAGCTCGTCGACGCGGTGCGGCTGCGGACGCTGCCGGTCGCCAATCCCGACAACCTGGTCGAAGTGCGGGTGCGCTCGGCGCACGGCCGGACCGGCTCGTTCATCAGCAACCGTCCGATGCTCAGCGCGCCCCTCCTCGACCGGATCCGGCGCGAGCAGCAGGTGTTCAGCGCCATGCTGGCGTGGGGATCGGTGACGTGGAACCTGTCGTCGGGGGGCGAGGTCAGGGCGGCGCAGGGCATGTTCGTGAGCGGCGACTACTTTTCGACGCTGGGTGTCGGCGCCGAGATCGGCCGCGTCTTCACGCCCGCCGACGACACGCGCGGCTGCGCGGCGCCGGGGGCCGTGCTCGGATACGCGTTCTGGAGCCGCGAGTTCGGCGGCAACCGGAACATCGTCGGCCAGACGATCGCGCTCGACGGCCGCAGGCTCGACATCGTCGGCGTCACGCCCGCGTCGTTCAACGGCGTCGACGTCGGCCGGACGTTCGACGTCGCGGTGCCGGCCTGCGCCGAGCCGCTGTTCCGCGGCCAGCGCGCCGGCACCGACAAGCCCGACTACTGGTGGCTGGCCGCGTTCGGCCGCATGAAGCCGGGCGTCCGCATCGAACAGGTCAACGCCCAGCTCGACGCGATCTCGAAAGGCATCTTCGAGGCGACGGTCTCGCCGCGCTACGACGTCCAGGATGCGAAGGACTACCGCGCGATGAAGCTCTACGCGACGCCGGCCGCGACCGGCGTGTCGTCGCTGCGCAACAACTACAACGATCCGCTCTCCATTCTGCTCGCGGTGACGGGGCTGGTGCTGCTCATCGCGTGCGCCAACCTGGCGAACCTCATGCTGGCGAGAGCGACGGCGCGCGAGCGTGAGATCGCGGTGCGGCTCGCCATCGGCGCGTCGCGCCGGCGCATCGTCCGCCAGATGCTGTCCGAGAGCCTGCTGATCGCGGCGGCCGGCGCCGCCGGGGGCCTGCTCATCGCGGGCTGGTTCAGCGGCTTTCTCGTGTCGTTCCTGAACGACGGCGGCACGCGCGTGTTCGTCGACCTGGAGCCGGGATGGCGCGTCTTCGGGTTCACCGCGGCGGTCGCCGCCGCCGCGTGCCTCGGCTTCGGGCTGGCGCCCGCCATCCGCGCCACGCGCGCCTCGCTCCAGTCGACGATGAAGGCGGGCAGCCGCGGGATGTCGGACAGCCGCGAGCGGTTCGGCCTCCGGCGCGTCCTCGTCGTGCTCCAGGTCGCGCTCTCGCTCGTGCTCGTCATGGTCGCCTTGTTGTTCGTCCGCACGCTGCGGAACCTGACGCATCTCGATCCGGGCTTCCGCCAGGACGGCGTCGTGGTGGCAGGCCTCGACTACCGCAAGAGCGGCCTCGCGCCGGCGGCGATGCCCGAGTTCAGCCGGCAGCTGCTGGATCGGCTGCGCGCGATTCCGGGCGTGGACGCCGCGGCGAAAGCGTACACGACGCCCGTCGGCGGCAACTTCTGGAACAACCGCGTCTTCATCGACGGGCGGCAGCAGGAAGGCATGGTCAACTTCAACGACGTCGGCCCGGGCTACTTCGCCGCGATGGCGACGCCGCTCGTCGCCGGCCGCGATTTCGACGAGCACGACACGCCGCAGTCGCCGAAGGTCGCGGTGGTCTCGGAGGCGTTCGTCAGGAAGTATTTCGCCGGCCGTAACGCGGTCGGGCAGTCGTTCTCGGTGCCGCGTGACGCGGGGCGTCCGGGACCGGCGATCCAGATCGTCGGCGTCGCCCGCGACACCAAGTACGCGGATCTCCGCGAGCAGTTCGAGCCGCTGGTGTTCCTGGCCGCGAACCAGGACGACGAGCCCGATACCGGTCCGAACTTCGTCCTGCATGCCACCACGTCGCTCACGTCGGTGTCGGCCGCCGTCACCCGAACGCTCGCGGACATGAATCCGGGCGTGTCGGTGCAGTACCAGACCGTCCGCGCGCAGGTCGACAGCTCGCTGCTGCGCGAGCGCCTGATGGCGACGCTGTCGGCCTTCTTCGGCGGCCTTGCCGTGATCATCGCGACCATCGGGCTGTACGGCGTGATGTCGTACACGGTTGCGCGGCGCCGCGTCGAGATTGGCGTGCGCATGGCGCTCGGCGCCGATCGCGCGCGCGTGGTGGGGATGATCGTCCGCGAGGCGGCGCTCCTGCTCGTCGCCGGCGTCATTGCCGGCACCGTCCTCGGCATCGCCGCCGGCAGGTGGGCGTCGACGCTGCTCTACGATTTGAAGCCCTGGGATCCGCTGACGATCGGGCTCGCGATCGTGGCGCTCGGCGCCGCCACGCTGCTTGCGAGCTGGCTCCCTGCCCGCCGCGCTTCGCATCTCGAGCCAACGGTGGCGCTGAGAGAAGAGTAGAGCCGCGTTGCGCACGGTTCTTGCGTTCACCGCGGCATGACCGATACGAACGCCACGGAGCGGGAACTCACAGAGGCAGAAAAGCGCGAGAACGTCATCCGGTTGGCGTTTGATGGCGATCCGGCGAAGCTCGACACCTTCATCCAGCTCATCAAGAAATACCTTCCGGACAACACCGGCGTGGTCCTGCGCGGCAGCGCCGTGACCGGGTTCCGGTGGAAGGACAAGGCGCCGTTCGATGCCGACGGCCCCGGCACCAGCGACCTCGATCTGACGCTGGTCGGCCACCGCGTTCTGGAGTATTACAAGATCACCGGATTCTTCGTGCCCGGCGTCCACTCACGGCCGCTGAGCGACGAGGATCCCGACATTGCGCCGGACCTGGTGCCGCTGCGGGAACAGTTGATGGCGATGGTGAAACGACCGGTGAACATCCAGGGGACGCGCGACGTCGTGATGTACTTGCGCGGCGAGCTGATCGGGCAGCCCTACCTGACGCTGGTCGAAAAATCGGATGTCGAGTAGCGGCGGTCCGCCCGCGTCCACCTCGCTCCGTCTTCTCAGCTACAACATCCGCCGCGGCGGCGCCGGGCATGAAGACGCGCTGCTGGCGGTGATCCGCCCGTGCAACGCCGACCTCGTCGTCTTCCAGGAGGCGACGCGCCCGGAAGTGATCGAAACGCTCGCCAGGGGCGCCGCCATGCCGCACTGGGGGGCGATGCCGCGGCTGTCGCTCGGCTTCATGAGCCGCATCCCGATCGCGCACTACGAGTGGCACCATCCGCGCGCGTCGCGGCACGCCTTCCTGGAAGTGGTCCCGGAAGGCATGGCGTTCCGCGTCTTCGGCGTCCATCTCAGCGCGGTGTTCGCGGCGTGGACGGAAACGCGGCGGGTCATCGAGCTGCGCGCGCTGCTCGCCGCGATCAAGCGCCACCAGGAGGGGTTCCACGCGCTCGTCGGCGACTTCAACACGGTGTCGCCCGGCGAGCTGCTCGACTTCAGCGTGCTGCCGCAGAAGGTGCGCGCCACGGTCTGGCTGAGCGGCGGCCGCATCCGCTGGCGGACGATCCAGGTCGTCCGCGACGGCGGCTACGTCGATGTATTTCGCGCGCTCCATCCCAACGATCCCGGGCTGACGCTGCCGACGACGACGCCGCAGGTGCGGCTCGACTACCTGTTCGTCCCGGAGCCGCACCTGTCGCGGGTCGCCTCGTGCGAGGTGGTGCGCGCGGCACGGGCGGGCGAGGCCTCGGACCACTTTCCCCTCCTGTCCGAGCTTCGAGTAAGCTGAGGGCGGAGCCGAACCTGGGTAGCGCGGTCAAGCCCCCGCTCGTTCCCCTCTCAATTCCACCGTCGCTCGACGACGAACTGCCGGTCGATCTGCGTACGCAGATTGACGACATCGAATACTGGGAGCGGCTGTGGCGGATGCACCCGTCGTCGGTGACCATCTCGCGCACCGACGCGTCCGATTTCGGCGACCGCCAGTTGATCATCACCCTGGACAACGAGCGGCTCGGCGACCTGATGTTCGGCCAGTCGATCAGCCGCGACGTGGCGCCCGGTCCGCACACGCTGCGCGTGAGCAACACGCTGGTGTGGAAGACGGTGACCTTCGACGTCAAGCCGGGCGAGCAGGTCCGCTTCCAGGCGATCAATCGCGCCGGCAAGCTGACGTTCCCGCTGCTGGTGGTCTTCGGCGCCGGCCCGCTCTATGTGACGCTGAAGCGCCTGGCGTGAGCTGCGAGGCGCGGGGTGCGGCGGCGGAGTGCGGGCGCCGGATGGCTAGAAGGCGAATCGCACTTCGACCTGGCGGTGCTTCAGCGGCGGGATTGGCTGCGGCACGACCAGCGGCCCTCCGCTGACGATGCATTCCTCCCACGGCGGCAGCCGGTCCAGTTCGTAATAGCGCTCCACATACCGCCAGTCGGTGTGGACGAAATCCGACAGCCAGCGATCCTGGTCGGTAATGCCGCGCTCGTGCAGCAACTGCAGCGCGAACCCGGCGGCCTCCATCTCATAGGCCTGCAGCACGCGCATGAACTGCGCTTTGTCGGGCGTATGCTGCAGCGCCTCGAGCTTGTGCTCGATGGACGGCGCCACCCACTGCACCGAGTGTCCGAACAGGTGCAGCAGCAGGAAGCACTGCATCTCGAAGCCGACGTCGGGATCGATCACGATGCGCAGTCCGTCGAAGATGCCCGTCCGCGGCGGCTCGAGGTCGCGGTACTCGATCACGAAGCCACGCTTGATGACCCCGCTCGACGCGGCCGTCCACAGGTCGACCAGTTCGTGCGTCGGCATGTGTCCGACGCGCGTGCCGGCGATTTCATGACTGAGGAGCGGCTGCATCACGCGCGCATAATATCGCCGTTTCTCCTCTTGCTTTCCCAAAAGAGCGGTGCGATACTCCTTTTGGGAAACCCAAAAGTCACTGTGGCCGCGAAGAAAAAGACCGACGTCCGCCAGGGCACCCTGGCACTGATGGTGCTGAAGACGCTCGACGTGCTCGGCCCGCAGCACGGGTACGGTCTTGCCAGGCGCATCGAGCAGATCAGCGGCGATCGGCTGACGCTCAACACCGGCACGCTCTATCCGCTCCTCCTGCGGCTCGAGCAGGAAGGGGCGATTGCGTCCGAACGAGGGCCTTCCGAAAACAATCGAAGCGCACGGTTCTACCGGCTGACCGCCGTCGGCCGCAAACAGCTGCAGTCGGAGACCCGCGACTGGGAGCGGACGGCCTCGCTCATCGCGCGCTTTTTCGCGGTGAAGGCCGAGGATCTGGAATGAGGCGCCTCAGACGCTTCCTGATCCGGCTGACCGCGTCAGTTACGAGACGGCGCGACGACGAGCGACTGCGCGAGGACCTCGAAGACCACATCGCGCTGCAGACCGATGCGAACGTCAGGGCCGGGATGTCTGCCGGCGAGGCGCGCCGGCAGGCGGTGCTCGCGCTCGGCCCGGTCGCCGCCATCCGCGAAGACTGTCACGACGAGCAGCGCCTGCCCTCGCTCGAGCATCTCCTGCAGGACGTGCGCATGGCCTTGCGCAGGATGCGGCAGGCGCCGGGGTTCTCGGCAGCGGCCGTCGCGACCCTGGCCCTGGGGCTCGGGCTCAACAGCGCCGTCCTCGGCCTGGCCTACGCCTTGTTCCTCAAGCCTCTGCCCGTCGACGACCCGTCGCGCGTCGTGATCGTCAACCGGGTGATCGCTGGCGACTCGCGGCGCGGCTTCCCGATCTCCTTTCCCGAGTACGTCTACTACCGCAATCACGCGCGCACGTTCGCGGACCTGGCGGCGCACTACTCGACGTCGCCCATGAGCATCGTCACACCCGGCGGGCCGTTGAACGGCATGGGGGCCGTCGTCACCGCCAACTACTTCCGGCTGCTGCGCCTGCAGCCTGCGGTGGGACGATTCTTCCTGCCCGACGAGGACGTGGTGCCAGGCAGAAACCCGGTTGTGGTCCTGAGCTACGACCTCTGGCGGACGCGATTCGGCGCCGACGGCGCCATCCTCGGCACGGCCGTGCGCATCAACGGCACCGCGTTCAGCGTCGTCGGCATCGCCCCCGAAGGATTCCACGGCGTTCTCATGGGCCTGCCGCCGAACGACGTGTGGATTCCGTCGGCGATGTTCGGCGTCGGCTACCGCTATTGCGACGGCCTGGCGCAAGGTTGCAACGTCATCGACCTCCTTGGCCGGCTCGACGACGCCGTCTCGGTTCAGGATGCGCAGGCCGAGATGAACGTGCTCACGAGCCAACTTCAATCGATGATTCCGAAGACCGACAACAGGGTCCGGAGCGTCGAGGTTCGGCCGGCCCGCGGCATCCGGCTCATGGAGCAGCAGCGGGACTCGCCGATCGTGCAGCTCCTGGCCGGCGCCGCGGCGCTCGTGCTCATCGTCGCGTCGGCCAACGTTGCCGGGCTGATGCTGGCGCGCGGCCTGCGGCGGCGCAGGGAAATCGCGATCCGTCTTGCGCTGGGCGCCAGCCGCGGCCGAGTGATTCGGCTGCTGCTCGTCGAGTCCGTCACGCTTGCGGTCGTCGGCGGCGCGGCCGGGCTCCTCGTGTCGGCCGTGGCGACGGGCGTGTTACGGGGGTATTTCGGCCAGGCCGGCGGTCCCGACACGCTCGATCTCTCCGTCGATCTGCGGGTCGTGCTGGCGAGCATCGCCGTCGCCGCGCTGACCGGCGTGTTGACCGGCCTCACACCGGCGCTTCAGGCCACGCGACCCGACACCGCAGGCGCGATGAAAGAAGACTCGGCGGGCGGCGGCACGCGGAGCTCGCGGCTGCGCGAAGGTCTGCTGGTGCTGCAGGTGGCGTTGTCCGTGGTGCTGCTCGGCAGCAGCGGTCTGCTCGTCCGCAGCTTCTTCCTCCTGCATCGCGGACCGGGTTTCGATCCGAATGCGATCGCGGTCGTCCGGCTGCGGCCGAGTCTTGTCGGCTACACGAACGATCGCGCGTGGATGTTCCAGCGCGAAGTGATCCGGCGCCTCGAGGCACTGCCCGGCATCGCCGGCGCGAGTCCGGCGGTCGTCCCCCCGTTGCCCGGGTGGGGCCGGCCGGTGAGGCCCATTGGGGTCGACGGAGACGCCGCCGATCCGTCGAGCGCTTTCCGGGCGTCGACGACCTTCGTGGGCGCGCGCTATTTCAAGACGCTCGGCGCCGGCCTCGTCGCCGGGCGCGAGTTCGACGATCACGACACAGAAGACGGTCCGCGCGTGGCGCTGGTGAACGAGGCCCTCGCCCGACGTCTGTGGCCGAAGGGAGGCGCGGTCGGCAGCCACGTAACGATTGGTCCCCGCCGCTACGAAGTCGTCGGCGTCGTGAAGGACCTGCAGTGGCTGAGCGCGTTCGAATCGCCCGAGCCGATCGCCTACCTGAATTACTGGCAGCAGGATCGCAGCGACATCTGGTCGCAGGATTCGCGCACGCACATCCGCGCCGCCGGCGACGCGGTCGCCATCGTGCCGGAGATCCGCCGGGTGATCGGCGAGATCGATTCCGACGTCCCGGTTTCGGAAGTGCAGGTGCTCGGCCGCCAGCTCGACACGCAGTTCGCCGCCGTGCACGCCGCGCGGACGATGTTCGTGGTCTTCGGCGGACTGGCGCTCGTCCTGAGCGCGATCGGACTGTATGCGGCGCTGGCCTTCGCAATCGGGCAGCGGACGCGCGAGATCGCGGTGCGGATGGCGCTCGGGGCGTCACGCGCCGACGTCGGCCGGATCGTCTTCCGCCGCGGCACGCGCATCTTCGCCACGGGGACCGCCGCCGGCCTTGCCGCGTGCGGCTTCGCGGGGCCGTTCCTGGCGCACTTCCTCTACGGCGTCAGCCCGCGCGATCCGTACGCGCTGCTGACCGGCCCTCTCGTCCTCGGCGGTGCCGCGCTGCTCGCGATCTGGCTACCCGCGCGCCGCGCCATGCGCCTGGATCCGATCGTCGCGCTGCGAACCGAGTAACGCACCTCGCACCTCGCCGCCGCACCTCGCACCTCGCACCCCGCACCTCGCGTCAGTGATGCACCCCCGGCGCCTCGTGGCCGGAGCGGGCGACGTACTCCTCGTAGGTCCCGGGATAGAGGTGCGGCTGCGCCTCGGTCCCGCTCTCGCCGCCGAGCTCGAGGACGCGATTGCCGAGGCCCTTGAGAAACGCGCGGTCGTGCGAGACGAAGATCATCGTCCCCTCGAAGTCGTGCAGCGAGTCGAGCAGCATTTCCTTGGTCGCGAGATCGAGGTGGTTGGTCGGCTCGTCGAGGACGAGGAAGTTGGGCGGATTGAGCAGCATGCGCGCCATCACCAGGCGCGTCTTCTCGCCGCCCGAGAGCATGCGGATCCGCTTGTCGATGTCGTCGCCGGAGAACTGGAAGGCGCCGGCGAGGTTGCGCAGGGTGCCGATTGATTCTCCGGGGAAGTCCTTCTGCAGCTGCTCCTCGATGGTGAGGTCGGGGTCGAGCAGATCGAGCGACTGCTGCGCGAAGTAACCCATGCGCAGGCTGGCGCCGAGCTTCACCGCTCCCTCGTCCGGTTCGACCGCGCCGGCGATCATCTTCAGCAGCGTCGACTTGCCCGCGCCGTTCTTGCCCATGACGCACCAGCGCTCGCCGCGGCGGATGTTCAGGTTGACGTGATCGTGCACGACCCGCTTGCCATAGCGCTTGGTGACTCCCTCAAGTGTGGCCACCTGGTCGCCCGAGCGCGGCGGCGGGCGGAAGTCGAACTTCACCACGCGGCGTTTCTTGGGCAGCTCGATCTTCTCGATCTTCTCCAGCGCCTTGACCCGGCTCTGCACCTGCGCCGCCTTGGCGGCGTGCGCCGCGAAGCGGTCGATGAAGCGCTGTTCCTTCGCCAGCATCGCCTGCTGCCGCGCGTAGGCCGCCTCGCGGTTGGCCTCGCGGATCGCCCGCTCGCGCTCGTAGAAGTCGTAGTTGCCCGAGTAGGTGGTGATCTCGCCGCTGTCGATCTCGGCGATCTTCGAGACGATGCGGTTCATGAACTCGCGGTCGTGCGAGGTCATCAGCAGCGACCCGGGGAGCGACTTGAGGAAGTCCTCGAGCCAGATGATCGACTCGATGTCGAGATGGTTCGTCGGCTCGTCCATCAGCAGGATGTCGGGCCGCCCGAGCAGCACGCGCGCCATGGCGACGCGCATCTTCCATCCGCCCGACAGGGTGCCGACGTCGCCGTCGATGCGCTCGTCCTCGAAGCCGAGGCCGTGCAGCACTTCCCGCGCCTGGGCCTCGAGCGCGTAGCCGCCGAGATGCTCGTACTCCTCCTGCACCGCGCCGAAGCGGTCGAGAATCTTCTCCATCTCGTGCACGCGGTCGGGATCCGACATCGCGTGGTTGAGCGCCTCGAGCTCGTGGTGGAGGACCCCGACGCGGCCGCTCCCGGCGATCGTCTCGTCGAGGACGGATCGCCCCGACATTTCCTCGACGTCCTGCTTGAAGTAGCCGACGGTGAGCTTCTTCGGGACCGAGACGTCCCCTTCGTCGGGCGCTTCCTCGCCGACGATCATGCGGAAGAGGGTGGTCTTGCCGGACCCGTTGGGCCCGACAAGACCGACCTTTTCACCGGGATTGAGTTGAAACGACGCGTCGACGAACAGGATCTGACGGCCGTACTGCTTGCTGATCTTCGTGAATGAAACCACTCACTTGATTATCCACGATGGCGGTGCCAACCAGTCCATCGGCGCGTCGCCGATCGGGGCGCCGGGCGGCGCGTCGAAGGTCGCCGGGGTGCGGATGGGCTCCATCGGCCGTTCGAGGAAGCGCTTGATGTCGGCGGCCATCAGCTGACCGGCCGCACTGTCGCTGGCGGCCTGCAGGCCCATGCGCGAGATCTCCGTGAGCGCTTCGGTCGCTTCCGCCCGCACCTGCGGCATCGGGGCGCCCCCCGCCAGCCACATGAGCCGCTCGACGAGCGCCCGGCTCGTGGCGCGGCGGATCTCCTGTTCATAGGGATTGGCCACCGGCGCCTTCACCGTCGCCGTCCGCAGCGCGTTGATGACGTCGGTGAGTCCGGGCAGCGACGGATCGAGGGCGTGCTGCGCCACCATGCGCGCGGCGCGATCCGGCTGCAGCGTGAAGCCGATCGTCACGTCGGCGGCGATCGCCGCCGGGCTGATCGGATCGAACGCGTCGCCGGTGTAGCGCGCGAAGAGCTCCCGGTGCATGCCCCATCCGGAGGGGCGCGGCGGAATCTTGTCGAGCGCGTTCTTGGGCAGCGCCAGCTCCGACGGTTTCAGCGTCGCGGCCAGCGCGTCGAGCGCGGCTTTCTGCTGCGCCGCCGGCACCCATTTGGTCGGCGTGCGGCCGTCGCCGCGGAACGCGTAGATGTAGTCCTGCCCGCCGACCGCCGACGCCGCGGCTTCGACCGCGTAGCGGTGGTACATGTAGAGCGGCACCAGCGCCTCTTCCATCGTCGCCATCGGCGCATCCTTGCGGATGACGGTTTCGTCGAAGCGGTCCAGCGCGGCGCGCCGGACCTTCATGATCCGGTTCAGCTCCGCCGCCATGTCGAGGCCGCTGCCGTTGTTCCACTGATCCGACTTCGGGGTGGCGTCGGTGTCCTGGTTGGTCATGTAGACCAGGTCCTGCTTCCACGCGTCATCAAGGATCTTGCGCAGCGCCGCCGCCTCGTCGGTGCCCTTGGGGAACTCCGCGTAGCCGTAGGTGATCGCCACTTTGTCCCACTCGCCGATGCCGACCGCGTAGGCGTCCGACAGATCGATCGTGCCGTCGGCGTTCAGCTTCTCGAGCGGGTGCGGATAGTCCATCACCGAGATCCGTCCCCTGGTGCTGTTGTAGTACTCGTGGCCGAGGCCGAGCGTGTGGCCGACCTCGTGCGCCGCGAGCTGGCGAATGCGCGCGATCGCCGTCCTGGCCAGCAGGTCCGGCGCCTCGGTGCCGGTCTTGTAGGGGGAGAGCAGTCCTTCGGCGATCAGGTAGTCCTGCCGGTCGCGCAGCGAGCCGAGCGTCACCGTCGCCTTGATGATTTCGCCGGTGCGAGGATCGGCGATGGTCCCGCCCGAGCTCCATCCGCGCGTGGAGCGGTGCACCCAGTTGATCATGTTGTAGCGGATGTCCATCGGGTCCGCGCCTTCCGGCAGCAGCTCGACGCGGAAGGCGTTGCGATAGCCGGCGGCCTCGAACGCCTGGTTCCACCAGCGCGCGCCTTCGAGCAGCGCGCTGCGGATCGGCTCGGGGGTGCCGCGATCGACGTAGTAGGTGATCGGCTTCTTGGGATCGCTGACGCGCGCGGACGGATCGACCTTCTCGAGGCGATGACGGCGCAGGTAGCGCTGCACCATCGGCGTGCCGAGCGGCGCCGCGTAATCCACGTACTGCAGACCGCCGTAGCCGGCGCGCGGATCGTCGAAGCGCGGCTTGTAGTTGTTGTCGGGCAGCTCGGCAAAGGTGTGGTGCTCGCGCAGCGTGACCGCGTCGGCCGTTGGCGTGACGCTGGCGACCGTGCCCGAGAAGAGACCGCCGCCGAAACCGCCGCCGCCGCCGCCGATCGGCGAGTTGACCGTGGGCGGGCCCTGCGCAGGACCGCCGCCGCC
>Ga0207701_10005259_pt1 | contig 13032 bp, 10 predicted proteins | sample KBSSwiSSwithPhiX_FD_184294 | JGI IMG/M metagenome (GOLD analysis project Ga0207701, IMG submission 184294) | Switchgrass rhizosphere bulk soil microbial communities from Kellogg Biological Station, Michigan, USA, with PhiX - S5 (SPAdes) (version 2) | ecosystem: Environmental > Terrestrial >...
CCGCCGTGATCGCTTTCACCGGGGCGAGCGGTGTGGCCGGAGAGAGCGTCAACCTGTCCATCGCCACGGGGGGCACCGGCGGCGTGTATTACCCGCTCGGCGGCGGCATGGCGAACGTGCTCTCGAAGAACGTGCCGGGGATGCAGGCCACGGCCGAAGTCACTGGCGGATCGGTCGCCAATCTGCAGCTCATCGGAACCGGCAAGCCGTACATCGCGATGACGATGACGGATGCGGCACTCGATGCCTTCAAGGGCGAGGACAAGTTCAAAGGCAAGAAGGTGCCGGTGCGCACGCTCATGATCATGTATCCCAACCGGATGCACGTCGTGACGGTGGAAGGCACGGGCATCAACAAGTTCGAGGATCTTAAGGGGAAGCGGGTGTCGACCGGCTCTCCCGGCAGCGCGACTGAGGTCATGGCGTTCCGCGTGATCGAGGCGGCGGGGCTCGACAAGGATCGCGACGTGCGTCGCGAGCGCCTCGGTGCCGCGGAATCGGTGAATGCGATCAAGGACCGCAAGATCGATGCATTCTTCTGGGTCGGGGGCCTGCCTACGGCAGCGGTCACGGATCTTGCCGCAACCCCTGGCGTCAAGATCAAGATGATCGATCACGCCTATCTCGTGCCAGCCATGAACAAGAAGTACGGCAACCTGTACGTGGAAGACGTGATTCCCCGCAGCACGTATCCAGGCATGACCGCGGACAACAAGCAGGCGACGGTCATGAACATCCTCGTCGCGAACGAGAACATGAGCGAGCAGACCGCCTACGACATCGTGAAGACCATATTCGACAAGCGGCAGGACCTGATCGCCGTCCACAAGGAAGCGGAGAATTTCAAGCTGGAGAACCAGAAGCAGGCGGCAACGCCGATCCCGTTCCATCCCGGAGCCGTGCGTTACTTCAAGGAGCGCGGCGTCAAGCTGTAGTTGCTGCGCACCAGCGCTGTCTGTCCCTGAACCCCGCCTCGAACCGGCGGGGTTTTTGTTTGTGTGCTAACGTGATTTTCGTGCGCGGACGGGAGCACGTACTCCCGGCGGAGGGGTTGCTCAATGGCGGAGAACGAACATCTCGCGATGATCGAGGACACCCAGAGTCTCGAAGACGAGGTGCCTCTCACCGAAGAACAGAAGAAGCGGCTCGAAGAATACATCGAGGAGGAGGAGGGCGCTCAGAACCGCTACCGCGGCGCGCTTGCAGGCCTGATGACCGCGTTGGCAGTCGTCATGTCGCTGTTCCACCTCTATGCGGCGGTCGAGATCGTGCCTGCGTACATTCTGCGGCCGGTGCACGTCGCGTTCGCGCTCACGCTCATTTTTCTGCTGTTTCCGATTTCGACGCGCTTTCGCCACCGCCTCATGTGGTGGGACGTGATACTCGCGTTCGTGTCGGTCGCGGTCATCGCCTACATCCTCTACTACGGCGACGACCTCGGCGATCGCGCGACGATCCCCGAAGAGATGGACCAGGTCGTCGGTGTCGCGCTGATTCTGCTGATCCTCGAAGCGAATCGCCGCAGCTCCACCTGGATCCTGCCCTTCATCGTCATTCTCTTCATCCTGTACGCGCTCTTCGGACCGTACCTGCCGCCGCCCTGGACCCACAAGGGCTACGACGTCGCGCGCCTTACCGGTGCGCTTTACATGACCCTCGAAGGCATCTTCGGCGTCGCGATCGATGTTTCTTCGACGCTCATCATCCTGTTCACGATTTTCGGAGCGTTCCTGCAGTATTCAGGGGCCGGCAAGTTCTTCATCGATTTTTCCTTCGCGGCCATGGGCGGAAAAGCGGCGAGCGCCGGCCGGGCAGTGGTGATGGGCTCTTTCCTGCTCGGCGGCCCCTCCGGTTCCGGTGTGGCCACGACCGTCACGCTGGGTTCGGTTGCTTATCCGCTGCTGGCGAGGTCCGGCTACGGCAAGGACGCAGCCGGCGGTCTGCTGGCGGCAGGCGGATTGGGCGCCATCATTTCGCCGCCGGTGCTGGGGGCTGCGGCGTTTCTGATCGCCGAGTTCCTGAAGATCTCGTATCTCGACGTGATCCTCATGGCGACGATTCCGACGCTGCTCTTCTACCTCGGCATCTTCATCATGGTCGAGATCGACGCGCGCAAGTTCCACATGCGTGCGCTGCCGCTGGAGAAGCACCATCGCGTGGTCGATCTGGCGATCCGCTACTGGTTCCACTTCCTTTCGCTCGTCTCGATCGTCGTTTTCATGCTGCTCGGTTATTCGCCCGTAATGTCGGTGTTCTTCGCGACCGTGGCGACGTTCCTTTTCTCTTTCTTCCAGCGCGATTCGGCGCTCATTCCGTACGAGTGGTTTCAAGGCCGGATGCCGTGGCTGAATGGGTTCTGGAACTCGGGACTCGTGAAGGCGCTGGAAGGCGGTTCGCTCGGTGTGCTGAACGTCGCCGCCACCTGCGCGTCGGCCGGCATCATCGTCGGCGTGGTGACGCTCACCGGACTCGGCCTCAAGTTCAGCTCGATCGTGCTCGACTACGCGGAGTCCGGCGCGCATGCGCTGGTGACGTTCTGGGGTTTCTTCGGCGCAGCCGACACACCGCAGCTTCTTCACGACATGCAGCTGCTCCTCACCGCGATCTACACCTCGCTCATCGTGTGGATCGTGGGCCTCGCCGTGCCCGTGACGGCCTCCTACATCATCTGTGCCGTCATTGCCGCACCGGCGATGATCAAGCTCGGCGTCCCGGATTTCGCGGCTCACATGTTCATCTTCTACTACGCCGTGTTATCCGAGGTTTCGCCGCCTACCGCGCTGTCGCCGTTTGCGGCAGCTGCGATCACCGGCGGTAGCCCGTACGCGACGACGCTCCAGTCGTGGAAGTACTGCACCCCGGCATTCCTGGTGCCGTTCATGTTCGTGCTGGATCCCTCCGGCACGGGCCTGCTCCTGACGGGCTCCTTCAAGAACCTCGCGCAAGCGGACTGGGGTTCCATCGCGCTGGTGACCATTACCGCGGCGTTCGGTATCGCGGCGCTCGCGGGCGGGCTTCAGGGCTGGCTGCTGTACAAGACCACGTTCATCGAGCGCTGGGCCCTCGTGATCGCGGGGCTGATGCTGGTTTACCCGGCGCCGCTCTTCGACTACATCGGCTTTGCGATCGTGATCGTCGTTTTCGCCCTCCAGAAGATGCGCAGCACGACTGTCGCGGCGGTGTCCGGCTGATGCAGATGCTGGAGCGCTTTCATGCCCGCTTCAGGACGCCTTTCGCGGTGCTCGGGATTCGCACTGTCGGCGACAGGGTGACGGACATCGAATACCTGCCCCGCGGTGTCGAATCACTTGCGCCTATCAATGCCCTCGCGGAGCGGACCTGTCGGGAGATCGAGCGCTACCTCGACGACGCGGATTACCTGATGGACGTGCCGTTCGAGTACGCTGGTACGGCGTTTCAATGCCGAGTCTGGAAGGAGATCGTCGCCATTCGTGCCGGAACGACGCTTACCTATATCGATATCGCTCGAAAGCTTCGTACCGCGCCTCGGCCGGTCGGTGGCGCGTGTGGCGCGAATCGCCTTCCGCTGCTGATTCCCTGCCATCGCGTGGTCAGCGCAAACGGCCTCGGCGGTTTCATGAATGCACGGGCCGGCGACCCGCTGGAGATCAAGCGTTGGCTGCTGCGCCATGAGCGTTGTGACACCAACTGACGATTTGCTCGACGAGTTCTGCGACAGCCTGTGGCTCCAGGACGGCCTTGCTCGCAACACGCTCGAAAGTTACCGGCGCGATCTGCGCCAGTTCGCCATCTGGCTGCACGCGGGACACGGCAAGACATTGCTGGAAGCGCGCCATGGCGACATCCAGGCGTATCTCGGGCACAAGTTTGCGACGAAGGCGCGGGCGACGAGCGCGGCACGGCTGCTGTCGAGCCTCAAGCGCTTCTTTCGCTATAACGTCGTCAATGGTCGGACCGCGGTCGACCCCACGCTCAACATCGATGCACCGAACCTGCCGCGCGGCTTGCCCAAAACGCTCACCGAGGCGGACGTCGTGGCCCTGCTGCAGGCGCCTGACGTTGTGACGGAGGTCGGCCTTCGCGACCGGGCGATGCTCGAGATGCTCTATGCGAGCGGGCTCCGCGTGTCCGAGCTCGTGACGCTCAAGACTTCACAGGTAAGTGAAGACATGGGCGTTGTGCGGGTGATCGGCAAGGGCTCGAAGGAACGCCTGGTGCCGCTCGGCGAAGAATCGCTCGCCTGGCTCGCGCGATATGTGAAGGAGGCGCGGCCTGCGCTGCTCGGCCGCAAAACGAGCGATGACCTGTTCGTCACCGCGCGTGCCGCGGCCATGACGCGGCAGGCTTTCTGGCATCTGATCAAGCGACATGCCTTACGCGCCGGAATCGCGAAGCCAATCTCGCCGCATACGCTGCGGCACGCGTTCGCAACGCATCTTCTCAACCACGGTGCGGATCTTCGGGTCGTTCAGTTGCTCCTGGGCCATTCCGACATTTCGACCACGCAGATCTACACGCACGTCGCGCGCGAGCGCCTGAAGCAGCTCCACGCGAAGCATCATCCGCGCGGATAGCTCGTGGTGCTGACCTCTGCCTCAGCCGTCGCACGATCGGACGAGAGTGCTGGGGACGGGTGGCTTCGACTAAACGCTTCTGAAGCCGCGTTCTATCGTCACCCCCAACCGTTTCACGCTTCTGATCGCGGCGAGTTTCGTGACGCTCGCTCTCACCCAGGGCGAACCAAACTCCGTCATCACGAGCTGCGCGATATGTTCCGCGAGCGCTTCGACCAGGAGGAAGCGATTTTCGCGCACGCTCTGCTCGATGCGCGCCACCACTTTGGAGTAATCGATCGTGTCGCCGATGCGGTCCGATCGCTTCTCACGTGGGGGAAGCCCGATTTGCAGATCGAACTGCACCGTCTGCGGCACCCGCCGCTCCCACTCGTGGACGCCGATCAGCATCTCGATGCGAAAGTCGCTGATGAAAATGACGTCCACGGACACGATAAAGAAGTGAAGGTCGGAAGCGAGCTCGCGCTTCGACTCCTGCGCCCGCCTGGCGCCGATTCGATTCGCGTTAGCGTTAGAATTCGCCGCTCATTGTAGGTGAAAAGCGCGTGACGACCGCAACGCTCATATTGGTCGCGTATCTGCTCGGGTCGATTTCTTTTGCGATCGTGGCGAGCCGGCTCTTCGGGCTACCGGATCCACGCAGCTACGGTTCCGGCAATCCGGGCGCGACGAACGTACTGCGCACGGGCAGGAAAGCTGCCGCCGTGCTCACGGTTATCGGCGATGCGGGGAAAGGCACAGTTGCCGTCGTCATCGCCGCACATTTCGCCGAGCCCGGCCGGGTGGAAGTCACAATGGCAGCCGCAGCCGTGGCCGCCGTGCTTGGGCACATGTTTCCGGTTTTTTTTCGCCTGCAGGGCGGCAAAGGCGTGTCTACTGCGCTCGGCGTTCTGATCGGGCTGAATTCATGGCTTGCGGCTGGAACGGCGGTCACCTGGATCATCATTGCGTTCTTCTTCCGCTTCTCCTCGCTCGCTGCGCTTATCGCCGCCGCGTTCGCGGTGTTCTTCGCCCTGATTCTGTATAACCCGGCGCATCCCTATTTCATTGCAACGTGCACGGTTGCGGCTTTACTCGTGTGGCGTCACCGGTCGAATATCCGCAATCTAGTCGCCGGAACCGAGAGCCGACTCGGAGAAAACAAAGGCGCGTAGACACCGGCGTACATGCGTGGGTGTGAGCCTCGCGAACGGGGCGCTTCGCCACCTATGCAGCTGCGCATTGTGGCGAGAGTGCGTCGAGATCCCACCGTGGTCTGACGGAAAACGAGAGGCGCTGCGCATTGGCCGGTTCGATACCGCGCGCGAGCCTGAGCGCACCGGCGAACGCGATCATGGCGCCGTTATCCGTGCAGAATTCGAGCGGAGGATAGTAGACGCGATAGCCGAGCGCATCGGCGCGCGCGGTGAGCGCCGTGCGCAGTGAACGGTTCGCACCCACGCCGCCCGCGACGACGAGTCGCGGGACGTTCGTGATTTCAAGCGCCGCCAGCGACTTCGCGATCAGGACTTCCACGATAGCCGCCTGCACCTCCGCCGCGAGGTCCGCGCGCGCCGCTTCGTCCAACGTCTGGTTGCGAACGATCGTCAGAACGGCGGTCTTCAAGCCGCTGAAGCTGAAATTGAGATCCCCGCTCGCGATCATTGGACGTGGCAGTTTGAAGCGGCCAGTACGGCCGCGGTCCGCGAGTACGGCAAGCGCCGGACCGCCGGGATAGCCGAGCCCCAGCAGCTTGGCACTCTTGTCGAATGCTTCACCTGCCGCGTCATCGACAGTTTCGCCGAGCAGTTCGTAGTCCCCGACCCCCGTGACGCGCATGAGCTGGCTGTGCCCCCCGGAAACGAGCAGGGCGACAAACGGAAAGTCGGGCGCCGGGTCCGCGAGCAGCGGCGAGAGGAGGTGACCTTCGAGGTGGTGCACGCCGATCACGGGCACGCCCAACGCGTAGGCGAGGCCATGGGCCGTGCTGGCGCCCACGAGGAGCGCTCCTGCCAGACCGGGGCCTTGCGTGAACGCAATCCCGTCGACAGACGCGACAGGCAGTGCGGCTTGCTTCAGGGCCGTCCGGATGAGGGGCAGCAGACGCCGCACGTGGTCGCGCGAAGCAAGCTCCGGAACCACACCACCATACTCCGCATGCATTGCCACCTGCGAATACAGCGCATGCGCCAGGAGACCCCGGCGGGTGTCGTACAGGGCGACTCCGGTCTCATCACAGGACGTTTCGATGCCAAGAACGATCATCAGCCCGACAGGAGCGTGAACGAAGACTTTGTGAGGCGACAGCGGGCGGTTATAATAACGCCCTTTTCTGAGCGCCCTTACAGCTCAAGGAGTTTCATGCCGACCGTCCGCGTCAAGGAAAACGAGCCTTTCGAAGTGGCGCTCCGCCGCTTCAAGCGCACCGTAGAGAAAACCGGCCTTCTGACGGAACTTCGCGCCCGCGAGTTCTACGAAAAACCCACCGCCGAACGCAAACGCAAGCTCGCTGCCGCGATCAAGCGTCACCATAAGCGTCTGCGCTCGCAATTGCTACCTCCCAAGCTGTACTGAATCCACGCTCAGCCAGGTGGTAGGCACGAGGGTTCCAATGCCTCTTGCCAGCGGCTGCCAGTGCGAATGGCGGCTTCACCCGGCAACGCTTCCTCCGGCCCATGTCACTTCGCGACCGCATCAACAATGACGTGAAGGACGCGATGCGCGCCGGCGATGCCCCGCGCCGCGATGCGCTGCGGCTGCTGACTGCCGCTCTGAAGCAGAAGGAAGTGGACGAGCGCAAGGTGCTGACCGATACGGATGTGGTAGGGATTATCGACAAGATGATCAAGCAGCGCCGCGACGCCAGGGGCCAGTTCGAGCAGGGTGGGCGTGCCGATCTCGCAGAGAAGGAAACGTACGAGATTTCGGTTCTCCAGACCTACATGCCGACCGCGCTCGGCGACCAGGAAATCGACGCCGCCATTGCCGAGGCCATTGCGGAAGCGGGCGCGAAGGGGCCAGCAGATATGGGGAAAGTCATGAATGCACTGCGGCCGAAACTGGCGGGCCGCGCGGACATGGGCAAAGTTTCGGGGCGGGTCAAAGCGAAACTCACGGGTTGAGATCGCGTCTCTCGAGGCGCGCGGTTCACCGAAGGGTGGCGGCTCTATAATCCGTCAGTGATCCCCCAGCCGTTCATTCAGGATCTACTCCATCGCGTCGATATCGTCGACGTCGTCAACAGGTATGTGAAGCTCAAGCGGGCGGGCGCGAACTATGTCGCGTGTTGTCCCTTCCATACCGAGAAAAGCCCTTCCTTCACCGTGAGTCCGACGAAGCAGTTCTATCACTGCTTCGGCTGCGGCGCGCACGGGACGGCTGTCGGATTCGTGATGGAGTACAGCGGGATCGGCTTCGTCGAGGCGGTCAAGGATCTCGCACAGGTCGCGGGAATGAAGGTCCCGGAGGAGCGAAGCGAGCACTCACAGCAACGCTTCGAGCAGGCCACCGACCTCCATGCGGTGCTCCTCACGGCGGCCCATTATTACCGGCGCCAGTTGAAGGACGCGGCGCGCGCAATCGAGTATCTCAAGCGGCGCGGGCTGTCGGGCGAGGTTGCGAAGCGGTTCGGCATTGGTTACGCCCCGGATGGCTGGCAAAGTCTGGCGGCGGCTTTCCCGGACTACGGCTCGAAAGCGCTCGTCACGGCCGGATTGGTGAAGCAGAACGATGAAGGTCGGCGCTTCGACCTTTTCCGCGACCGGGTCATGTTTCCTATCGTGGACGTACGCGGCAATGTAATCGCCTTCGGCGGACGTGTGCTCGATGGCGGCGAGCCCAAGTACCTGAATTCGCCGGAGACGCCGGTATTCGAGAAAGGGCGCGAGCTCTATGGGCTCTACCAGGCGCGCAAGGCGATCCGCGATGCCGGCCGCGTGCTCGTCGTGGAAGGCTATATGGATGTCGTCGCGCTCGCCCAGCACGGGGTCGGCTACGCAGTCGCGACGCTGGGCACGGCGACGAGCGCATTGCACGTGCAGAAACTGCTGCGCCAGGTGGACGAGCTCGTCTTCTGTTTCGACGGCGATGCAGCCGGCCGGCGTGCGGCCTGGCGCGCGCTCGAAATCAGCCTTCCCGAGCTGGCGGACGGTAAGGAGGTTCGGTTCCTTTTCCTTCCGCAGGGGGAGGACCCCGACACGTTCGTTCGCGCCCACGGCAAAGAGGCTTTCGAAGCGCTTATCGGAACCGCGCTGCCACTGTCGCGCTACCTCCTGGACGAGTTGAGCGGCCGCACCGATCTCGGCTCCGCCGAAGGGCGCGCCCGGTTCGTGAATGAGGCCAAACCGCTGGTGACGCAACTTCGGGAGGGCGCATTTCGCGTGCAGATTCTGCGCGAGCTCGCAGGCCGATCGCGGCTCGACCTGGAAGAGGTCGAGGTCCTCTGCGGTATCACGCGCGTGCGACGCCGGATGGGTGCTCCAGTCGGGCAGGCGCGCTCGAAAGCATCGACACCGCTCTGGCGCAAACTGCTGCGGCTCATGCTGGATGCGCCCGAGCTGATGGCCGCGGTCACGGCCGAACAAAGAGACTTGCTCGCCGCCAGCCCCGAGTTCGACCCGATCGCGGTTCTTGTCGATCGCGTTCGAGAGACGGGCGTGAAGACCACGGGTGCAGTGCTGGAGGCCTCGCGCGGATTGCCCCACGAGGCGCTTTACAGCGAGATTGCGCGGGAGGTCATCGACGGTCCAGCCGACGTGGAGGCTGCCAGGAGCGAAGTTACGGGGGTGTTCGCCAAACTCGAAGCAGGCTGGATCGAGCAGCAATACAGGGATCTTGTGTCCAAGCCCGAGCGGACCCATCTGGAGCTCGAGCGCTTGCACGAGCTTCAGAAGCGATTGGCTGAACTCAAAGGGGCGCCGCCGGTCCGAGGTGTTTCCCCCGCATGAATGACAGGCGTCGAGCTGCGTCCGGATATGGATAAGGGTCCAAGCAAGCTTCAGGCCGGAATGGCCGTTTCGTGTGGTGGAACAAGACGTTATCGCTAGAGGATGTCCCCGACAGCGGGGCTTCTGAGATATAATTAACGGTTTTTTCAAAACGCACTCTTACAGCCGCGGGATACATTACATGGCAAAGTCGAGCAAGGCCGTAAAAGCCGTTGCATCATCAGGTTCGAAAGCAAAATCAGCTGCGCGTGCCAACACCGCCGCGAAAAGCGCGGCCCGCGCGCGTACTGCCAAGGGCTCTGCCCTGAGGTCTCGTCCGAGTAAGAGCAAGTCCCAGAAGCTGAAGGTGAAGGCATTGCGGCAAAAACAGCCGGCGGTGAAAGCGGCAACGAAGGTCAAGTTGAAGCCGGTCGTGAAACGTAGTGCGGTCAAGGCCCCGCGTCCGACCACGCAGAATCGCAAGGAGCAGCGTCTGGCTGCGCTGAAGGCGGCCGGCAAGAAAGCGCTCGAGAAAGTGCAGGCCGCTCACCAGGGCGACAAGAAGATCGTCGCGAAAGCAGGGGCGGCGCCGGGCAAAAAGGCGACCCGCGGCCTGACTGCGAAGGAAAAGGCGCTCGTCAAGGAGTTCGAACGGCGCGAACTGTCGCCCGCTGACGCGGAAGCGCGACGCGTCCGCCTCAAGAATCTGATCGTGCTCGGCAAGGAGCGCGGCTATCTCACGTACGCCGAGATCAACGATCATCTGCCCGACGACATGATGGATGCCGAGCAGATCGAGAACATCATCGGCATGATCAACGACATGGGCATTCAGGTGTACGACGAAGCGCCGGATGCCGAAACGCTGCTCATGTCGGAAGTAACGCCCGCGGTCACTGACGAAGCCGCGGTGGAAGAGGCGGAAGCTGCCCTTTCCACGGTGGACTCGGAGTTCGGCCGTACCACCGATCCGGTGCGGATGTACATGCGTGAAATGGGGTCGGTGGAGCTGCTTACACGCGAGGGCGAGATCGAGATCGCCAAACGCATCGAGGATGGCCTCAAGCACATGATCCAGGCGATCTCGGCGTGCCCGACCACGATCGCTGAGATCCTGCGTCTCGCTGAAAAAATCCAGAAGGAAGAGATGCGTGTCGACGAAGTCGTCGACGGCCTCGTCGATCCGAACGCGGACGAAGACGAGGTGATGGAAGCCGAGGTCGAGGCGGCGGCCGAGGAAGACGATGAAGCGCTCGACGGTGAGGAAGAAGACGAAGACGGCGCGGCGGTCCAGAGCGCCGACATGCTCAAGTTGAAGGAAGAGGCGTTGAAGCGCTTCGCCGTGATCCACAACTACTACGGCAAGATGATGAAGGTGCTCGCGAAGGAAGGGTCGCGCAGCAAGCCTTATCTCCAGGCGCGCGATCACATCTCCGACGAGCTCATGAACATCCGCTTCGCCGCGAAGCAGATTGAGGCGCTGTGCGATGGCGTGCGCAGGCTGGTCGATGAAGTTCGCACCTACGAGCGCAATGTCATGCAGCTCTGCGTGGATAAGGCGCAGATGCCGCGCCAGCACTTCATCAAGGAGTTTCCCGGCAAGGAGACGAATCTGCGCTGGGTGAAGAACGAGATCGAAGCGCACAAACCATGGAGCGCGGCGCTCGAGCGCTTCGATCCGGCGATCGTCGAGCAGCAGCAGAAGCTGCTCGACCTGCAGGCGCGCGTCGGCTTGCCGGTGAAGGAATTGAAAGAGATCAACCGTCAGATGACGACGGGTGAAGCGAAGGCGCGCCGCGCCAAACGGGAAATGACCGAAGCGAATCTGCGTCTCGTCATTTCCATCGCGAAGAAGTACACGAACCGCGGCCTGCAATTCCTCGATCTGATCCAGGAAGGCAACATCGGTCTCATGAAAGCGGTGGACAAGTTCGAGTATCGCCGCGGCTACAAATTTTCCACGTATGCGACCTGGTGGATTCGCCAGGCGATCACGCGGTCCATTGCCGACCAGGCGCGCACCATCCGTATCCCGGTGCACATGATCGAAACGATCAACAAGATGAATCGCATCTCGCGGCAGATTTTGCAGGAGACCGGGCAGGAGCCGGATCCGGCGCTCCTTGCCGAGAAGATGGAGATGCCGGAAGAGAAGATCCGCAAGATCCTCAAGATCTCCAAGGAGCCGATCTCGATGGAGACGCCGATTGGCGACGACGACGACTCGCATCTTGGCGATTTCATCGAGGATCAGTCTACGGTTGCGCCATCGGATTCGGCGGTCTTTGCGAGCCTGCGCGGTGTGACGAAGGACGTGCTCGACACGCTGACCCCACGGGAAGCAAAGGTGCTGCGCATGCGCTTCGGCATCGAGATGAACACCGACCATACACTCGAGGAAGTCGGTAAGCAGTTCGACGTCACCCGGGAGCGCATCCGGCAGATCGAAGCGAAAGCGCTGCGGAAGCTGCGTCATCCGTCGCGTTCCGAGCGGCTGCGGAGTTTCCTCGACACCGAAGGCTGAACCGACGCAGCGCCAGACTCAACTCGTTTCGCGTTTTTGCCTTGAGAAGACCGCACGTGGAGATTCGTTCCCGTGCGGTTTTCTTATGTCTGTTCCGCGCCTATCGATGAGCGCGTCAGGGGCCAAGCGCGCTGCGGCTCGCAACGAGTTGGCTTCGAATGGAAAGGCCCCGGACTCACGGGGGTAAGCGCCGGGGCCTTGGTGTCACTCTCCCAGGGGATGGGTAGTGACGCGTGGAGTGTGTCACGAAGCGGGGCCGAGCGCGCGCAGGAGAACACTGATAATTCGAGCGCGCATGACGTTCATCAAAAAGCCCAAGCGGGACGTCATCACGTGTCCTCGGCGTGGCCGCGAGGCAAGTGAGTTCCGCTGGAGTGCTAAAATCGCGCCTGCATCGCGATTGGTTTTACTTCCCTCTTTGTTCGAAGTCTGTCTGATCCGGTCGGAACACGTTTCTCAAAGGGTCTGTAGCTCAGTCGGTTAGAGCAGGGGACTCATAATCCCTTGGTCGAAGGTTCGAGTCCTTCCAGACCCACCAGTCAGATCAAAAACTTACGAGAAATCTGAACCGGCGCAAACCGACTCCGTCTACTTTCGGTCCCCGCTCCGGTCCCCGTTTGTTTCCGTACACGAACTCAGCGTCGGCCACGTTCGAGCGTGCTGACCGCCGCCGCTTGTGGACTCCTGCAAGCGCTCCGCGAGCGCGCTCCCGAAGGCACGCGGTATGTCTTCCCCCGGCCTGCCGGATGCGGACGAGAAGGAGCGGCCCGTTGGGACGTGCGGAACTGTTGACACGCCGTGAGGGCACATGCGGGGCTGGACCGGGTGCACCTCCACGACCTGCGGCGGTGCATCCGGGTTTGATCGTAGAAGAGATGATCACGAAGCCGAGAGAGATCAACGCTCTCTACGAGGAGTTATCGGAAACCGCTGAGTAACGAGGCGTTTGGTGGTCCACAACGCTGCGTTGAAAAAGTAGCTCGCAGCCAATATTGTCCAGTGCGCACGAGAAACGTCGACCACGTCGGGTGCTTACTGCCTTCTCGCG
>Ga0207701_10005262_pt1 | contig 13030 bp, 12 predicted proteins | sample KBSSwiSSwithPhiX_FD_184294 | JGI IMG/M metagenome (GOLD analysis project Ga0207701, IMG submission 184294) | Switchgrass rhizosphere bulk soil microbial communities from Kellogg Biological Station, Michigan, USA, with PhiX - S5 (SPAdes) (version 2) | ecosystem: Environmental > Terrestrial >...
CGGCCAGCCTGGTGCGCGCCGAGAGCGCGCGGTCGCCGCTCGCGGGCCGCGCCGCCAGGCGCGCCAGCGAGGCTCCGACCACGCGCGAGCGCGGGCGCGTGCACCGCGCGCGCGCGCGACGCCACTCGGGCGCGGCCGTCGCCGGCATCGCGCTGGCGGCCGCGGTCCTGGCCGCCGTCTTCGGGCTGCACATCAACGTCGGCAAGAACGTCGCGCGCGCCGCGACCCCGGCCGCCGTCGAGTGCAGCAGCAACCCCGGCTAACTGGAGATCGAGTCCGGGGTCGGACCCCGGTTCCCGCTAGTTCAGGGCCAGCGGCGAACAGGTGGCGGCCGACAAGATCTGCTTGTACAGCTTCTTGAAGCGGGCCTCGAGCGGGCGGTCGATGGCGCGTTCGCGCTTGCCAGGATCGTGGATGGTGATCCGCTGCTTCAGCTCGGGCGGATCGACGTTCATCACCGTCGCCAGCGCGTGATCCAGCACCGCGACGCGATGGGGATAGTGCCGCGGGTAGCCCTTGTCGATGTAGCGCGGGCCGTGGTTGTAGTGCGCCCACCAGCCATGCGTCTGGTGGTGGCAGGGCCCGTTCTTGGTCACCTCGCTGCCGTCGCGCAGGCGAACCGTGCGGCTGGCCACGCCGCCGCCGTCCCGCCAGTAGGCGAGCTCGCGCGCGCCGACCTCGATGTTGGTCACCGGGTCCATCAGCTGCTTCCAGGCCAGGCCGCGCACATTGCCATTGACACAATGGTCCTTGCGATCGAGGACGCAGCGAATGGCCATCAGACCGCCGTCCTTGGCGTACACCTTGCCCTCGCGCAAGCTGGCGCGAAACGCCTTCTCGTTCATGTCGCTCTCGTTGATCATGATCGCGAGCAGCAGCGTCGGGCTGAGATCGTACTTCTTGGCGGAGGCGGCGATCGCGTCGGCGATCCGCTGGCACTCGCTGGGCGTCCATGCCGGGCTCTGCCAGCGAATGGTTTGCTTCACGGAGCAGATGGTCCTGACCAGGCAGGCATTGCCATCCTGCTCCGGGGTGGCCTGGCCGGCCGTCGACGCGGCGACGTCGCCTTCGGCGACTTCGTCATCCTGGCCGTCGTCCTGTTGCAGCTGAATGGCGCTCTGTGGGCCGTCGTCCTGTTGGCTGGCGCTCTCACCCGGCTGGGGCGTGACCGCCTGCGAGGTGAGGGTGGTGGCGGCGCCCTCGTCTGGGGTGGCCGGGGCCGCCAGCGGAAAGGCCATCACGCCCGTGAGCGCGGCCACGAACCGGTAAGGAAGCTTCTGCAACGAAGAAAGCACGTCTTCACCTCAGTAAGTTTAGGGTGAGCGTTCGGTGCGGCGGGAAGCGTCCCGGGCCACACCAGGAATCGGCAACATTGTAACCAATTGATGAGATATGCAAGAGGGTAAGCGCATTTTTGCGACTGGCCAGCGTCGGGACCTTCGGGTCCACAGCTTATTTATTGATACACAGGAACGGTGTTTCTCCGCATTTTCTGCGGTCTTTTGGCTGGTCATGCCGCGCCTTGTAGGCCAATCGCGTATTTTTCAGCCGGTTTCACGGTATTTCGCTGTGCATGCCCTGCATCATCACCTGCACCCGGTAGATGCTTGGTTCCCGGTGATCCGACGAGCGAGCGCATGAACGAACTCATTCCTCCTAGATCTGAACGCTGGAGGCCGAGAATCTTTCGGCCTGGGACGTCATCCCCTTGCTCTTGCCCTTGCTCTTGCGAGGGCAGCACGGGGGGCGGCCCCGCTGGCTTGGCGTTCGGCACTTTGCGCCCGCGCCGGTGGGCGAGCCGGCGCGTCGCCTGGGTGGCCGTCCGCCGGGTTGGTCGCCTGGGCGACCGCGAGGCAATATATCGGTGATGCGAAAGTTTTCTTTAAGCCCGCTCGCGCGCCCAAAGATTGAGCGGATTTGGACCACCGCGGCCGAGGAGATCGGCTTTCGCGTGGTGCGCACCGCCGACGCCTACGCCAGCAGCGACGGCACCGGCCGCATCTTGATCGGGACCGACGAGCACCTGGACAGCGACGATGCGGTTGCGCAGCTCATATTTCACGAGCTGTGCCACGCGCTGTGCGAAGGTCCCGACCGCCAGCGCCTGCCCGACTGGGGCCTCGACAACACCGGCACCGAGGCCGATCACGTGGTGCGCGAGCACGCGTGCCTGCGCTTGCAAGTGGTGCTCGCGGCGCCGCACGGCCTGCGCGATCTGATGGCGCCGACCACCGAGTATCGCGCCTACTACGATCGCCTGCCCGTCGATGCGCTGGCCGACGCCGTCGCTCCTGGAGCCGCTCCTGGAGCCGATCCTGCGACCGAGCCTGCGACCGATCCTGCGACCGCTCCTGCGACCGCTCCTGCGACCGCTCCTGCGACCGCTCCTGCAGCCGAGGCTTCGGTGGCGCAGGCGCGCGCCGCGGCCGCGCGGGCGGGCGAGGCGCCGTGGCAGGCGGCGATCCAGCGCGCGCTGGCGCTCACCGCGCAGGCGTTGGAGCACCCGCTGGGATTTGGCGCCGGGCCCGCGGGCGAGCGTTGCGGCAGCTGTGCCTGGCAATACCTGGGCGGACGCGGTCGCGCCGTGCTGCGCTGCCGGCAGTCCGCGGACCGAGACGGGGTTGGCCGCCGCATCAGCGCCGAGCTGCCGGCCTGCGATCGCTGGGAAGCCCCGGTCGACTGTCAGGCATGCGGGGCCTGCTGCCGCGAGGCCTACCACTCGGTGACCGTGTCGGTGCGCGATCCGGTGGTCTGGCGCCAGCCCGATCTGATCATGCGCCAGGGGCATCGATTCGAGATCCGCCGTGAAGGCGAGCGCTGTGCGGCGCTGGCTGTCGAGCCGGGCCCGGCGCCGACGGGCCGGCGCTTTGCGTGCTCGATCTACGCCGATCGGCCGCTGGCTTGCCGGGACTTCCAGGCTGGTGGTCGCCACTGTCTCGACGCCCGGCGGCGGGTCGGCCTGAGCCCGGTCTGAACCTCGGGATGGAGATCGTCGACATCTTCGTCCCGCTCGACGAGAGCGGGGAGACCGAACGCAACGCCGGTGGCGAGGGCTCCGATCCGGCGCTGGCCGCGCGCCTGGAACAGGCGCTGGGCTGGGCGCGCGGCAGCGCGGGCGGCTGGCGGGTGGTGCGCCGGTCGCTGGACGCGCGCAAGAACCATCCCATCGGCTATCGCCTGCGCGTCGAGGTGGCGCGGCGGGGCGAGGCCGCGGCGGAGGCGCACGCCCGATCGGCCGTGCCCGACGCGGCCCCGCGCTGGCCGGCGGGCCGGCCCGCGCCGTCGGTGGTGGTGGTCGGCGCCGGGCCGGCCGGTACCTGGGCAGCGCTGCGCCTGGCGGAGGCAGGCGTGCGCGCGCGGGTCGTCGAGCTGGGCAAGCCGGTGCAGCCGCGCCGGCGCGATCTGGCGCTGCTGCAGCGTGGGACGCTCGATGCGCGCTCGAACTACTGCTTCGGTGAGGGCGGCGCCGGCACCTACTCCGACGGCAAGCTGTACACGCGGGCCAAGGACCGCGACGCCGTCGCCGAGGTGCTGGCCGACCTGGCGCGCTTCGGCGCGCCGCCCGAGATCGAGATCGACTCACGGCCGCACGTCGGCTCGAACCGTCTGCCCAAGGTCCTGACCGCGCTGCGCGCGCACCTGGAGGCCGCGGGCGTCGAGTACCTGTTCGAGACCGAGGTCGACGGGGTGCGCGCCGAGCGCGGGCGCCTGCGCGCGCTGCGCCTGGCCGGCGGCGGCGAGATCCCGGCCGACGCCGCCGTGCTGGCCGTGGGTCATTCGGCGCGGGCCGTGTACGCCTGGGCCGCGGCGGCCGGCGTCGCCATCGAACGCAAGGGCATCGCCGTCGGCGTGCGCCTGGAGCACCCGCAGCCGGTGATCGACGAGATCCAGTATGGGCGCGCCGCCGGCGATCCGCGCTTGCCACCGGCGTTCTACGAGCTGCGCGGCAACGGCCGCGGGCGCGGCGTGTACAGCTTCTGCATGTGTCCGGGCGGCTGGATCGTGCCGGCCGCCACCGAGCCCGACGGCGTGGTGGTCAACGGCATGAGCCTGTCGCGCCGCGACTCACCGTTCGCCAACTCCGGCTTCGTGGTGACGGTCGAGCCCGCCGACTTCGGTCCCGAGGCGGCCGGGGCGCTGGCCGGCGTGGATTTTCAGCGCGCGATCGAACGCGCGGCCTTCCGCGCCGGCGGCGGCGCGTTTCGCGCGCCGGCGCAGCGATTGTCCGATTTTCTCGCCGGACGCAGCAGCGGCGCGCTGCCGGCGTCCAGCTACCGCCCGGGCATCTGCCCGGTCGATCTGGCCCAGGTCTTCCCTGCGTTCGTGCTGGATGCCCTGCGCGAGGGCCTGCGCAGCGTCGCTGGGCGCGTGCCGGGCTTCCTGCACCCCGACGCGCAGCTGATCGCCGCCGAGACCCGGACCAGCGCCCCCGTGCGCATCGCCCGCGACCCGGAGACCCTGCAGTCGCCGACGCTGGCCGGGCTGTATCCGGCCGGCGAGGGCGCGGGCTACGCCGGCGGAATCGTCAGCGCCGCCATCGACGGAGCCCGGATCGCGCGCCGGATCCTGGCCGCGTACGGGTAGGGCGGGGCGGGTAGGGCGGCGCGGCTAGCGATCGGCCGCCGGCTGCACGTGCGAGAGGATCTGCCTCAGCCAGGCCTGTTGCTCGGGGGTGATGACCGCGAAGCGCAGGCCCGCGGTGTGCAGCCCGGCGTCGTTCTCGCCGGTCCAGGCGACGCGCGCCTTGACCCACAGCGGAGGGGTCTCTGCTTCCAGATCGTCGACCACCAGGAAGAGCCCGAGCGCGATCTCCTCGCCCTCGGTCAGCGCGCGGTCGCATTCCAGGCCAGCGCCGGCCTCCGACAGATCGCGGGTGGTCGCGGTGAAGACCGACCGCGCGGTGCGGATCTCGGCCGACATGCGCACGTCCAGGCGGGCATGCTGGCGGCGGCCCTGCGGCGCTGGTGCCGTCGACGCTGGCGGAGAGTGACCCCGCGAGGACTTGCTTTGAGCGTGGGTTCTGGACATCTGGGTTCTCTCCTCGGACTAGGGACGAAAGGGATCGTCGGGATCGCCGTGGCGGTCGGTGTCCTCCTCGTCACTGGGATCGGAGGGCGAACCGTCGAGAATGGCGACCAGCATCTGAAGATGCCGCGCGCGCTCCCGATCGACATCGACGAACATCACGCCGATCTGGAAGGCGCCGAAGAGCGCGGTGCACCACACCACGCGGCCGGTGAGCATCAGCGGTTCGGAATAGCCCCCGGCGGCGAAGGTCAGCACCAGGCGGATCTGGATGCGCGCCTCCAGCGGCACCTTCTGCCCCATCACCAGGCACAGCCCGGTGCGCGACAGGTCGCGGGTGCGGGCCGACAGCTGGCGATCGCGCGCCGAGACCGTCACCTGCAGGTCGACGGGGTAGCGCGGATTCTGTCGCGAATCCTTGATCACGGTGACGCAGGCGCTGCGAGGGGCGCAGGTGATGGGGCGGTCCCTCTTGCGCTGCGCGAACGGGAGAACACTCCTCCCGTCAGGGCGTCGAGCTCGGCCTCGAGCTCCTCGATGCGAGCGTCGCGCCGCAGGTTCGAAGCCACTTCGTAGCCATCGGCGGCTGCGGCCTCGATCTTGAGCCGCCGCCGCTCGAAGTACAGCCGGATGACCAGGGTCTCGACCTCGCGCCTGACCTCAGCGATCTTCAGGGCTTCCGCGTGGGCGGCCAGCTCGTCGGGGTTGAACACCAGGCGCGACAGGTCCCAGGTGGCGCGCGCCTCGTACCGGACCTCGTCGACGGTGTCCAGGGCCACGGGCGGTGCGTCGCCCAGGGGCACCGGCGAGACGTCCAGTGACTCGCTGCGGCCGAAGCGGCGGTCGACCCGGAACCGCACCTCCGGCAGCCAGGGGGCCCAGCGCGCGCGCTGCACCAGCGAGCGGGCACGGCCCGGATCGGCCAGCACCAGCGCGCTGGCGGCGGCCCGCAACGCATCCACGGGCGGCCCGTCCATGGCCGCCCGCTTCAGCGCCGCCGGGTCGGGCGCCGGGGCGGCGCGCGAGCCAGCGGTGTCGGGGACCGCGCGTACCGTCCCTCTGGCGGCGGGTGGGGCCGGGGCAGGGGAGGGCAGCCCGCCGCCGCCGCCGTGCAGGTCCGGGCTGGGGTCCAGGGCCATCCAGGCCAGGCACAACGCCGCTCGGTTCATCGGGGCGCCTCCCGCAGCTCCTGGTGCGCGAGGCGGGCCAGCGCGGCGGCCTCGTCGTCTCGGGGCGCCAGTTGCGAAGCGCGCGCCAGGGCCGCCGCCGACTCGGCGCGGCGACGCAGGAGATCGCGCGCCAGGCGCACGGCTTGCGGCAGGTAGGGGCGGGTGTCGCCGAGCGGGATGGTCAGCAGGAGCCAGACCGCGCCCCGGTCGGCGCCCGGGCTGATGTGCGAGCGGGTGGCCAGCAGCGAGACCGCCGGCAGCAGGTCGCGCCACCAGCTGGCGCGCCAGCGCAGGATGGCCGGCAGTGGCGCGCCGGCGCCGCCAGCGCGGGGCGCGCGGGGCGCCGGCGTCGTGGTGGCGATGGCGGCGGCGGCGGGCGGGGCCGGCCCGGGCGCGGAGCCCGGCGTGGCCAGCGGCGCCAGGTACAGCCCGGCGCTGGTTCCCAGCCAGAGCGCCGCCGCCGTCGCGGCCACCGCCTGGATCTCGCCGGCGGGCAGATCCGCGCGCGCCAGCCAGGTCCGTCCTCCGTCGCGGGACAACGCCAGGCGCGGGCCGAAGGCGATGGCCAGCGCCGGGCGCGGCTGCGCGCAGGTGAGCCGGCGCGCAGGCAAGCGCCCGGCGCGCCGGTCGAGGCCCACGTTCCAGCGCCAGGCGAAGAGCCCGTCGGCGCCGGCGATCAGCAGCTCGTCCCCGCACCAGGCCAGGTCGGTGGCGTGCCCGTTGAAGATCGGGAAGCGCTGGCGGTGCGCCAGCAGCGCGACGCCCTCTTCATCGAGCACGTACACCTCGTCACCGTCGAGCGGCAGCGCCAGCGCCAGCGGTCGCGTGGGAGTGACCGCCAGCAAGGTCCACGAGCCCGCGCCGTCGGTCGAGCGCCACACCTCGTGTCCGGCGATCGCCGCCAGCCGCTGGCCGTCGGGCGCCACCGCCAGCGCCGCCAGCGCGCTCCGGCGCGGCGACAGCGGAGCGCCCGCCAGCCCGGAGTACGGGGGCACCCGGCCCGCCTGTAGCCGGTGCAGGCCGTCGTCGCCAGCAATCCAGATCGCGTCACGGCTGGCGGCCAGCACGGCGGGCAGCCGGGCGCTGGCGCGCGGTGGATCGTCGCGATACCACCAGGCGGCGGCGCGGCGACGCGGCGGCGTGGCGGCGCCCTCGTCGTCCAGCGCCTCGCGCACCAGGTCGCTGTCCAGATCGTCGTCCGGCAGGCCCAGGAGATCGACGACATCTTGCGCGCGCGGGCGCCGGCGCGCGCGGGTCGCGGTCCACGCCGGCGACCCCTCTGCGGATCCACGATCTATCTTTTCGATCTCTGGCTGCGCTGCCTGCTCTGGCTGCGCTGCCCGGGCGATCGCCGCCCGCCCGATCACCGTGCCATCGGCGCGCAGCAGCCAGACCTCGCCGTCGCGCAGCGCCACCACGCGGTCGCCGGCCACCGCCAGACCCTGGATGTTGCCGTCGAGCAGGGGCGGGGCCGCCCCCGCCGCCGGCGCCCGACCGGGCACGAACAGAGCAAGGATCGCCACCCACCACGTCGAGAAGCGAACGCCGGATCGAGACCTGGGCATGGATGCCCGCTGTAGAGCAACCGCCGTGCCCGCGCGCGGGCCGCGGATCCGGCGCCGGCCGGCACGGGACAGGGCTGGGGGTGTCCCTGGTTCGCGCGCCGCGTCCCGATTTCGGCCACGCCGCTGACCGTCCCTGCTATAAGGTCGCGCAAATGTCGGCGAGAATTCTGGACGGCAAGTCGCTGGCGGCCCGCATCCGCGCCGGACTGGCCGAGGAAGCCCGCGCGTTGACCGCCCGGGGCGCGCAGCCCGGCCTGGCGGTGGTGCTGGTCGGCGAGGACCCCGCCTCGCAGGTCTACGTGCGCAAGAAGACCGAGGCCTGCGCCGAAGCCGGCTTTCGCACCTTCGACCATCGCCTGCCGGCGACGACCTCGGAGGCTGATCTGCTGGCGCTGGTCGCCACCCTCAACGCCAATCCTGCCGTCGACGGCATCCTGGTGCAGGTGCCGTTGCCGCGCGGGATCGACGAGCGACGCGTGCTGCTGGCCATCGATCCCGGCAAGGACGTCGACGGCTTTCACCCCGACAACCTGGGACGCCTGCTGATGGGAGCGCCGCGCTTCATCGCCTGCACGCCGTTCGGCGTGATGAAGCTGATCGAGGAGGCCGGCATCGCGCTGGCCGGCGCCGAGGCGGTGGTGATCGGGCGTTCCCATAACGTGGGCAAGCCGATCGCGCTGCTGCTGCTGGCCGCCGACGCGACCGTCACTGTCTGCCACTCGCGCACCCGCGATCTGGCCGCCGCGGTGGGCCGCGCCGACGTGCTGGTCGCGGCCGCCGGTCGCGCCGAGATGGTCCGTGGCGCCTGGATCAAGCCGGGCGCGGTGGTGATCGACGTGGGCATCACCCGCCTGCCCAGCGGCAAGCTGGTCGGCGACGTCGAGTACGCCGCCGCCGCCGAGCGCGCCTCGGCGATCACCCCCGTCCCCGGCGGCGTCGGTCCGATGACCGTGGCGATGTTGCTCTCCAACACCCTCGACGCCGCCCGCCGCCGCGCCGGCACGAACCCCTCAATCTAGTCCGAATTCCTCGTTCCCGTTCCCGTTCCCGTTCCCGTTCCCGTTCCCGACTCCGATTGCCTCGCCCTATCTCACCGCCGTCGGCTTGGCGATGCAGCGGATGACCGCGCTCTGCAGCTCGGCGAACAGCGGCGGGTTGGTGATCGCCTCGTCAGCGCCGCGCTGGTGGGCGCGCATGCGGTCGCGTTCCAGCTGGCCCAGCGCGATGATCGGCGTGGTGGACGTGCGTTCGTGGACGCGCAGGTTCTGGATCAGCTGCGCCCCCTCCGGTCCCGACGAGTCGAGGTCGATGACCGCCAGGTCGATGTTGTGCGGCAGCGACTCCAGCCCGGCCGTCAGGTCGACGTCGACGATCCGGCAGGCCAGGACCGACCGCAGATAGCGGCTCAGGATCGCGCGCGGCGCCGCTTCGCCGGTGACCAGCAGGATCTGGATCCCGGTGAAGCTGAAGGCGATCTGGTCGACGACCGCGCCGTACTGGTCGGCCGCCGTGTCGATGACGATGCCCATGCCCGCCGGTTGTCCGGGCCCGGTCGACTCCGGCCGCAGCCAGGCGACGGTGCCCTGCACGTCGCAGGTCGGGGTGTTGGGCGCGTGTAGCTTCATGGCCACCACCGTGCCGATGGGCAGCGGGGTGGCGGTCTCGATGAAGATCCCGCCCTTGGATAGGTTGGTGGTGTACGCGACCAGGAAAGCGCCCGCCGATCGGTATTCCAGCTCCAGCGCGACCGGCACCCGCGCCGAGCGCCGGTGATCGGACGGGCCGCCGTTGTTCATGACGGGAGCAGGCGCCCGATGAGCGCGTCCAGCTCATCGAGGGAGTGATAGTGAATCTCCAGGTGACCGCGGTCGGCGGCGGACTCGACGACCTTGACCCGCGCGCCCAGCGCGCGCGACAGGCGCTCGGCCAGGTCGCGCGCCGATGCCGACGGTTGCGCCGCGGGAGCGGGGGCGGCGCCGAGGCCGTTCCCGTCCCCGTCGCGCTCGCGGCGCACCAGCCCCTCGACCTGGCGCACCGACATCTCGCGCGCCGCCACCCGCCGCGCCAGGCGGACCATGGTGTCGTTGGACTCGAGACCCAGCAGCGCGCGCGCGTGCCCCATGGACACCCGGCCCGCGACCACCATATCGCGCACCTCCTCGGGCAGGCGCAGCAGGCGCAGGGCGTTGGTGATGGTGGTGCGGTCCTTGCCGACGCGCGCGGCCAGCGACTCCTGGGTGTAACCCAGCTCGTTGATCAGCCGCTGGTAGCCCGACGCCTCTTCGATGGGGTTCAGGTCCTCGCGCTGCAGATTTTCGACCATGGCCATCTCGAACGCGCGCGTCGGGGCGACGTCGCGGATCACCGCCGGCACCGCGTGCAGCCCCGCGCGCTGGGCGGCGCGCCAGCGTCGTTCGCCCGCGATCAGCTCGTAGCCGCCGCTGTCGCGCTTGCGCACCACCAGCGGCTGGATGACGCCCTGGGCGCGGATCGAGGCGGCCAGCTCCTCGATGCGCCCCTCGTCGAACAGCTTGCGGGGCTGCTCGCGCGACGGGTGCACCTCTTCGATCGCGATCAGCTCCAGGCCGCTGCCCCCGGAGGTCCGGGCGCCATCGCCGACCGCCATCACCGTCGGGTGAGGGGAGGGGGCCGCGCCCGGGATCAGCGCCGCCAGGCCGCGGCCCAGCGCCTTGCGCTTGACGGTGCTCATCGCTGGCCGCTCGCCAACGCGGTCGCCGGCTCGCCGCCCTGGCGCGCCAGGAACTCGCGCGCCAGCTCCAGGTAGCTCTTGGCCCCCTTGGAGGCGATGTCGTAGAGGATGATCGGCTTGCCGAAGGACGGCGCCTCGGACAGGCGGACGTTGCGTGGCACCGTGGTCTGGTAGACGCGCGCGTCGAAGTGACCGCGCACCTCGCTGGCCACCTGCTCGGTCAGGTTCTGCCGGCTGTCCACCATGCACAGCACGATGCCCTCGATGCCCAGCCCGGGGTTCAGCGACCGGCTCACCAGCTCGATGGTGGTCTGGAGGTCGGACAGCCCCTCCAGCGCGTAGTACTCGCACTGGAGCGGCACCAGCACCCCGTCGGCGGCCGAGAGGGCGTTCAGGGTCAGCAGGCCCAGCGAGGGGGGGGTGTCGATGAAGACATAGTCGTACTCGCTGGCCGCGGCCCGCAGGCTGCGCCGCAGGCGGGTCTCGCGGTCGGGCAGGGAAACCAGCTCGATCTCGGCGCCGGCCAGGTCGGCGCGCGCCGGGATCAGGTCCAGGTGGGGCAGCTCGGTTTTCCGGACAACCTCGGACAGGGGTCGGTCGTCGACCAGCAGGTCATAGACCGTCGGGGTCCCCTCCTCGGTGCGCGGGTAGCCGAGGCCGGAGCTGGCGTTGCCCTGGGGGTCGATATCGACCAGCAGGACCCGCTTCTCGGCTGCCGCCAGCGACGCAGCGAGGTTGACGGCGGTCGTGGTCTTGCCCACGCCCCCTTTCTGGTTTGCGACCGCGATGATGCGTCCCATGCTGCGCGCGAATCCTAACAAAACCCCCCCTGGGCAGACCGCTCAATACCACCGCCGCGGTGGGCGACAGGCGTGAAAAATTTGACCGGCTGTGGGCTTAGGTAATATTGAGACCTACATGTAGCAGCCAGCCCAACTTCCTTCCAGGAGAACCAGCATGGGACGCAACGACGATGACCAGAGGATCTACCGGACCTTCGAGGAGTTCGAGCGCGAGCAGCTCCGGCGCGACGTCTACGCCGGCTCGGTCGACGAGATCCTCGACGGGATGTTCGCTGGCGAGCTCGACTTCGAGCCGGGGGCCAGCCGCCGCGGCCGCCGCGATCAGGACGACGATCAGGACGAGTAGTCGGGAGGTTCGGAACCCCGCCCCCGATGATGTATAAGCTCACGCCATGGCGCGTGAGAACGAATCATCACGAAACTGGGGTGCAACCGTCTGGCCGCTGATCACCGGCCTCGCCGTTGGATTCCTCGTCGGCCGCGAGACAGGTGGGGGAGGGCGGCCGCGAGAGACGGCTGCCGGCGAGCCCAAGGGCGCCGAGGCGCCCGCCGCCGCTGCCACCAAGCTGCCCGACAAGATTTACAAGAGCCAGTCCGAGTTCCCGTCCAGCTGGCTCAAGGAAGCCGACCTGGCGTCGGTAGCCAACCTGAGCTTCGCCGGCCTCAGCGACGGTCAGAAGACCACGGCGCTGCAGGCGATGAACGAGCGCAACTGCGAGTGCGGCTGCGGCATGGGCAGCATCGCCACCTGCGCGAAGAAGGATCCCAACTGCCCGCGCAGCCCCGGGCTGGCCAAGCTGGCGGTCGACATGGCCAAGCAGGGCAAGGGCATGGGGGAGATCCTGGCCGCCATCGACGACCGGCAGAAGCCCTCGGGGGCCGCGGCGCCCGCGGCCGCGGCGGCCAAGCCGGGCGGCTCGCGCAAGATCCCGCTCGACGCCACCATGCCGCGCACCGGCCCCAAGGCGGCCAAGGTGACCATCGCCGAGTTCAGCGATTTCCAGTGTCCCTTCTGCAAGCGCGTCGAGCCGACCGTGAAGGAGATCCTGCAGAAGTATCCCAACGACGTCGCCATCGTGTTCATCAACCAGCCGCTGCCCTTCCACGATCACGCCATGGACGCCGCGCAGGCGTTTCAGGCCGCGCACCGACAGGGCAAGGCCTGGGCGATGCACGACAAGATGTACGACAACAACACCGCGCTCGAGCGCCCCAACCTGGAGAAGTACGCGGGCGAGGTCGGGCTCAACGTCGATCGCTTCAAGCGCGACATGGACGACCCCAAGGTCAAGGAAGAGATCGCCGCGCACCAGAAGCTGGCGGGCTCGGTCGGCGCCAACGGTACGCCCACGTTTTACATCAATGGCCGCGAGCTGGTGGGCGCTCAGCCCTTCCCCGCGTTCCAGACCATCATCGACGAGGAGATCAAGAAGGCCGACGAGCTCATCAAGAAGGGCACGCCGGTCAAGGAGGTCTATCAGAAGCTGATGGAGCAGGCCGCGCTGGCCCCGCCCCCGGCTCCCCCGTCAGGAGGGGGCGCCGCGCCCGCCGCGCCGGCCGAGAAGGTGAACATCAAGCTCGGCGATGCGCCGGTGAAGGGGCCGTCCGGGGCCAAGGTCACCGTGATCGAGTTCAGCGACTTCCAGTGCCCCTTCTGTAGCCGGGTCAACCCGACCCTCAAGCAGATCGAGGACGACTACAAGGGCAAGGTGAAGATCGCCTTCCGCAACCTACCCTTGCCCTTCCACGACAAGGCCC